>Ga0209187_1000488_pt1 | contig 67172 bp, 48 predicted proteins | sample BantaG_FD_187430 | JGI IMG/M metagenome (GOLD analysis project Ga0209187, IMG submission 187430) | Marine algal microbial communities from Bantry Bay, Ireland - BantryBay_4 metaG (SPAdes) (version 2) | ecosystem: Host-associated > Algae > Red algae > Unclassified | place: Bantry Bay, Ireland...
AGAATTGTTCAAAATGGATCAAGGCAAAAAACGTAGGCGAACCCATAGGTTCGGCGAGGCTTTTTAACGAAGGAACATGAAGAACAAAATAAATAATTACCGTCATTCTAAACTAGAATTGGTATAATATGGTTACGCCCCAAGTTCGTGGGTGACTTAGAGGGTCTACGAATCGATCTATGATGTCAAGAAATAGGGGGGGTAGGATTGCTTAATAGGTCCCAGCTGTTCCATCGCAGATATCGACCGAGATAGACCCCAAAACTTGCGAGAAAGAGTAGCGAGATAATAAGTCCTTTAGCTATATGTTTATTCAGTTTTTGAGAAACTATTTTTTCTATATCACGTAAGCTAAGTAAGCCATAGAGGAGTCCTGTCCAGGCAAAGCTAAGAATTAGAATAAGGTCAAACCAGACGGGAATACTGCTTCGTAACCTAAGATGGAAAAGATCTGTAAGTATATAAGGTGCATTAGGAAAAAATATAGTCCATAAAAAAAGAACACCTAACAAAAATACCTTTTTGCTCTGTAGTCTAGGTCGCAAATAGAGGAGCGTAGTGCAAACCAAGGAATAAAGGCTAAAAAGAGATTCCAATTAGGGAAAAGAAACATCTTGTTATCGGTGTAAAAGTATCTGAAAAAGGATAAAAAAACACAAAGTAAGGTCATGAAGAAAAGTAAGATAAACTCATTTTTTCTTGTAGGGGAATGAAATCCATGTACCATGTCTAAAAGATTTTTGGTAAAAAAATAATACAAGCAATTAACATGGATATAAATGCTGCGAATAGAACAGCCGCAGCGGCTAAGTCTTTAGATTTTTTGATCAGTGGATGTTTTTCTGGACGCACGAAATCTGCTAGATGCTCTATACTAGAATTAATAGCCTCGAGAGAAAATACAAATCCTATACAGAATAATACGGCTATCCACTCGTAGGATGAGATCTTAGAATAAAAACCTAAGCCTATAACGCATAAACTTAGAACGAAGTGTATCCTAGCATTATGTTCTTCTGCAAAAAGAGTTTTTATTCCTTCTAATGCGTATCCGAAACTACTAATTCTATCTAATAATGAAAATGGTTTTTTTTTCATGTCTACCAAAAGTAGAAAATTTATTGTTCTGAAAGTATGCTTAAGCACAGATCAAGGATAGATCCTAGGCTTTTACAAGTATTTATCCTATTGTGTAGTAGAAGATCTATTCAATATTGAGATTAGTAAAGCAAATTATTAATTTACATGCTGAAATAAAGAATATTATCTATGAGTAAATATGGAATAGCTATACACGGTGGAGCAGGAACGATACTAAAGAGCACCATGACGCCCGAAAAGGAAGCAGCATATCGATCAGCTTTGACGAAGGCCTTGAATGCTGGCTATCAAGTTTTAGAAAATGAAGGTAGTGCTGTGCAAGCTGTAGAAAAAGCGATTATAGAGTTAGAAAACTGTCCTTTATTTAATGCGGGAAAAGGAGCGGTATTTAACGCACTAGGACAGCACGAAATGGATGCAAGTATCATGGAGGGGAAATCCTTACAAGGTGGTGCTATCGCCGCGGTTAGAAATGTCAAGAACCCTATCATCTTAGCTAATAAAGTATTACAACATTCTGATCATATTTTACTTATAGGAGAAGGTGCCGCTAAATTTGCTAAGCAACATGATATTATATTTGAGTCTGACGAGTATTTTCATGACGAACTTAGATACATACAATGGCAAAAGGTAAAAGATACAGATCAGTTCCAGCTAGATCACACGGCCGACCCAAAAGAATATTTAGGGACAGTAGGAGCTGTAGCTTTGGATCAGTTAGGAAATCTTTCTGCCGGAACATCTACAGGAGGTATGACCAATAAGAAATATGGAAGAGTAGGAGATAGTCCTATCATGGGAGCGGGAAATTATGCCAACAATAGCACCTGTGCAATCTCTTGTACGGGCAGTGGAGAGTATATCATGCGAGCTATGACAGCTTACGATATAAGTGCGCTCATGGAATACAAAAACATGTCATTACAAGAAGCGGGAGATCATGCTATTATGAAAACGCTATTGGATCTTGGTGGAGATGGGGGAGTGGTAAGCATAGACAAGCATGGTAATATTCACATGCCATTTAACTGTGAGGGGATGTACCGTGCGAGCAAAAATCAGACGCATACATTCATAGGGATTTACAAGGATGATTTAGTGTAGTTTGTTCTGGGCGTCCCTCCCTGCATTTACACAAAAGCAACCGCTCGGAGGCAGGCTATCCAGTACTCCGCGTTCGCTGCGGTGCTACGCACTCGACCTTCATTCCATTGCGGCCGATACTTCCTATCCTTGACGCGAGGCTTTTATGAAAGTCAATTATGATCTGTGATATAATGATTGATATAACTAGAATAGCTTTTAAGAACGCAGAGTTTTTTTTTATTTTAAAGAACTTGAGAGATATAGTTTTTTCTACTTTTCCATAAGCTAGCTAGGGAGAATCGACCTTGATTTTCTACATTCACAATCATTATTTATGATCGGTATTCTACCTTTTTTGCCAGCCCTAAGGAATCAAAACATGGTAGATTATACGATGCTATATCAGGGAGTGGGCAATGTTCTGACTGTCAAACAATGCTTCCTGGATCCACTCGTAGCTCTACTGCCGTCGATAGATTTCTCATTATCGACAGAACAATTTTACAATGAAGTAGTAAAGTATCTGTGCAACTACATGGATGTACCTACTGATTAGTAAGTATTAGCTGTGCGATAGGACTGCATCATTATTATCAAATAAAAATTCACAAATATGAAAATCTTAAAAAATAAAGTCGCACTTGTCACAGGTGGATCTTCAGGAATTGGTGCAGCGATTGCACAAGCATATAGTAAAGAGGGGGCCAAAGTGGTTATCACAGACATAGACGAAAAAGGAGGAAATAAAATAGTTAGAGAAATCAAAAAGAAAGGAGGAGAGGCATCCTTCTTCAAAGCCGATGTGAGTAAACCTTCTGATAGCAAAGCTACAGTAGAATTTATCATAAAGAAATACAAAGCCCTACATATAGCGTGCAACAATGCAGGCATTGGTGGCAAACCAGCACTGATCGGAGAGCTGAGCCCAACAGAATGGAATAAGGTGATCCGGATCAATCTCAATGGCGTCTTTTATGGGATGAGATATCAAATTCCTGAATTACTAAAAGCTGGTGGTGGAGCCATTGTCAACATTGCATCCATACTAGCTAAGGTGGGATTCGAAACAAGTTCTGCCTACGTTGCAGCTAAGCACGGCGTGATCGGACTGACACAGAATGCAGGTCTAGAATACAGTAAGCAAGGCATCAGGGTCAACGCCGTTGGTCCAGGTTTTATCAAGACGCCGCTTCTAGAAGATAATCTAGACAAAGAACAAAGTGAGCAAATCGCAGCTATGCATCCAATCGGTAGAATGGGGGAAGCTAATGAAGTAGCGGAGCTAGTATTGTGGCTGAGTAGTGATAAGGCATCGTTTGCTACAGGTACCTATTACCCTATAGATGGAGGATACTTAGCTAGGTAAAACAATAATTCATGTTTGATAAAAATCGCTTGGTTGAATCATCTTCGTGATTTCTTACCTCATTGTCTGCACGACATAATTTGCTTAGGAATAATACTGAGATATTATTGGAGTGCATTCATACCAGTTACACTAGATAAGAACCGCGGAAGCGGGCGAGATTGCAAAAAGTCATGCCGCGTATCGCATATCTCGACACGTTAGCCTTGCTACGATAAGTATTTTTAAAGACGAGATTAGCTAATTGTTGCTGACTCTCCTGCAGTGGATAAGGAATACAACTCACACTGGCAGGTGCAAATTTCCTTATGCCTCAATCATCTTACCTACTTCCTGTAATACCATTTCTATTTTTAGATGACGGAAAAGGATTTAGAATTGTTCAAAATGGATCAAGGCAAAAAACGTAGGCGAACCCATAGGTTCGGCGAGGCTTTTTAACGAAGGAATATGAAGAACAAAATAGATAATTACCATCTTTCTAAACTAGAATTGGTATAATAGTCTAATCCACACTCTTTAAGTGACAAAACGTTCTATAAGCCTTTCTTAATATATCTAATTAATATATCTTGCCGACCTAATAAATGATGGAGATTATGGAGGGTAATAGAATGCTGGATTATGTAAAGGAGGTGCTAGAAAATATGCCTCCTGATTGGTTAAATCTAACAACGCACCGACTAGATATTTATAATGAGCGATTGGCTAAAGTACAGTTTTTGGAGCAGTTTCAAGATTTGTTTATGGAAAATAATTCGGAGACCTTGGCCTTATCTGAATTACCTACGGCTTATGATTATATCAGATTAGGCCATCCCTTATCGTGTATCTTAGAATGGACGATAGCAAACTTAAATAACAGAGAACAGGAAAGCATAATTAGCTTTTCGTCCAAAACGATGCCTATATTTTCCATTTTGCGAAAGAATCTACTAGAAGGTAAAAATACTCAAATTACTTATACTGGTGAATTGCCTCCTTTCTTTAAATCATCTGTACTAAGAGATGTCTATGGGTATAATTTTGAGATCAGAAAAGTAGATAGTGAAGAAGATATTTTAGAGTATGAGGGAAGTACTATCTACGTTTCGCAGCAAGAGGATATTTTTAATTTTGTCTTAAATCCAGAAATTGACTTTTATGTAAATCTTCATGCTGAGCTAGGAAGTATCTTGTTAGTGAATGGGGAGCAAAATGAAAACTATATCTCAGATATACAGCATGTCAGAAGAAGAGAGACGATAGCCATGACTCCAGCTAATTGTCTTATGGCGCTAAAACTACTTCTAGACATGTCTGATCATTACATAGTAAATGATACTTTAGAGGGCAACGCTCAAGTAGTCTTAGATGCGATAAAAGAAATATCAGGAACTGAATCTGAACCACTAGTCGCTTCTAGTGGTCTTTCTATCCAGTATGGGATTATGATGGGTCTCCTGCACGATGCACTAGAAAAACATCCAAGAAAGCCCATCAAAATTATAGTTCCACCCAATTGTTATGGAGGAACAAATGACCAGGCGAGAAGAGTTGCTGACTGCAACAGTAATGTAGAAGTGGTAGATCTGCTAGTAGATGGTGATAATGACATGGTGCGGAGTATAGACTTAATTCTAGATAAAGTAGCCCAGGAAGATGCAGTCCCATATATTATTGCCGAAATTCCAACTAATCCTAGAGTGGAGGTTCCGGATCTTTTAAAGCTGAAGGAGGTCCTTAGCACAGTCAGAAAAACAAGCAAGGGTGAAATAGCCATCGATCCAGTTTTTATTTTGGATCAAACTTTTTGTCCAAATGTACACTTTCTAGGAGAGGGTGAAGTTCTATCTACAGTAAGAGCAATTTCTTATGCTAGTGGATCAAAGTTTCCTAGTGGTGGAAGGTGTACTGCGGGCTACTGTGTAGGAAATAAAAAAGCAGATATGCTTATGGAGAAAATTGCTTTACATCTTAGCCTTTGTGACAATAGGGCTACGGTACATCAGATGCAAATACTCGCAGAACAGCTGCCATCTATGAAGCAAAGAATTATGGACGCATATAAAAATACAAGAGAATTTGTCAATCATATAAAGAAAATCTTACCTGCTGCAAAAATTAATTTTGTTACAGAAGAATTAGCTAAAGAAGGATTTACACCATCTGTTTTTTCTATAGATCTTCCTACTAAGGGAGACACTGCTCAGGAGAAAGAATCTTACAAGCGCGCCCTGAATCATAAGCTGATTAATCTGATGATTACAGAAATTCCTAATGAAAGTAAATACTGTGTAAGTTACGGTCAGCTAAAAGCTTGTTACTGGACGATACCTGCGACATCTACACAAGGGACGACAAAAGTAGAAGACAAAGATTACATAGTGCGCGTGGCTCTTTCTCCTGATATGAACTTAGAGCTTCATAAAAAAGTTTTCTCAGATTTTGTTAATAGTATATGATCTATAGAATTACATCTGAACCAGCGAATATCTCATAAATCGTGATGCCTTACTGCTTCAAATAACAATCGTATGGTACATTGCTAATACTAATAAAATGTATCGCTTTCATGCGGATGAAGTACGCTTATTCCCTAGGATAAATGTTTATATCAGAAGAATAAATTTTGTCTAGGCACTTGCGTCAGGGGTAGTAGGTAATGTCTGTAGTGTAACGTAAGACATGTGCGGAGCACCGCAACGCATGTGGAGTACCGGATGACCCGACCCTCCTGCGCTAAGCTTCGGCGGGCGGGGCCCTCATTATTAGGCCACTCAAATTAGTTTGAGAGCAACGATTTTTAGGATCAGTAGAGTAAGCGCTTAGGATAACTCATGAGGGCATAGTGATAGGATGATGAGCGTAGCAGAGGAGGGTGACGCCCAAATCATTATTATATTACAGCAAATATTAAATAAATTCTGCGTCGATTTCTAGGACTTTTATACTGCGATTTTCTATGTTAAAGGAGTCTCCATTGGCAAGGACATGTACGCTCAGATTTGCGACTGTCATAGGCGTACCCTTCTCTAGGATTTCTACATTATTGTGTTCTAGATTGCTAGGGTCAAAGATAATAATCATACCCGATCCGATAACGGTAAATTCATTAGCATTGCGAATTATAAGTCCAGTATCTTCAGCAATTCCTACACCTAGTAAATGTGGATGCATGGCTACCGCTTCAGCAAGTCTACCAAATCTGCCACGCTGGAAAAAATGAGAGTCTATAATAAGGCTAGGGATAAAGTCCATCCCTTCGCGCATCTTTACAGAACCCTTCAGTAATGCTTCTGAAGCACTTCCACCAGCGATCATCTCACTAGACATACACATAGCTCCTGCACTCGTTCCTGCAATGACGATAGGATCATTCTGGAATCTATACTTCAGTATGGTATGAAAAGTACTTCCACCTATGATGTCTACAATCCTCGATTGGTCACCCCCAGACAGCATGACCCCATCAGCAGTTTTTATATGTTGAATATTTTCTATAGACTCTGCATCGGCTGGTTTCCTAATATTTAATACATGAATGTTAGTACAATGAAGTCTGTCAAATGCAGCGATGTAATTAGTTCCCACTTCTTCTGGAATTTGCGATGCTGTGGTAATAACCAAAATCTTAGCGTCCTTTCCACCACTCAATTTGACCACCTGACTCAACACTCCTTCTTTTACATAATCTAAGGAATTTTCCTCACCGGAAAGCGCTCCTTTATCTTCATTCCCCCCGATTGGTATTAATATTCCTTTGTATCCCATGATAATTTTTTAAAAATTGAGCGTAAAATAAACTATAAATCTTGTAAAAATCTATCCTTTGGTTATATTTATAAGGTAAGAGACAACGAGACGTCTATGTTCATAAGATATAATCACCACTAAAAATACTAATCAACTATGCGGATAAGAGAGATAAGAGCTATGAGAGGCCCTAACTACTGGTCTATCAGGAGACATAAACTAATTGTCATGACCCTAGATCTAGAGGAGTATGAGGAGATGCCTACGAATAAAATAGATGGTTTTTATGAGCGGCTGAAGGAGATGTTCCCGGGGATGTATGAGCATAGGTGTTCTATAGGATCAGCGGGTGGATTTTTTCAGCGAGTGGTAGAAGGCACATGGATGGGGCATGTGATAGAACATATCGCGTTAGAGATACAAAGCCTGGCAGGAATGGAAGTAGGGTTTGGGAGGACAAGAGGGTTTGGTGAAGATGGTGTGTATAGCGTGGTGTTCAGCTATCTAGAAGAGGAAGCGGGGAAGTATGCTGCGAAAGCTTCCGTGAGAATTGCAAAAGCACTAACAGAAAATACAGCCTATAACCTGGAAGATGATATACAGGAGATGCGAGAAATCAGGGAACAAGAAAGACTAGGACCTAGTACGGGATCTATTATAGAAGAAGCGGTATCTAGAGGAATGCCCTGGCTAAGACTTAACAAATATTCTTTATGTCAAATAGGATATGGTGTAAACCAGAAACGTGTACAGGCTACCGTTGCATCTACTACAAGTAGTATAGGTGTAGAAATAGCCTGTGACAAAGAAGACACAAAACATCTCTTAGAACAAGCGAATATTGCAGTGCCAAAAGGAGCTATCGTACGATCGGAAAGAGGACTAAAAGAAGAGGTAGACAATCTAGGCTATCCTCTTGTTATAAAGCCGATCAATGGAAATCATGGAAGAGGAATTACCATCAAAATTAAGACGTGGGAAGAAGCTTTAGAGGGATACGAAGCGGCGAAGAAAATATCTAGATCTGTAATTATAGAAAAATATATCACAGGAGACGATTATCGATTACTTGTGATAAATCATAGGTTAGTAGCTGCAGCGCTGAGGACTCCTGCACATGTAGTAGGGGATGGAAGCTCTACGATACAAGAACTTATAGACAAGGTAAATGAAGATCCTAGAAGAGGCTATGGTCATGAAAAAGTATTGACGATGATCAAGGTAAACGAGATGACTGAAAGTCTTCTTGCTGCAAGTGAACTAAAACTAGATTCTGTTTTAGAAAAGGATAGAATTCTAAATCTTAAAGATACGGCTAATCTAAGTACGGGGGGCACGGCGACAGATGTAACAGACATTGTCCACCCAGAAAATGTATTCATGGCGGAGCGTATATCTAAGGTGATAGGTCTAGATATATGCGGTATAGATGTGATGACTACGGATATATCAAAGCCACTTTCTGAAACGGGTGGAGCAGTGCTAGAAGTCAATGCAGGTCCGGGATTCAGGATGCACCTGGCACCTACCTCTGGATTGCCAAGAAATGTTGCATCGCACGTCGTAGATATGTTATATCCTCCTGGCTCTAGTTCTAGGATTCCTATAGTAGCTGTCACTGGAACTAATGGTAAGACAACGACTACTCGACTGATAGCTCACATGGTCAAGATGATGGGTAAGAAAGTAGGCTATACAACTTCTGATGGAATATATATACAGAATCATATGCTAGACAAGGGCGATTGTACAGGACCCGTCAGCGCAGAATTTGTGCTGAAAGATCCCACAATAGATTTTGCTGTTCTAGAAACGGCTAGGGGAGGATTGCTTAGAGCAGGTCTTGGTTTCCATCATTGTGATATAGCTATCGTAACTAATATAGCACCCGATCACCTAGGAATGAGAGGGATCAATACAGTGGAGCAGATGGCTAGGCTAAAAGGTGTTGTTCCAGAAACGGTACTGCCGGATGGTTATGCTATCCTTAATGCGGATGACGAACTAGTCTATAACATGAGAGATAAGCTAAATTGTAATATTGCATTGTTCTCTATGGATGAAGAAAATGATCGTATAAAGAGACACGCAAGAAATAATGGGCTATATGCGATCTACGAAAATGGCTTTGTAACTATTTGTAAAGGAGCTTGGAAAATGAGGGTGGCTAAGACTGTCAATATACCACTGACCTTCGGAGGTAAAGCAAGCTTCATGATACAAAATGTATTGCCTGCGGTACTGACAGGTTATATCAGTGGATTCGATCTGAGAGACATTAAGATGGCGCTAGAATCATTTATTCCATCCCCATCTCAGACGCCAGGAAGACTAAATCTATTTAGATTTAAAAAATTCAACGTCTTATTAGATTATGCTCATAATATTGCAGGTATGCAGGCCCTGCAGAAGTTTATAGATAACCTAGAGGGTAGTCCTAAGGTTGGAATAATTGCAGGTATAGGTGACAGAAGAGACGAAGACAATATAGGCATGGGAAGAACAGCTGCTGAGATGTTTGATGAGATCATCATACGCCAGGATAAGCACCTAAGAGGAAAGACAGAAGAAGAACTGATCGGTATGCTCATGAAGGGTATTAAGGATCATGATCCAGACAAGAAGGTAACGGTGTTCAAATCAGAGAAAGAAGCCATTACCTATGCCATAAGAAATGCAAAACCAGGTTCTCTTATAACGATGTGCAGTGATGTGGTGCCGGATGCGCTGAAACTTGTACAGCACTTTAAGGAAGAGGAGGCAAACGAATTATACGAATTTTCAACAGAGGATATTCCTAATATGCAGCAATAATCTGGTATCGATATGACTGTTGTGGAGAGGACTACTGCAAGAAATGATGATTTTTTGCTACTTGTCAAAGAATTGGATGCCTATCTTTCTGTGACAGATGGAGAGGAGCATGCTTTCTACAATCTGTATAATAAGTTAGACGATATAGAACATGTTATTATCTTATATGTAAATAACAAACCAGCCGCTTGCGGAGCTCTGAAAAAGATATATCCAGATACCATAGAAGTTAAGCGTATGTATACAAGGGAAGCAAATCGATTACAAGGATTTGCTTCTGCAGTTCTTTATGAACTGGAACAATGGGCTAGAGAATTATCTTACAAAAGATGTGTCTTAGAAACAGGTAAAAGGCAGATCGAAGCGATAGGTTTTTACAAAAAAGTGAAGTACGCAGTTATTCCTAATTATGAGCAATATGCAGGGATGGATAATAGTGTATGCTTTGAGAAAGAGTTGTAGACCTCATCTTGTACAGTTGATTATTTGAACAGATAGATGCAGTATATCTAGTGAAATAGTTTTTTCCCTAAAAAAAATTAAATATTATTTTGAAAAAAATCCTTTTTTATACCAGCTTTCTACTCTTTTTCTCTAATGGGATTTTTGCTCAGCTCGATAGCTTGATCTTGCAATTAGAATCATCGAAAAAATGGAAAGATAAGATTAATGCCCATCAAGATCTTGCAAGGTATTATACTCGATCGGATACCGCTCAAGTAATAAAGCATGCAAATGCAATGCTAGAAATTGCTACTCAAGAAGATGACATATTAGGGTATTGCCAATATCATGCGACGCTCTCTTCTTTTTATATGCATACTAGCAAATATGATCTGGCAGAAAAAGAATTGAAAAAGGGATACGAACTAACACTCCAACTAGATGATCCAGAAAGGATTTCATCTATCTTAGGTAATATAGGCGTTCTGAAATACTATAAAAATGAAGTTGATAGTGCCTTGTATTATTTAGATACAGCGTACCAAATAAAAAAAACTTTGCCTGGAGTAGACTCTTCTAATCTGGCGACTAATCTAAATTCATTAGCCATCGTATCAAAAAAATTATCGCTGTATGAGGATGCTATAAAATATCAAATGGAAGCAGTAAGTATTGCTGATGCCATGCAAGATAATTCTATGTATATAATAACGCTGAGTGCATTAGCTAGTTTATACGACGATATGGGAGAGCCAGAAAAAGCATTTAGGAATCATAAGATAGTTCATGAAAAAGCGATAGAAAATCAAGACCTGCAATCAGCGGGGGTTTCTGCAAGAAATCTAGGGCTGTATTATGAAGACAAGGAAATCTCTGATTCTGCTTATCATTATTTTGTTATAGCCTATGATTATTTTACAGAATTAGGATATATCAGAGGCCTAGCGGAAGCTAATATATCACTCGGAGACTGGCATTATGAAAAGCAAAACTATGATAGAAGTATACCTTATTTTGAAAAAGCAATTTCTAGTGCTAAAGAAATAGAGGATGACCGATTATTAGCTAATGCAAGTAAAAACCTAGGCTTAGTATATCTAGAAAAAAATGATTTCCCCAAAGCGTACGAACTTATAAATAGAGGTTTAGAAATCTATAAAGAATTGGATGATTCCTTCGGTTTGCCAAAGTCTTATCAAGTATTATCTGAGTACTATGAGAAAACTGGAGACTGGGAAAATGCCTTCGTTAATTCTAGTAAATATCATGTTTTAAAAGACTCGTTAAACGAGCTAAAACTAAATGGAGAGGTTAAAAAAATACAGGTTCAATACGAAACTGAATTAAAAGATGCTGAAATAAAAAAGCAAGGTCTTATTATTCAGAATCAAAAATCTGAAAGACGATTTTTGTATAGTCTATTTCTTTCTATTTTGGGTCTAAGTCTGATGGCAGCTCTTGCTTTTTTTTACAGAAACAGAAAAAATAAAGTATTAGCTTCACAGAACCTTAAACTTAAAACAGCTAAGATAGAGCAGCTCGTAAAAGAGCGTAAAATTATGGCTATGTCCTCCATGATCGATGGTCAGGAATCTGAAAGAGCTAGAATAGCTAAGGATCTACATGATGGTCTAGGCGGAATGTTGTCTTCTGTAAGTCACAGACTTAGTCATCTGGATAAGCAAGTGCAGCAAATCGAGAACTATGGTGCTTATGAAAGAACTACTCAGATTGTCGGTGAAGCATGCGAAGAGGTTAGGAGGATATCTTATAATCTGATGCCTGGTAATCTTAGTTTAGAGGGACTAGGTGCTGCTGTAAAATCTCTTGCTCAGGAACTTTCTGAGGTCCATGGAATAGATATACTAACAGAAATAGTGGGTTTCGAAAACATGAAAGATGAGACCAGATCCATCTACATATATAGGATAATACAAGAAGCTACTAACAATATCATTAAGTATGCGAATGCTTCAAAAGTACAGATACAATTGCTCGAAAATGAGGATATGTTGAAGGTTATGATAAAAGATAATGGGATTGGATTCGATTCTTCTAAGGAATATATGGGCTTAGGACTTAGATCTATGACATCTAGAGTAGAATACTTTAAGGGGGATATAGATATTCAATCGGTAATAGGGGGTGGGACTACTATAATCATATATCTGCCTAAGGACTTCTGATTGTCTGGTCCTAAACGCATTCTTGTAGTAAATGACGAGCTTTGTGCTTGCTTACCATGCGTGTTTAGTTTACTTTTACAGTATTCAATTTTAGCAATATAAAACTAGATTATGACGATAGAAGAAATCAAAAATCATCTAAATAAATCAGAAACCATAGCCTTCAAGCTGCCAGATGGAAGCTTAGTGCCTAATCATTTCCATGTTACGGAAGTTGGTAAAATAACAAAGGAGTTTATTGATTGTGGTGGAACCCTTAGGAATGAGGTCGTTGCTAATTTTCAGTTGTGGGAGGCAGATGATTATGATCACAGATTACATCCTGAAAAACTGGTAGATATCATAGAGCTGTCTCAAAAATTGCTTCACATCGGTGATTTAGAAATAGAGGTAGAATATCAGGGTGACACGATAGGAAAGTACAGTCTAGATTATGCAGAAGGGAATTTTGTATTGGTGGCTAAACAGACGGACTGTCTTGCTAGAGATAAGTGTGCTGTTCCAGAACCTTCCACTGCGTTTGATCTGTCTGGCATGACAGCTAACTCTTGTAGTCCTGGCTCAGGTTGTTGCTAACAATATAGGTATATGAAATTTTCTGCTATAAACATTCGGCCTTTCATAGGTGCGAAAGATTATGAATTATCCAGGGCTTTCTACAGAGTTTTAGATTTCGAAGAAATAGAACTTAGCGAAAAGATGTGCCTTTACAAAGTAAATGATACGCTGGGTTTTTATCTTCAAAAATATTATGTCAAAGATTGGGTCGATAATTCAATGGTATTCTTAGAAGTGGAAGATATAGAATTGTGCGAAAAAGAATTATTGGAAAAAGCATTACCTGAAAAATTTAAGCACGTAAAAATTTCTAAAATAATGTCTTATAATTGGGGTAGAGAAATTTTCTTACATGATCCATCAGGCGTTCTATGGCATTTCTGCCAATTTATTTAATTAGCTATATAAGAAATAAGTAGAAATATATGACAAAATCGGAAATGGCTCAGTTACTGAGAATAGCTGGACAAACAGGCATAGCAATAGACCCATTAAGAAATAGTATAGGTATGGACAACATAGAAATGGCCTATGAAATACAAAAGGAAAACATCCAGCATAGGATAGACAATGGTGCCAGAGTTATCGGTTCTAAGATCGGACTTACCAGCTTAGCTGTGCAGAAACAACTGGGGGTGGATCAGCCTGATTTTGGTATCCTATTAGATGACATGGAAGTCTTAAACGGTCTTTCAGTACCTGCTGATAAATTATTGCAGCCTAAAGCAGAAGCGGAGTTAGCTTTTGTACTTTCAGAAGATTTAGATTATGAAAGGCTGACCATTATAGATCTTATGTCATGTATAGATTATGTACTTCCAGCCATAGAAATTGTAGGCAGTAGAATAAAGGACTGGGATATAAAATTTGTAGACACCGTAGCGGACAATGCCTCAGCAAGTCATTTTGTTTTAGGACATACCCCTAAGACCTTGGACGAAATAGATGTTGTGGCATGTACAATGAAGATGTATAAGAACGATGTATTGTCTTCTGAGGGTATCGGATCGGCATGTCTAGGATCACCATTGAATGCTTTATTATGGCTAGCGAAGAAAATGTTAGCCTTAGGGAAACCACTAGAGGAAGGACAATTGGTTCTTTCAGGTGCTATAGGACCTATGGTAAATATTTCCAAAGGTGATCATATTAGAACTGAGATTCTAGGTCTCGGTCAGGTAAGCTTTACAGTTGATTAATAAAATATTGGACATGGAAAATTCAAAAGAACTAGCTACTAGATTTAGAGAAGTAGTTTTAGATGGTAAGTGGATAGCTAATACTAACTATAAGGAGCAGCTAGCTGACCTAAGTAAGGAAGAAGCGACCTATCAGGTAGCAGATCTAAATACTATAGCGGCGCTTACTTTTCATATCAATTATTATATAGCGGGAATCAATAAAGTATTCGAGGGAGGAGATCTGGAGATTAGAGATAAGTATAGTTTCGATCTTCCTGAGATGGTTTCAGAAGAGGAGTGGCAGTTACTTGTAGATACCTTAGTCAGTAATGCAGAAAGTTTCTATGTTCATGTAAAAAGTCTTACTGAAGCTCAGTTGGATTCTTCTTTTGTCAAAGCAGATTATGGTAATTATCGTAGAAATATAGAAGGTGTGATAGAACATAGTTATTATCACCTGGGGCAACTAGTTATCCTTAAAAAATTAGTCTTAGCAGCTAGCGTAAGCTAATCGTTACAATAAATTAATATTGAGACAGCATTGCGGCAAGGAATTTGTACTATTCTTATGTTAAATTTGTGATATGAGCGAAATAGTGATCCAATCCTCCCGTGCCCAAGCATCTAGAGCTGCAATAAGTAAATTGTATATAGCGATGAGGCATCTGTTTATCAGAGGATCCTACAAGCCATTAGGCACGTCTGGAGAAGCTGTAATCAATGCGCTTCTAGAGCTAAATCCTGAAATATATGGATCTATCGCTGACCCTGAAAGAGTGGAGCTAGATGGACTATTGTATATATTTCAGCGACTTCCTCAAGGCATAGAAGAATGTAGATATATCAAGCTGATTACTAGAGAAGGATACGAAAAATCATTTACTCCAACGGTAGCAGATAAGCGTAGAAGAGATTGTTACAGAATAGACGATGAGCAATATTATCTAGAGATGACCAGGGGTAGAAGTGATATCTATGATGTATTGACACATTTAACATTTATGTACATAGAGGCTGAGAAGATTATGCGCAATGCCTTAGATTCTAAAAACAGACCGACTAGGGAATGGAAAATGTTAAGAAAAATAGTCGCGGATATTGAGCATGATAAAGAATACGATAGGGCAGTAGGATTTAGTTATCTAAGTACACTTATAGGAAGAACTTACAAAGATTCGGAAAAGGCTTTCCAAAAATTTGCTGCAGCAAAAGGTATCAATAATCTATTCAATATTGTCTACTGGTTAGGAAAATATGCCATAGAGGAACATGTAGAAGGTAATGATAGAGAAATAAGTTTTTCTACCTCACTGAGGGAAGGTCTAGGACATCATATATATGGTGAGATGTGGGCTAAGAAAATAAAAATATATTTACACGATAATAAACTACTAGGAAGACCTATTCATATTATAAGTTCTAATTTACACAGTGTAATGAATAGCTTTTATGCTAAGGCAGCGCTCAAAAATCAACTCAAAATTGATTCTCTTTTAGAAGTAGCGGAGGAATTATCTATAGGGGAAAACAAGAAGCTAAGAGAAGTCGTTAGGGATTATGCGCTTAAAAACGGCATGGCAGAAATTACAGATTCCCCTGGTGTAAATATAAGTGTACAGATTTTTGATTGTGCTCAGATGGATAGCAGCTACTTTCCTAAAGACCTCAATGGAATAGACTTTAAAGAGAATAGCTCAGACAAAGTAATTGTTGTAATGGATTATGCATTCGGAGAACAGGCATATGAGTGCATGGATGAGTTACTTAAACCTGCAGAAAATGAGGAGAGCAGAACTAGCTTAGATGTTAGATCTATAAATATTATGGGAAAGGCAGGAATTCTTGAAGGCAAAAAAGGAGATATTATGATTCCTAATGCACATATTTTTGAGGGCACCGCTGATAACTATCCTTTTGAAAATAAGATGGATTGCGCAATCTTTGAGGATTCAGGATTAGAGGTTTTTAAGGGTCCAATGATTACGGTGTTAGGTACCTCTTTGCAAAATAGAGATATACTTAGATACTTTTACAAATCTTCATGGAAATCTGTAGGATTAGAAATGGAAGGGGCACACTATCAGAAAGCTATACAAGCAGCTTCTAAGATACGGAACAGCATCAGTAAGGATGTGGTTCTTCGATATGCATACTATGCTTCAGATAATCCATTAGAAACAGGAGCAACACTTTCTTCTGGTGCCCTAGGAAAAGCAGGGGTTAAGCCTACCTATCTCATAACGATAGGTATGCTGAATGGTATACTAGATACCAAAGAAAGTATATCCTGAGTTAAGCCTTAGTTATCCTTTATACTGGATAGAAACGATAACTATTTAGCAGCCCTTAAAATTGACCTTTCTTCTTTCCTGATACTTTGATTTTCTGCTGCAAGGGTTAAATGCTCTTTTTGGCATTATCTCTAAAACTAAAAAAAAACAGTACTACAGTTCTAATACCATTTCTATTTTTAGATGACGGAAAAGGATTTAGAATTGTTCAAAATGGATCAAGGCAAAAAACGTATACGAACCCATAGGTTCGGCGAGGCTTTTTAACAAAGGAACATGAAGAACAAAATAAATAATTACCGTCATTCTAAACTAGAATTGGTATCAGTAGGCTGCGCCTACGGCATGTAAATCTATGATGGAATAGATAGTTATGGGACATGAATCGTAGGCACAGCCTACTACGAACGAGGGACGGGGTAATTCTTTTTATCCATTGATAAGAGAGCATAGCCCGTCGCTTCAGTGGGACGAGGGATGCCAGCATGGGCAGCTTAGCAATTGAAGCGAAAACAGTACTACAGTTCTAAGTAGGCTGCGCCTACGGCATGTAAATCTATGATAGAATTGATAGTTAAGGGACATGTATCGTAGGCACAGCCTACTACGAACGAGGAATGGGGTAAATTCTTTTTATCCATTGATAAGAGAGCCAAGCCCGTCGATTCAGTGGGACGAGGGATGCCAGCATGGGCAGCTTAGCAATTGAAGCGAAAACAGTACTACAGTTCTAAGTAGGCTGCGCCTACGGCATGTAAATCTATGATGGAATAGATAGTTATGGGACATGAATCGTAGGCACAGCCTACTGCGAACGAGGGAGGGGTAACTCTTTTTATCCATTGATAAGAGAGCATAGCCCGTCGATTCAGTGGGACGAGGAATGCCGGCGCTCGCAGCATATAGATTGTTACAAATAAATACTTGATAGTAATATGGGAATAAAATCTAAACAACCTATCTTTACATAATGCATCAGAAAATTATAGCTGACATTAGAGCTGGAAATTACGCGCCTATTTATTTTCTCCACGGAGAAGAGTCATTCTTCATCGATGAGATTGTTAAGGTAGCGGAGAATGAGATCTTGTCAGAATCTGAAAAAGCTTTTAATCAGATCATCATGTATGGTAAAGATGTAGATTTTAAGCAGGTGGTAGATACAGCAAGACAATTTCCTATGATGGCTGAGAGAAGATTAGTTATTGTCAAAGAAGCGCAGAGTCTAAAAACACTTACACAGTTAGAATCTTATATAAAAAAACCTTCTCCGCAAACTATTCTTATACTAGCACATAAACATAAGAAATTGGATGGCAGAACAAGTTTTGCTAAAGCGATAAAGAAGCATGCTATTGTGGCTGAGTTTAAGAAAATCTATGATAATAAGGTGCCTGCCTGGATTAAGGATTATGTCAAGGATAGAAAGTATACCATTACTAATGAAGCAACAGCCATATTAGCGGAGTACGTAGGGGCAGACCTAGGTAAATTATCCAATGAGTTAGAAAAACTCATGGTCAAAGAAAAGGCGGACAAAGATATAAGCTACGATGATGTGATAGAGCGTGTAGGAATAAGCAGAGAATACAATGTATTCGAACTCAGAAAAGCCATGGCACAGAAAAATTATACAAAGTGCTTATCTATAGCGAGATATTTTGGTGATAATCCAAAAGCAAATCCTATTCAGATGGTTATTCCATCTATTTATGGATTCTTCTCCCAACTATTTGTTGCAAAAATGAATAGTGGCTTACCCGATCAGCAACTAGCTAGAGCGATAGGTGTCAATCCTTTTTTTGTCAAAGAGTTTAAAGAGGCAGCAAGAATCTATTCCCTACCAGAAATAAAGAAATCTTTTTCTACCATCAAACGAGCTGATCTATATTCTAAAGGTATAGGAAGCAGGAGAGCAGCTAGTAAGGATATCTTACAAGATCTGATTTTTAGTTTAGCGTATAATAAATAATTTAGCTAGCTGTGCTAGAGGGATACGAGTTGGCTGTTTTAGCTGTGTGATCTTTAAATTCATGAAAGCATGAAGCCTGAATGGCTTTTATACCATTTCTATTTTTAGATGACGGAAAAGGATTTTGAATTGTTCAAAATGGATCAAAGCAAAAAACGTAGGCGAACCCATAGGTTCGGCGAGGCTTTTTAACGAAGAAACATGAAGAACAAAATAAATAATTACCGTCATTCTAAACTAGAATTGGTATTATACCATTTCTATTTCTAGATGACGGAAAAGGATTTAGAATTGTTCAAAATGGATCAAGGCAAGAACGAATGAGTTCGACGTAGTCGAATAAAGTACGAAAGTGCTTTAAATGATAGGACACTGCCTCCTTGCATACGGCAGACACAGCGCTAAGCGGGCGGGCTAGCAAAGAACCCAAAGGTTCGGCGAGGCTTTTTAACGAAGGAACATGAAAAACAAAATAAATAATTACCGTAATTCTAAACTAGAACTGGTATTAGATCATACTATCATTACTATGCCCCGTAGCAAGATATATAGCTAACAATGTTCCTACGATAGCTCCTGCAATATCCAATATATACATCCATAGAGGATAGGGTATCATGGTAATTGCAGTTATCACAGCTACGATAAAAATCGCGCTCGTTACCAGAGCTTGTCTACGAGGATTATGCTCAGAAATTTTTGCAGCGATATAGCAGGCAACGAAGGCACCTATAGCATGAGAAAGAACAATAGTGAGTAAAGCTCCCACGGGCTGATTACCGATTGCTGCATAGACTATTTCAGGATCTGTAAAATCTAGGTCTTCAGGAAGTGGAAATACAGATTCATTGATTTTCTGCATCAGGTAGACCACTGTGCTGCCTGCAAAAATTCCAGCGATAACAGCAATAATATTTTTAAGCATCGTTAGTCAGTTTATATTTTTTTCCAAAGGCTACCATCATAATACATGAAAGATTTATAACTTGTATCGTATACTAACAAGCCTTTTACGGGTTGTGCAATCATGCGCACATCTAAGGGCGATAGACATAAGGTGTATTTTGACATGCTCGCTATATCTATGATTGCATTTTTGTTTCTATTATTGTGTAGTACAGATACACCCTCATTCGGTGTTATCTGATTTGAGCCGATATTATAAGTAGCTGGAGATACAAGTGGTTTTAGAGTTTTCCATTCTATACCATTATAATATTGTATACTTTTTTCAGTAGTGTTATAGAGTAGCATGCCCTCTACTGGAGTTTCTATCATAGGTAATTCTTCTTCCAGCAAGCTAGGCAGTAGAATCATGCCACTACTCGGAGGTAGCCGTAATAAGCCACTGGAAATGTTATTGTTATCACCTATAGATAAACCTGTTGTTGGTGCTGTGGCACTAGGGTCGATTGCTACATTCATTTCAGTACCTTTTATTTCTAGCCACTGATCTCCATCAGAATAAAGTAGACAATTTTTCTCTTCATAATAGGCTAGTAGGCCTGCTGCTGCGTTACCGATATTTTCTAGATCAGTTTCATCTAATACAGGTAGGATAAGACCCTGATTTTCTGAAATTAATCCTAGAGCCATAGATTGTCCACCTTTCATTAATCCGTCGTGCGCCGAATCGCTTGCAAAATATACTTGAGGTTTTCCTTCCGGAAAATCTGCTCTTAGATTGATCATTTGAGCATCTAGATTGATCATAGAATTTGCATCGGAGTATTGCACCTGACCAGGATTTCCGGCTGTTACGTCTGGATTATTGCCTATCCATAAATTCCAGTCTGATAGATCACTATTTTCCATTCTGCGTTGTAGGCTGACAAAATTATCAGTTGCGGCGGTGTAGGAATTTACGATATTTTCATTAGAGAAAGTTATACTTTCTAGTGGACTAATAGTTGTATTAATACCATAATTATTTACGATATAGTATCCCTCCCACATAGGGGTTTGTACAAACGCAGAATTACTTGGCAGGCCATCTAATCTAGATATGACGACATCACCATTAGGGTAGGTTTGACCTGAAGGAAAGACAAGTTCCACCCCAGTATTCGGAAAGTTATAAGTACCAGCGGCATTAATACTCACCAGATCACTTACACCAGAACTTACAGGCGAGCTGGAAATAATTTTAGAGGAAGTTCCACTTAACATACCATCCTTTTCACCATGAGCATCTTCTATAGTGCCGTCAGATCTATTCAGTTTGTAGTAGGCTATTATCATATCCGTACCTACATCATTTTGCTGGATATGTCTGTATGATTTTATTTCGTTTTCTGTAAGTGATCTATTCCACATACATACCTCATCGATCTCTCCGTTGTAATTTCGATTATTCCAAGATTTGTAAGAACCTAATCTTATATTGGTAAATTCTACAGATCCTGGAGAGAAAAAATGTTTAGCTTTTTCATCATTAAGATAGATCGTAATTCCATCATTTTCTACAACCATAGCGACATAGGACCACTCCCCTGGAATTACTTCTAGATTGCTGTCCCAGGACCACTGACCATTAGGCCAATGGTATCCTAGTGTGTTGTTGCCTTCTCGGAAATTGAGACCTCCACCTTCAGAACCATCATTCATCATAATAGCTGCATAGTTGTTTTGTATACCATTGGGTTTAATCCAAGCAGTAAGTGTAAACTGCGTTGTTGTAATATCTAGATTAGGAATTATACCGTGGCCATCGTCAGCTTTACATAGAAGGCTGTTGTTTTCTTTTGTTATGGCACAATCTTCTGCTACATGAATTATCGTTTCTATTTCTTGTGTATCTGACCCATGATTGTCGCTCACTGTAAGACTGACCCCGTAGTTTCCAGGACACTCATATATAATCTTTGGATTTCTATCGGTAGAACTATTAGGTGTACCTCCAGGAAAACTCCAAGACCAATTGACATTATCATCCGTTACGATAGAATGGTCTACAAAGTAAGCTGTATCCTGACTACAGATAAGGGTATCCGACTGCACAGATGCCTGAGCGATAACGGTAGAATTAGGAGTATGAAAATCTGATTCGTACACCGATCTATTAGTAGCGTTACGGATCTTACTTTTTCTATAGTACGGTTCTAATCTGGTCGAAAATGTTGAAGCAGGTAAGTTATTACTGTATAACTCCCAGCTGCTCATTGTATTATCTTTATAGTATACTGCCCTTCTGGTACCTATATATATTCCCCCATCTGAACCTTTTTGCAAAGCCATAGAACTAGGTGATTCACCTTCTAATCCAGTAGAACTAATATTAGACCAAGAGCTTCCCCCATCGTCAGAAAAAAATAAAGACTTACCGTCTACTTGAGGCGCCCCGTATTGACTTGTCCTAGCCACCCATATCTTGTTTTCGTCGAGAGGATCTACTTCTATATCATAAGGAATCCAATCACTGTCAGGAACCTCAGGCGTAATTTCTGTCCAGCTTATACCAGCATCATTTGTTCTGAATATTTTCTTTTTACCCCACCAGTCTGGCCATGTGCATACGTAGATAACATCGGGATTACTCCAGCTTATAGATAATGACACGACCCTCTCTCCGAAATCATATAAATCGTCATAGCTTATGCCATTGTCTTTAGTTCTTACGAACGTTTTACCTACACCCGTATACCACCATCCGTAATAAGCTGGATGAAATAACATATCTGAAGATCTACCTACTACGGAAGAAGCGTTCGGTTTATTGAAGAAGATCCTATAATCTGGCTTTACCGTTCTATCTCCTTTTAGTTTCTTTATATTGTAATCAGAGTAAACTTGTCTATCTAGTCCAGGATTTACAAATCCTCTGATACCGTCGCCACCATCTGTACAGATCCAATCATTTACATAAGTACCTTCTTCTCTAAGCATGGTACCATTGTGGTAAGCTCCTCCTAACATTACATCTCCAAACCAAAAACCCTGACCATAGCCCCAGAAGTCTGTCCCTGAAATACCTAGAATCTTTTTAGTATAATTGGCTCCATTATCATCAGAAAAAAAGATGCCTCCATCACAGGCTATCCAGATTTCATTTGTATGATCGAAATATTTGATATCATGTATATCGGCATGCACATAATTAGGTTTGTCGGAGTGACTCCAACTCGCTGGACAAGTAAAAGTGCTGCCCTTATCCTGTGATACCCATAGATTTGTTCCGGCTAATAATACATGATCTGCATCCATAGGATTTACCTCGAAAGCTACATTGTAATTATACTGTCCTCCATCGTCTGTCCCCATATCGCTCCATGCCATTAGATTCATATTGCTAGTAGAAGGTACGCCTGCTGGTTGCGGACCACAACACTGGAAGGTCCAATTTTCTCCCTTATCTCTACTGATATATACACCGTATAATCCACTGCCACCATTGGCGCTGCCTGTAACATGCGCATACACATCATCAGGTGCTGCGGCAGAAACAGCAATCTCTGTACGTCGATTAAATTCTCCATTGGATAAGTCAGGAGATGGCCATCCATTATCTAATACGGTATAGCTAATTCCGTTGTCATCAGATCTGTAGAAGATTGTAACATCGCCACTTTTCTGGACGGTGTATACATAGTTAGGGTCTGTAGGATGTAATTCTATTTCTAAAAAATCGCCGCTGAGAATAGTCGTCCAGTTGGTACCAGCATCGATACTCCGATATACTCCTGTAGAGGATGCCAGAAAAAGTATATTCTGGTTACTGGGGTGCATGATGATATCTTTTACTTTCATAGAGATGTTCTGGAAAGTACTGTTGCCAGTAGCTGACCAGCTGTTACCACCATCTATACTTTTATAGACAGAACTTAGAATTTCTGCATAGACAACTTGATCATCCGTATAATCTATCGAGATGGCATTACAGGAATTGACAAGAAGTTCCGAGGTGACGAGGTCCCAATTATCCCCGTGATTTACGGACTTCCAGATTCCGCTTGTTGCAGTTCCAGCATATAGAGTATTAGCATTAGAAATAGATTGTTCTATGGTGTAGATATGTGCTGCTCCTGGGGCATAAGATCTTCCTGCAGCATCATGATCCCAGTCATAAGGTCCTAGAGAAACCCAGTTGTTTGCGCGGATAAGTTTGTTCTTTGATGCTGTCCTTCGCCTATTATAATTATCTAAAGATTTTTTATCGGTAGGGTAGATTCTACTATACGACTTTAGCCATCTTTTGAAGTATTGCGTATGTTCATTTTTAACAAAAGTATGCACTAGATAATATTGATCATATAAGGACATTACCTTTCCTGGGTCAGCATCTTTTGCATACATAAGCTGAATCCATTCTGGCAGGCTAGTATTTCCTTGACTAGAATAATCAGCTTCTAGTTGACCAAAAGAAAATTGACATAAAAACAAAAAGAGGATAATTGTGTTAAAGCGAATTTTCATATCAGGGGGCTATCATGTAAACGAGTATTCCTGAATTTAAGTCTATTCTATGATATTCACAGTTAATTATTCCTTAAAGCTTAGAATTTTAACTCTTTTGACAAACAAACGACCTAAAAGGGAAAAGCTTAATTATCCATTAGCCACTACCTAGTACCCTACGGCATGATCATCGCCTCGCCAATCGGCTACAGCATTAATACTACCATCGAGATGTACAAGGATTGCTTCAACTCTTCCTATAGCTCCTCTTTCTTCTATGGTATGTCCCATAGCTTCTAGTTTTTGCCTTGTAGATTGATCTACACATCCCTTCTCCACATAGATGATATCAGGTAGCCACTGATGATGAAATCTAGGAGCATGTACTGCTTCCTTAAGTGAAAGCTCAAAGTCTAAAATATTAAGAATAACCTGAAATACAGAGGTAATGATCGTAGAGCCTCCAGGTGTGCCTACTATCAATTTTATCTTATCATTCTTATCCACTATTGTAGGTGTCATAGAACTCAGCATTCTTTTACCCGGTTGGATCTTATTTGCTTCTCCACCGACCAGTCCATAAAGATTTGGCGTACCTGGTTTTATAGAAAAGTCATCCATCTCATTATTGAGGATGAATCCCGCCCCAGCAACTACCGCTCTGGACCCGTAAGCACCATTAAGTGTTGTTGTAACGGATACAGCATTTCCCGCCTCATCCAATATAGAATAGTGTGTCGTTTCCTCACTGCCTACGTCTGTGAATACACCTCCTCGTATATCTGAAGAGGGTGTGGCTTTCTCTGGATTAAAGTCCAGCATACGATCTTTTATATAATCTGTATGCATGATGTTAAACAAGGGCACCTTATAATAATCTACATCTCCAAGGTGCATAGCTCTATCAGAATAAGCTCTTCTTTCTACTTCTACCATCAGATGTATGGCCTCGGCAGAGTGGAAGGCAAACTGGTCTAATTTATATGGAGCAATCATTTCTGTCATCTGAGATAATAAAATACCACCACTAGATGGTAAAGGCACGGACATAATCCTGTTACCCTTGTAATAAGAAAAGGTAGGTTGTCTCCATTTAGCCTTGTAGAAAAGTAAGTCTTTATGGGAAATTAAGCCTCCGTTGGATTCCATATTAGCAACGATAGAATCAGACACCCAACCGGAGTAAAAACCATATCTTTTCTTTTCTTGGATGGCACGTAAGGTCTTAGCTAGATCTTTCTGTACGAGCTTTCCTCCTACGGAATATTGCTTAGTAAACTCATTTTCAAAATCGTTTTGTTTTTTAAAAGACTCCACAGCACCATTTATAGATTCCACTTGGCTCTCGGTAAGTGAGAAACCATTCTCAGCAAGTTCTATAGCGGGTTGTACAAGTCTAGCCCAGTCCTTTAGTTTGCTAAATCTGTCAAAAGCTTGTTCCATTCCCGCTACGGTTCCTGGTACCCCCACCGCTAGATGTCCTCTAGTACTCAGATCTTTTATAACATTACCATCGGCATCTTGGTACATAGTTTCTGATGAGCCCTTAGGAGCAATCTCTCTAAAGTCGAGGGCATATCCACCACCTCCAGCTTCTTTGTATAACAAAAATCCACCACCGCCTAGATTACCTGCTCTAGGATAGCACACTGCAAGGGCAAACTGTACCGCGATAGCAGCATCTATAGCATTTCCACCATCCTTAAGTACTTGTAAACCTATAGCACTAGCGAGAGGATGAGCAGTCACTACAGCAGCTTTTTCTACAATAATATCCTTTTGTTGGTTCTGAACATCTATACCAGATTTACAAGAAAAAAGAAATAGCAAGCAAGAGACAAAAAGAAATTTATACATAAGATGAATTTTGATCTGTAATACTAATAAAATCTGAATTTGCGTTAACAAAGAAACTATGGACAATAAAGTAACCAACTATACTTATCTTTAGGCATGCTAAGGTAAAATAATGCAGCCTGACTTGCTAGTAATTCACATATGAATATCACAAATCAATAAAGTTATATGAGATCTCCTTTTATTACAATCATTTGTATTCTAATCAGTTATAGTGCGACAAGAGCTCAGGCTGATGTCAATTTTGTAAATGAATTTCTGAATATCGGTGTCGGAGCAAGAGCTCATGGGATGTTTGGTAGCGTTTCTGCGACTACGGATGATGTTACCGCTGCTTATTGGAACCCTGCAGGTTTGACAGGAGGTAAGCAAGCGTTAGAGGTAAGTGCTATGCACGCTTCTTGGTTTGGCGGCATATCTAATTATGATTATATCGGTGCGGCAAAGGCTATAGGAACAGATGGTAATAGTAGAGCAGCCCTGACTTTTATAAGAATGGGAATAGATAATATTCCGAATACACTGAACCTGATCGGCCCTGATGGAAGTGTTAATTATGACGAGGTTACAGAATTTTCTGCAGCTGATTATGCACTGATGTTTAGTTACGCTAAGAAACTTAACCAGAAAGGTCTGAGTATGGGGGCTAATGTCAAAGTTATTAGAAGATCATTAGGAAGTTTTGGCCAAGCATGGGGTTTTGGATTTGACTTAGGTGCGGTATGGAAGAAAGATAATTTTTCTCTATCTATTATGGGAAGAGATATCTCTACGACGGTTAATGCATGGAGTTTTGATTTTACAGAAGAAGAAAAGCAAGTCTTTGCACAGACAGGAAATGTTATACCTGTCAGTTCTACAGAGATCGCACTGCCAAAACTAATAATAGGAGCAGCAGTACACGGAGGAAAAGGTAGCTTCTCTTACCTACTAGAAGGGGACATTAGATTTTCTACGGATGGTACACAATCGGGTGTATTATCAGGCGAGAGTATAGGCATAGATCCAACTGTGGGATTAGAAATAGGATATAATAAGCAAGCATTTATCAGAGCAGGCATAGGAAATATACAGCGGATTGTAAATCAAGTTAACACTTCAGAAACCAGACTAAGTACACAGCCTAATGTCGGAGTAGGAATAGCATTGGGAAGACTTAAGATAGATTATGCCTTGGCTAATTTAGGATCTACCGCTGATGTCTTGGTGTCGCATATATTTTCGCTGACGGTAGGATTTGAGTAAGCATTCCACTTATTATCAATTGTTAGTTTTTACTTGCATCTATTAGAAAAGAGTACATTTTATCCATTAGTCCTACTAAGTACAAGAACTTGACTTTGCACCGCGGTTAGAGAAATGCATTACAGAAATGACAAAGCCAACTTGACTTAAGAAAAACCAGCCCATGCAGAAGTGATTAATACCCATTCTGGTTTAGAATGACGGTAATTATTTATTTTTTTCATGTTCCTTCTTTAAAAAGCCTCGCCGAATCTATGGGTTCTTTGCTAGCCCGCCCGCTTCGTGCTGTGCCTGCCGAATGCAAGGGGGCAGGGTCCTTTCATTTAAAGCACTTTCATACTTTATTCGACTACGTCGAACTCATTCGTTCTTGCCTTGATCCATTTTGAACAATTCTAAATCCTTTTCACTCATCTAAAAACGGAATTGGTATAAAATACTGTTAATCTTTGTCTGATAAAAAGATAAATACTTTGATATTAATATGCAATTAGTGTTATATTTATAAAATTATCAATCCTATATTATACTTTGCAATAGATGTTTTATCTCTTTGATTAGAAGTTATGTCGTCTTAGATAATGATGTCTGATAGAGTCTCTTTCAAAGTATGCAAAGAAATACTACGTAAAGGGGATAGCTTTTGTAGTATCTCACACTGGAGTTAGAAACTCAGCTTAAATAACTTGGCAATATATAAAATTGACCTTAGCAGAAATGTTAATGTAAGAGGTCATTTCTCCGAATAAAAATCAAATTTATTATTTAATCCATATAGATAATTACAATGAAAATATTACTGCAACTCGTTCTAATTTTAATAGTAAATACCATTTATTCTCAAAAAATAATGGTTCTTAAAGATTCTGGCAAAGTCGTTATCGGAGATATCGGACAAATCTCGACACCAGATGGGTATTCATTATTTGTTCAAGATGGTATCCTAACAGAAAAAGTAAAAGTGGCAATAAAGGAAACGGGGGATTGGTCAGATGACTCTTTTGACAAATTGCCAGAATTAAATAAAATTGAACATAGCATTAAGACTAAAAATCATCTATTAAATATTCCCTCTGCTGAAGAGTTGGTAAAAAATGGATACTCTGTTACAGAGATGGATGCGAAATTACTAGAGCAAATAGAATGGATATGGCTTTATGTTCTAAAGCTCGAAAAGGAGAACAGCAATCTGAAAAAAGAGTTAAAGGAATTTAAAAGTCAAGCACCAACTGTAGATAAAAAGTTATAGTTACAATGACTAATATTTTGCTCATCATCCAGCTGGGATCATAAAAATCATTAAGAGATATTTTTAATACAATTAGTAAAAAAGAAACAATGGAAAAAATAAAATCACTCCGATATTTAACCCTGTTTTTTTATGTTTTTGGAATAACAACCTTAATGTCTCAAACAGTGATTCCTCTTACTGAAATCGGAGAATTGGATGATATTTTATCTGAACCATCTGGTTTAGGAATGATCTACAACTCGAGTAATGGACACTTCGAGTATTGGGCTCATAATGAATATATGTATCCCGAAGAAATTTATAGTTTCCGGTTGAATGATTTAATGACCATTAGAAGAACAATGGATGTTAATGAAGCCTTCACTGATTGGGAAGATATGGCACTAGACGATAATAACAATATTTACTTAGCTGATTTCGGAAATTATGTTGACCAAAATGAATTACAATTTGTCAAGATTCCAGACCCAAATACCTTTGCGGGAAGCCCTCCTTCTGTTGAGATCATTAAGTATGAATATCCAACGAATGGTGTACAAGATTCAGAAGCAGTTATTCATTTGGATGGTTTTTTGTATGTTTTTACTAAAACAGTAAGTACTAATTTAGATCCCTCTATGGAACAAAATAGAACCTATTGCTATAAAATTCCAGATAGTCCATTGCCTGGAGGAGATCCCCATTCTGCCGTGTTGCATGACTCCCATCAAATAATATTTCCTGGAGATGAACCTCCTGAAGGGGATCAAAGTCATTTCAAAGTTACTGCAGCAGATATCAGTCCTGATAAGAAAAAATTAGTTTTGATGACCTATGAACGGATATGGGTATTTTCCTGCTTTGAGGGGGATGATTTTTTTGATGGAACGGTCAGTAGTTTTGAGATACCCTATTGGTCATATGAAGGGGTAAGTTTTATAAATAACCATGAAATCGTTATTAGTTCGGAAGGTAAACCTGACAATCCTAATTATAATCCTAAGGTCTTTCATCATGATCTATATCCGTGGATTGATGGGTCTTGCGTAGATTGCGAAAAAGCAACGAATAGTAATTTTAATCATGAAAATCTTGCTTGGTCTCTTTTCCTACATGGAAATGCCGCTGCAACATTAAATATGTCCAATGGAAATGCAGTAATAGATATACAAACAATAGGAACAAGCCAATGGCATGTGAATCTTAGACATAAAAGTTTGGTGCTAGAAAATGGAAAGACTTACCGCATAAGCTATAAAGCACATGCCGATGATAACCGAGCGATATCTGTTATTGCAAACAAAAATGATGGCACTAGTGGCTACTTCTATCATAGCCAAGAAATTACAACCACTCCTACTAATTACAGTCATGAATTCACCATGACAGAAACTACTGATTACAATAGCTACCTTAGTTTCAATGTAGGAAACTATGAAGCCCATGAGGTTTATTTTGATGATCTTAGTATTGTAGAAATAGATTGTATCTGTCCACAAAATAGATACTTCATAGCAAAACTTGAAAATAAAGTGGAACATTACGAAACAGCAAATAATATCTATGGCCAAAACTTAATCATAGGGAGTGATATTAAATACGATGCAATGAATAGTATCGAATTAAAACCTGGTTTTGAGGCAAAAACGGGAAGCACGTTTGAAGCTTACATTGATGGATGTGGTAATAATTAAAACTGTTACTCTAAACTTCTATGCCTGAGATTTCAGCGCACAGTTATTATTCCCTGTGACATCCCCTCCTAACTTTTAATTTACTTCTTATATCCACTTTTCTAATGCTGAATGAAATTGTAAATTTATAAATAATACCAGGTATAATTTCTCAAATCATTTTCAATCCATCAAATCTATGTCACACATCTGGCGATATTATATTCTTAAAATGGCCATTCATCTTCACCTTTTTTCTAAGTTCTTCCATCTGCATAACAGCGGGGAGAAAATTAAGTAAGTGGTTCTTAAGAAAGCTCAATCGATCGGTCTCGTAGGTAAGTTGTAGTAATCTCAGTTCTTGCTGTAGAGACAGTCCTGCTTTTACAGATAACTTAAAAGCATTTAGCGTATTCAGATCATCGGAGTGTCTATAATCCAGATTCATAAGCTTATATAATTGCTTAAGCAGGTCTGTTACAGATTTCAGTAGCGCTAAGTCTGTTTCATAGTTTATAGATCGGTACTCCACAACACCACCGGGATAGAGTTTGTCATCCATTACCTTAGAATAATCCTTTAGTTGGAAAACGCGAAGTCCTCTCGTACTGATGTCTATTTTTCCATCAGAATGGATATGCTGTATTTTTTCTAATTTCATTTCCGTACCGTAGGTCATGCCCTCGTTCTCTACAAATACGGGAATACCAAAATGCATACCTGTCTCATCACAATCTTTGACAAGTTGTTTGTAGCGGGGTTCGAAGATGTGTAAGTTTAGCCTTTCGCCCGGAAAAGGGACTAAACTTAATGGAAATAAAGCTAGTTTTTCTAACATCATATCAATATAGAAAAAGTACTATAAATTTATTGCCGATTACTTGAAAATTAGATAAATTGATTTAGTAATTTTGACATACAGAATTAAATAATAATTATGGCGCTCAATCTACCTGACGTATCATATCCTCGTATCGTAATAGTAGGAGCAGGATTTGCAGGACTAAATCTTGCAAAAAGCTTTATCAGAAAAAAGTATCAGGTTGTTCTGTTGGATAGGAATAACTACCACCAGTTTCAGCCATTATTTTATCAGGTAGCTATGTCTGGATTAGAACCCAGTTCCATAAGTTTTCCTATAAGAAAGTTATTTCAGTCCTGCAATAATGTTCTGATCCGTAAGACAGAACTTATTTCTGTCAATGAGAAAACAAAAAGATTGCTCACCTCTGATGGTGAGATCTATTACGATAAGCTGATCCTATCTATGGGTGCTAGAACTAATTTTTTTGGAAACAAAGAAATAGAAAAACATGCCTTTACTCTGAAGAGTACATCAGATGCTATCGGTCTCAGAAATAGTATTCTAGAAGATCTAGAGACAGCAATAGTGACAGAGGACTACGCAAAAAGACAAAGTTTTATAGATATAGTAATCGTAGGTGGCGGTGCCACAGGTGTGGAGCTAGCTGGAGCCATAGCAGAGATGAAAGAATATATCTTACCTAAGGATTATAAAGAAATAAATGCGAAGGAAGTGGATATATATCTTATCCAGAGTGGGGATAGATTGCTGCAAGGTATGTCCGAAAAAGCAAGTACCGCAGCAGAAAAATTCCTGACAGATCTAGGAGTCAACGTTATGAAAAACCTTAGAGTTACTACGACAGATGGAACTTATGTCTATACAAATAAAGATACTAAGATAAGATCTAATAAGCTGATCTGGGCAGCTGGAATTATTTGTAACAAAATAGAAGGCTTACAGGAAGATTACTACGCTCATGCTAATAGGATAAAGGTAGATAGAAAAAACAAAATTATAGGATCTGACGATATCTATGTCATCGGTGATCAGGCATACATGGAAACAGAAAAATATCCTAAGGGACATCCTCAGGTTGCACAAGTAGCGATCCAGTCCGCAAAAAACTTATCTAAAAATCTAATCAAAAATAGGAACAAGGATTTTACGTATAAAGACCTAGGTTCTATGGCAACAATAGGAAGAAATAAAGCTGTAGCTGATCTTCCTTCTTTTAAGACAGCAGGTTTTTTTGCTTGGATTCTTTGGCTTTTTGTACATCTATTTGCCTTGATAGGAACTAAGAATAAGCTGTTTGTTTTGATCAACTGGTTTTGGAATTATCTGACTTACGATCAGTCCCTACGACTTATCATCAAGGCGGAAGACAAGAAAGTATAGTATTTCTAAATAAAAGAATTATAAATATTCTCCTGCTTTTTCTTACCTTAGGATTACCTCAAAAGATCACCATTAAAATCCTTTAACTATGAAGAATTTTTTCTTGGTCTTTGCCTTTTTGTATATCAGCAATACCAGTTTACATGCTCAAAAAACGATGTCATTCTCTGAAGAGGAAAAGACAGCCTTTGTTGCTGTCTACCTAGGTGGAAAAGCGGAGCAGCCAGATCCTAATATTCTCGCAGAGTCTGTATACAAAAAGAATGGAATACATTCGGATAATCTGAAGGCTTATCACGATAATGCTAAGGATAGTGCAGAGAAGAATAAGATAAGCCTGCTTCAGGAGTCCACACAAGATCTACATGATCGAATGAGCTTAAGTATTACTCAGCGATTATGCAATACGCATAAAATTTCTTTATCGAAATACAAGAAAATACGCTCTCGCTATAAAAAGGATATTGCTTTTCAGCACACCCTAAGACCCTATTTCCAAACTTATTTTAAAAATAATTAGGATGAGAAATAGCGTAGAAATTATAATGCTAAATGTTTTTATGGCTTTACTATATTCTTCCGTATCTGGACAAAATCGATATAATACAGAGATATTTTCAGAAGTGATAGAAACTTCAAATGTACTTTTTAGTACAGCGGTTCCAGAAGTTCAGCCTGGGGGAGGGTTTTACGAATTTATTACGGGCTATCCCTTGAACGTAGATGAGTATGATACAGATCCTATTGATCTATATATGGATATATTTGAGCCCGCTGAGGACACGCTAGAGAAGAGACCAGTTGTGATCATTTGTTTTGGTGGTGGATTCTTATCTGGATCTCGAGATCACTGGAGCATGAGAGAGATAGCTATACAGTTTGCTAAGCGAGGCTATGTTGCGGCGACGATAGATTATAGATTAGGGATGAACATATTTGATGCAGATCTTTCTATGAGAGCGGTATATAGAGGCCTTCAAGACGGACGATCTGCAGTTAGATTTTTTAGAGCGGACAGCGATGGGGCTAATAATTTTAGAGTTGATCCCAATAACATATTTATCGGTGGACATAGCTCTGGTGGATTTATAGGTCTGCATAATATATACTTGGACAAAGAAGCAGAGCGGCCAATTTCTACTTTTGAATGGGAGCAAGACGGAGAATTTGTTCCAGATCAAGGTTGCTTAGATTGTGTAGGGGATAATCAGGAATATTCTGGAGCGGCTACTGCAGTATTCAGTCTTGCAGGTGCAGTAGGTTACACCTCACTTATAGAAACGCCAGATGATGGGAAGGTGGTGATGTTCCATAGTGAAGATGATGGTACTGTTCCCTATGATGAAGGGGGCCCGTTTAGTGGAATATTAATTCTTGTTATAGGAGATGATTTACCCGATGTTTATGGAAGTCTTTCTATTGCAGAACGCTGCGATTCTGTAGGATTAGATTATAGTTTTTTCTCTTACGAAAATAGAGGACATGATGTACACGAAGAGACAGCTTCTGAGTTATATATAGATATTATTCCTGGAATTAGCGATTGGTTTTTTGAGCAGTATCTTGTTCCAGAAGTTCATAGTCTAGTTGGTTTAGAAGATGTCTGTCAAAGTAATTTACAGCAGGATTACACAATTCCCATAGGGGATGCTATACACTGGGACTGGAGTATAACTGGTGGTGTCATTGATCAGCAGAGTACGTCAAGTAATACCGTAACGGTGACATGGGATGGTGCAATCGCAAATCATGTACTAGAGGTTATTCCTTATAATTGCATAGATGCAATGGGTATATCTACGACCCTAGACGTTGCTGTACACGATGCATCTGTTAACACGTTTATTGCGGGAGTAAGTAGTAAGTGGAATGATCCTTCGGTATGGAGTAACGGATATATTCCTTTGCCCTGTGACACTGTCGTTTTACCAGCCTCACTTATTCCGATAGAGGTAAACCTAGATCCTATATCTAATGCACAAATAAGAGCGCTCTATATAGAAGACAATAATCATCTTATACTCGATCCTCAGACGATCTTAGAAATAAAACCAGATGATAATTAATAGGTGATTCTGTATAAATTTAATATTCTAAGGTAAATGGTAGTCTCGCTAGAGGTTCTTTAGTTGAGGCCCATTTTTTCAGAAAAACGATTTTTGCTTGAAGCTCATCAGGCATGATTTCTTGTATTGGATTTCTAAAGTAATTTATTCTAGCACTAGGCATAATGTTACCTAGTAATTCATCAAAAAAAGTTTTTTCTACTATAGGATATTCTACAATTTGATAAGCATCTAGGTTTAATCTCTTCGCTGCTATATCTATAGCTTTATCTAGATCTCCTATACCATCTATTAGACCATTCATACTAGCCTGGGTACCGCTCCATATTCTCCCTTGAGCTACAACATGCGCCTCATCCTTTGACATATTCCTACCTGCTGCAACTCTAGTTAAAAACTTATCATATATTTCATTAGTACTTTTCTCAAATGCTTCTTTCTCAGTTTCACTTAGATCAAAATACAGCGATCCAACAATAGCGTTTCTAGTTGTTTTTACAGTGTCAAAGTGAATTCCTATTTTGTCTGAAAGTAAATTTTTAAAATTAGGAAACATAGAATACACTCCGATAGAACCTGTAAGTGTATTTTTCTGCGCAATGATAGAATCCGCACCACAAGAAATATAATAACCGCCAGAGGCCGCATAATCTCCGTAAGAGGCAATAACAAATTTATTATGAGCTTTCAGCTCTTCTATTCTTTGCCAGATAATATCAGATGTAAGGCTGCTGCCTCCAGGAGAATTTACTCTCAGTACAACTGCTTTGATATCTTCATCTTCCAGAATCTGATCACAAACTTTTTCATATCTATTTTCAGAGATAACTCCCTTAGAATTATCTTCGAACAAGATATCTCCTTCTGCATATAAAATAGCTATCTTATTTTTTGATGATGTCGCTTCTTCCTCTTCTAGAGAAGCTGCATATTCTACAAGCTTGATAAAGTTTATATCTTTCCTCTTTTCTATATTAAGCTTTGTCGTTAGAAAATCTAAAAATTGAGACTTATATATTAAGCTATCAACAAGTCCATGATTCAAAGCATCTTTTCCATTTTGAATTTTTAACTCATCCATCAAATCAAATAAATGATCTGTCTCTAGATTTCTAGCTTTTGCAATCTCTTGCAAGTAAGCATCCAAAATACTATTCAGGTAAGATCTTGTCTGAATTTTATTTTGCTCACTCATATCTTTTCTGCGATACGGCTCTGTAGCGCTTTTAAAATCTCCTGCATAGAATACATTCATATCTACACCGAGTTTATCCATAAGTTCTTTAAAGTGTGGAATAGAGACAGCAAATCCTTTAAATTCTACTGATCCATTAGGATTAAGAAAAATGGAGTCCGCTGTCGAGCTGAGGAAGTAACCCAGTTGAGAATAGTACTCATCATAGGCATAAACAAATTTACCATCTTTTTTGAAGTCGCTTAATGAGTTTCTAATACTTAGTGCAGTAGCTGGGGGTATCCCAGAACTGCCTCCATTAATTACGATTCCTGCTATATTATTATCTGAAGATGCCTTATGAATAAGTTGCTTCATATCTCTGAGTCCTAAGGCATTATTTTGCTGAAAACTAAAGGTAGATGACTCGGCAATGTTATCGGTCATCTCGGGGATGGGACCCTTAAATTCTATTTTCAGAATAGCATTTTTTTTGATACTAGGCAATTGCTTGCCTCTCCATAGTCCGAAAACTGCAATAATAAATATCAAGACTATAAGAGCTCCAATAGTTCCTAAGCAAGAAGCTGTAAAAATTTTAAAGAAATTTCTCATGTATTATAAGCTAATCTGAGCGTAAAAATACGCTAATTTTATAGAATAAGTCTGCCAGTTGTCTAGGGGAAACAATAGTTTATAGAAAGATTAGGTTCACTTCTAGTAAAGGATTTGTGATTATTGCGACAATAATCACATGATTGCAAGCGTAATCATTGTATCTTTAGCTTGTCTATAGCAGCAGGTGTATCGCTTCGAATCTTTATTTTACATAGAAGCAGCAAAATTATTGTAGCTACAGTCTTAATGAAAAAGAATATTTGAAAAAACTAATGGATAAATTCTTCAGAAAAGTATGGAGTTTGTGTATGTTTTCCTATGTCATAGGTACTGCATCTGCACAGATTCTTGTCTATCCAGCTGATGTTGCTCCCTATACACCTACAAATATTATCTCTAATGTATTTCTAGGCGATGGTGTTCAAGTACTGAATGTTACTTATGGTGGAGATAGGGGAGCTGTAGGTGTTTTTGATAATGCAGAATCATATATTGGATTGGAAAGTGGGATTGTATTATCCACGGGATTTGTCGATAGTGTAGGGATTGTAAATAATGATGACAATACAACGGGCGAGATACCTGACGATATATCAGACGCAGATCTACAGAATATCGCAGGAGCAGTAACTGTAACTGATGTGTGTAAATACGAGATAACATTTATTCCTTTTTCTGATACCCTGGAGTTTAGATATGTCTTTGCTTCCGACGAATATCCAGAGTTTGTTTGCGCAGATTTTAATGATCTATTCGGCTTTTTTATTTCAGGGCCTAATCCTGATGGGGGAAATTACAACGCTGAGAATATTGCCCTGATCCCAGATCCCGCTGATCCTACGGGAAATACATTTCTCGATCTTCCAGTGACCATTAATAATGTAAATACAGGCGTACAAGGAGAGAGTAATACTACAGATCCGATCAATTGTGCGGCACCATTTGGAACACTGGATTATAGTGAATATTACAACTCGGTAGCAGAAAATGATTATCCAACATTTGATGGACATCTTAATATATTTACAGCAAGGGCTATCGTAACACCTTGCGAAACTTACACCATAAAGTTAGCCATAGGAGATGTAGGAGATGATGCCATAGACTCTGGGGTATTTCTGGAGGCAAAGAGTTTTGGGACAGGCTCTATTAGTATTGACTTTCAGGCGGCAAGTCTAGATGGAAGTCTAGCAGAAGGATGTTCTACTGGAGTACTTAGTTTTTCTATTCCTAATGCACAAGACACAGATGTTGACCTAGATTTTAATCTTATAGAAACATCCATTTTTCCTGATATGGCGGAAGAAGGAGTAGATTATGTCACTTGGCCTGATCAAATTACTATTCCAGCGGGACAGAAATCTATAACAGTAGAAGTAGAGATAATTAATGATAACATAGAAGAGGGGGACGAGTTTATATACCTAGATGTTTTTAAGAATATTTGCTTTAGAGATACAATAGCCATTCCTATAAAAGATAATTTACTGCAGCTCATACAACTTCCAGAAGATACGATCATATGTGAAGGGGATGAGCTAAATATTGCAGCATTGATTCCGCTAAATTTTGAGATTCCTTCCATACCTTTTTTTAGGAGTAATCAGGTGATAGATGTAGAAGAGATAGAAGTCGAGTACAGTTCCTCTATTAACGTATCAGGAGTTGTTCCCGACAGAATGAATATTAATGCTTTTAAGAGGATCTGCATAGATACTTTTATAGGAAGAAATCTGGATGACTACGATTTTTTTTTAGTAGCTCCTAATGATAGGATACTAGAGTTATCTACAGATAACGGCGCTAAGATGTTAAACGGTATTGACGTAGACACTTTACTGAATACTTGTTTTGTTGTCAATGCTTCAGACAATATTAATAATGGGGATAGAGTTAATGGTCCTATTATAACTTCTAATCCAAGATATACAGGGGATTTTCTGCCAGAAGGAAGATGGCAAAACATTTTTAACAGTGGAAGCCCAAATGGAACTTGGTCACTAGTAGTTGTAGCGGATGAAGAGTTGAATCCTACAGATATTCCTCTAGGCAATAGCCAACTTAGAAGCTGGTCGATAGAGTTTCAGCCCTCCTATACAGCCAGCTTTGAATGGTATGAAAATGGTATGCTAATAGACTGTTCTAACTGCCAGGATATAGATGTTACACCTGATACACAAACAACTTACAGCCTAGAGCTTAACGATAGTTATGGCTGCGATCTCGATGACGAAATAGTAGTAAGTATAGCACCTCCTATAGCAGCTCCTACAAACTTAGAATGTTTACCTGGGTTTAATAATATCTTTTTCATATGGCTAGCTTCTGCTGATGCAAGTTCTTATGAGATACAAATAGATAATAATGGTACATGGATAGACATTGGAAATATTACTGAATATGATGTTACGATGTTGGATTTTTTTCAGGATGTAAATTTTAAAGTTAGAGCGACGCAAGGAAATTGTAGTTCAGAATTTATAGAACTTACATGTAAAAGTCTGAGTTGTCCAGCACCTACAGATGAAAACACTATTACAATTGGAACGTCCTGTTACGATGCAGAAGACGGAAGTATAATGACCTCTGGAACCGGAGGATCTGGTGGGCCATACGTATTCGAATTAGATGGAGCTATAAATAATACAGGTTTATTTGAAAATCTGTTGGGTGGATCATACACACTAATTATCAGAGATGCTGTGGGTTGTCCGGGAATGATAGATGTCGAAATAGAAAGACCCGATCGTATAGAACTAGTCATAGAGAAGTCTGATATAAGTTGTTACAATCTTAATGATGGAAAAATAGAATTATTCCCAGCAGGAAATTTCCCACCCTTTGATTTTTCTTGGGAAATCGGAGGTAATGAATCTGTCAAATCTAATCTCTCTGAAGGCTGGTACGTTGTTACGACCACAGATGCTAATGACTGTGATAGGATAGACAGTATATTTATAAATAATCAAGACGAATTTATTCTTACAGAAATAACTGCGCTAGATGCCGAGTGCTTCGATACGGAGAGTGGATCTGCGACGGTAACATTTACAGGAGGACTACCGCCTTACGATATAGAATGGAGCGACGCTCAAATAACAGCTACTGCGGTAGATCTTGCTGCAGGCACTTATACAGTTATTATTACAGATGATAATAATTGCGAGCTAACTGGCGCTATAGAAATTAACGAACCGTCAAAACTAGAAATAGAGACGTCTGGTAATACGTTAGTTTGTTATTTTGACATCGATGGTATAGCGAAAGCAACAGGTTCTGGTGGGACTATGCCTTATGCTTTCAAATGGGAGGATGGAACAGTAGGAGACTGCCTCACAGGAATTACAGCAGGGGAGTATGCTGTAACCCTGACAGATAAGAACAGCTGCACTGTGGAGGACATAGCAATTGTCACCGCACCAGATTCTATACCTATCGTATTTGTAAAAGATGATCTAACTTGCTATGAAAGTAATGACGGAAACATAGAAATTTTGTTAGACCCCGCTTTTGGAAATCAGGTAGTGAACTGGGATGATGGCCCCAGCGGTACGAAAAGAGAAAACCTAGAAAGTGGAATCTATTGTATGACGGTAACGGATGACAATAATTGTACGAATACAAGGTGTATAATTGTAGATCAACCTGCTGAAATAACTTCAAATTCTATTATTACTAAAACCTCTTGTCAAGGTAGATTAGATGGTGCCATCAGCATCACAGTAAGTGGTGGTAATGGAGGATATAATTATGAGTGGTCTGGTCCAGATTTTACAAGCAACGAAAAAGATATTATTGACATAGGAGAAGGAACTTATGAACTTATTATCATAGACGAAAAAAATTGTGAATCGGCATTTTCTTTTCAGGTTGGTGCCCAAGCTGGTATGCAGGTAGATATGGTTATCACAGATGTAATCTGCGCAGGAGATACAACAGGAGCGGTATCCATAGAGGTGATAGGTGGAACGGAGCCTTACAGCTACGAATGGTCAGGACCCCTTGGGTATAATGCCATTGATCAAAATATAAGTAACCTTCCTGCAGGGCCTTATGATCTTGTGGTAACGGATAATAGATCCTGTGAGCTAGATTCTACTATTATTATAGATGAAAATGCAAATATAGAACTGAGTATAGTAGATGTTTTTCCATTAGAATGTAAAGGCATACCTACGGGAGAGGCCACTGTAAATGTACTAGGAGGTGTTAGTCCGTATACATACCTATGGTCAGATGGTACGATAGAAAAAAGTACGATGACCTTATCTGGTGGAACACAGTCTGTGATGGTAACAGACAGCGAAAACTGTGAAGCGATGATAATATTTTTTGTAGATCAGCCAGACACAGGTGTTACGGCTACTGCTGTGGGAGATATCCCTTCTTGTGATGATAGCAAAGATGGTACGATTACGGTAGATGCAGTAGGAGGGTTTCCGCCATATTTGTATGCTATAGATGGAATAGATTTCACAACAGACCCTACAATAATAGGTGTAGCGTCTGGCAGTTATAATGTAACCGTCCAAGATCTCAAGGGTTGTATTTACACCATACCAGAAGTTATTGTTCCAGATGTAGACGAATTTAAAGTCAACCTTGGAGGCGACCTAGTTGTAGAGTATGGAGGAAGCGTTCAGTTGGATCCATCTGTAGGCGGCAATACTTTTGGAATTATGTATGACTGGATAATCGCTGACGAAGACCAGATAGATTGTCTGGATTGTCCTTCTGTAGTTGTCAGTAATGTTACGGAAGAGATTACTGTAAAAGTAGAGCTCAGTAGTGGACTAGGATGTATGGCTGAAGATAATATTATAATAAGACCAGAAAGAAATGTGATTATAAAAGTTCCTACAGGATTTAGCCCTAACGGTGATGGACAGAATGATATCTTAAGTGTTTATGGAAGTGAAGAAATGAGTGTCAGTTCGTTTATGATTTTCTCTAGATGGGGAGATAAGGTTTACGAAACTCGTAGCTTAGAAATCAACAATAACAATCAGGGCTGGGATGGCAGATTAGATAATGTAATGCTACAACCAGGTGTATATGCATGGATTGTAGAAGCAATACATATAGACGGAACTGTTTCTATTTTTAAAGGAATGACTAATTTGATCAGATAGATGAGAAAGATTATACTAGTCATAAGTTCTCTGTTTATTCTTTGTGTAGTACGCGCACAGGATCCTCACTTTTCACAATTTACCTTTAGCGGGATGAATCTTAATCCTGCGTTGACAGGAATTATGGATGGCCAATATCGATTTCATATAGCGTACAGGGATCAGTGGTCTAAGCTTGGTCCATCTTACAAAACAATAGCTGCAGGAGCAGACTTTAGATATCATATTGTAAGTGATGATTTTGCAAGTTTCGGTATTAGGTTGTTAAGAGACCAAGCAGGGGATGGTGGATATAATCAAACTTATGGACACCTAAGTGGTGGCTACATGAAGAAATTATTCGGCGGAAGGAATGCTGCAAAACAATATGTCGCCGGTGGTGTGCAGTTAGGGGTAGGGCAGCATGGAATTAACTGGGATGAACTGTGGTTTGGTAATCAGTTTGACGCTAGTATATTAGCAGAAAATATAGATTTACCAACTGGAGAAACAGATATACTTATAGGATCAGGATCTACAGAAATATTTATGGATGTCGGGGCTGGCTTAAGTTACATCGCTATCTTCGATGACAGGAAAAATATCTATGGAGGTGCTGCAATGCATCATATCAATGAACCGGTAATCTCTCTGTTCAGTGATGCTAATGTGCGACTCGCAAGCAGGATAACAATACATGGAGGAGGAGAATGGCTGTTAAGTGATAACCTTAGTATGCTACCTGCATTCCAGTTACAGTTTCAACAATCTCATAGACTATATCAGGTAGGTAGTCGTATACGTTACAATAGTTTTGAAAATAAAGAAATAGGACTCAGAGTAGGAGCCTGGTTGCGAATGGTCAGTGGAATCAATAGTAATCTTGAGGCAGAAGCTATTATAGCAAGCGCTATGTTAGAGTTCAGTGATTACCAGTTTGGCTTCAGCTATGATATTACACTTTCTGAGCTAAGATTAGCAAATAATAGACAGGGTGCATTCGAGTTTACCTTATCGTACCTTTTTCCTGTTACCCAGAGAATATATAAGATAGAAAGCCCTAGACTGTAGATCTATTTCATGGAATAGATCTATTTGTATTCTGCTACTAGATTGATTTTTTTTATCTTTCGCCATGGCATTTAATCTATTATCAGCATTTGGAGATTCTATAAATTTTATCTGTATTTTAGGTTTGCTTGTAGTTGTAGTAAGTTTTATTCTCAAGAAATTACATCAGCCTAATCTGGTAGCTTATATCCTCATAGGAATACTAATAGGTAGTCATGGGTTAGACCTTATAGAAAATGAAGAATCCATAAAGTTTATCGGTGAACTAGGCATTATTCTACTTTTCTTTTTTATCGGAATGGAAATCGATCTCAGTTCATTTGTCAAAGAGTGGAGGCTAGCATTTTTTGGTACACTAGGTCAGATCACTTTAAGTATAGCTAGTGTCTATGCTATAGGTGCTGTCTTTGGGTGGCCTATTGCCAGGATAGTAGTCCTCGGTTTTGTAATCGCTTTGTCTAGCTCTGCTGTAATCTTTAAGTTGCTAGAAGAGAAATCAATGATGGATAAGCGCGTAGGGAAAAATGTTATTAGTATTCTACTCGCTCAGGATATTGCTATTGCACCTATCCTTATAATAATTTCTATCGTAGGAGGAGAAAACACTTCCACAAATGCGATACTAATGAAGATTTTAGGCGGTCTTATTATTATAGGTATAATAGTTTATATCTATGTCAAAAAAGAGATTAAATGGTTACCCTTTAAAAATGAAATAAAAAAAGATCATGAGTTGCAAGTTTTTCTAGCCTTGTTCTTTTGTTTTGCCGGTGCCTTACTAGCTAGTACATTTGGGATATCAGAAGCATTAGGTGCTTTTGTGGGAGGATTAGTTATGCACGCGGGTAAAGCTACCATGTGGATTCACGATGCTATACATTCGTTTAGGATATTGTTTGTAGCTATATTCTTTATAAGTATAGGAGCACAAATTGATATTAATTTCATTGCAACTAACTGGCAAGAGCTACTTACGGTTCTACTAGCTGTCTATTTGACAAATCACCTCATTAATACGATTATACTGAAAGTATACAACAATACATGGAAAGATGCACTACTTGGCGGTGCCCTACTTGCTCAGATAGGGGAACTTAGTTTTTTGATTTGTTTAACAGCTTTCAATTTGAAAATCCTGACTTCCTATGCATACGATTTTACGATTTCGCTTATCTCTATGACGATCTGTATAAGCCCTATTTGGATTATATTGACAGAAAAAGTAATCTGTCGCCTTACCATCTTTAATAGAAAGCAGAATTTAAAGGAAGTAATTAAGAGTTAGGGGTTTGTTAATTCTTGCCTAAGATCAAAGAGACAATATATTATATGTATACGCCTGAAATATATATAATTACGTCTTATAGAATGAACTGAACATGACTATAGCGTGTTCTTATGTAGAGACATACGAGCGACCTAGCTCTTTACAAGTTATTGTCTCAGTGTAACTACATAGCAAGATGGATAAAAGAAAAGAACACATAAATAGTCTGATTGATGGTGCAAGGAGAATTGTAGAGAAAGAACAATTTGGTCTAATTACTATGAATCGAATGCTTTCTCCGAAGTCTTTATTGCCGTATGCACAGTGGAGCGAGGACAAACCATTTACGCGGGTTTGTCTTTATGAAGATGAGGAATTTGAGTTAATATTGATATGCTGGCAACCATATGCTAAAACGGCTATACACAACCATAATGAACAAAACTGTTGGGTGTTTTTCTTCAACTCAGCTTTCGAAGAAGTTATTTATTGCGAAGAAGGCAAACATGAATTAGAAATCAATAGAGTTAAAAAAGGAGGAGTTTCTTTCATGAAAGAAATGAATAAGTGCCACAGCCTACAAAATCTTTCTAACTTTCCTTCTATGTCTTTACATCTCTATAATGAGCCTATAAAGTCCTGTGAAATAGTAAGTGCTTCAGATAGTGATGCAAGTTTGGACAGGGCAGATCTTAATTATGACGTGAAGCTTTCTTATGCTTAAGAAAGTTAATAATAAAATAAGAATGATAGAAAAAGAATTAGAAACCTTTGTAGAAATCACGAAGTCTTTACTCGATGATGAAATAAATAATCCAGTATCGGAAGTAATACCTGCAAATGAATTAGATGATTACCTAGATCTTAGTCTAAGTAAAAATGGTATACCAGATGCGCGCTTTAATAAGTTGCTAAAGGACGTCGTTCTAAAAACACCTAAAACTAGTTCTAAGCTTTTTTTCAACCAATTATTTGGCGGCCGTCAACCTAAAGCGGTGCTCGGTGAATTGCTAGCTGTTATACTTAACAATAGTATGTATACGTATAAAGTAGCAGGTCCGCAGGTAGGTATTGAAAAAGAAATTATTCGAAAAAGTTGTGAACTGATAAGCTATGGTGATAACTATGGTGGAACATTTGCAGCAGGAGGTTCTATGAGTAATTTTATGGCAATGCTTATGGCTAGAGACAGGGCAGATAATAGCGTGATTACTGGAGGTGTCTTAAGAAAAATGACGGCCTATACATCGGCAGCTTCTCATTACTCCGTTCCTAAAAATGCTGTATTCGCAGGAATAGGAAGAGATCAGGTACGCTTTATTCCTACAACCGACCAAGGAGTAATGCAGATTGCTGATTTAGAACTTGCGATCAAAAAAGATATAGAAAACGGTCTGAAGCCTTTCTTTATTAATGCTACTGCTGGAACAACTGTCCTAGGAGCTTTCGATAATATAAATGCTATTGCTGATCTAGCTCAGAAATATGATTTATGGCTTCATGTCGATGGATCATATTGCGGTAGTGTTATCTTCAGCGAAAAATATAAACATCTTATAGAAGGAGTAAATAGAGCTGATTCTTTTAATTATAATGCACACAAGATGTTAGGTGTGCCCCTTTCTTGTTCTGTATTATTAGTGAAGAACAAGAAGCACCTTTCTGATTCTTTTGCAAAAGAAGCTGCCTATTTGTATCAGACTGATGAAGATGATTTTAATCTAGGGAAAACTTCTCTTCAGTGTGGCAGAAGAAACGATGCATTGAAACTATGGACGCTCTGGAAGTCAGTTGGTTCAGATGGACTAAGATCTATTGTAGATCACCAGTTTGATCTAGCAGATGTCGCTCGTACCTACATACGATCTAACAGTGATTATAAGCTTTACAGCTTCGATGATTCTATATCCGTATGTTTTAATTACAGGGGAATTGATGCAGACGAATTGTGTACTCGACTCTATGAGAAAAATAAATTAATGGTAGGTTTCGGGAGTTTTAAAGGAGAGCAGTTTGTGCGTTTCGTTACTATAAATGCTAACAATAGCAAGAAGGATATCCTTCATTTCTTTAAGCAATTAGAGCAAGAAGCGGAGCTAATGATGCCTTGTGAGGCACTAAGTTAGGCTATTGATGAAAATACGAAATAGCCTTTCAGCCCTGAGAGATAAGTATGTTATTGTTCTTGAATAATTCTGAATGTCTTTACGGCGTTTGTTCCACTTGGGATCTCATTCATCGTCGTGTAGTGTATCTTGCTATGCCTACTTTTAATATTGTCAAATACCTTGTCAATATGCTTGTGGATTTCTCCATTTTCGATTCTTAGAGCTGTCGTATCATTGATACTAACAGTAGTTAGGTAAGTTATAGATGGAAAAATACCTTCGTCTAGAGCAACTGGATTAAAGTTTATGATCTTAGGTGTAGTTGTTAATTCTTCCATTTCTATAGGCAAAGGATATTTGGCTTTGCTTTTTTTTACGATAGCTTCCAGTAATGTTTTCATAGCTCCAGCGTTACGATAGTAGAACATTCTTCCACTGGGTTTGTAAAGTTTTGAAGCAAGTTTTATTTCGTTATTAGCATCAAAGATATTACCCTTTTCGTAGTTGATTTTAGCTTTTAAAAATAAGTCATCAGCATTGAGTTGATGAGCAGCATATTTTTTTACTTTTAGAAGATCTAGTTTCCATTCGTCTTTATATTTAGAATGGACCATGGTTAATAATAATTGATATGGAGAGGACTCTATAATTCTCAGAGACACAAAAGCTTCTTTGTTGGAAGGAGTCATCTTAAGCGTATAGTTATCTTTTTCAGGATCTGATTTGTAAAATATATTTTTGAGATTGTCTTTACTATTTGTGATATGATATTGATCTAATATGGTGAGTTTGTGCTCATTAATAAGCGCACCCGTTTGCATAAGGAAACCGTCTAAATCTCCTTGATATGAATTGACATAATGATCTGCCATGAGAGACTTACTTTCAGCTATTTTGTCGCGAGACAAATAATTAAGTAAATACTGCTCATGAGTACTTATAAGTGCAGATATAGTGGGATCTATGTTTTCATTAGCACTATGCTTAGTGGACCCTGTGGAACAAGAAAGGAGGAGAGATATGCAGAATAGTATATATAATTTTTCCATTGTAGTAGGATTTTAAAATCTCAGATCACATATGTAGACTGTAACGATGCACACCAGGTAAGAATTTCTTCTGAATAAGTTTTTTTATTTCTTCGTACTGATTTGGGTTTTGTACGAAGTCTATTTCACTCAGATCTATAATGAGAATAGGTATGGATAAGATATGTCTAAAATATTCGAAGTAGGATTCTTGTATGCTTTGTAAATACTCGGAAGATATATTTTGCTCATAAGGTCTACCTCTCTTAGCAATATTTTTTTGGAGAATATCTACACTTCTATGGAAATAAACAATGATATCTGGCTGTGGGAAATCATTATTAAGAACGGTAAATAATTTCTGGAATCTTCTAAATTCTCGTTCCTCTAAGTTTTTTCTAGCGAATAATGAGGTTTTCATAAAACAGAAATCAGCCAATAAGAAGTCATGGAACATATCTTGCGCCATCAGATTTTTCTCTAGCTGCTTGTGTCGCTCCGTCATAAAAAACAGTTCTACTGTAAATCCATATTTCTTAGGATCTTTATAGAAGAAGGGGAGGAATGGGTTTTGTTCAAATTCCTCAAGCATCAGTCTACAATTATACTCTTCGCTCAACTTTTTACAGAAAGAAGTCTTTCCGGAACCTATGTTTCCTTCTATACAAATATATCGATATGGGAATTTATCTTCACTCATCTTCTATTAGGTATACTTCTCCGTTATCAGGACATTTTAGATACAAGTCTATAGTTGTTACCTTAGATTCTGGGTGGATAGCAAAGGGCGCTATTTCCATTAGAGGTACTAAGACAAAATTTCTTTTGGTCATGTGAGGATGAGGTAATATGAGCCTTTTTTGATTCATGATGATATTATCGTAATATAAGATATCTATATCTATGGTGCGCGGTCCCCATTTTTCCACTCGTTCACGTTTTAGTAGCGTTTCTACTTCTTGAGTTTTTTCCAGTACCTGAATCGGTTCTAGTTCTGTGTTTATCTCTACAGCAAGATTATAGAAATCTGGCTGATCTTCCTTGCCCCAGGCTGATGTTAGGTACATAGAGGATTGAATAACAATCTTGCCTACTAAGATCGCGATCTGATCTAGAGCATGTAGGATATTAGACCTTCTATCTCCCATATTGGAACCAAGATGAAGCATTGCTGAAGCCACTATTCTGTCTTTTTGCAATAATAGGAATACTTGAGGAATATATGAGGAAAATACATATATAAAAAAAACCTGAATAGAACATTCAGGTTTTTATATAGCTTTTTATGTCGATATTATCATTTACATACTTTTGATAGCATCTAGATATTTTTTTAGCTCTTTCTTTACAAATGGGAATAGGAAGAACAATCCGATCATGTTCGGGAATACCAGCCCTAGGATCATCGCATCTGAAAATCCCCATACTGACTTCATATTCGCTGCTGCACCGATAACTACAAAAATCAGGAAAGTGAATTTATACACTAGATCCGAAATTTTACTTTTACCGAAGAGATACATCCAAGATTGTAAACCATAGTAAGACCATGAGATCATAGTGGATACAGCAAACAGAACCACACATAACGTGAGGAATATATTAGAATAAGGTATAAAGGAAGCAAATGCTGCCGTAGTAAGTCCTGCACCTTTTACTTCTATTCCGTCTATTAATACACCCCCGTTTCCAGCATCTCCATATTCGAATACGCCACCAGCGTTAAACATGATGATGACGAGTGCCGTCATCGTACAGATCACTACCGTATCTATAAAGGGTTCTAGTAGGGCAACAAGTCCCTCTGACGCTGGGAACTTAGTCCTTACAGCGGAGTGCGCTATAGAAGCTGATCCAGCTCCTGCTTCGTTAGAGAAGGCAGCTCTTCTGAAGCCTAGGAGTAATACTCCAAACATACCCCCTAGACCTGCTTGCGGAGAAAATGCCTGAGAGAATATTAATCCAAAAGCATCATCTATATAACTAAAGTTACTCAGTATAATATAAAGACAAGCGATCATATAGATCCCTGCCATAAACGGAACAATTTTTTCCGTAACAGAAGCAATTCTCTTTATACCACCTATTATTATTATTCCTATAAGAATGGCTAATATAGCGCCTATAATAGTACCAGCGTAAGAGGATTGCATGTTGAACAAGGCCGCAATTTCTTGTGCTGCCTGGTTAGATTGTGCAGCATTTCCACCTGCAAAAGAGGCGAAAATACAGAGTACAGCAAACACACCTGCTAATACCTTACCCGTTGTTACAAAACCTCTTTCCTTTAAGCCTTTTGACAAATAATACATAGGACCTCCATAGATGGTTCCATCTGGTCCTACATCTCTATATTTAACACCTAGCGTACATTCTACAAATTTAGAAGACATTCCTAGAAGACCACAGATGATCATCCAGAACGTTGCTCCAGGGCCCCCGATAGCAATAGCTAATGCCACACCAGCTATGTTACCATTTCCTACAGTACCTGATACAGCAGTAGCCAATGCTTGGAAGTGACTGACTTCCCCTTCCTGGCTTTCATCTCTTATGGTATCTACAATGTCACCGTCTATAGCAAGGTCCGTATTGACCTTAGCGTTATGATCTATATCATCGTATTTTCCTCTTACGACACGTAACGAGGTGGTAAAATGTCTGATGTTGACAAAACCAAATGCTATGGTAAAAAACAATGCACCTGCAACTAATAAAATCAGAACAATGGGAATACCAGCTATCTCTACAAATACTATATCTTGACATAGTTGCGAGAAGGGAGCAAAAGCTGCATCTATCTTCTCATCAAGCCCCTTTTCGGCTCCACTTTGAGAAAACCCCAAGACGGGTAGCGTCATGAGAGATAAAAATAGAAAAAGGATTTTGTTGATGGTTTTGTTAATCATATTTACTGGTCATTAGTTAAATTAGACCTTTAAGGTAAATTACTATTTGCCAATAACAAAGCGATTATTGTATAAATCTGTCCTAGAAAAGCTTAGAAGTCCAGATAATAAAGAAGAGTCATAGGAACACTCAGGAATACACATATATCTAAAACAATACAAATCCTCCACGTAGGCTAAGCCTACGGACAACCAAAGAACACAAAAATCAGGATAAGTATACTCGCCCCACGTAGGCTGAGCCTACGCACAACAAATACACAAATATCAACAAAAGTATAAACGTTCCAACTAGGCTGCGCCTACGAAACCAAAGAAAGAAGAAGACCTCCAATAAAATAAGTTTAAGATCAATAAAAGAGGTAAAGACTTGCAGATGATATAAGATCGTCATAGGCACAGCCTATTCCTAACAGAAGTAAAAGGTATCGACAGCTCCACGTAGGCTGCACCTGCGATACATTAAAAAATGAAAGCCCCCTCACTTAATATATTTACATTAATGAAAAAATAGAGCAAACCCTTTTAGAATTTTTATGTTATACGTTCGGATAAAAGAAAAATAAACTTGCAATATGTATAAATCGCTAAGAGGCTGTGCTGAAGACCTAGAGAAAAATGGTATGCTTGTGAGGATTCCCTTCGAAGTGGATCCCTATCTAGAGGCTGCAGAAATTCATAGACGATACTATGATACCAAGGGCCCTGCCATTCTTTTCGAAAAAATAAAAGGAAGCCCTTTCCAAGCGATTTCTAATATCTACGGAACGAACGATCGTACTGAGTTTATTTTCAGGAAAACGATACCGGCTGTAAAAAAAGTTATCGAACTGAAGGCAGATCCCACACGAGCGCTTAAGCGGCCTTTTCACTATTTTTCTTCTGCTTTTACAGCGCTAAAAGCTCTGCCGCAAAAATCTATTTTTCAGAAACCTGCTCAATATGGAACAACACAGATAGATCAACTGCCTCAGATTGTTTCTTGGCCCATGGATGGAGGTCCATTCGTTTTGTTACCCCAGGTGATTTCTTTTCCGCCTGGCACGCAGAAAGCGATGAAGTCTAATATAGGCATGTATAGGATACAGTTGGGAGGTAATGATTACATACAGAACAAAGAAGTAGGTCTACATTATCAGCTACATAGAGGTATAGGAAACCATCACACTGCATATAATGCTAGCGACGAACCTTTCAAAGTTTCTATCGCGATCGGTGGTCCACCTTCCTTTGCTTTTTCTGCGATCATGCCTTTGCCAGAACAGATAAGTGAGATGACTTTTGCCGGTATGTTGGGTGGCAGGAGATATCGTTATGCTTTTGATGGTAAGGGACATATTGTTCCCTCAGATGCGGATTTTGTCATTACGGGAACGATTGTAAAAAACAAGAAAAAGCCAGAAGGACCATTCGGAGATCATCTCGGATATTACAGCTTACAACATGACTTTCCTTACCTCGAGGTCGATCAAGTATACCATAGAAAAAACCCACTCTGGCACTTTACGGTTGTGGGTAGACCGCCGCAAGAAGATTCTGGTTTTGGTTATCTTATCCATAAGCTGGTGGAGGAACTTGCACCGCAGGAATTTCCGGGGCTCAAGGAGCTCAATGCTGTAGATGCAGCCGGTGTGCATCCACTCTTACTTGCGATAGGATATGAGCGATATATGCCATTTAGAAAACAGCAGCCAGAAGAAATTTTGACTATCGCTAATAGGATTTTGGGAAGCGGTCAGACCTCACTAGCTAAGTTTCTTTTTATAGCAGCAGCTAACGAACATCCAGATCTGAACACACATGATATCCCAGCATTCTTTGACCATGTTCTGAGGAGAGTGGACTGGCGACGCGACTTGCATTTCCAGACAAAGACAACGATCGATACACTCGATTACTCAGGTGATGGATGGAACGCGGGTTCTAAGGTTGTTATCGCGTGCAACGGTCCTGAGTTGAGAACGCTTGGGCAGGATCTTCCGACAAATCTTAACTTGCCGAGAGCTGCGTCAGAAGCTATTATTGCTTTGCCGGGTGTGCTCGCGATATCCTATAAAACGTATACGAACCCCGAGAAAGCTAGGCAAGAAATGGAGGAGCTAGCAGCACATTGCCAGGGTCAAGATCTTGAGAAATATCCCCTAATAATCGTCTGTGATGATGCTCCTTTTACGGCAGCGGAATTGAACAATTTTCTCTGGGTCAGTTTCACTAGAGCGAATCCAAGTCACGATATTTATGGCGTAGAAAGCGAAATCGTAAACAAGCATTGGGGCTGTAAAGGATCGCTGATTATCGACGCCCGTATCAAGCCACACCATGCACCCGTTTTACAAAGAGACAAGAAAGTTTCGGCAAAAGTGGATCGGTATTTTAGCAAGGGTGGCGCCTTATATAACTAAGATTTTATTTGATGTATTTTGGGCGCTCCGCCTCCTACGTCGTCGGCGTGCTATCCGTTCCTACGGGCTAGCTAGATAAGTGCATTCAGCAGCATAACTCGTCCCTCATTTATGCTATAGTCGTGTCTAGTCTTCACTTTGGTTCAGCCGTCACCACGCCACGCTTCATTACACTTTTCTAGCTGCCAGTACCACTACTATCACTAGCGCGGCTCTGCTCTGAAATGCACTAGAACAAACCACTGACGTAACGCTGATCTCATATAATGCGCTATCTTACCATCTCTCGACAAGTAGTAACAACACACATATAACAAAATTTATGAGGTAATCATAAGTTAGATTATCTGGTATTTGTTGTCTCCTTTGTCGACTACGATTTCTAGTATAAATTTGTATATTTAGCATTATATATTATTATACGATTAATTAAAATAAATTATAATTAATGTATTTTCAACAACAAAATGCTCAAGAAAATCAAGGCGAAGACGTTGCTCAACAAGTAGACGTAGATCCTGGAATGATACTAGAAAAGGTCGATAGTTGGGTAGACGGATTCATTAGATTGCTTCCTAATATTGGCATCGCAATTTTATTAGTATTCATCTTTTATTTTGTTGCCAAATTTGTCGGTAGACTAGTTGAGAAAGGTGCAGCAAAAAGAGATCGAAAAAATTTGGGGTTGATGTTAGGAGGTTTTGCAAAGTATGCCATCATGATCATTGGAGTGGTGCTAGGAATGACTATAATTGTTCCTAGTTTGAAACCTGGAGATTTGATAGCTGGACTAGGTGTTTCTTCTGTGGCAATTGGTTTTGCTTTTAAAGATATATTGCAAAATTGGCTGGCTGGACTTTTGATTTTAATTCGTCAGCCATTCGAAATAAAAGATCAAATAGAGGTAGGCGGATTTGAGGGCACAGTAGAGAAAATAGAAACTAGAGCGACCATTATTCGAACTTACGCTGGAGAGAGAATCGTAATTCCTAATAATCAAATTTATACTAATTCCGTAAAAGTAAAAACAGCTCATGATATTCGGCGCTCTCATTATGATATAGGAATTGGGTATGGGGATGATTTGGACGAAGCAATTGAGATTTTACAAAAAGCAGTTTCGGAAGTCGAAGGAATCAATAAAGAGAAAGGAGTGGAAGTTTTGCCATGGGATTTGGCTGCTAGTTGGGTGACTTTGCGTGTGCGATGGTGGACAGAAAGCCAACGGTCCGATGTAGTTAAAACTATGGTAAAAGTCATTTCTACAATTAAGAGATCATTAGATGATGCTAAAATTGATATGCCATATGATACGAAAGTTCATCTATTACATGACCAAACAGAGGATATAGATGGAGATAGATCGAAACAAAGAGAAGGTTGGCCCTCAGGTAAAGATAAAGAAGCTACAACTCCTGCTCGTTTAGCGAATAATGAAAAGGAAAAATAATGCTAAGAGTTTAAGTTCAGAAGGCAAAAAGAAAATTAGAATTTGTTTTTTTACTTGTAAGCCTTTTACGAATAGACGTTTTGTAAGATATGCTAAGTAAATACGAGATAAACTACATATAGTATATTATAAAGCTAGTAATTTATCTGGCGATAATTCTTACTAATATCATCAAACTGTTTTCCCTACTCTTTTCCATGTCATCCCAATAATTTTGACATACCAGCATTCTATCTACATTTTGTTTTCTACATGAGTAGCTAAAAATTAACAGCTATGATTGTCTATGAACAACTTTTTATCTCGAACAATTGATAAGAAGCTAGCGTTAAATTAAATATCGAAATCCATATAGAGCTCTTTAGTATGCTCTGTAAATTGGTAGATTTTTAAAAATTAAATAAAAGGAACAATGATTAGAAAAGGAACAGAAGTAAAATGGAAATGGGGAAAAGGGTATGCTAACGGAAAAGTTGAAAATACTTATTCAGAATCAGTTACGAAAAATTTAAAAGGTAGCGATGTTACTAGAAATGGCTCAGATGATGATAAAGCACTATTGATAGTACAAGAAGATGGCGATAAGGTTTTAAAATTAGAGAGCGAAGTAGAGCGGGTTGACTAAGTTAGACCTGAAGTGACATAGTATTATCACAATTGACTGTTATATATAGAAAGTCATTTTACTGAAATAAAAAGGTATAAATGATTTCAGCAACAGATTGTTGGTATTAAAAATAATTGATATTAAAACATAGAAAACAAATATCAAATTTGATGTTCTAAATAGGCTGCGTCTATGACTCGCCGAAGCACAATCTATACTAGAAATAATATCAGAATATTTGACGTATAGGCACAGCCTATTACAAACGAATGATGTAAAAATATAGTAAATGATTATCAAATTTGATGTTCTGAATAGGCTGCGCCTATGGCTCGTCGAAGCACAATCTACACTAGAAATAACATTAGAATAGTTGATCCATAGGCACAGCCTATTACAAACTAGTGATATAAAAATATAGAAAATTACTATCAAATTTGATGTTCTAAATAGGCTGCGTCTATGACTCGCCGAAGCACAATCTATACTAGAAATAATATCAGAATATTTGACGTATAGGCACAGCCTATTACAAACGAATGATGTAAAAATATAGAAAGTAAATATCAAATTCGATGTTCTGAATAGGCTGCGCCTATGACTCGCCGAAGCACAATTTACACTAGAAATAACATTAGAATAGTTGATCCATATGCACAGCCTATTATAAACGATTGATATAAAAATATAGAAAATTACTATCAAATTTGATGTTCTGAATAGGCTGCGCCTATGGCTCGCCGAAGCACAATTTACAATAGAAATAACATCAGAATAGTTGACCCATAGGCGCAGCCTATTACAAACGATTGATATAAAAATATAGTAAATGATAATCATATTTGATGTTCTGAATAGGCTGCGCCTATGGCTCGTCGAAGCACAATTTACACTAGAAATAACATCAGAATAGTTGATCCATAGGCACAGCCTATTACAAACAAGTGATATAGAAAGAAAGAGAGTGAATATCAAATTTAAGGTTCTGAATAGGCTGCGCCTATGGCTCGTCGAAGCACAATCTACACTAGAAATAACATCAGAATATTTGACACATAGGCACAGCCTATTACAAACGAATGATAAAAAATATAGAAAGTAAATATCAAATTCGATGTTCTGAATAGGCTGCGCCTATGACTCGCCGAAGCACAATTTACACTAGAAATAACATTAGAATAGTTGATCCATATGCACAGCCTATTATAAACGATTGATATAAAAATATAGAAAATTACTATCAAATTTGATGTTCTGAATAGGCTGCGCCTATGGCTCGCCGAAGCACAATTTACAATAGAAATAACATCAGAATAGTTGACCCATAGGCGCAGCCTATTACAAACGATTGATATAAAAATATAGAAAATTACTATCAAATTTGATGTTCTGAATAGGCTGCGCCTATGACTCGCCGAGGCACAATTTACACTAGAAATAACATCAGAATAGATGACCTATAGGCACAGCCTATTACAAACAAAATGATATAGAAAGAAAGAGAGTGAATATCAAATTCGATGTTCTGAATAGGCTGCGCCTATGACTCGCCGAGGCACAATCTACACTAGAAATAATATCAGAATAGCTGACCCATTGGCAAGGCCTATTACAAACGAGTGATATAAAAAATATAGAAAACGAATATCAAATTCGATGTTCTGAATAGGCTGCGCCTATGGCTCGCCGAAGCACAATCTACACTAGAAATAATAACAGAATATTTGACCCATAGGCACAGCCTATTACAAACGAGTGATATAAAAAATATAGAAAATGATTAACAAATTTGATGTTCTGAATAGGCTGCGCCTATGACTCGCCGAAGCACAATTTACACTAGAAATAACATCAGAATAGTTGACCCATAGGCACAGCCTATTACAAATGAATGATATAAAAATGTAGAAAACGAATATCAAATTCGATGTTCTGAATAGGCTGCGCCTATGGCTCGCCGAAGCACAATCTACACTAGAAATAATAACAGAATATTTGACCCATAGGCACAGCCTATTACAAACGAGTGATATAAAAAATATAGAAAATGATTAACAAATTTGATGTTCTGAATAGGCTGCGCCTATGACTCGCCGAAGCACAATTTACACTAGAAATAACATCAGAATAGTTGACCCATAGGCACAGCCTATTACAAATGAATGATATAAAAATGTAGAAAACGAATATCAAATTCGATGTTCTGAATAGGCTTCGCCTATGGCTCGTCGAGGCACAATTTACACTAGAAATAACATCAGAATAGTTGATCCATAGGCACAGCCTATTACAAACAAGTGATATAGAAAGAAAGTGAATATCAAATTTAAGGTTCTGAATAGGCTGCGCCTATGGCTCGTCGAAGCACAATCTACACTAGAAATAACATCAGAATATTTGACACATAGGCACAGCCTATTACAAACGAATGATAAAAAATATAAAAAGCAAATATCAAATTCGATGTTCTGAATAGGCTGCGCCTATGACTCGCCGAAGCACAATCTATACTAGAAATAATATCAGAATAGTTGATCCATAGACACAGCCTATTATAAACGATTGATATAAAAATATAGAAAATTACTATCAAATTCGATGTTCTGAATAGGCTGCGCCTATGGCAATACAAAGCGTCATTTTCTCTGAAACAAAAGATAAAGAAGTTGAACCATAAGCTGAGCCATAAAATGCGATTGTAGAAAAAATCTAAATAAGAGGTGCCTAATAGGCTCCGCCTTCGGTAAGTTAATAGAGAAAACATAGCAATTAGAAAATCATGTTTACAGTAATCTCTTTACCTTTAAGTTATTTGCAAGAATTAAAATAATTATTGTGGCAAGAGTATATAAAATAGATGATCAAGATGGAATGTATTTCCTTACTTTTAGAATAGTTGATTGGGTAGATGTTTTCACAAGAGAAATCTACTGTCAAGAAATTATAGAAAGTTTTAGGTATTGCAGAGAAAACAAAGGGTTACGTTTACATGCATATGTGATTATGAGTAATCATATACATGTAATTATGAGTGCTGAAAATAATAATTTATCCAGTGTGCTACGAGATTTTAAACGACATACTGCAAATAGAATATGGGATCTTATAAATAAAAGAGGAGAGAGTAGAAGAGATTGGTTATTAGATCGATTTCAAGAAGCAGCTCATGAGCATGACAGAAATAGTAATTATCAGATATGGCATCACGATAATCACGCTATAGAATTAGTAAGCTATAAATTCACCCTACAAAAATTAGCATATATACATCTAAATCCTGTTCGAGCAGGATACGTACTTGAAGCTGCACATTGGAAATATTCTAGCCAGAGAAACTACGATGGAGATAGCTCTCTATTAAATATTGATCTTTTAGATTATTGATCTTAGATATAAATAAGCATAAAAATCGATGTATGTAATTTTTAAAGGCTCTGCCTCAAATTCGATGTTTAGAATAGGCTGCGCCTATGACTCGCCGAGGCACAATTTTCACTAGAAATAACATCAGAATAGATGACCTATAGGCACAGCCTATTACAAACAAGTGATGTAAAAATATAGAAAAAGAATATCAAATTTGATGTTCTGAATAGGCTGCGCCTATGGCTCGCCGAAGCACAATTTACACTAGAAATAACATCAGAATAGTTGACCCATAGGCACAGCTTATTACAAACAAAATGATATAAAAATATAGAAAAAGAATATCAAATTCGATGTTCTGAATAGGCTGCGCCTATGGCTCGTCGAAGCACAATCTACACTAGAAATAACATCAGAATATTTGACACATAGGCACAGCCTATTACAAACGAATGATAAAAAATATAGAAAGCAAATATCAAATTCGATGTTCTGAATAGGCTGCGCCTATGGCTTGCCGAATCACAATCTATACTAGAAATAATAACAGAATAGTTGATCCATAGGCACAGCCTATTACAAACGAATGATGTAAAATATAGTAAATGATTATCTAATTAGATGTTCTGAATAGGCTGCGCCTATGGCTCGTCGAGGCACAATCTACATTAGAAATAAACTTTAAGTAGATGGTCATGCTAAACAAACAGGCTGCTTAGAAATTGTCATATGTTACAAAAGTTACAAGTTTAAATTCAATTGTAAGCTTTATCAAGAAAATAGAGATATTTTGTCTGCTTGAGTAATTTACCTCAACAATTCAAATTGCAAATAATAATGGAGACAATATATCACCAGATATAGTATCTTGGAGTAATAATCCTAATGTTCAGATTGATCCCAATGAGTTTACGATAAGAACGCTCAAGAATATGGAAATAGTTTTACTATATTAAATCCTGTATTCCCAGATGAAAATAGGGTACAAGTTTGGTTAACTGATAAGTTAAGGAAGGATAACAATGATCCTTTAACAGGATTAGCAGTGCGCCTAGGTTTAAATTCATGTATAATTAGTAAGATGGGTCTACAGCGAAAACATACTCTAGCTCATGAAATTGGACATGCTTATTATTCACTTCGGCATACTGATAAACCAACTAGTGTATTAGATGGATTAGACTCTTTATGGACTGAAGACAATTTTAACTTTATGAATAGTGGAAATTTATACAGAGATGTAATTTATGAAACCAAAACCACACACAATATTTCCGGTTTCATTGTTCGAAAATATCAATGGAAAAAAATTAATACTAATCATTAACTATGGATCTGCGAATTATTTACTTTTTTTTATTAATAAGTTGTGTTTTATTTAGCTGTTTCAGTTCAAAAGTTAATATTACAAATTCCGAGTTAGAATCTAATAAGGAATATAATATACAATCTAAAAATGGCTTAGATTGTGATAATAGCTTAATTTACGTAGACTGTATATATAGAAAAGCTTTTTATGGAAACAGTGAGGCCATCAATCATGTTCGCTATTTTTTGGAGGAAGATTCGATTAGAATATTTGCAGCTTATGGAAAAGATTACAGGTTAAGGGGTGAACAATTATTTAAAGTTGCTCTCAATCAAAGTAAGGTTTTTCATTGTGAACTTGGAATTGAATGGGTTACAGGTCCAGCCTTTGAAACTGCACTGTCTACCTTATTAGATATGATAGTAAGTGTCGATAATCAAGAAGCTATGGGTTATATAGATGGCCAAATAAAGGACTATAAATTAGAAAAGGATACTACCTGTAATGGTGAAATGTATTCGAGAGCTTTTTGGAATGAGCTGAACATTGCATGGAGAGAAGGAAAAATTAAACTAAAAGATTTCGGACAAGAATGATATATTAACATGAAATCACATAAAGCATAAAACAATATTATTTAAAACAATTAGCAGGGATACTAAATATAAAATTTAAAACATGAGATATTTTAAAGGTATAATTATATTGACAGCATTATCTTTTACAGCCTGTAGCGACTCGGACCTACCACGAACGTATAATTTTGATAGGGTAGAGGTGTCCGAAGAATCCTTATATGTATTTCAAGGAAGTGAATATACAACGATAGATTTTAATACTGGCAGCTATCCGAGTACTAGCAAATTTGTAAAATCTGAAGAATTTGCTAATTCGCTTTTAAATGGCGGACTTGGAACTTTTGTCTTTACAGAAGATGAGATGATTACGATAACTAACGAAGAAGAGACTTTTACAGAATCACTAACGTTTTTTGAATCAGAATTTGGATTAGAGATTTATGATGACTATATCTCATTATGTTTCTTAGGAGACTTTAGCTACCGCTCTGAGGATATGGGAATTTCAGGATATAGTTCTGATATTTATATTTGTGATAACTCAAGTATAGAAACTAGAATTGTAAAGGGTCTAACTAGATTCCCAAATGGAGCCTTAGACTCATTAGGATTGGTAAATATTGATGTTATTTATAGATAATATTATTCATCAACAAAAAAGAAAAGAAATCAAAAAAGAGATAACCCAAACCTGGATTACCTCTCCTTTTTATATAATGTCACGCTAGGCCGTAGGCTGGGCCTACGTCTATACTTTTACATCGAAAAACGTCTACTAAGCCATCTCTTTCTTCACATCAAAACGATCCAAATTCATCACCTTATTCCAAGCAGCAACAAAGTCTTTTACAAATTTCTCACTTGAATCACTGCAAGCATAAACTTCTGCGATTGCTCTAAGCTCAGTGTTAGATCCAAAAATAAGATCAGCTCTAGTTCCTGTACGTTGAACAGCTCCTGTCTTACGATCTTTTCCTTCGAACACTTCCTGCTTATCAGATTTAGCACTCCAGCTTGTACTTAGATTAAGAAGGTGTACAAAGAAATCATTAGTCAATGCATCTTTGTGCGTAGTGAATACCCCGTGAGATGATCCATCGTAATTTGTATTTAATACTCTCATACCACCTAGCAGTACAGTCATTTCTGGCGCAGTCAGGGTAAGTAGCTGAGCTTTGTCTACTAATAGATCTTCTGTCTTAGCTACCTGATCTGGTCTAACATAATTTCTAAATCCATCAGCTACAGGTTGTAGTGCAGCAAAAGAATCTACATCTGTCATTTCCTGAGTTGCATCTCCTCTTCCTGCTGTAAAAGGAACAGTTATAGATTGTCCTCCATTCTTAGCTGCCTGCTCTATAGCTGCACATCCACCTAACACGATAAGATCTGCCATCGATACTGTTTTTCCAGAAGCATTAAAATCCTTTTGTATTTCCTCTAGGCTTCCAATAACTTTAGCCAACTGCGTAGGATTGTTTACCTCCCAGTCTTTCTGCGGTGCAAGACGAATTCTTCCACCATTAGCGCCACCTCTCTTATCCGATCCTCTAAATGTAGAAGCTGATGCCCAGGCAGTACTTACTAATTCTGATATCGATAACCCTGAATCATGTATCTTTCCTTTTAGTGTCTCGATATCTTGATCGTTGATTAGCTCATGACTGACGGTAGGTACAGGATCTTGCCAGATCAGATCTCCTGCTGGAACTTCAGATCCTAAGTACAAGGCCTTAGGTCCCATATCTCTGTGGGTAAGCTTAAACCAAGCTTTAGCAAATGCCTCTTCGAATTGTTCTGGATTAGCATGGAAACGCTTAGATATTTCTAAGTAAGCCGGATCGTTTTTTAAGGCCATATCTGCAGTTGTCATCATAAGATCTTGTTTCTGTGATGCATCTCCCGCTCTAGGTGCCTGCTTTGCTTCTGATGCAGCAGTCGGTTTCCACTGATGTGCTCCAGCTGGACTTTTAGTTAACTCCCAGTCGTAGTTAAGCAGTACATCGAAGTAGTCATGATCCCAGGTGGTAGGATTAGGTGTCCATGCTCCTTCTATACCACTTGTTATAGCGTCATCTAATACACCAGTACCGAATGAATTTTTCCATCCCATGCTCTGTTCTTCTATTGAACCACCTGCTGGTTCTCTTCCTACATACTTGTCTGGATCAGCAGCTCCATGCGCTTTTCCAAAAGTATGACCTCCTGCTACCAGCGCTACCGTCTCTTCATCATTCATCGCCATACGGCCAAAAGTTTCTCTGATGTCATGTGCTGATCCCATTGGATCTGGATTAGCATTAGGTCCTTCAGGATTGACATAGATAAGACCCATGTGTACAGCTCCGAGTGGATTCTCTAACTCTTTCCCATCAGCATATCTTGCCTCATTACCCATCCACTCTGATTCCGCTCCCCAGTAGATATCTTCTTCTGGTTCCCATACATCCTCCCGTCCACCGGCAAATCCATAAGTCTCAAAACCCATAGATTCTAGAGAGACATTCCCTGCAAGAATCATAAGATCCGCCCAAGAAATAGCCTTACCATACTTCTGTTTAATCGGCCATAATAATAATCTAGCCTTATCAAGATTTCCATTATCTGGCCAACTGTTAAGCGGAGCAAAACGTTGCGATCCCGATCCAGCACCACCTCTACCATCTTGTATCCTGTAGGTTCCTGCACTATGCCATGCCATTCTGATAAAGAATGGTCCATAGTGTCCGTAATCTGCTGGCCACCAATCTTGAGAATCTGTCATCAGATCCGTTAGATCTTTTTTGACAGCCGCTAGGTCTAGAGACCTAAATGCTGCTGAATAATCAAAATCTTCGCCCATCGGATTTGAAGCGTTTGTGTGCTGACGCAATACATTTAGCTTGAGCTGATTAGGCCACCAGTCCTGATTCGTCTGACCACCTCCAGCACTTTGCTTTATTCTTCCGCTTGTAAATGGACACTTAGCTGGCCCATTCATATCATAAACTTTTCCATTATTATCTTCCATCGTTAATTTTTTATTATTGATAAATGAGAATCTATCTGTTATTACTGAATCACCGCAAGATATTACATTTTAACATAATATAGGTCATCTTACATTATAGATGAAAACGAATTAATCTATATATTTATCGAAAAAAACGATGACAAAAAGCCAGATAGAATATATACTCGCCCTAGGTAGTCTGAAGAATTTTGGCCTTGCAGCACAGGCTTGCTTTATTTCGCAATCTACACTGAGCGCTATGGTAGCAAAATTTGAAGAACAATCAGGCGTTGAAATTTTCAATAGAAAGACTAGACCTATTACCATAACACCACAGGGAGAAAAAGTATTAAAATCTCTGAAGAGTATTTATAGAGAATTTCAGCTACTAGATGAAAAACTAAATGAGATCAATGGATTCGAACTAGGAGAGCTAAGTATAGCCTGTATACCTACCGTTGCTCCATATTTGTACCCGCTCATTCTGAATACAATTTCGGCGTCATTTCCAAAAGTGAATTTTACGATCCACGAATTGACAACAGAGAATACAGTAGACGAAATAATTACGGGTAACATAGATTTAGGGATTGTCTCCGTACCACTAGAAAATAAGGAGCTACTAGAATACCCCCTCTATGATGAAGACTTTCTGATCTATGATTGCGGCAGCCGATCCAAGTCTAAAAAATATACCGTCTCAGATATAGACACTGATAGATTATGGTTACTAGAAGAAGGGCACTGTCTCAGGAATCAGGTTGGGAAAATCTGCGAGTTGAGGCAACAGAAAAAAATGAATGTTAATCTTATCTACAGTTGCGGTAGTATTTTTACATTGATAGAAATGGTCAAGATGAACAAAGGTGTAACCCTATTGCCTCGCTTATCTTTAGTAAACAATAACCAACTAGATCAGAAACAGATATACAAAATTTCTAAGCCCGTGCCTTCCCGAAAAATAGGACTGATAACCCATAGGAATTTTGTAAAAAAGCGAATGCTCTCTAGTTTAGTTACCATAATTAACGAAGCGGTAAAAGTTTATCTTCCAAAGAAGCTGGACTCGACAGAAACGGTTAAGCCATTTTGATTTTCCATAATCGTTCAGGAGGTATGATGTTTGCATACATTTCCATTAAACATTATAAAACCTTACTGGCCTAGATAACTCATAGGGGTGTCGCTACTTGATAATTAATATGAAATGCCTATACAGCTCTGAAAAAGTATAATAGTTTATTCTGGTGATACGTAAACTAAGCCATTTTTCGCTGCCTATATCTTTATATGACATAATCGGAGGGGCTGATTCTAATGGCAATTTCTTCGATGTGGAAAGGAGAAAGGAAAGTGAAATAATGGCTATAGAATTTAGATCTAATAGAGAAAAATTATAGAAATAGCTCAATGCTTCCATTTATTGGTTCTTAAGGATTACTTTTGAGCCCATTAGAAGCTAAATGAATTTCTCTAAGACTGTAGCATGAAAGAAAAGCACAAGAAGCACCACGAAAAAAGGAAACTCCATCCCCGTAATAGAAATAGACTCAACTATGAGTTCTCTGAATTAAAAAAGGCAATGCCTGAACTACAGAAGCATATCCAGCCCAATAGGAATGGAGAAGATTCTATAGATTTCTCTAATGCCATAGCGGTGAAGTTACTGAACAGAGCGCTGCTAAAACATTACTACGGTATTACCTCATGGGATTTCCCGAGCCATAATTTATGTCCACCGATACCTGGTCGTGCGGACTATATACACTATATGGCGGACCTGCTGAGCGAAGGAAATTTCGGCAAAAAACCGAAGGGTAGTGAGGTAAAGGTCTTAGAGATAGGAGTAGGAGCGACTTGCATCTATCCTATCATAGGAATAGTGGAGTATGACTGGAATTTTACGGCTACGGATATCGATGAGGCATCACTGCTTTCAGCTAAGAAAATCGTAGCATCTAATGAGCAGCTAAAAAATAAAGTAGAGTTTATACATCAAGAAAACCCTCGTCTTATTTTTGAAGGCGTTATAGAAAAGACAGACCATTATGATCTGGTTATCTGTAATCCTCCATTCCATGCAACAATGGAAGAAGCACTAGAGGGTAATAGAAGAAAGGTAAAAAACCTTACAGGTAAAAAAGCAAAAGGAGAAAAATCTAATTTCGGAGGAAGCCATAACGAATTGGTCTATGCTGGAGGAGAGCTATCCTTTATCCGTAAGATGATAAAAGAAAGCAAAAGGCATGCCCGAAATGTATTATGGTTCTCGAGTATAGTGTCAAAGAAATCTAAACTGAAAGCTATCTATGCCGAACTAGAAAATATGGAAGTTGCTAAAATAAAAACTATCGAGACAGGCACAGGAAATAAATCTTCGCAGATAGTAGCTTGGACCTATGCTAGAGCTACTTCAGGGAAATCATCTAGATAGAAGAATCAGATATTTTGGAAAAGAATATCCTTGTGTCCATCTTGATGCCTGTAAAAAATGCAGAGAAATTTCTAGTAGCTTGCCTGGATTCTATACTGAAACAAGATTATACGAACTGGGAATTAATAGCGGTAGAAAATAACTCCACAGATAATAGTTGGGGGATGCTAAAAGCCTACCAAGATAGAGATTCAAGAATAAAAATCTATCAACACAAGGAAGAAGGAATTATACCTGCATTACAAAGAGCTTATGCAGCTTCAGATGGTAGACTCGTAAGCAGAATGGATGCAGATGATCTTATGATGCCAGATAAGTTATCTGCTATGGTTAGAATCCTAGATCAGGAGGGGCAGGGAACAATAGCGGTGGGACAGGTACAATACTTTTCTGAAATGGGAGTGGGAAATGGATATCTTGCTTATGCAGAATGGCTAAATGCACTCTCTGTAACATCGCAAAATTTCTTAGATATATATAAGGAGTGTGTTATCCCATCTCCTGCATGGATGATGTGGCGCGATGATTTAGAAAGCTGCCAAGGATTCGATAGTGAACTATACCCAGAGGATTATGATCTCTGCTTCAGGATGTATGCAGCAGGATATAAGGTCATGGCTACGGAAGGAATTGTACATCGCTGGCGAGATTATCCGACTAGAACCTCGCGCATAGATTCCTTATATAAGGACAACAGATTTCTAGAACTTAAGATGCAGTATTTCCTACAGCTAGATTACGCTGCTAGTAAGAAGTTACTGTTGTGGGGCGCAGGAAAAAAAGGTAAAATAATAGCCAAGTATCTTATCGATCACAATATTCCTTTTGTGTGGTTGTGTAATAATAAGAAAAAAGTAGGGCACAAAATATATGGTGTCACCTTAGAGCAAAGTGATGAGCATACACTTCTAGATGCTAGTACAATAGTTCAGCTTGTAATTGCCGTTGGATCTCCAGTAGAAAATAGACAGATATTTGTAGAATTAGAAGATAGGGGATTCCAAAAAGGAAAAAATTACTTTACTTTTTGTTAGATGAGTTATCTACTTCCTTAAAGTATTATGTTCAGAATGTCTTATCTTTTTTTACATGTCAATGCAGATTTTTTATTAAAATTTACTCCTATATCGAACAATATATTTGTGGCTGGGTATAGTCTGTGTGCACGCAACAAGTAAGTCCCAAACAAATAAATTTATCTGAACATAGCGAATTGTGATACCATGCAACTTAGCTTTTTAAGAAAAAATACAAAGAGTATTATCGATGCAAGGAAGATATATGCAGGTCGCCGAGCTCATTATTATTAACAGCTGCGTAGAGAAAAATAAAATAACATGAAATACCTAATATCAATAATCAGTTTTCTATTTATAGTAACGTCATCCACTTTTGCTCAAGAACTTAATTTTGAAATAACAACTATAGATTTTGATGGTGAGGAAGTAGAGGTGGTTCAGACTAGCCTAGAACCTGGATCTAAGGAAGTAAGAGATGAATTTGAGAATTATATGGACGACACTTACAGCGTAGATCTGGACGGTAAGAAATTTTTGTTCTTCGATAAGGGATACATCAAAGCAGAAGCAGTAGAAATTCCTGCAATATCCGATAAGAAAATAACACTGTATGCTAAGACTAGTGAAAGCGAAAATGGTCCTACCGACCTGTATATTTTTGCATCTACAGGTAATAAGAATTGGATAACGGAAAAGAATAATCCTGACGCTTTCGATGCAATGCAGGAAATAGCACAAGAATTCACAGCTAAGTACTTACCAGAATATTATTCTGATGAGGTGGATAATGCGAAAGAACAGGTTGCCGACCTAGAAGATGATATGAAAGATATTAGAGATGAGATCAGCGATAATGAAAAGGAAATAGAAAATAAAAAAGAAGAGATAAAAGATTTAGAGAAAAAAAATGAAGAGTTGTCTATGAAAATCGATGAAAATAAAGACAACAAGAAAAAGGCGGTTAAGAATGTAGACAAAAGAAAAGATGATCTAGAGAAAGTTAAAAAGAAAGTAAGGAAAGAAAAAAATAATGAGGAAGATGAAGATGAAGATGATGAGAAAAAAAGCGAAAAGGATAAAAAAGAAGGATCGGGAGAGAACAACATATAATAACTTCTAAATATGAGTAAATCTCGATTACAAAGGCCATTGGTGATAATATCATCAATGGTTTTTTTATTGGTCTCAAAAAATGGTTTAAAACCTCGCACTTTAGTGCGAAAGTTCAATTTGGTACCTTTGTGAAAAAGAAAGATGTCAAAAACGCGGAGAGGATCACATACAGTAAGTCGATTGACAGCCCATATAGTATGGTCAACA
>Ga0209187_1000489_pt1 | contig 67111 bp, 44 predicted proteins | sample BantaG_FD_187430 | JGI IMG/M metagenome (GOLD analysis project Ga0209187, IMG submission 187430) | Marine algal microbial communities from Bantry Bay, Ireland - BantryBay_4 metaG (SPAdes) (version 2) | ecosystem: Host-associated > Algae > Red algae > Unclassified | place: Bantry Bay, Ireland...
CCTGCAGAAGTAAGCATGCCACCTACCCAAGGTAAAGGACACACTAAGATCGTTTCAGCACCACTTCTGGCTGATTGGATCGCAGCTGCAATAGCGCCTGTCCCTTCTCCAAGGACAATGACATCATAGGATTCTTCTGCGTCTTTTGCTTGACAAGACACCATCAATAATAAGCAGAGACTTGCAATTGTCATTGTACACAGATACAGCTGAATGTATTTGAATATTTGAACCATAAAATGAACTGCGACTAATTGTAATAATCAATGTAAATGTATTTAAATGAAATTAGAATATTAAAAGACGATAATCTATAGAATTAAGTAAATCACTATTTGATTGCCGGATAGAGAAGAGAGACTTGAACTAGTATCTGAGAACGTGTGAGTGTAGACTCATCATGGTTCTAATTTAATTTTTTTAAAAAAAGAGGTTTTCTCAATCGAGAAAACCTCTTACAAATTTTAGCCTTATATAAACGATCGCCCTTCTATTGAACAATGAATTTTTTACTAATGATAGAGAAATCATTGGTCCATGTTAGAATGTAAATTCCTTTATTAAAATGACTGATGTCAATAGATCTGGATATGCCTGTTCTTTCTGGTATGGAAAAGTGAGTCATAAGCTGTCCAGTGATATTTGTAATAGATATTTGACCGCTAGCATCTGATAATCCTTCGAACATAATATAGTCCGTAGCAGGATTAGGACGAATGGTGAATGATGGATTGTCTACAACAGAGCTTTCTCTATTTTCTGCTTGACCATCATATTTCAATCCAGCGCAAGTACTTTCATCAGGAATGACCGTATATACTGTCTGAGATCGACCTGGTATGCATCTTGAATCAGGATTAGGAATTCCTGTAGATGTAATAACAGTATAGGAGGTCTGGTCCTCTGGACTGACAGTATAGCTACCAGTAGCACCATCGAATGAAATAATGCCTATCTCAGGAGTGACGGTTACATCAGTCACCAATGAGCATGGACAAGGTAAGCCTTCGCCTACTTCGGGAGCTGGTGCACATCCTGGGTCAGTGTTAGTTTCATTGTTAAATTGACCAATGATAGGCGCATTAATCATGAATGAAGAACCTGGACAAATTCTTACTTGTTCATTGAGTGTACTGGAGTTGCGATTAGGTTCATCTGGAGCAAAGTTCTCTTCTATACATGACCATCTCGATGTGACATCACTTAGGCTATAAGCCTCTTTACAAGAGTTATTAGGGCTGTCTCTACAGAATACACTGCCGTCTTGATAATAGAGTACGCCAGAATCTGAGGGTCCTACATAGATAAATGCAAATGCACCATTATCAAATATTTCAATACTCGCATCCTCACAATCCAATTCAGAAATCTGGGCCCTCAGCCAAGGAAAAGTGTTAAAGCCTACAAAGTCAAAACGTTTTCCTGAGTATGAATAAAAATCATCGCAAGCTAAGGTCTGTATTGGGGCTCCCAAATTAAATGATGAAACGCAGCTGACAAGACCTCCATCAGAACAAAGTAAATTTCCGGCTTCATCGTATAAGCTGTTCACTCCATTAAGCTTGACATATCCATAGGCTGCGCCATCTAGATCGTATAATTCTACATCTGTATTGATACAGTCATCAGGATTTATGATGGTGGTCAGGAAATGAAATAATTCAGCATAGCTGGGTGGTGCAGGTTTTGCTTCAATGCAGGTAATGATGATTGCTTTCTCGGCAACAGCACACGGTGTCTCAAAATCAGCATCTATAAAATCAAAGAAAACTTGCTGACCATTCTGATGATCAAACTCGAGACCCTCTGCGTAATATGGATCATAAATAACTTCACCTGATTCAATAAAGAAAAATTCTGTGCCATCATCGCATTGATCAAAGAAGATGGTGCCTGCTTGCTGAGTGCACTGCTGCCCATTCTCTATGAATTCAAAACAATCTATGAAGTATGAAACATCTACTGTATCGCATGCTGTTACAAAGTCTGCAATGGAGAAGTCATAGCTGACTCTTTGTCCCGCTTCACCACTGATAGGCAAATCTCCAGAGTAGTTATATGGAGCGACTACTATGCCATCATCATTAAGGATAAGAAGTCGTGACTCATCAAAGTCGCACGAGCCAAAAAAGAAGGTACCTATGGCTTCACTACAGTTCGATGCATCACACTCGCCAGCACTCATTATCTCGATTCCTGCGCAAGTTGCTACGCAGGCATTACTGTACGTCATGCCATCTACACCACACACTGGATCATACTCTGCAGTACAGATACAGTCGATCTGGCATTCTCCTTCAGCGGTAATCTCTATACCTGCACATCTTGCTTCACATTCATTAGAATATGTGAGGCCATCTGCACCACAGACAGGTTGATATATTTCTTGGCATTCGCAAGCAGTTCGATCTTCGCAGTTCCAGCTTAGAGAAGGCTCTGAGAGATTGTATGATTCCACGCATCTGAATGAATCATAATCTCGACAATAGAATGTGCCATCACCTAAGTAAAGTTCGCCAGGATTTTCGGCATTCTTGATGTACACATAAGCTGTCGCAGGTGTGCTGTATATTTGTATTGATGTTTTATTACAGTTAGCAACATCTATTAAATCATTTAAGAAAGGATAGTCACGGAAGAAATCTGGGATTTGACCATCGATACCACATTCGCCTGAAGATGCGATGTCTATTCCAGCACAGTCTGCTTCACATGAGTTGCTATAGGTGATTCCGTCGACGCCACATACTGGGTCATAGACTGCAGGACATGCACATCCTTCTGGTTCACCGCACTCTTTTTGGCTCTTGACTTCTATTTTAAATATAGAAGTAAAAGTCTCAGAATTGCAAGGTAGATCAGGTGCACCACCAGTCCGACTGGTTATCGTATAAGTCGTAGTCTCAGTGGGTGCCACTGTGTAGAACTGACCAAGTTTTAATTCTGATACGACCCCTGTCTTAGGTGTGATGTCCACAAAAAATACAGATCTGCAAGGGCATACAGTAGGAGGCGAATCTGGTGTCCCTTCTGGACCACAAGCACTTCCAGCAGTATCTCCAATCGCGAAAGGTGCCCGTAAGTCTGGGAGCGGATCTCCAGCGCAAATGGTGGTAAATGTAGGCTCTACATTACTTTCGCACACCCAGCTATCTGTGACATTAGTTAGGTCAAAGCTTCTTACACAAGAAAGATTAGGTGCGTCAACACACAGCACCACATCATCATCAGTATATAAGGTATAGATATTTTCTATCCTGACGAATAGGTAAGTGATTCCATCTTTAGAGTATTCATCGATGCTACTGTCATTACATTCCTCAATATTTATTTTGTCGAGCAACCAAGGATATTTATTGAAAATATCAGCCGTTTGAACTTCTTCTTCTTCTTCTTCTTCTTCTTCTTCTTCTTCTTCTTCTTCTTCTTCTTCTTCTTCTTCTTCTTCTTCTCCTTCATGACAATCAGAATTAATAATCACAGTGTAGATAAATGATAAAATACCACAACTTTGATCTGCAGCACCATATATGATTTCGTAGCGAGTGGTCCTACTTGGATTAGCTAAAAAGCCATCTTGTGTTCGCTCTAATTCGTTGTCAGGAAGGATGATGTAGTTGCCAAAGTCACATTGTGAATATACTGGTGTAGCTGGGATACCTTCATAATTTGGTCTTACTTTAGGAATTGTTATTTTTAATTCATCGCCCATGCAAGACTCTATTATCGAGCCTTCGTAGGTGCATGATTGGACGTATACTTGTATTTTCTGTGTGGATTTTGTCAGGTCGATATTGACACCTGAATTGGGATCACATTGAATAGGTCGATCTACTCCATAATTACAAATAATTGTTCCTGAACAGGTGAAAAAGGCTCCGCTGTATGTTTCAAAACCAGGTGGTAGTGGTCTTCCATCAGTAGGTAGATTAGGACAGTTATTCCTGACTTCATAAAAGTAGCCTATCGAATCTCCGTAGTGCTCAAAGACGATCAGACCATTCGAAGGATTATCATACTCTCTTAAGATATTGGCTATGAGATCTGCTTGGCTCAGTGGTTCAGCACAGTTGATTTGATTTTGGCCTGTAGCTGTACTTAAGACTAAAAGCAGGTAAATAGATACTAAAAATTGCTTTTTCATATGACTGATATTTTATTGTGTATGATCTTCTTTTATAAAGACGATTGAAAATCTTACTTCGTTGGTATTTTGTCTTATTTAATTGATCAATTTCATCATGTAGTGAGAATCGGCGAACCAAATTTAAGTTGCTGAAAATAATTGACCTTCCTAATGCCTCAAATTATTATTAGTCTTAGCTATTTTCATACACTAAATAGAAGATAAAGTCATTAAATAATAGGATCTAAAATTCTTAGAAAATGGATAAATGATTTTATGTTTTGATTCAGACAGGATGTAAATTTTTATTTATCTTTTGAGTTTAAATTGCTATTGTCTTTATAAGGCAGGATTCATTTAAATATCAACTCCGCGTATGAAGAAATTTACTGTCTTGATTTTTGTTGTATTGCTCTGGGTAATCTTACTATTATTTCAGTCATGTCAAGACGTTTCAGATTCTACTTATTCAGTAAAAAATACAATTCCAGAAGTTGTCGATTTTAATTTTCACGTCAAGCCGATTCTATCTGATCGATGCTTCAAGTGTCATGGTCCTGATGAGAATTCAAGAGAGGGTGATCTGGCATTTCATGAAGAGGAATTTGCCTTTATTGCTTTAGGTGAGAATAAAGATCGATACGCCATCTTAGCTGGACATCCTGATAGTTCTACGATTGTTAGCAGAATGTACACAGAAGATCCAGATGATGTCATGCCGCCACCAGAATCTAATCTAACTCTAACAGATTATGAAAAAGAGATCATCACCAAATGGATCGAACAGGGGGCAGTGTGGAAAGAACACTGGTCCTTAATCACGCCGCTGAAAGCAGATCCACCTGAGGTAACTAATAAAGAATGGGCTAAGAATGAAATAGACCAATTCGTGTTATCGAAATTAGAGAAACGAGATATCAATCCCAATGACAAGGCGGATAAAAGAAGATTGTTAAGAAGAGCCAGTTTTGACTTAACGGGCCTGGCCCCTTCTAAAACGCAAATAGAATCATTCCTCACAGACGAATCAGAAGATGCGTTTGAGAAGCAAATCGATCAGCTCTTAGCGTCGACAAGTTATGCCGAGCGTATGTCCGCAGACTGGATGGACTTAGCACGGTATGCAGACACGCATGGATATCAGGATGATTTTGAGCGGTTTAACTGGCCATGGAGAGACTGGGTCATTCATGCCTTTGACACTAATATGCCTTATGATGATTTTGTCACTTGGCAGATCGCAGGAGATCTCCTTCCTGATGCAAGCCTTGAACAAAAAATAGCTACCGCATTCAATCGTAATCATAAGATAACTCAGGAGGGTGGCGTCATTCCAGAAGAATACAGAGTGGAGTATGTCGCTGACCGAACGAATACTTTTGGTATGGCTTTCATCGGGCTCTCTATGGAGTGCGCCAGATGTCATGATCATAAGTACGATCCCATATCTCAAAAGAATTATTTTGAACTATATAGTTTCTTTAATAATGTACCAGAAGAAGGATTGATTCCAGAGTATGGAGCGATACCTGAACCTTACGTGACGCTGACACAAGAGGACATGCAGCATACCTTAGACTTTATAAATGCGGTGGATACTATTACGGAAGTACCTGTCTTAGTCATGGGCGAGAGAGAGGATGTCAGGCAGAACTATATCCTGAGTCGAGGCCAATACGATCTTCCTACAGAAGAAGTATTTCCATCGACACCAGAATCTATATTGCCGTTCACGGATGCCTTTGATAAAAATAGACTTGGTCTTTCAAAGTGGCTTTTCGATAAAGAAAATCCGCTCACATCCAGAGTGGCAGTCAACCGCTTATGGCAGCAGCTCTTCGGAAATGGCATCGTCAAGACTTCATATGATTTTGGTAATCAGGGGACACTACCGACTCATCCCGAGCTCTTAGATTATCTCGCTGTCAAGTATAGAGAAGAAGGATGGAATACCAAGGTCATGCTGAAATACATCATGATGTCAGCTACCTATCAGCAATCAGCTACCGTGACGCAAGAGTTATTAGAAATAGACCCAGAGAATCTACTTTTAGCAAGAGCCCCTCGGACCAGACTTCAGTCCGAAATGATCAGAGATCATGCGCTGGACATCAGCAACTTATTAGTGGATCAAGTCGGCGGACCCAGCGTGAAGCCCTATCAGCCAGGAGGACTATGGGCAGAGACCACCGGTGGCGGAGGTGGAAGCACAGCTAAGTATGTTGAGGATACAGGAGAAGGATTATACAGGCGAAGTCTCTATACATTTTGGAAACGCACAGTTCCACCACCCAGCATGATGACATTTGACTCAGCAACAAGAGACCTGTGTAGTGTGAAGCGACAGAATACCAGTACACCGCTACAAGCACTCGTGATGATGAATGATCCGCAAATCGTCGAAGCATCCAGAATGCTGGCTTATAGAAGTATTGAAGAAGCAGAAAGTTCAGCAGAAGGTCGGATCGCATTTATGTTTGAATTAGCAACATCACGTAAGCCAGAGAAGGAAGAAGTAGAGATTATCAAATCGCTATTTGATCAAGAGCGAGATCGCTATGAGAGTTCACCCGCAGATGCGGATCAGTTTTTATCACTAGGAAATTTTGCAATGGAGCCTATACTGAAGCCAACAGAGTTTGCAGCTTATGCATCTATCGCAAGTGCTATCCTAAATTTAGATGAGACAATCACGAGAGGTTAATTAAGGTATATGGAGGATTTATTAAAGAGATCGTTATTACAAAATAGACGAGCATTTTTATCCAGCTCTAGCATCGGTATCGGTACAGCGGCTTTGTCGTCGATATTAGGTATGAGCTTTTTTAAGAAAGGAGATAATGGCATCATAAAAGAAGTCAATAGCGGACCTTCGGGAGCCTTAGATGCTCTACACTTTGCCCCTAAAGCTAAGCGAATCATCTATCTTTTTCAAAGTGGAGGACCTTCACAGTTAGATCTATTCGATTATAAACCGCTGCTAAATGAACGGAGAGGAGAGGAGCTACCTGAATCGATTAGGAAAGGTCAGCGCCTGACAGGTATGACCTCGGGACAAGATTCGTTTCCTTTAGTTGGATCTAACTACGGCTTTAGCCAATATGGGCAAAGTGGAGCCTATATCAGTGACGTCCTTCCTTATACGGCTAAGATAGCAGATGAACTGTGTATAGTGAAGTCGATGTATACTGAAGCGATCAATCACGATCCAGCGATTACATTTTTTCAGACAGGATCACAGCAGACAGGCAGGCCGAGTATGGGATCATGGCTCAGCTATGGATTAGGTAGTGAAAATAAAGATCTACCAGGATTCTGTGTGTTACTTTCCAGAGGAACGGGCAGACCATTTGGACAGCCACTGTATTCTCGACTGTGGGGTAATGGCTTTTTGCATTCGCTGCATCAGGGGGTCCAGTTCAGATCGGGGAAGGATCCAGTGCTGTATCTCAATGATCCTGATGGTATGGATCGGAAGAGTCGTCGTAATATGCTAGATCATGTCGCTGCGCTTAATGAGAAGCAACTGCAAGAATTTGGCGATCCAGAAATATCGACCAGAATATCTCAATATGAAATGGCATATCGTATGCAAACAAGCGTCCCGGATGTGATGAATATTGAAGGAGAACCAGATCATATCTATCAGATGTATGGTCCTGAATCTACAGTGCCTGGTACTTATGCGGCTAATTGTATTTTGGCCAGAAGATTAGCAGAGCGAGACGTGCGATTTATTCAGCTGTATCATATGGGCTGGGATCAGCATGATAACTTACCTACGGCATGTGCAGCGCAGGCAAAGGATATCGATCAGCCATCAGCAGCACTGGTGATGGATTTAAAGCAAAGGGGTTTATTAGAAGATACATTGATTATCTGGGGTGGAGAATTCGGCAGAACTAACTATTCTCAAGGCACGATCACAGATACTAATTTTGGTAGAGATCACCATCCTCGATCATTTACGATCTGGATGGCAGGCGGCGGTGTGAAGCCGGGCATGGTCTATGGCGAGACAGATGATTTCGGATATAATATTACTGAGAACCCTGTACACGTGCATGACTTTCAGGCTACAGTCATGAAGCTTCTAGGGATAGATCATGAGAAATTTACTTATAAATATCAGGGCCGACGATTTAGATTAACTGACGTGCATGGTCATGTGGTCAATGATATTTTAGCTTAATATATGGACATTATAGGTCGTCTTCATCCTTTGATCATTCACTTGCCGATAGGAATTTTGATGCTCGCCATTTTGATGGAAGCTAGTATCAGGTTCATGAAGAAACATGAGCTTAGACAGTCTCTGAGTTTTGTACTTGGTGTCGGAGCTCTTTCATCTATTTTTGCTGTCATTACTGGACTTAATCTGTCAGAAAATGGAGATTATGATATGACCTTATTATCGAGACACCAGTGGTGTGCCGTAGCGATGACGGGCTTTAGCATTATAGCCTGGTGGCAGCATAGAAAGTTTCAAAACAACTCAGATGAGGGAACAATATACCTGCCTGCTATGGCAGGTATTGGTCTATTAATGGCAGTGACGGGACACTTGGGAGGCAGCATGACACATGGAGCAGACTTTTTGACTGCTGGAAAATCTTCCTCAGAGCCGATTAAGATTGTAGATATGAGGCAAGCCATAGCCTTCACTGATATCATACATCCCATCATGAATCAGAAATGTAACTCATGTCACAATCCTTCAAAAGCGAAGGGGGACCTGATCATGACGACGAAGGAGGGCATCTTAAAAGGGGGTAAAGAGGGACCAATATTATTAGCAGGCTTTCCTTTGAAAAGTAATTTTCTAAAGCGTGCGCACTTGCCCATGACTGAGAAAGAGCACATGCCACCGAAGGGTAAGAAACAATTGACTACGGATGAGATAGCATTATTTAAGTGGTGGATTAAAGAAGAAGCCTCATTTGATAAAAAAATAGCTGAACTCAATGTGCCTGATTCTATCCAGCTCATATTAAATAAGTATCAGCAAGTGGAGTCGGACTTTGCTGCCATCAAAGTAGATCCTGCATCTGAAAGTAAAATACAAGCACTCAGAGAAAAAGGAATTAAAGTTAATACGCTTGGTGAAGGGAGTCCTTGGCTCGATGTGAACTTGTCCTATCGACAAGACATCACATCTGACTTACTTAAAGAATTAAAAAAAGTGTCAGAACAAATATCTGAACTTCAATTAGCTAGTACAAATGTAGACGATCAGCTAGCTTCTGTCATCAGACGATTTCCAAATCTGAGAAAATTAAAACTACAGAATTCTCAAATTACAAATGATGTCATATCAGAATTGAAGGATCTTAAACATTTAGAAAGCTTAAACTTATATGGCACTTCTGTGAATGATGAAATCATAGAAGATCTTCAAAATCTGTCAAGCCTTAAACAACTATATCTTTGGAAAACCGAAATGAGTGAAGCAGGTGTAGCAGCCTTGCAGAAGGAGAAGCCCTTACTTAAGATCCAGTATAAGCTAGACGCAGATCTCTTTGGCGACGCCTTGTTAAAGGCTCCGATGATTACCGCAGGCGCTGATATATTTAAGGATACTTTGACTATTGAGTTAAATCTTAATTTTAAAAATGTCAAGCTACATTATACAGTCGATGGCTCAGATCCTGACTCTACATCCAGCATATATACAGGTCCAATTACGATACATCAGAGTACTCAAATAAAAGCGATTGCAATGAAGGAAGGATGGGAGTCCAGCGAAGTCGTTGATCGACAATTCGTAAAATCTTCCATAGAAGCTAAATCAATCGCGATAAGTCCTAAGCCACATGAAAAATACGCTGGCAAAGGAGCGACGAGTCTTATAGACTTTGTCAAAGGGTCTACCCAATTTACTGATGGGAAATGGCTTGGCTATGAAAATCAACATATGTCTTCTACCATTATTCTGGAAGAGATGACAGAAATTAAAGCTGTGACAGTGAGTGCTCTTAAAGCTGATGCTTCCTACATTCATTATCCACGAAGCATAACTGTATCATTATCAAAGGATGGCCAGAAGTTCAATAAGGCAGGCTCTATTGATATTCCAGTGGCAACTGGATCCACTCCCTCAGCATTAAAAAATTTCTTAGTGAAGCTAGACGCCAGTCAAGCCAAATTCATAAAAATAGATATCAAGAGCCAGTTAGTCAATCCAGATTGGCATTCTGCTCCAGGTGCGGCTTGTTGGATGTTTATTGATGAGATATTGGTGGAAGCGTAGGTTTTTTTAAGCAAGTACATCATAGGTTAACTACCTGCTTTTATAACTATTCGTTTGATAATTCATTTACACGTTTCCCACAAATCGAGTTCAAAAAGTGAATTATTATACTCAGCTTAATGAAGACTCCTGTAATCAATTAAAATAGTACTAATTTCAATCATGAGACTGTCTAAGACTGATACGACTTATATCTATTTACTAGGACTTATACTATTTATCTCATGTCAGACTAGAACCTTGGCAGAGCCTAAAGATTCAATGCCCAATATCATACTCTTCTTAGTAGACGATATGGGCTGGCAAGATACATCAGTTCCTTTCTGGACAGAAGAGACAGAATTTAATAAAAGATATCAGACTCCGAATATGGAACGGCTGGCTTCCGAAAGCATGAAGTTTACACAAGCATATGCCACACCAGTATGTTCGCCATCCAGAATCAGTCTGATGACTGGGATGAATGCTGCAAGGCATCGAGTCACTAATTGGACACTGGAGCCAGATATTCTGAAGGAGCCAGAAATCAACCATCCAGATCTTCAATACCCACTGTGGAATGTGAATGGCATGACTCCAGATTCTACGATTCCCCATGCAGTATATGCTAAAGCGTTGCCACAAGTATTGAAAGATCATGGCTACCATACCATACACGCAGGTAAAGCACACTTAGGTGCAAGAACCACTCCTGCTGAGAATCCTCTGAATATTGGCTTTGATGTCAATATTGCAGGTCATGCAGCAGGAGCACCAGCTAGTTATTGGGGAACAGATAATTTTGGGAACAAGGAGTCATTTAAAGCATCGCCGTGGAAGGTGCCAGGCTTAGAAGCGTATCATGGAAAAGATATTTTTCTGACGGAAGCAATCACGCAGGAGGTCATAAAAGCACTATCAGAAAATGATCAATCATCGCCCTTTTTTCTGTACATGTCCTACTATGGAGTCCATACGCCAATCATGGAGGATAGGCGATATTTTCAGAACTATCTGGATACAGGTCTGGATACCATCGAAGCGCGATATGCATCTATGGTGGAGGCGATGGATAAGAGTGTTGGAGATGTATTGAATTATATAGATAGCCAAAATCTTGAGATGGAGACGATCATTTTATTCATGTCAGATAATGGAGGACTGAGCGCTCATGCTCGTGGAGGGGAGAAAAATACGCATAACTGGCCTTTACGAAGTGGTAAAGGCTCTGCCTATGAAGGTGGTATCAGAGAACCGATGCTCGTTAAGTGGCCAGGCAAGACAGTGGCAGGATCTACAAGTAATCAATATGTCATCATTGAAGATTTCTATCCCTCTATTATAGAGATGGTAGGAATAGATGATGTAGATGTCCCACAGGAGATAGATGGTCAGTCCTTTGTCAATCAACTTAAAAGCCCTATAGATGATGAGCAAACGAGGAACCTCTATTGGCATTATCCTAATAAATGGGGCGGTCGCTGTCCTGGCTGCGATTCACAAAGTACGATCAGAAAGGGAGACTGGAAGCTGGTCTATTTTCATCTGAACCAAGCTTTTGAATTATATAATCTAAAGGATGATATTTCAGAAGAGCAGAACTTGGCCTTTGAATTTCCAGATAAAGTATTGATGTTAGCTCAGGAGTTGACGGATCATTTAGTAAAAGTAGATGCACAGATGCCTACATATCGATTCAAGAAAACAGCTGTACCTTGGCCCATAGACTCATGGAAATCATACCAGAAAATGACAAAGACTTATGCTGTAAATCGTGTTGCACAAAGCATCAATATTTCTGGAAAAGGAGATGATCCTTTATGGAATAAAGCAAATGTACTTGATGATTTCAGTTATCCTTGGAGAGAAGAAGAGGCACCTTCGACCGAGTTCAGAGCCATGTATGATGAAGAAAGTCTTTATTTCTTATATAAAGTTGTCGATGATGAGATACACTTAGAGCAGTCGCATGATACTGATAAGATGAACGCCGTCTATTCAGACAGAGTCGAGATATTTTTCAAAAGAAATGATGTGATGAACCCTTATTATTCTTTGGAGATGGATGCTGACAGTCGTCTCTATGATTCCGTCGGAAAGTTCTACCGAGAGATCGATGGAAGCTGGACATATCCAAAAGATGATATCATGATCAAGTCTTCTATGACAGAAGAAGGATACACAGTAGAGGGCAAAATTTCGATGAAGTCACTAAAAGAGTTTAAGCTGATAAAAGAGGGTGTTATTCATGCTGGTCTCTTCCGAGGTAACTATGTGGATGGTGGTAAAGACACCAGATGGATCAGCTGGATCATACCAGATTCTGATAAGCCTGACTTTCATATCCCATCTTCATTTGGGAGATTGATTTTGAATTAATGAATTCATGTAAGCTATGAGCTTAATTATTGTCTTTTGGATGATCGCTGGACTTGGATGTACTTCAGAAGATGCTGAGATATTCCAAGCACGAATTTAATGACCCCCAGTAAGTGAATAAACAGCAGTCGCTCCATCATTCTTAACGACAATCAATTGATTCTCACCAGATATAAACCTCATCTTCCTCACATCACCTGATAAATAAAGTCCACTTTTTACAGCTGGCACAACTCTGTATTCTTGGTCATCAGAGCCAAGGAGGAGCGCCCCAATACTCGCATCATTTCTCGGTGTCTCGATCTCACTCTGATACATGTTTCCAGCAGTCAAGATATCCAGATGACCATCATTATTAAAGTCCTGAATGATGATGTCGTTGATCTGAGATATCTGAGCTTCTTTGGGTAAGTCTACAGCAGTGTAATGATCTCCTTCATTATAAAGGATCATACTGGAAAATGTGTGAGCTTGATAATGAAGAGCTTGATCGAGCGCATCATCACCATACACATCACTTAGATTCGCTGAGGCAAAAATATCGTAAGTCTCAAAATCTTCTTTTATTGATGGGACCTGCTGCGCAGAGCAAGATCTTCCTCTGAGTGGATATTGCTCGCCGAAGTTATAATAGCTGAGTACGATGTCCTTCTTTTTATTGTCATCAAAATCATCGTAGAAGACCTCAAAGGGTTCTTGCTGAGAAGCTTTATATTTATAATTTTCGCCCAGATTTCCGATAACTAGATCCAGATCTCCATCTTGATCTAAGTCTGCAGCTTTAATCGTATTCCACCATCCAGAAGTGGATATTTTTTGCTGGCTTATCCCGCTGATCACAGTAGGACCTTTCCTCTCAAATCCTGAAGGAGTTTGGACGATCGTAGTGATCGGCATCCATTCTCCTACAATGATAATATCTATCAGCCCGTCATCATTGGTGTCTGTCCAAATGGCATCCGTCACCATTCCAATATTAATGAGTGCCGGAGCCAATTCCTTAGTGACATCTGAGAATACACCTTCATCATTCCTAAGCAGTCGACTGATGGATGGGCTGGGGTAGTCCCAAGGCTGATGTCGTGCTCCAATGAATAAGTCTAAGTCTCCATCGGCATCATAGTCATAAGGCCTTACACAGCTACCGCTTTCCAGTATTCTGGGCATAGACTTAGGTTGTCGCGTGAATGTACCAGTACCGTCGTTAGTATAATATCTATCTAAATAAATTTTATTTCGGGGGGCTCTTTCATTGCCTCCTGTGATCACGTAGAGATCCAAATCTCCGTCATTGTCCCCATCAAAAAATGCTGCATCTAGGTCTTCATACATCGCGTCTTCTGCTGGTAAGATATTCTGAGCTTCTTTAGTATTTCCACCCAGATAGACGACTGAAGACTGACCTGCTGCTCCACCGATAAATACATCGACCATCCCATCACCATTGATATCTCCCGTTGCTATTGCTGGACCCCATTCACTCATTTTGTGTGGCAGCAGCACTTGATATGCATAATCATCAAATTCATTTTCTTGATGTCTAAAGTTGATTTCAGAGGTTTCATCTTTTTTAAATAAAGTAGCTATCTTTTCTGTTTGCTGACTTTCTGATTTTATAGATTGATCATTAAGGTCTATGGTCATTAATTGATCAGCAGCGACATCTGTCAGGACTGATTCACTCTGATCTGGCCAGTGTATGATTAGCTTATCTACAGCGGTGGATGCACCGAGTCCAAAGTGTGCGATCTGCTCAGAGGAAGAATACATGCCTCTGGCACTTGAGATTTCTATCATTTGAATTTTATCGCCAATCTGGATGATCACTCTGGCACCAAGTAAGGATCGGTGCGTTGCTTTATCTGTGAGATTGACTCTGAGATAATGTTGGTTTAGCTGGGCAGTATTATTCTCATATAAGAATGCCTCTTGATTGATGTTATTCACGATCATGTCTAAGTCTCCATCATTATCTAAGTCGCCATAAGCACAGCCGTTAGAGAAGGATGTCTGGTCCAGGCCCCAGTCTTTTATTTTCTTTTCGAATCTGATTCCATCTTTGTTTTTGAATGCATAATTTGATAAGGGTACAGATGGGTGGAGGTCAAGTGCTTGATCCAGATCTAAGAAGTCAAATAGTTGGACTTCTCCAGCTTTAGGATTATCCTTTAAGAAGACATTGATTTGTTCTTGTACATTTTCTGCAAATTTTTTATTGACATCACTGTTACGGATGTCTCTGAGTAAGCCATTAGTCACATAGATATCTTTCAGTCCGTCATTATCAAAATCAGCTATGACATTAGACCAGCTCCAGTCAGTGTTAGATACACCAGCGATTTGGGCTATGTCGCTAAAGTGCTCATTCCCATGGTTCAGCTGGAGGGTATTAAACATATATTGGTAGTGTGCGCCCTGAGAGACCAGCTTCCAGAATACTTCGGGATACATGCCTCCCATGTTTGACTTTTGCCGATAGTTATCTTCTGCTACCATATCCAGTGCCATGATGTCGAGCCACCCATCGTTATTGATGTCAGCCACATCGACACCCATGCTGTAGTAAGATATATGGCCCATTGCGTCATCGATGTGATTCTGAAATGTACCATCTTGCTGATTGATGTATAAGAAGTCGGGAGCTTCATAATCATTAGTGACATAGATGTCTTGCCATCCGTCATTATTGATATCAGCAACTGTAGCACTATTTCCATAACCAGCCTTCAGGATTCCAGCTTCTTTTGTCACATCTTGGAAGGTATTATCCCCTCTATTTCGATACAGGACAGGTGCCCATTTTTCTTGCAGAAGGTCGGTCCCAGAGTAGTCTGAGTAGTTGCCAGGATTAGGCGGTTGATTCAATATGTATAGATCAAGTAAGCCATCTCGGTCATAATCTAAGAATGTCGCGTGTCTTGTTCTTTCAGAATTATCGACTCCATACGCAGCAGCCATTTCTTTGAATTGGAATCCTCCCTGATTGATGTATAATTTATTTTTTCGAAGCTCAGGGCGATCATCATAGAGCTCACATGTGACATATATGTCTATGAGCCCATCGTGATTTACATCTCCTGTGATGATGCCAGAAGCCCATGCTCCATTTTCAATAAGGCCTGCAGGTAAGGACATATCCTGGAAGACCATATCTCCTTGGTTTTTATAGATTTTATCTTCGACCAGATTACCTGCAAAGTAGACATCTAATAAACCATCATTATCAAAGTCTGCCATGGCGACACCTGCTCCACCGTAATAATTACTGTATAACAATATGTTGTGCTCTTTCTTATCGTAGATCTTATTGTTGAAGGTGATGTGAGAGTTTTGACTTGGAATCAGCCTAAATAATGGTTCTTCTTGTCCAGATAATGATGGAAGTGTAAAGAATACAATCAGAAAAAGTACTGCTTTTTGGTACTGCATATTGCTTCTATGAGAATAAATAAAATCGATATCAAAGTATTTAATTCAAATAAGATCTCTCTTAACGAAGCTTATATTTAGTTAAATCTTAACTAAATTAATATTAAAACTAACATAATTGGTCTTTGCCTTAATTGTAAAATATTGAGCTTCAATTGTTTATCACAATAGCAAATTATATTTGGTTTAATAGTACTTGAAATGTGCAAATAGTCACTTTTATATTATTAATTTAGATGTAAGCGCATCGCGCCAACTATATTTTTTTTAAACTAACTATATTTTGCATGAAAATTTATCTAACTATTTTTCTAATGCTGTTATCCATAGCATTATTCTCACAGCGTACCGTCACAGGTACCATTTTAAACTCCGAGGGAGATCCCTTAATCGGTGCCAATGTCATGGAACAAGGCAAATCAAATGGGACGATTACAGATCTTGATGGAAATTTTTCTCTATTAATTACGGAGGGCTCGATGCTGGATATATCATATACTGGATATGCAGATCAGGCCATTTCTACTGATAATGCTACTAACTTCAACATCACACTAGATGAGGGTGCGTTTCTGGATGAGGTGGTTGTCACGGCTCTGGGTATAGAGCGTAAGAAGCGAGCACTGGCATACTCTGTCACGGAGCTGGAAGGATCTTCATTAGCTACTGCGAAGGAGATAAACATTGGTAACTCACTGGCTGGTAAAGTAGCAGGAGTCAATGTAAGTAATCCAGCAACTGGGCCTGGCGGATCTACCAGAATTGTCATCAGAGGTAATGGAAATATCTCTGGGAATAACCAGCCACTTGTTGTTGTAGATGGTGTGCCGATTAATACAGGTAACCTTGGCTCTGCAGGTATGTGGGGAGGTCAGGACTGGGGTGATGGATTATCAAGCCTAAATTCTGATGACGTAGAAAGCGTTACGGTACTTAAAGGTAATACTGCAGGAGCATTATATGGTTATCGAGCGGGTAATGGCGTAATACTCGTGACAACTAAAAAAGGATCGAAAGATGGTGGCATCGGTGTAGAATTCAATTCTAATTACCAAGCTGAGTCTATCATAGATAACTATGATTTCCAAAGACAATACGGACATGGTAATAGAGGGGTAGCTCCAAAAACAGAAGCAGAAGCTTTTGCCCAGGGTCTATCCTCTTGGGGTGGTCTTTTAGATAATAGTTCTGTTCTACAGTTTGATGGTCAGACGAGACCATACTCCGATGCAGGAGATAATCTAAGTCGATTTTATGGAACAGGTGCGACTTTTACTAATACACTTGGATTGAATGGAGGTGGTGAGGGCTATGGCTTTAGATTCTCCTTGACTAATTTAGATAACAAAGGTATTGTACCTAATTCATCAGTGAATAGAAAAACTTTCACAGCTAATATGAATGCAACCAAAGGTATATTCTTTGGCTCAATCAGTGGTTCATTCGTGAATGATGCTACAGCTAATCGACCAAGATTATCTGATTCTCCTGGTAATGCTAACTACACAGCATGGTCTTTGCCTCCGAGTATAAACATCAATGACTTAAGAGGGGATGAAAATAAATTAGGGGCTAATCCTGATGGAACTGAATTCCAATTCAATGATAACGTATTTGTCACCAATCCATGGTGGGCGGCTTATCAGTTTGAAGGAAATAATACGAAGAATCGACTATTTGGTAATGTGACTTTAGGTGCAGAACTTCTCCCTGGACTAACTTTGATGGGAAAAGCAGGACTTGATCGATTTAATGATCGACGCCATAATCTGACGCCATATGGGACAGCCTTCAGTACTTTAGGCGGATTAACTGAGTCTAACCGAGAACTACAAGAGCTAAATCTCGAAGCGACCCTGAGATATGTAAAAGACATCAATAGTAACTTTGCCATAGATTTATTAGTAGGCGGTAATCAACAGAAGAACTTTGATGAGACCTTAAGTGTAGGTGGAAGTAATTTCAATATTCCTTTCCTTCATGCCCCTGGTAATTTAGCCAACCAAAGCATCGGCTACAACTATAGTCAATATCAAGTAAATTCTGTATTCGCGATGGCCGAATTTTCGCTTTTTAATTCATTGTATGTGACGGCCACTGGAAGACAGGATTGGTTCTCTACCTTGACCGATCCGTTTGGCAGAGAATCTGAAAATTCAATTTTTTACCCATCATTTGGAGTCGCTTATGATCTAGCCGAAGGTTTAGGTGGTAAATTGCCATCATTTATTGGCTTTGCCAAATTACGAGCTTCTTGGGCACAGGTAGGTGGCGATACCGACCCTTATCAACTTACGCTTAATTATGGTATTGTAGGACAAGGGCATTTAGGTCAGCCGCTTGGATCTATATCCAACGGGACAATACCCCCTCAATCTCTAAAGCCTTCTACTAATGAAGAAATTGAAGTAGGATTAGATCTCAGAATGTTTAATGGCAAGGTGAATATTGATTTTGCATTGTACAGTAGGGAAACGATAGATGGTATTTTAGATGCAGTAGTCTCTGCAGCATCAGGGTTTGGAAGGAAGAAAGTGAATGTTGGGAAAGTAAGAAATAGAGGAGTTGAACTGTTATTAGATGTGGAAGTCTTAAGAAACAATAATTTTACTTGGAGAAGTAGTGTGAATATTGCGTACAACGATAATGAAGTAGTCAGTTTACTTACTGAAGAGGCTGACGGTGAAGAAAGTCGATTAGAGGAAAGTCGTACAAGGAATGCTTATGTCGCACTAGTGGAAGGACAGCCATATAGTCAAGTACAAGGTTTTTCCTATGCCAGAGACGCTAGTGGGAATATTATGCTGGATGACAATGGATTACCACAACAGGGTGAGCTAAAGACTTTTGGTACAGGTGTACATCCGACATCTATTGGCTGGCAGAACTCATTTAGCTTTGGTGATTTTGGCTTCAGTTTTTTAATTGATGCTAAGTCTGGTGCGAAGATTTATAATGCGACTAATGCTTATGGATACTTCAGAGGGTTACATCAAGCGACGCTGGAAGGTAGAGAAAATGGTCTTGGGTCGGTTGCCGCTGCTGATGTGCAAGATTACTATCAAAGGATTGCATTCGGCATATCAGAAGAATTTATACAAGATGCTAATTTTGTCAAGTTAAGAGAATTAATCATAAGCTATCGCTTACCGAATGACCTTTTAGAAGGTGTACCATTCAAGGATCTATCACTTTCATTCGCAGGAAGGAATTTAGCATTATTGGCCAGTAGTACTGATAATATTGATCCTGAATCTACATATACGACTGGAAATGGTCAAGGACTTGAAATGTTTGGAGTTCCAGTCACGAGAACTTTTGGACTGAACCTCAGCGCTAAATTTTAATTTGAAAAGCTTAAATAGATAATTATGAAATATTATAAATATAAAATCGCATTTGTCTTGTTAGGGATGCTCTTATTCAGTACTTCCTGTGATGAGAATTTTGCAGAAATAAATACTGATCCTACGGCAGCCATCAATATCAATCCTAATTTTCAATTTACTTACGTTCAGTTGAGAACATCAGGTGGAAGGTATGAGAATTGGCGAGCAGGCTTAATCTACTCGTCAATGATGATTCAGCATTTGGCTGCGACCTGCGGTTATTGGACAGGTGATAAGTATACTTTTAACGGAGGCTATGCTTCTTCTTTGATTGACAGAGCTTATAATGAGCAAGTTAAGGATGCAGTAGACCTCATCAACACACTTCAGACGACTGATGCAGGTGATGAGACCATGCTTGGTATGGCGAGAATATGGAAGGTCGTCATCTTCCAGAGGTTGACTGATCTCTACGGCGATGTGCCTTACTTCGAGGCAGGAAAAGGCGTCATTGCAGGGATTGATTTTCCTTTATATGATTCGCAAGAATCCATTTATATGGATATGCTTAATGAGCTGGAGCAAGGAGTCGCACAGTTAGGCGACGGGGGATTCGGTGACGCAGACTTACTGTATGGTGGGGATGTAGATAAGTGGAGAAAGTTTGGTAACTCTATGATGCTAAGATTAGCGATGAGACTGTCAGAAGTAGACGCAGGAACTGCACAAGCATGGGCCGCTAAGGCGATAGCAGGCGGTGTCATGGATTCTAATGATGATGATGCATTCATAGAACATACGAATGGACCTGAAGGAATTAATAAAAATGGAATCGGAGAAGTCTTAGACAAAGCGAATGGTTTTGGAGATGATTGTCCACGATTGAGTGACACCTTCGTCAATTGGATGAGCTCCAAAGACGACCCTAGATTAGAAATTATAGCCATACCATCCGATAGTACGGGTGTGATAGCAGGCATGCCTAATGGTTTAGACGAGGCACTTCTCGCTACAAATCCCACAGGTACCTCTGTAGATGACTTCAGTCGTATTAATCCAGCTATAGTTAAAGTATCGTCTCCCATGATGTTCATGACAGCTGCAGAAGCTCAGCTGCTGAGTGCAGAGGCGGCTGTTAGGGGCTGGCACGGTGGTGACGCATCAAGTTTATTCTCCGATGGAGTTGCATTAGCATTGGGTATTTGGATGCACTATGATCCAGCACTTGCGTTGGACGAAGCTACTATCTCGGAGTATGTCGCTGCGAATAGCTTGGATGAGTCAGATGCTCTAAGTCAAATTGGATGGCAATACTGGGCAGCCACTTTTTTAAATGAATACGAGGCCTTTTCTAATTATCGAAGATTAGGATTCCCAGATTTGACACCAGTAGACTATCCTGGTAATATCACTAATGGTCAGATTCCAGTGAGATTGGCGAATAATCCTGGTGAAGCAACTCTGAATCCGAGTTGGCAGTCAGCTGCTGACCGTCAAGGACTAGGCACAGACTTTCCAAGTCATATGTCTGTTCCTGTCTGGTGGGATAAATAGATAGAGTTTTTTTTAAAGTTTTTATAGCTGGAAGTATTTCATTATGCTTCCAGCTTTTTTTATATGTAAAAACAAGGTCATGATCAGATGTGTATAGTTATTTTCGTGTTTTGACGTTTCTAATCAACCGAAAATATTTGCCATGACCAATCTAAAAATCGCCAAGATCTTTAAGCATTCATTTTCCTACGGTCAGATTTAACTGATAAAATCGGCGTTAATTCACTTCTTTATCTTCTCAGCATCCAGCCATCTATGATAAGCTCGTGCATTCTTGGCATGACCACCAGATGTAGCAGCAAATGCATGTTCTGAATTATATCCTGGCTTAGCACACATGTATAGATAGTTATGGTCTTTAGGATTCAGCACGGCATCTATGCTGCTGATCGATGGCATGTAGATTGGTCCAGGAGGGACACCAGGATAGATGTAAGTATTGAATGGGGAATCTATTGCTAAGTGTTTCTTTAAGACTCGTCTGATGCTAAAATCTCCTAAAGCAAATACAGCTGTAGGGTCTGCCTGTAGCAGCATTCCTTTTTTAATTCTATTCAGATATAGTCCAGCTATGATAGGCTTTTCATGATTCTTAATGGATTCTTTTTCTACGATAGACGCTAAGCTGTAGACTTGCTCTTTTGTCAAGCCCGAAGCCTCCACTTTTTTCCTTCTATCCTTCTTAGACCAGAAAGCTTCATTTTCTATTTTCATTCTATTGATGATGTCCTGCGAGCTGACATCCCAGAAGAAGTTGTATGTGTTTGGGATGAATAAACTCATGACATTTTCTTCTGTCAGATTCAGTTTATTCAATTGTTCTGATGATAGCAGTTCATTAAGAAAACTGATGGAGTCTGGTTCTAAATATGCGGTCAGCTTGCCTGCGAGCTCTTGCACGGTTCTGACATTATTGAAAGTCACTTTAGTAGGTGCCTGATTACCAGATCGGAGATGTCCGACGAGTTGCCGATTATTCCATTCTGGCTGTATCTTATAGATGCCTGATGGGACCTCATCTTTATTATAGCGCATCCACTTAGCGACATTGATGAATGAGCTGCTGTCTTTCAGTATATTTTGTGACATTAAGATATTCACGACATCAGAGAATGAAGACTTGGATGGAATCTTGACAGCATAATCTTCTACGTCTGAATTAATATTCTGAGCATAGATAGATCCATATACTGCGTATCCCACATAAGCTCCGATGGCTAGTAGAGTGAGAAATAAATAAAAAAGAATTCGCTTCATGGCTTATCGTAAAGATGACAATTTCTGGATTGTCAGCAGCGAGAATAATTTATTATCTCATCGCATTCATTTATTAACAATGTTTTAGACACTTAGTATTGCTCGCTTTCATTCGGGAAGTCACCAGACTTGACATCTTCTATATAACGTTCCGTTGCAGTTTTTATGTCATCGAATAAATTCATGTACCGCCTTAAAAATCTCGGATTGAATTCTTTTGTGATGCCTAGCAGGTCATGAAGGACTAATACTTGACCATCGCAGTGTGGACCACCACCGATGCCTATTATCGGAATATCAATGCTTTCAGATACTTCTTTAGACAGCATGGCAGGTATCTTCTCTACGACAATCCCGAAGCAGCCGATATCTCTAAGCAGTCTAGCATCCTCTAAAAGTTTATCAGCTTCTTCATCTTCTTTCGCTCTTACCTTATATGTTCCAAACTTATAGATCGACTGTGGAGTCAGTCCCAAGTGACCCATGACTGGAATTCCTGCGGAAAGAATGCGCTTTATAGATTCAGAGATTTCTTCACCGCCTTCCAGCTTCACTGCATGAGCACCTGATTCTTTCATGATTCTGATAGCTGATTCTAAGGCTTTAAGCGAGTTACCCTGATATGTCCCAAATGGCAGATCCACAACGACTAAGGCACGACTGACTGCTCTGATAACCGACTGAGCATGGTATATCATCTGGTCCAGTGTAATAGGAAGGGTCGTCTCATGACCAGCCATGACATTAGACGCAGAGTCCCCGACCAGTATAATATCGATTCCAGCTGCATCAATAATAGAAGCGAGAGAGAAATCATATGCAGTCAGCATAGAGATCTTCTCTCCTTTTTTCTTCATGTTTTTGAGCGTGTGGACGGTTACTCGTTTAACTTCTTTTTTCGCTGTAGACATAGTTAGATTTTATACGGGGTCAAGGTAAGGTATTGTACTGAGGTCATTTAATAACTCAAGAATAAATAGATTGAATTGGTCATAGCAATTTCTTCGCGCGTAATCATCTCAACTACTATAAATTGAATTAGAAATGAAAACTTTAAATTTTCTAAATTTTTTCCACTTACCCACTTTTCGACCAGATCAAACGATTCAGAAAAAGAAATTTCCCACATTTTATGGTGATCTAAATTGTCAGCTTTCATATCATTATCAAAATCAAAAAAAATGGATTTATTATATAAATCCCAAACTATAGCAGTGGAGAGAGGCTTATCGAAGAGAAATAGGTGTGCACCATTTTAAACCAGCAAACTTATTTCTATTCGGTGTTATACTCGATTTATTCTCTTACCGATAACTACCGGTATAAAATAGCATCGGTATATTCTTAAGAGTACTTAATTTGTAAATCCAATTTCTGACAGACTTTACCATTGAAGATGGATCATTGTCGTGACTGGCTATGTCTTTCCCGAGATATCAGAGATGACTTCTCTAATTCTCTAAGTATGTATGAATGTATGAGTCTTTAATATAAAATATGAAAATAGATATTTCACTTTTCAAGTTTTTATATTGGTAAACGTATTCATATAGTACCCATGACAGACATTCTGACAGTCTATTTTGAGCATAATTTTCAATAAATGACATATCAAAATGACGAATTGACATATTATTTTTAATTATATCGACTGGCACAGCTATTGACCTAAGCATCATAGATTTTTAACAGAAAATATACATATACATGGGTAAAATAATAGGAATCGACTTAGGAACAACCAATTCCTGCGTCGCAGTCATGGAAGGGAATGAGCCAGTGGTCATTCCTAATGACGAAGGGAGAAGGACAACGCCATCAGTCGTTGCATTTCTCGATAATGGTGAAAGAAAAATAGGAGATCCTGCAAAGCGACAGGCGATCACTAATCCGACAAGGACTGTCTCGTCTATCAAAAGATATATGGGAGACAGATTCTCAGAAGCTGAAGGAGAAATATCAAAATCTGCATACAAGGTGGTGAAAGGAGATAATGATACGATCAGAGTAGAAATAGATGATCGTAAATATACACCACAAGAAATATCAGCAATGGTCCTTCAGAAAATGAAGAAGACCGCTGAAGATTTCTTAGGTGCAGAAGTCACTGAAGCTGTCATCACAGTGCCTGCTTATTTCAATGATTCTCAAAGACAAGCGACTAAAGAAGCTGGAGAAATAGCTGGCCTTACAGTGAAAAGAATCATCAATGAGCCAACAGCTGCTGCACTTGCCTATGGCTTAGATAAGAAGAAAGTAGATCAGACCATAGCCGTTTTTGATTTAGGAGGAGGTACATTCGATATATCCATCCTTGAGTTAGGAGAAGGCGTATTCGAAGTGAAGTCGACTAATGGAGACACGCACTTAGGAGGAGACGATTTTGATCAAGTGATCATCGACTTCTTAGCTGATAGCTTCAAGTCTCAGGAGAATATAGACTTAAGAAAAGATCCTATGGCACTTCAGAGGCTGAAAGATGCAGCTGAGAAAGCAAAGATAGAGTTATCATCATCTACCGAGACAGAAATTAATCTACCTTATGTCACCGCTGTAGATGGTGTACCTAAGCACTTAGTGGTCAAGCTGAGCCGCGCAAAATTTGAGCAGCTGGCTGATAGCTTAGTACAGCGTACATTGAAGCCATGTCAGGAAGCACTGAAAGACGCAGGACTTTCTAAGTCAGAAATAGATGAAATCATCTTAGTCGGAGGATCTACTCGGATACCAGCAATTCAGGAAGCTGTAGAGAAGTTTTTTGGAAAGAAGCCTAATAAGAGTGTGAATCCTGATGAGGTCGTGGCGGTGGGCGCATCTATCCAAGGTGGTGTGCTAAGTGGAGATGTCCAAGATGTCTTACTTTTAGATGTGACACCACTATCATTCGGTATAGAGACGATGGGTGGAGTGTATGATGTTGTCATAGAGTCTAACTCTACGATACCGACGAAGAAGCAGAAGACATATTCTACAGCAGCTGATAATCAGCCAAGCGTAGAGATACACATCCTACAGGGTGAGCGACCTATGGCCAGAGATAACAGGTCAGTCGGAAGATTTATATTAGATGGTATCCCGCCGGCACCAAGAGGCATGCCTCAGGTAGAAGTGACATTTGACATAGATGCTAATGGTATCTTGAGCGTATCAGCGAAAGATAAGGGCACAGGGAAGGAGCAGAACATTCGCATAGAGGCATCCACTGGTCTATCAGACGAGGAGATCGCTAAGATGAAGGCTGAAGCTGCTGAGAATGCTGATGCAGATAAAGCTGCTAAGGAGCAAGTGGATAAGATCAATGCAGCAGATACGCTAATATTCCAGACGGAGAAGCAGTTGAAAGAGTTCGGTGATAAAGTGCCTGAAGATAAAAAAGGTGCTATCGAGAAGGCATTGACTGATCTTAAGGAAGCTCATAAGACTCAAGATATGGCCACTCTGGAACCTGCTACCGCGGCTCTCAATGAGGCATGGCAAGCAGCAAGTGCTGAGATATATGCAGCTCAGCAAGACGCTGGTGGAGCAGATCCAACAGCTGGTGCTGGACCTGCAGAAGATGGAGGGGCTTCAGACGCGAAGGCAGAAGACGAAGTCACTGATGTCGAATTTGAAGAAGTAGACGATAAGAAGTAAGCTAGAGACTATATTCAGAAGTGTAAATAGAAGAGCCATTCGTTATAAAACGGATGGCTCTCTTTCATTTCAAACAATATGTATTATAGCCGACACTCATATTTGTAGTAGAATCATAGAGAAGTTATGGTAAAGTGGACGTGATTTGCAGTTATTTAACGTTTGCGAGCTTAAAAATCTGTGCCTTTTGTTATTTTAGACGTCTATAAGTCAAGAAGTCATACCCGGAAGTTGCTTAATGAAAGCGCAGTATTCTAAACTATTTGTTAAGATTACATGTACTGATCTAAGATTTTAAACAATATCCAGGTACAATATTGTTAAATAGTGTAGACAAGAAGTATTTTCTTGTTTAGATGAAATTAAGACCTTAAATCATGTATTCTAAAATACGTTCCTTTCTATTCTTATCTACTTTCCTCTTATGTTGTTTGAGCGGCATAGCTCAAACCACGACTTGTTTTAATATTCTCACAGGAAATGATGATTCTGAAGAAACACTCTCAAGTGGAAGCATAGACCTGACAAGTTCTGATATAGAACTTGTGGTAAATGGGAATAACGCCCAAACATCAGGACTTAGGTTTCAGAATGTCACCATTCCTAACGGCAGCGTTGTTACTAATTCATACATACAATTCACTGTTGATGAGGTAGGAAGCGGAAATGCTAATCTTTTTATTAGAGGGGAAGACATTGATAATTCTCCAGCGTTCACAAATAGTAGTGCTAATCTTTCACAAAGGACGACGACATCATCTACGATTGGTTGGAATCCATTAGCATGGCAAGTCGTTGGCAATGCTGGATCAGACCAAAGAACACCTGATATTTCTTCCATCATTAATGAGATCATATCCAGGCCAGGATATTCTTCTGGTAATGCAATAAGCATACTCATCGGAGGAACTGGTACACGTACTGCAGAGTCATATAATGCATCACCTTCTCAAGCAGCGACTCTCTGCGTCACATACACTAACTGCCTACAGGATAGTGACAGTGATGGAATATGTGATTTGATCGATAATGATATAAAGAATGATATCATCATAAATGAAGTCAATTATAGATCAGTACAAAATCAGGAAGATATAGAATTCATAGAATTATATAATAATGATGTAGCTGCTGTAGATATCTCAGGATGGACACTGAGTAATGGAATAGATTATACTTTTCCTAATGGTACAAGCTTAGCTGCAGGAGCATACATCGTCGTTGCTTCTGATATTGGAGATTATGCAGGAAGATTTTCAAGTGCTGCCTTAGGACCGTTCCAAAGAAAACTTTCTAATCGAGGAGATAAGGTTAAAATAGTAGATAGGTATTGTACTAAGATCGATGAAGTCGATTATGAAAGCTGGAAAGAATGGCCAAATGTCAGGTATCTAAATAATGGTAATAGCCCGATATCAATTCAAAAAATTAACCCTTCACTTCCAGGTCAACATGGAGGAAGTTGGGCAGCAGGAGTCCCGACTCCAAAGGCAAAGAACACGGCAGTCTTCGTGGCCACTTCAACAAATGTAGCGGTTATTAAAAGCGTATCTAAATCACCAGATAAGCCAATGAGTGGAGAGCAGGTCAGGATAAAGGTAGATATGTCCCAGAGTTCTTCAGCTCAAGCTGGACCTATTACTATTAGATTAGAATACCAACATATGAATGCTGGTAATTACATCACTAAATCTAATCCTCTGTATAATACTCAATGGTCAAGTATCGTCATGAAGGACGATGGAGTAGGTGTAGACTCTACTGCTAATAATGGTCTATATACAGCAGCCATTCCATCTAATATTCAGCAACACCGAAAATTAGTCAGATATAGAATTAAAATAATTGATGGTAGCAGTGTCAGATACTATCCAGATCCAAATCATCCAGAAAGTAACTACGCATATTATGTATATAATGGGCACCCAATAACTGAGGGCTATGATCTCACCACTCTTGACCCAATGCAGGAGATTAGTGTTATCACCACTACTGCAATAGCAAACAAGTATATAGGAAATGGGGGGAATAATAATGGAATTTATCAAGGAAGAGATTATTTAGGAGAAGGAACCCTTATCTATAATGGCAAAGTGTATGACCATATGAGGTTTCGGCCAAGAGGTAAAACTAGTCGTAACCAAAGAGTTAAGCCTGGTCTTAAGTTTGATATGAATGATGAGAGAAGTATCACGACACAGAAGGATTGTGGAAATGAATACGATGTCGAAAGAGATAAAATCGTATTATCGGGAGCTTGGGTCGGTGATAGAGCTTCACATGGGTTAACTGAGTCACTCATATATAAGCTACAAGATTTAACTGGTGGACTTAAAAGATCGACTGACTATACTCAGTTTCGAATAGTTGATCGGTCTGCTGAGTCAGATGATTATTGGGGGCTGTTTCTAATATTAGAAGATTATGGAGGGGATTATTTATCTGAGAATGGATTAGCAGAAGGTAATTTTTGGACGACAGACAGAGACACAAGAAACAGAGTATTAGACTATGAAGGGGACTTTCCTAATGCCATTAATCAGCCTACTTTTGCTCCAACATTATATAGATCTAGTGAAGAAGTTATTAATGGAGTTAATAGAAATTTCACAGTGGATAATAGAGGAAATCTACCTTTAATATTTGGTGATAGAATCGCAAATGAATTTTACGGTCAAAATGGAACAAACTATATAGGCAAACACAGCTACAGTGAATATTATGACTATGCTTCTAATTCTTATCATGCATGGTGGGGTGATATGGATAATGCTTTTGGAAGTCCTGTAGATGATTATACATGGCATACTCGATCTCAAGCCGACGACGCAGCGACTCTCGATAATCGATTGTATATACCACCTATGATGCAGATAGACTATCAGAATTCTCTTAGATCTGCTTACGACTTAATGTTTAGCTATGAAGATGCAAACGCGGATCCTACAGACAATAAGTATACGCAGACAGATTTTCTTGTTGATAATGAGTCTAAGAAAATATACGACCCTTCAGCTGCTTACGATTGGGCTACAGTAGATAAGGCGAGATGGTATAGTAATAATCTTCCAGATTCACTCAATCAAACGCATGATTTGGGATCAATTGATGCCCACATGAAGTGGTATAAGACTTGGTTTAACCTAAGGAAGTTTTACTTGATTAATAATGTTATAAATGATTCTGGGGTCCCAGATAAGCCTACCATTAACTTATCAAATACTAGGCTTAATAATCTGACCTTAACTAACTCTGCATATAACGACGGTGGTCTTAATACATTCACCGCAATTGAGTGGAGAGTAGGTGAGTGGAGCGACCCAAGTAATTCATTTTATGATAATAAGTGTGGAGTAAAATATGAAATAGATACTCACTGGTCCAGTGGAGAGATCCTCAGTTTTTCAAGTAGCTATACCATACCACCAGAGGCGGATCTTAAGGAAGGACGTACCTATCTCATCAGAGTCAGGTATAAAGATAGTGCAGGTAAGTGGAGTCACTGGAGTGATCCAGAGAAAGTCGTCCCAACACCAGTAGTGAATCCTATTGTATCCGATTTAGTCATAAATGAAATCATGTATAACCCGAATGAGCCCAAGCATGCTGAGTTTATAGAATTACACAATAAAGGAAATTCCACGATAAACTTGACCAATTATGAATTTACCGATGGATTCGATTATAAATTTCCAGATGGAGCATCTATTCCAGCAGGTGAATACATCTGTATTGCTCAGGATAGTGCAGACTTCAATAAAGCTTATGGATATTTTCCATTTGGAGATTACAGTGGATCTCTAAATAACTCTGGCGAACTGCTTAAACTTAGAGGACCATATAGAGTTATCATTGATACTGTACGATATACAGATTCTATACCATGGCCTGCTACGGCAGATAATGGGTTCTACAGTCTTGCACTGAAAGATCCGACAAGTAATAATAATATCGGAAGTAACTGGGATACTCAGCCGACCTTTGTAACACCCTGTGCGGCTAATGAGTTTTCAGATTTAGGAGATCATGCTTTCTCAGGAGTCGTCATCAATGAAATACATTATAATCCAGCTGTAGGAGCGAATGGTACTGATGCAGATGAGTTTGAGTTTATTGAGCTTAAAAATATTACATCTAATTCAATAGACTTATCAGGTGCATATTTTGGACTTGGAATAGGCTATACATTTGATAATGGCACGGTGCTTCCTCCAGGCCAGTTTATAGTGTTGGCTGAAGATAAATCTTCATTTTTTGATCGGTATGGATTTGCACCATTTGATAAGTATTCAGGTAAATTGGATAATGATGGCGAGACCATTCGCTTGTTCAATCGAGATAATGTTTTGTTAGATGAAGTATCTTATGAGATCGGTCCTTCAGGAGGTTTTCCTCCATTCTGGGATAGCCAAGCAAATGGCGGAAATGATGATAGAAGTCTAGCACTGATCAATGCACAATACGACAATAACACTAAGCTTAATTGGAAAGTACAGTGTGCCCCTGCTAACTTCACGACTCCAGGCGCAGAGAATGATCACAGCTGTGTGACTGGTACGGGAGTAAACTACAGTGGTCTCATCATTAATGAAATACACTATAATCCACAACCTGGAGGACAATCATTGGAATTCATAGAGATCGTAAATACTAATGCTAATAACTTTATAAACTTGCTAGATGTAGCCCTGACAGGTGACGGAGCACTTATGTATAAGTTTGAAGAGAATATTATTCTACCAGGCGGATCATACCCTAATAACTACATCGTGCTAGCTAAAAGCACTAGTGGATATCAGGCTGTGCATGGAGTTCCCCCATATGGACAATTTGATGGAGACTTAAATGATAATGGAGAAACATTACGTCTGATTGATCTATTTACAAATACAATAGATGTCGTCAGTTATAATAACTCTGCACCCTGGGATCCTATTCCAGCTACGGGGACTCATAGTTTAGCATTAATAAATGTTGGCTTAGACAACAGCTTACCAGGAAGCTGGGCTGCTCAAGATGTAGCTACGACTGTTAAGACTGTCAATACATTCGATTTCTGTGAAGATTATTATCAGATGCTTAATAATGCTATCGCGTCGACAGATATAGCACGAGATATATCCATCATTACCAATGAAAGAATTGCTGCTAATTCTACCATTGATTATCATGCAGGAAATTATATAGAGCTACGTCCAGAATTTGAAGTACCGCTTGGAGCGACATTTCATGCATATATAGCTCCATGTCAATAAGGATATCATAGCCGAATTTTAAATAGAATAAACAGAGGAGTACTATAAGACATTAGTGCTCCTCTTTTTTATTAAGATATTACATAACCACTTTATTTTTATTTTCCAGATATAGCAGTCTAATCATACTGTGATACCCCTTTTTTATCTATTAAAATTTTATATATATCTTTATCACCAATATATAATGTACACTTGTCTAAAGCTGTAGATACTAATAGTTTATAAAAAGGTAACATATACATTATCTAGAATTCCCCATAGAATTATACTTTCGCGTGAAAATTAATAACTAATCAATTAAATGATTTCAATGAAAAAACTATTACTTCTATGCATACTGCTCGTGGCATGCCTATCCCTCTATGGACAGGGGGTGACGAGATCTTCTATGAATGGTAAAATCACTGATGTCAGTGGAGAATCTCTCATAGGCGCTAATGTGCAAGCCATACACCAACCTACGGGAACATTCTATGGTAACAGTTCAGATGTCGAAGGCTTATATAGGATATCAAATATGAGAGTCGGTGGACCTTATACGGTCACAATCAGTTATACTGGTTACGAAGATTTAGTACAGGAGAATATTTTTATTAGGTTGGGTAAACCCTCTAAGATTGATGCTCAGCTATCTGAGACAGCCATCAGCTTAGACGAAGTGGTCGTAGCAGCAGATAGGTACTATGCAGGACAGAGCTCAGGTACTTCGACAGATATTAATGCAGAAGATATAGATCTGATGCCTACGCTGAATCGAGATTTGAATGATTTTACCAGATTGACACCACAAGCGAAAGAGTCATTCGGAGGCGGATTCTCGGTAGCAGGTATTAATAATAGATATAATGCAGTATACATTGATGGGGCTGTCAATAATGATGTATTTGGACTTGCGTCCAATGGTACTAATGGAGGTCAGACTGGTATATCGCCGGTTAGTGTAGACGTCATCGATCAGATACAAGTCGTCATATCTCCATATGATGTTAGCCTAGGTGGATTTGCGGGAGGTGGTATTAATGCAGTCACAAAAAGTGGTACTAATAAATTTGAAGGCACTGCATATTATTTTCTTCAGAATGAAGGCTTAGTCGGTAAGACGAATACAAGTTTGATAAATAGATTGGGACAAACGAATGACGATAGAACCTCTCTTGCAGAATTCTCTAAGAAGACCTACGGTGCATCTTTAGGAGGGCCTTTAGTCAAGAATAAAGTATTCTACTTTACGAATGTAGAGATTCAGAAAGATCAGAATCCGGCGCCATTTGATTTTGCTGAATATAGAGGAGATTCTTCCGAGGAAGATTTAAATAATCTATCTGCATTTTTAAAAGAAACTTATGGTTACGATCCTGGACCATTTGGGTCAAAGACTGATCAGCTCGATGGCTTTAAGTTCTTTGGGAAAATAGATGTGAATCTGAGTAATCAGCACAAGCTGACTGTCAGAAACCAATATACTAATGCTGAGCAGTTCAATGTAAATGGCTCAAACAGTGGAAGAATTAATTTTGAAAATAATGGTGTATTCTTTCCTACGACGACTAATTCATTTGCGACAGAGCTTAATTCTACATTTGGAAATAATGCATCTAATAATTTCATATTAGGGATCACATCAGTCAGAGATGATAGAGATCCTATCGGTTCTGATTTTCCATATCTGAGCTTAGATGATGGTAATGGTTCAGTCAGAATCGGTAGTGAACAATTCTCCACTGCAAATCAGTTAGACCAGGATATCATCACGCTGACGAATAACTTCAAGTTGTATAAAGGAAAGCACACTTGGACATTTGGTACTCACAACGAGTTCAGTAGCTTCTATAACTTATTCATCAGGCAGAACTATGGTGTCTATGCATATGATTCTGTAGCCGACTTTGTCAATGGTTTACCAGCACCCGAGTATGACAGATCTTACTCTCTTGTAGATGATCTGACAGGAGATGGATCGCAAGCAGCAGCAGAATTCAGCACACTGCAGGTAGGATTCTATGTACAGGATGAGATACAAGTAAATGATCAGCTGAATATATCAGCAGGGATTAGATTAGACGTGCCATTTATTTTGACAGAGCAGAATATCGCAGCGGACTTTAATACGACCACCTTACCACTGATCAGCGGAAGCTATGATATAGAAAATGCTGAAGGTGGATCTTTACCACAAGGACAGCTGATGTTTTCTCCGAGATTAGGTTTTAATTACGATGTCAAAGGAGACCAAAGGACTACATTAAGGGGTGGACTTGGTATATTCACGAGTCGAGTGCCATTCGTATGGCCAGGAGGTGCGTATACTAATAATGGAGTGACTATTGGAGGTGTCAATGAGCGTAATATCGATGGTGATATTGACTTTAGACCCGACATCCAGAATCAGTATACCAATGCTAACTTCACAGTGCCATCAGGTCAAGTCGATTTATTTGCTAAAGACTTTAAGTATCCTCAGATATTCAGAGCGAGTCTTGCTGTAGATCAGGTCATAGGTGATGGCTGGAGTGTAGGCATCGAAGGATTATACTCTAAGACACTTAATAATGTGAACTACATTAACATAAATAATAATCCTGAAGTGGATTTCAACTGGACGAATGGTCCAGATAACAGACCAGTATTCTCAAGAACAGATCTAGATCCTACTTATAGTGCTATCTACTTAGGGACTAATACTAACCAAGGCTATACTTATAATCTGACAGCCAGTATGTCTAAGAGTTTTACTAGTGGCTTATCATTAGGATTTGCAGTGACATATGGTGATGCTTATTCGCTTCATGAAGGGACATCATCTCAGAACTCTTCTCAGTGGCGAGGTGCTTTCAATGTGAATGGACGTAATGATCCAGCTTATGGAGTTTCTGATTTTTCTTTAGGGACAAGGATTATCGGGACATTAGGATATAGTATTGACTGGGGAGGTACAGATGCGTTTAGATCAACATTCTCTTTTTTCTATGAGGGTGAGTCAGGGTCTCCTTACTCCTACGTCTATGGAAATCGTGATGGACGGAATATTAATAATGAAACAGGAAGTACGGGGAGAAATAGAAGTTTAATTTGGATACCCGCTGACCAGTCAGAGATCAGCTTAGTTGATCCGAGTGAATATGCTGCGCTTAATGCATTCATAGAAAATGATTCTTACCTCAGTGCGAATAGAGGCTCTTACGCTGGAAAAAATGCAAGCAGAACCCCCTTTGAATCTCAGATAGATTTTAGATATCTTCAGAATCTGGGTGTAAATGTAGGGGGTAGAGGACATAAGCTTCAGCTCTCAATCGATGTTTTTAATTTTACTAATCTGCTGAATAACAGCTGGGGTGTGACATACAATAATCCATTTGACTATGATCTTCTCTTTTTCGAAGGTTATGCAGATGATGGAACGACTCCAACATTCTCTTTCGATGATGAAAGAATAGGTAAGGAGAGATTTGATATTAATAATACGATAAGCCGATGGAGAATGAGAATCGGGATGAGATATATTTTTGATTAATCAGTCCTTAATTAGTTAGTTAGACAATAAATTAGGATTTATTTAACTTTTTAGACCGCTGATTTTCAGAATAGTAGCTTACTTAATTCTAAATTTGCGGTTTGAAATAGAAACTAAACTGTAAATACATAAATATGAAAAACGTTATATTATTAATTAGTTTATTTGTAGCAGGCTTAATCAGCATAGATGCTTCTGCGCAGATAAAAACTCCTGCACCAAGTCCATCAGCTAAAATAGAGCAAGCTGTAGGCTTAACTGATGTACACATAGAGTACTCTCGTCCTAGTAAGAAGGGTAGAACCATATTCGCTGCAGATGGTCTTGTACCATTCGGTAAGAGATGGAGAACAGGAGCTAACCAAGCTACTAAAATAACATTCACTGAGGATGTTATGATAGAAGGTAAAGACCTTAAGAAGGGTTCTTACGCCATGTTATCTACCCCGGGTGCATCTTCATGGGATGTTCACTTTTTTGAGCACACGACGAATAGTGCTGGTGGTTATGGAGAAGCGACTCCTGCATTGACAGCGACTGTCACACCTCAGACTCTTCCTTTTGCGATGGAATCTTTTGAGATTTTTATTGGTGATCTTTCTGCTAATGGTGCGACATTGAATCTTGTATGGGATACTACTTTAGTCCCTATGAAATTAAGTGTCCATACTGAAAAGCAAGCGATGGCTTCTATCGATAAGACTTTAGCTGGACCTACTGATGGCGACTATTATAATGCAGGTGTATACATGGCAAACGCTGGGAAAGATCTTGACAAAGCTCTGAGTTACATTCAGAAAGTAACTAAAGGCGATGATCAGAAATTCTGGCAGTTAAGACAAGAAGCTGAAGTATTAGCTAAACTCGGTAAGCACAAAGATGCTATTGAAGTAGCTAAAAAATCAATGGCTCTTGCGACGGATGCTGGAAACAATGATTACATCAAAATCAACAAAGACAACATCGCCAAGTGGACGATGAAGTAATAAATTTGTAATACTAAATAAGCATAGTAGAAAGCCGGATACCTTAATTGATGTCTGGCTTTTTTTTATTGTAAGATTTATAAGTTAGGATATTTGAAAGAGAGTGTTTTTCTATATTGAAGTAAAAAAGTCTTCACGGTAGATAAGAGAGAGACTGTGCATGTCGCCCTCACTTGATCTCTTATCAAGGTACGCATGCTCATCTCAGAGCACGAGGCATGCCATAGCACTCTAAGCCTTTTTTCATTAATAATATAATTAGCGAAAGTTCATCTCGGAATAAATTGTTTTCGATATCGAAGGATGAAAGTCTCCCGTGCGAGAGATACAGTACAGTCTTGACTCTGAAGTGTGTAGCTTCAGCGTAATGCGATTAAATAATCTTTGCAGTCCAATTGAATATCAATGTATATTGGTACTTCCAGATTTATTTTATTTAATTTCAGATGTAGGCAACCCTTCTATTCAATATAGGCCATATAAGGATAGACAAGTAAATTTATTTTGATAGAGCTTAAGCAATTAATCAAGGACAGCATCAAAGGGAAGGAAGACTCTCAGCGTCAGCTGTATTTGAGATTTAGAGTGAAGTGGTATATGATATGTCTTAGGTATGGACAAGATAAGTCCGAAGCAGACGATATCTGGGGGGCTGAATGGAAGTCGTGCACGCATGTGGTATTTTCCTGAATCAGAGACGACAATTATTTATCTCTTTAATGGTAGTCCGTTTAAAGATCTATCCAGATCTATTTTTAGAAGTGAAAGCTTGGAGTTGATTTTTGATGAGTCATAACGAGACAAGCATAATCGAATTCAAGGAGATAGGGTACCCTCGATTCGATTATTAATTACTTAATAAGTATGTCGAAGTGAAATTGGTTTGGAACTTTTAAACGAGTAAAGTTATTTTTTCGGGTATTACAGTCGATCTATTCCCAAAATAAAATAGGATCGGTATATTTTATTAATCACATGATCCACCTAGTAAGTTGATCAGCTGGACTAAGTCATCTATTGTAGTTGCGTCTAAGCCTGTTTCAGCTTTGAAGTCGACGAGGTCTTCTTCACATATTTCCTGTGTCTCGCCGTCAAAAGTACATGTCTTGCAATCACTGTCTCCACAAGAAGCCATAAAGAATGACAAAGCAAATAAATAAATCAAGGCGTAAAACAGCTTGGGTTTTTTCATAATCTGGCTTATTGGTTTTTAAAAATAGAAGTTGCACCCAGGTTAAAATTATGGAATTCTCGACACTATAGATATTAATCTCATTAAAGATAACGGATCAATTCTAATTCATAAATTACATAGTTTACTTTTTGTTAAACAGATGTATGAAATGAGCTATGATAATAACACCCAATGCTCCAATGAGATTGAGCCATAAATAGCTTAGCACATCTGAGTAAAAAACTGCAATAACAATTGCTTCAGTAATGATAGCTGCAATGAATACTGCATTACCCTTAATGTATTTAAAATAGAATGCCACTAAGAAAATTCCTAAGATGGTGCCATAGAAGATTGACCCAATGATATTGACGAACTGAATTAAGTTTTCAAACAGTGTGCCTACCGATGCAAACAAGATCGCTACACATCCCCAGAATAGTGTCCAGGCTTTAGATACTCTGAGATAATACTTGTCCGATTTATCATTGGCGAAAAGGCGCTTATGTATATCTACCGTACTGGTAGAAGCTAAGGCATTAAGCTCAGAAGATGTAGATGACATCGCTGCGAAAAAGATGGCTGCTAATAGCAGCCCGACCAGCCCTTTAGGCAGATTATTTAAAATGAAATTAATGAAGACATAATCTTTATCATTTATTTCTGCACGTTCATCCACCTTGATGATGACGGCCTTAGCTTCTTTTCTGATGGATTGCTCTGTCTCTAAGAGGCTTGCTATCTGAGCTCTAGTGGAAGGGACTGCCTCACTACCTGATCTGATCTGATCTATATATACTTTGTTAAGTCTATTACGATTTTCAAAATTTTCATCGTACTGAATCTGCAAGACATTTAGCTCTTGCGCATATTCTGAAGTCTCAACTTTTTCTACCAGACTTTCATTAAAGAATATCGGTGCTTTATTAAACTGGAAAAACATAAACACGAGCATACCCAGCATCAGAATGAATAGTTGCAAAGGGACTTTAAAGAGCGCATTGAATAGTACGCCTAATCGACTTTGCTTTACAGACTGGCCTGAGATATAGCGCTGTACCTGACTCTGATCTGTACCAAAATAGGATAAAAATAAAAATACGGCTGCTAGTGAAGAGTAGATGTTGTATCGATCTTTCACATCAAAGTTGAAGTCAATGATCTCCAGTTTATCATTTGTATTAGCAATGGCAAGTAGCTCCTTAAAGCTATACTCATCTGGCATGTAGTGCAGTAGCAGAAAGAAGATAATGATCAAGCCTATGAATATGGTAATCATCTGAAGCTTATGGGTGACATGCACAGCTTTAGTACCTCCAGAGACGGTGTACAGCACTGCTATGATTCCGATGAATATATTAGTATAGTTTAGATTCCATCCCATGACAGAGGACATGATGATGGCTGGAGCATATATGGTTATTCCAGCTGCCAGACCACGCTGGAGTAAGAACAGGCCAGAAGTCAGTGTCCTCGTCTTTAAGTCAAATCGATTTTCTAAGAACTCGTAAGCCGTATAGACCTTAAGCTTGTAATATAGCGGGATGAATGTAATGCATATAATGACCATGGCAACGGGCAACATGAAGTAGAATTGTAAAAACTCTAGTCCGTCGTGATATGCCTGTCCAGGTGTAGATAGAAATGTAATTGCACTCGCCTGAGTCGCCATGACGGAGAGTCCTATTGTCCACCACTTGGCTTCATTTCCGCCTAGTAAAAAGTCCTTAATGTTCTTACTCCCTTTCGTCTTCCATATCCCATAACCTATGATAAGAATCATAGTACAGGACATCACGATCCAGTCTGTCGTACTCATATGCTGTTATTGAATTCCTGAGAAGTAGAAGTAAATGAAGATGATAAAAACCAAATTAGCAAGAATGATAAATGTATACCATCTATTCCAATTGAATTCTTGCTCGTCATCTGAATGTTGATCCATACTGCTGAAAGAGTTAAATGATGAAGTGACTAAGGTCTTGATTCTTTGCCAAGAGATATCATATTCGCTAATAGCCTGTAAGCTCCTGGTATACCTACTGGCACTTCTCTAAAAAATGAGATACCTGTATATATGTAATAGCCTTCGCCGTAATTTGCGACGAGCATAGAGCCTTTAGTAGCGTCTTCCCCTTTATCATGCATAGAGAATATCGCATCATACCGATCATCCCATTCTCCTGGAAAATAGAGTCCCCTTTCCTGCACCCATCCTTCAAAGTCTGCTTCTGTAATCTTATTAGGGTAGTTCAGAACAGCATGATTAGGATCATTGAAAGTCACAGAAGCTGTCTCATCAGTCACACGATCTCTGGATAACTCCATTGGATAAGGTCCGAGATTATCCATACTCATCCTTCTGGATGTGTTATACTGTATGATCATGTTGCCACCATTCTTGACGTAGTCGAGTAAGATATCTTGCTTGAACTTTAAATCTTCAAGTGTATTATAAGCTCTGATTCCTGTTATGACGGCATCATATGATTCGAGATTGGCTAATGATATATTTTCTACTTCCATTAGATCCACGTCATATCCTATCTGCTTTAAGGCGATATTCACTTCATCACCAGCTCCCATGATATAAGCGATTTTTTGACCTGCTTTTTTTATGTCTAATTTGACGACTTTAGATGAGGCATCTTTTTGCACTACTTGCTTAGGTATGTGATCATAATCTACAGTGATGATATGATCAGTGTAAGACTGATCTCCTATTTTCAATAATGGCACGATATAGTCCACGCTGGCTCCAGCAGGAGGTGTGACTGTGAAAGAGACATCTATATTTTCTCCTTTTCTCTGTAAGTCAATATCTACTTTCTCTGGAGAGACGATCCATCCCGTGGGGTGGCATAATTCCAGCTTTCCAGTCAGATTATTAGAAAGTGCCTTCACTTTTACAATGACTTCTTTAGGTGCTTCTGAGCTAAAGATGTAGACCTTATCATCCAGTGAGACTGATACCTTTGGCACTATATTGAAAGGCTGATAGACTTCACCATCTACTGGATCATTAGATTTGTAGATGAGCTCTTTGACCATCATCATTTTCTCGCCGTCTACGACAAGGGCAAATTCTATTTTGATAGGCGCAGGCGATTCTGCTAAGCCTATCATTTCCCTTTTAGTTACTTTATAAATACCGAGCTCTCCTTTTTCTTTTAGCCAATATGGGCCTGATACGCTGGCATCTGATGGAATGGTATAGTCGATGAATAATTTGTTGCTTTCATTAGGATTTAGTGCCATGCTAAATGATGAATCTTGGTTAGAGGGAAGGATCTTATAAGAGCTTATATCCACTGAAGCTGATGATCTATTGATCGCCTCTACTTCGATTTCTATTGACTCTCCAGCACATCCACTTTCATCACTGGCTTTAGCTTCTATATAAAGCCCCAGGCTTTGCTCTATGATGTGGTCTAGCTCTGCTAGTTTAATCGGCTTCCAGTGATCCTCGTCTAAATTCTTAATTAGTTTCCTTACTTCTAAAAGACTTGCGACACTCTTAGATGGATCGCTGATGTCATAGTTAGTTTGGACAGAAGCCAGCATTCTCCCAATTTGACTACCACCTGGTACTCTTGACCAAGACGTATTTACACCTTCAAATAAATTTTCACCATCAGAAGGTAGGTCTCCTTTTAATAATTCTAAATATTCTGTTTGAGATCCTCTTGTACCTGTCGAGCCAAATCCTTGGCACTTGTGCATGCTTCTACTTTCTGCTGCTATTTCATTATTAGATTTTCCTAAGACAGGGTAGTAGTTTCCTGCATCGACACTCAGCATTTTACTTTTATCTGCTTTATCGAATTTCTCTTGGCTGCCATAGAACCACCAAGAAGTATTGAAAAACAATCTTTTAGGCTGCCATGTGTCAGTCAGTGCCAGCTGATCAGGATAAGCCTTGGGATCATTAGTCATATCAAATGCTTCGTATGAGAGCATTGCAGAGGATGTATGATGCCCATGCGTCTTACCAGGACTTCTATGATCAAATCGATTGACGATCACGTCTGGTTTAAATTTTCTGATAGCCCATACGACATCTGAGAGGACTTCTTCCTTATTCCAGATGCTCAAGGTCTCGTCTGGATGTTTAGAATATCCAAAGTCTATTGCTCTGGAGAACATCTGATTTCCTCCATCGACACTTCTTGCTCTCAGAAGCTCTTGAGTCCTGAGTACGCCGAGCATATCTGCTAGTTCTGTTCCAATCAGATTCTGGCCACCACCGCCTCTGGTAAGAGATAAATACGCCGTATTAGCTTTTACATGATTAGATAAGTAAGAGATGAGTCTGGTATTTTCATCATCTGGGTGGGCTGCGATATACAGAGCAGATCCCAAGAATTGAAGCTTTTCTATCGCATGATATATTTCTGCACTATTGAGCTTTTTGGGGGCTTGCCCGAAAGATTGATACTGTAAGAAGAAACAAGCAAATAATAGAAGTATTAGTTTTTTCATATTTATGATTGTGGCTAAGTGTAAAGATAGAACTTCCTGAGTAAGCCACAGCCCTTCATTATAAAGGACATCATTAATAAAAAGTTAATGCCTTAGCATGGTCAAGTACGACAATGAAATTGGCTGATCTATGCAAATGATGATATATGTCTTGCGTGACCGTTTAGCTATAAGACGGGTGGGAATCAAATAATACACTCATTATCAGAGCTATATGGATGAAAAGTAGATCAATGTGAAGCAAAGTATCACAGACGACCTATATAACAAACAAATATGTAACCAAATGTTATTTTTTTCGTCTTACTTAGTGGATATTTACACGACCTAAAAACGTCCATAACTGTATGCTAATAATTTACGTTGCACTTGTCTTTATTGCCCTTAGTTTAATTTTGAGCATCTCATCGAGATTAACGCAGAAGTAGAATAGAGAAATGGCATTGACATCAGATTTATCTAATACTGATGCAATTCTTAACCTGGCTTAACTTCAGGCATCTGACAATCTTGTTCTGGTGTCTTGCCGCACACGGAGCAATCACCCAAGTTATCTTTGAGCATTGGATTGTTAGAGGCACACGTGCCTCTAAATTCTTTACCTGTCAGTATCTGTCTGATATTGATCAGTATGAATGAAATACCGAAGGTTCCACCTATAATTAAGAATACATAAAGAAATTGACTCATGGTGAGATTGATATTTATTATTGACTTCTAAGTATATTACCACTTTATAAACGACTACAAAGCTAAATAAGTTTTTTGATGCAAGAAAAGTTAAAAGCATTCGGTGAGTTATTAGATATCATGGATGAGCTCAGAGAGAAGTGCCCATGGGATAAAGTACAGACTAATGAGTCACTGCGTAATCTGACTATAGAGGAGACCTATGAATTAGCTGATGCCATATTAGATAAAGACCCCGAAAATATAAAAGAAGAACTCGGAGACCTCATGCTTCATATGGTCTTCTATAGCAAGATCGCAGAAGAAAAAAAACAATTCAGTATCGCTGATGTCCTAACCACAGTCAATGAGAAACTGATCAGACGGCATCCACACATATATGGCGATATTTTAGTGAATGGGGAAGAAGATGTGAAGCGTAACTGGGAAAGAATAAAACAATCAGAAGGAAAAAAATCAATTCTCAGTGGTGTACCTACATCCATGCCGGCTATGATTAAGGCTTTTCGCATGCAGGAGAAGACGAAGCAAGTGGGATTTGAGTGGGATAATAAAGACCAGGTATGGGAGAAAGTCGAAGAAGAAATGGCTGAGCTGAAGGAGGTGATTCATGATAATTCTGATCAATCTAGGGTAGAGGAGGAATTCGGTGATGTATTATTTTCTATGATCAATTATGCAAGGTATCTCGGAGTCGATCCTGAGACTGCTTTGGAGAAGGTAAATCGGAAGTTTAAGTCGAGGTTTGAGTACATAGAAGAACATGCGCCTAAGGATTTAGAAGAGATGAGTTTAAAAGAGATGGATGCCTTATGGGATGAGGCTAAAACTATAGAAAAATAAAGTTGGCTAATTTGTTAAGAGATCGTACATTTGCGGCTGCTAAAACCGCATTTTCGTAATCCTTTTTGGTAAAATTTATTATAATGGCAGCATACTTAACAAAAGAAAAGAAAGAAGAAATCTTTCAAACACATGGAGGCAGTAGCTCAAATACTGGTTCCACAGAAGCACAAATAGCTCTTTTTACATTCCGAATTACCAGCCTTTCAGATCATCTTAGAGAAAACAAGAAAGACTTTTCATGTAAGAAGACACTCTTAACCTTAGTAGGTAAAAGAAAAAGATTACTACAATATCTTGCCGCATCTGATATTCAGAAGTATAGAGATTTAGTTGACAAATTAGGTATCAGAAAGACTTCTATATAACAATAGTAGTTGTTCTCTATTCCTTTTTATTTTTGATGATTTAGCGTACATATAATCCTGTGACGATCACATGGATTGCAAAACAACAGTTTATGGGTTCACAAATAGGTACTAGTGTAACGTTCAATCTTCCTGATGGTCAGGAAGTAAAAATAGAGACAGGGAAGCTGGCTACGCAGGCACATGGCTCAGTCGTCATTACAATTGGAAAAACAATGCTATTTTGTTCAGTTGTTTCAGCATTTGAAGCAAGAGAAGGACAATCTTTCTTTCCATTATCAGTCGATTATCAAGAAAAATTTGCCTCGGTCGGACGGATTCCTGGTAATTTCTTCAGACGAGAAGCTAGATTATCTGACTATGAAATACTCATATGTCGATTAGTGGATAGAGCGATCAGACCTTTATTCCCTGATGGATACATGCATGACACTCAGGTGATCATTAATCTATGGTCAGGAGAAGAAGATGTACTACCTGATGCTTATGCTGCCTTAGCGGCATCAGCAGCATTAGCGGTATCTAATATAAATTTTGCTGGACCATTATCTGAAGTAAGAGTTGCTAAGATTGATGGTGCATTCGTAGTTAACCCATCGAGATCAGCATTAGAGACTGCAGAACTAGAAGTTATAGTAGCTGCCACCATGGATAACGTCATGATGGTAGAAGGTGAGGCTCAAGAATGTAGCGAAGCAGACCTAATTGAAGCGATTAAAGTAGGTCACGATGCAATTAAAGTTCAATGTCAAGCACAATTAGATTTAGCAGCGAAGGTAGGGGAGAAAGCAACTGTAAAAAGAGTCTTAGAGGAAGCACCTGAAAATGAGGACCTGAAGGCAAAGATAAAGGAACTTATTCATGAATCTACCTTAGAAGTGTCCAGAGGTGCTTTAAATAAGTCAGCTCGTAAAGATGGTTTCAAAGCTATCAAAGAAGCCCTCAAAGAGCAGCTTTTAGAAGCCTATGGTGAAGAATACATGGATGAGAATGGGCACTTCGTGTCAGGATACTTTAAGAAAATACAAAAAGAGATCATCAGAGAAATGGTCCTCAGTGAAGGAGTCAGACTCGATGGTCGTAAATATGATCAAGTCAGACCCATCTGGACGGAGGTAGATTATCTACCTTCAGCACACGGAAGTGCGATATTCAATAGAGGTGAGACTCAGGCAATCGCTACACTGACCTTAGGGACTAAGATGGATGAGCAGATGATTGATAATGCACTGCTTAATGAAAGGTCAAGATTTATATTACATTATAACTTCCCAGCTTTCTCAGTAGGAGAGACTAAGCCGATGAGAGGTCCTGGTAGGAGAGAGGTAGGACATGCTAATCTGGCAGCAAGATCTCTAAAAAAGGTTTTACCAGAAGACAATTCTTACACGCTTAGAATCGTATCAGACATATTAGAATCTAATGGTTCTTCATCAATGGCCACCGTATGTGCTGGCTCATTAGCGATGATGGATGCAGGCCTTAAGATTAAAGCTCCAGTATCGGGTATAGCTATGGGGATGATCTCTGATGGTGATCGTTCTGCCATACTTTCAGATATATTAGGAGATGAAGATGCACTGGGAGATATGGATTTCAAACTGACAGGTACAGCTAAAGGGATTACCGCATGTCAGATGGATATCAAGATAGATGGCTTACCATATGAGACCTTAGAGAAAGCATTGGAGCAAGCCAAGGAAGGAAGACTGCACATCATAGGAGAAATGAATAAGACCCTTGCGCAAGCAAATGATGAGTTAAAACCACATGCCCCAAGGGTAACGGAAATGATCGTAGATAAAGAATTCATAGGCGCGATCATTGGGCCTGGAGGAAAAGTAATCCAAGAATTACAGAAGACAACAGGCGCTTCCATCAATATCGAAGAAGTAGGAGAAAAAGGAATTGTAAATATATTCACTTCCGAAGCGAAAGCGATGGAAGAAGCGATGGCAGCTATCCAAAGAATCACTCACGTCGTACAGGCAGGAGACGAATACGATGCCACTGTATCTTCTATTAAGGATTATGGTGTCTTTGTTGACTTTATGAATTCAGGTGGATTAGTCCATATCTCTGAGATAGAACACAGGAGATTGAATTCGCTTGAAGGTATGTTCAAAGAAGGTGATATCATGAGAATTAAGGTAGTCGGCAAAGATCCAAAGACAAGAAAGTGGAGATTGTCGAGAAAAGCTCTTTTGCCAAGACCAGACAAAAATTAATTGCATAAATACATATAGATTAAATAGCACTACTGTAACTAATGAGAGTTTCCTTTAATTAAGTTTTAGTAGTGCTTTTCGATCTTTATGGTATAATATGCCGTCTATATGGAATAATAGACGAAAGTACAAGACCATCTAGAGAGTTTAACAAAAAATAAGCAACTTCCAGAAACTATTTGTTAGACTTATACGTCTATTAGATAGCGCTTACACACATTTCACTGCAGCGCTCAATTAGACTCAAAATTTATTTACTCATAATTAAAGCCGTTTGCCATATGAGGCAACTTAAGATAACGAATAAAATTACTTCAAGAGAGAGTGTTTCACTTGATAAATATCTCAATGATATTAGTAAGATAGATATGCTTAATGCTGATGAGGAAGCCAGCTTAGCGAGAAGAATCCGGGAAGGAGATAGCGAAGCATTAGATATAATGACTAAATCTAATTTACGATTTGTCGTATCAGTCGCGAAGCAATATCAAAATCAAGGATTATCACTTAGTGATCTGATCAATGAAGGGAATGTAGGCTTGATGAAAGCTGCTAAAAGATTCGATGAAACCAGAGGATTCAAGTTTATTTCATATGCTGTATGGTGGATCAGACAGTCTGTTCTTCAAGCGATCGTGGAATATTCTCGTATCGTAAGGCTACCCCTTAATAAAGTAGGATCTTATAATAAAGTGAATGAAGCATATATATCATTTGTACAAGAATTCGAAAGAGAACCATCAGATGAAGAATTAGCTGAGCTATTAGAAGTGAAGCCAAAGGATGTTCGGACAATGATGAAAAGTAATAATCGGCATGTATCTTTTGATGCTCCTGTCGGGGGCGAAGAAGGCGATGCTACGATTCTGGACTTGATGATATTCAGCGATCAGGTGAATCCTGACAATAAGCTCATGGAGCAATCTCTGAAAGATGAGGTGAAAGAAGGCTTAAACATTCTTTCTCCAAGAGAAGTAGAGGTACTTTCTGCTTACTTTGGACTGAATGAAAGCAAGTCTCTGACTCTGGAAGAAATAGGAGACTTATACGGACTCACTAGAGAAAGAGTGAGACAGATTAAAGAGAGAGCCATCAGAAGACTAAGAAAATCTGTTAATAGAAATGCCCTGAAGTCATACTTAGGATAATTTTAACAGCAGATATTACATAATACTGAAGCCTATTGGAATTATCCAGTGGGCTTTTTTTTTATACATACAGTGATCAAATTTGCATTTATACTAACACTCGGCACCGTAGCACTCATATTTATCATCCAGCAGCTGCTCGGATTTACTCTGACGACTCAGGCCAGTACGTCCAGGATCAAGTATGATATCAAGAAGCTTAGAGATGAGATAGCGCAGCTGCTCAAAGATCTCTCGCCTTGGGATGAGAATGACTTAGAGCTCATATCACTCCAGATCAGCGAGATACAGAAGAATGTAAAGCTGAATCAGATCGTCAGAGGATACATCAACAATATATATCAGGAGAAAGTCGTCGCATTCGCCTACAAGAATTACTATGGCAAGAAGGGGAAGGCTCTGCTGTATGCCCGAAATTCTACCAGCGAATTCTATTATAAGATATCTACTAAGAGTGTAGATATTTACAAAGATGAAAAGCAATTAGGGACTTTATTCAATGATGGAGGATTCATTGAAAAGGGACAAGAGGACATAAAGGCTAAAGTCAGTCAGTCAGATACGATGTCTTTAATCCCTGTAGAAATAGATGGCAAGAAAGTCGCATCGCTCACGAATCCTATAGACAGCACATACGCTAATACCAGAGCAGTCACAATCTTAAAAGACATCAACGAAACAGATGGTGACTTATTGACATCTTTGGTTTTATTTGAAATAATACATCGCACTAACACATTACAATAAATACAATATAACAATGAAGTATATCATCAGCTTACTATTAACCATTAGTTTTTTCTCTCTAAAAGCGCAGTCTCAAAATGAAGCAAAACCTTTACCTGATTTTGACTCCATAGACCTCAGTGATGAAATAGGAAAGATGTTTAACATGATAGATTCTCTTCCTATGGATTTAAATAGTTTCGGCAACATGAGTGAATTATTCAAAGATCAGTTCGGCGGTCTTTCTGAAGATAATGAGATGTTCCAAGACTTATTAGGGCAGAGCTTGAAGATGATGGAGAATATTGATATGAGCGAAATGCAAGGCATGTTAGAGAACTTAGACACGGACCAAATGCAGGGTATGATGAAGAACTTCGATATGAGTGAAATGCAAGGCTTGATGGATAATTTTATGAAGGACTTTGAGGGCATGAATCTGGAAGAATTATTCGAGACTGAGAAGATGGAAGAAATGAAGGATAAACCAGCGAAGCGAAAGAAGATCTAATCACTTTTACATAGAGCTTATTTATTTACAGGATTTTTCACGTTGATTATCTTAGAATTCATCATATAATCACATATATCCTCTGCCCATACTGAGAATGTAAATGCTGATGGGTGGACTCCATCGCTGAAGAAATCTTCAAATTTCCGATCTGGAAACCGTCTCCTCCAATCTTTAAGCCTCACTTTATCATCTATAAAGAAAACTTTCTTATCCTTAGCTGCTAAGCCATGTAAGACCTTAGCATACTGATCCATAATATTCCCCAATACGAACTGAACTATGGCGGGAAAAGCCATGTCTCTGACTGGAGGGTTATTGATAAAAAGAATTATCGCTTCAGGATACTTGGCTCTAAGATGGTGGATAATTTTCTCAATAGACGTTTTATATCGATTCGGGAAGTTTAGCCTAAAAGCATCATTAGCTGCCAGCTGTATCAAGATGATATCATAATGATAGCTCCTGAGCTGAGGGAGTAATATATCCAATACTTGCTCTGCATGATATCCAGTATGTGCGAGTACCTCCCAGCTGACATTAAGCTGACACTGCTTAGATAATTTTTTTGATATATGACCTGCAAGCGCATCATGATTAGAACCAACGCCTACGCCAGCTATGGCAGATTCACCTAAAAGTAATAATGATAAAGCTTCGTCATAGCCTGTGGTCTTTCCCAGTAAGTCTTGCGCATTAGGCAGAGAAGGAATAGTTCTCCTTAGTTTTCGAATCACAAAATAGAGATAAGGTGAAGCGAGGATGATTAATAAAAGGTTCAGAAAATAAATGAGCATAGCCAAATAGAAAAATAATTATTCTGCTTGTTTTTAATAATATCTGGTCTTATTCACCTTTAACTCAAATACATCTGGACGCTGATAATGACCACTCACTGCTAAGTTCATCTTCTCACCAGTGAAGCTATCTTTATCAGGCATCTCTTGATAAATGATCTCATCATTGCCATATTGAGGTTCTAATAAAAATGAGCCGTCTGGCTGAATGATACAGCTACCACCTTTCAGCATCCACGGATCTGCGACTTTAGCATCATGATCAGCCTTGGGGGTATCTAATCCGTGGGGTGTATCAGATAGTCTCAGCATCTGCCCGACTGAAATGACAAAACACCTTCCCTCAAATGCGTACTGTCTGGAGGCAATGATATGCATCTCCTTTACATAGGGCCATAAGGCAAAATGAAAATCCTCGCCCTCATCATGCATGGCCTGTCGTGTCAGCGGCATCCAGTGCTCCCAGCAGATTAAGCTTCCGATTCGCCCATGCTCGGTCTCGATACCATTTAGACCATAGCCATCTCCTAATCCATGAATTAGTTTCTCTGTGTAAGTGGGCATCAGCTTGCGATGATGATTGAGCAGGACGCCTTGCTTTGAGATGGTGAATATGCTATTAAATAAACTTCCGTTGCCAGGTCCCGAAGAGATTTTCTCATTAGCACCGATGATTAGGTAAATGCCTGCTTCTTTAGCCAGATCAAGTATAGTCTGAAAATGAGTAGACTTCACATCTATGGAATTGTGATACATTTCTGCCCAGGCTTCTTTCACAGGTGCATGGTCCCAATATCCAGCATCAGAAACATAATCCATCCAAGCAGCATATCCGCACAACCAGCACTCGCCGAATACTACGATGTCAACATTTTCAGCTTTTGCCTGAGCTATGTAGTCTGACATATCAGATATACATGCTTCGAGCTGATTTACTTTTGGTCTTTTTTGTACGATGCCTATTTTCATATTCTATATCTTGGCTCAAAATAATCATAATGCAATGTCAGAAAGAACTTTTTAGTTTAGATCCTAAGACGATTTACTTGAATGGCGCATACATGTCTCCTAATCTTAATGCAGTAGTAGAGGCTGGCATGAGAGGGATTCATAAAAAGACAAATCCAGCTAACTTGGTGATCAATGATTTCTTTGATCCGCCAGTGAGAGCCAAGAAATTATTTGCACAGATCATAGGCGCTGAAGACTATGCCTCCATAGCCTTGATCCCATCAGTATCCTATGGCATAGCTAATGTTGCTCATAATGTAGCACTGAAAGAAAATGAAGAAGTCATCATCGTAGGCGAGCAGTTTCCCAGTAATTATTATTGCTGGAAGCATCATGCAGATAAAGTCGGTGCTAAGATAAAGACGATCTCCTGTCCTGTATCTGATCATAGAGGTGCTTCGTGGAATGAAGAGATTCTATCAGCCATAACTGAGAGAACTAAAGTGGTGACTATGCCCATCGTCCATTGGGCAGATGGGACAGTATTTGATATTAAAAGGATATGCCAGTATGCACATGAGCATGATGCTCTCTTCATACTCGATGGGACTCAGTCCATTGGTGCGATGCCATTTTCTATTAAAGAAGTGCCCGCTGATGCCGTCATATGTGCCGCCTACAAGTGGCTGCTATCGCCGTACTCCACAGGATTTTGCTACATGTCTGACTATTTTTCTGATGGAGAGCCTATCGAGCATAGCTGGATTAATAGAAAAGGTAGTGAAGACTTCAGTGGATTAGTGAACTATCAAGATGATTTCAAGCGAGCATCTTATCGTTATGATGTAGGTCAAGCACCAAATTTTGCTTTAATGCCAATGTGCGAAGCAGCACTTCAGCAAATCATAGAATGGACTCCAGAAGCCATCACCGCATATGTGACGGAGATTTCACATGAAGGCTTAGGCTATCTGAAAGAAAGATTTCTGATAGAGGAGGATAGATATCGAGCGAAACATCTATTTGGGATTAGACTTAAGTCCTCCTCCTCTCAGGCTAAAATAAAGGATGCCCTACAAGAAGCAAATATCAGCGTCTCCTATAGAGGTGACTGCATCAGGGTATCGCCTAATGTGTATAATACGAAGAATGAATTCTTTAAGCTTGTTAATATCTTGATGGAGAATGCTTAATTCTTGACAGCATTTATCTGGCACTGATCACTCAGTAGAGGATCACCTGTCTCCATGCTGAGTACATTAGCTGTGAATGATCCTGTAAGTGTCATGCCTCCATCAGCAGTAGATACTGTGCCTTCGGCTGTGATCAAGACATCTACTGGCATACCTAATAAATCTACTTGATAAGGGAAGTCTTCCGCAGATAAACTTAGCTCATCCCCATTTACTTCCGCATCCAGTGGTAACTCAAAGTCAGACTCTAAGTTACCAGATTTGATAGTAATGGAAACTTTATTGATGTCATCTGGGACGATTGTTATCTCTATTTCAGCACTATCAGTATTGAGCTGATTCAATAGGCCACAGTCTAAAGTGCCTGTGTATATTCCGATGAATTTGTCTCTGGCATAGACGCAGTCTGTGCTATTCACATTTGCATTGGGATCATAGTTTTCCGCTTCGGGGTCGGTGCATCCGCTGATAGTGCATGTTCCATTATCCATGGTGGCACTTGGGTCATAGTTATCCGCTGCTGCATTAGTACAGCCAGGGATATCCTCTTCTCCGCAACTTTGAATAAATAATCCCAGCAATAATACAGCGGAAATGGTAGCCAACTTTGGTAATGTCATCGTATTTAGTTTTGTGTTTTCTCAATCTTATTTACATAATTGAGACTGCCTAAGCGAAAAGAAACACCCATTTTATTTTTGTAGATCTTATCTTCAGCGCGGCATATGATTCCTTGCTTTATAACGATGGAAGTTGGTATGTCATATTGACTATTGGCAGTCTGATCAAGGATAGAATATTTCATTTTTCCAGTATTAAATTCAGTTTTTATTGATTGATTAAGCTGTTGTATTGAAACAAAGCAAGCTAACGTAACTGAAAATAAATGCAAGTATACTGCCATTAGAATATTTCAAATTTATGAAACTTAGCTTCAATAGGACCATTATATAGCATTAACTTCTTAGAAGGCTTCAAGCCGACGAATTTGATACCTTCTTTATTTCCTGAGAAAACCCATGCGGTAGAGCCTTTACAGCGCTGCTTAAGCGTATCACCTATATTCTTATAGAAGAGCTTGTGGTCATCTAGCGACAGTCTCTTATCATATGGAGGATTAAAGATAATATGGTGAGCCTCTTCCAGTGCGTCAGTATTAAAAAAGTCTCCCGAGCTTACTTCTATCATTGACTTAAATACTGATTTCTGAATCGAGCTCTCTATCTCATCAGTGAGGTATTCTAGTTTATCTGCGCCTTTGATGCTGTGCTTCACTGCTGAAATATCTATTGATTCTTGCTTAATGCCTGACCATAATGATTGATCAAAATCATTCCAATGTAAGAACGAAAAAGTATCCCTAAAGTATTGTGATGGAATATCATACTTCAGGAGCGCAGCCTCATACAGGAATGTGCCTGATCCACACATAGGATCGAGTAGGGGAGTCACTTTATCCCATTCAGATAGCTGTATTAGTCCTGCTGCGAGTACTTCATTAAGCGGTGCCTCTGATGTGACATTCTTATAGCCTCGCTTGAATAAGGCATCACCCGAACTATCTATATTGACATTCAGCGTTCGCTCACTGATGTGAATATTGATTCTGATATCAGCTGTCTGTTTGCTGATCAATGGTCGGCGACCCAAGTTCTCATTGAACTGATCGACAATGGCATCTTTACTCAGATGGGTGATGTACTGAGAATTTTTGAAAAATTCGGAATAAACAGTGGACTCGATATAAAGAGTCTTATCTGGGCCGAAATATTCATCCCAATCAATAGAGTACACAGCGTCATAAACATCCTTATAAGAGTGAATATCGAATGTATCAATGGCCGCTAATATCCGTAAAGCATATCTGGACTTATAATTAAGTAAATATATATCAGACATCGTCCCATCAAAGATCACAGACCTTCGACCTATGTCAGCTTTTTTACCGAGCAAGGACGTAATCTCTCCAGCCAGAATTTCCTCAAATCCCTTGAATGTTTTGACAATTAATTTCATACGTCTTTATTTTAAAAATCAATGATGATCATTACCCATCAAAATTTAGTCTTCTACTTGAATGTCTACTTATCTAATTTATAGACGATTCTTATTTCAATGTTTTCGATCATGACTATATTTACAACAGTAATCACAAAACCCTTGTATTCACATTAAAAAGGGGAACTGTGTAGAAATCAAAGCCATACACTTTTAATACTAAAATGGATTTTATGGTATCAGATTGATTATACCCTAATCTCCATTACGATTGAATGACACCAACATTGAAATCTTGAATTGGAGCAAAATTACAGGCTTGAAGACTTTTAGATATGACATCTCGGGTATCTCTCGGGTCTATGATGTCATCTACCCAGAGTCGTGCAGCAGCGTAGTATGCAGAAGTCTGCTCATCGTATCTTTCTTTAATAGAGGCGATCATAACTTCCTCATCTTCTTCAGATATTTTTTCTCCTTTCGCTTTCATAGAGCTGCTTTGGATTTGGGCTAAGACTTTAGCTGCTTGCGCTCCACCCATCACAGAGATCTTAGCAGTGGGCCAAGCGAAAATGAATCGTGGGTCATAAGCCTTCCCACACATCGCATAATTACCAGCGCCATAAGAATTGCCTATCACGAAGCTTAGTTTAGGTACAGTAGAATTAGCGACTGCATTCACCATTTTAGCTCCATCCTTTATGATGCCTCCATGTTCAGAATTTTTACCAACCATGAATCCTGTTACATCGTGAAAAAAGATAAGTGGTATTTTCTTCTGATTACAGTTGAGAATAAATCGCGTAGCCTTATCCGCTGCATCAGAATAAATGACGCCACCGATCTTGATCTCTCCCTTTGCTGATTTACTGATCTCTCTATTATTCATGACGATGCCGACGCTCCATCCATCTATTCTAGCATAGGCACAAATCATAGTCTGCCCATACCCTTCTTTGTAGAATGTAAGGCTGCTTTTATCCACTATATGCTGTAATAGCTTTACCGAGTCATATGGCTTAGTCATATCATTTGGATATGCACCTATGATATCTTTGACTTCATACTGAGTTTCGACTGACTTGATTCGATTAAGACCTATCTGAGGTGCATCTTTTTTTTGACTGATCAATTTTTTTATAAGATCCAAGCATTCTTTATCATCCTTAGCGATGTAGTCTGTCACTCCTGAGATATTAGTCTGAGTATGTGCGCCGCCTAATGTCTCTTTGTCGACTTCTTCACCAATAGCCGCTTTTACAAGATATGGTCCAGCTAAGAATATTGATCCTGTGCCTTCTACGATGATAGACTCATCAGACATGATGGGTAGATAGGCTCCTCCAGCCACACAGCTGCCCATGATGGCTGATATCTGAGGTATTCCCATGGATGATATCACGGCATTATTTCTAAATATTCTTCCAAAGTGTTCTTTATCAGGAAATATTTCATCCTGCATCGGTAAGTAGACACCTGCTGAATCTACTAAGTAGATCAGTGGAAGCCTATTCTCCATCGCTATCTCTTGAGCTCGTAGATTCTTCTTACCTGTGATCGGAAACCATGCACCCGCTTTTACCGTGGCATCATTAGCGACGATCATGGATAGGACGCCTGAGACTTTCGCTATGCCAGTGACCACTCCAGCTGAAGGACACCCGCCATGTTCCTGATACATCTGGTGACCTGCGAATGTGCCAATTTCTAAGAATTCACTACTATCGTCTATGAGATATTCAATTCTTTCACGAGCCGTTAATTTTCCTTTGGAGTGCTGCTTCTTTATTTTAGATCGACCACCTCCTAAGTGAATTTTTTCCTTGGTACGATCTAGCGTAGACAGCTTCAGTAGATAGGAGTCCTCATTTTTACTTTGTTGTAAGTCTATTTTCAGCATATAACAAATGTAAGCTAGAGAAATGTAATTCCTATAGATTGACTTCTATTTACCTTGAAATTTTATAGGGATAATTCCCTGGGTATTCAGGATAGAAACCTTCAAAATCCAATTCTGATGGTTCTGAATCCAGATAAGAAATGAGTGTATTGACATCAGTAAACTTTAGTCTATTTATGGAAGTAATGATGTAATTAGGTTCCATATTGGCTTTGTCCACTAAGCTATTTTTATAGATGCTTATCACTTTTACTCCTGCTATGTTGTATTTATATTTTTCATGAGAGCTCAGATCCCTCAGTTCGAATCCGAGTGATTTTAACGCTTCATCTTTTCTGATGGGTAGTAGCTCGGTCGTATTCAGGTGATTGCGCAGTATAATGTCTTTTTTAAGCGGCTCTCCTTCATGTATGTATTCTACAGATAGATATTCGCCTGGTCTGAATCTGGCTAATATGCCATTAAACTCTGCGATAGAATTAGTCGTAAAGCCATTGAGACTGGTGATGACATCTCCCTTTACAAGGGATGCTTTTTGAGCGGCACTTCCACGCGATACTGATTTTATAATGACGCCTTGGATATTCTCAAGACTTAGGGACTTCGCTATATCATCATCCACATCAGCAATGCCGACTCCCAGCCATGCCCGCTGTACAGATCCATATTCTACAAGATCTCCCACGACTTTAGAGACGATATTAGACGGGATAGCAAATGAAAAGCCTTCGTATTTTCCACTATTGGATAGAATGGCAGTATTAATTCCGATCAGTTCTCCATACATATTGATGAGTGCGCCGCCAGAGTTGCCAGGATTCACTACGGCATCAGTCTGAATGTAAGATTCTATGCTGTATTGCTTAGCTATATTTAAGTTTCTTGCTTTAGCACTGACGATTCCTGCTGTCACTGATGCTTGCAGTTTGAATGGATTGCCAATCGCCAATACCCAGTCTCCTATAGATAGAGAATCTGAATCCCCATATTTTAGTTGCTTTAGATTCTGGACTTCTATTTTTAAAAGTCCGAGGTCAGTGTTTTCATCTATACCCACCGTCTTGGCTTTAAAGACACGCTTATCATGAAGCGTTACTTCTATGATATCTGCATTTTCTATGAGGTGATAGTTAGTGACTATGTATCCATCAGGTCTGATGATGACACCAGATCCTGTCGTGCTGTTATACTCACTCGTCGTGCCATTGCTATTTTTATTGATGATTCTAAGAAAGACAATAGATTCTGTAGAGCGAGTCGCTACTTCAGAGAATACGGGTCTATAGTCTTTTTCATTTTTGACGAGTGTATAATTAGGCTCTTCTCTGATGATGATGGTATCAGGGGTGTAGATGCTGTAGAATAGTGCAACAGCTATGATGGCGCTGATTAAAGAGCTTGCCAGTATGTGTAGTGTAGTCTTCTCCATTGGATTAGCTTAAAAAGTCTAAGATAACATATTATAATTTATCATAATATGTATGACCAACACTTACACCTTTTTAAGACTTCTCCCGCAGTATAAATACTGACATAGGAGGCCCAGTCTTATGCTTTATCACAAGAAAACGATTGATTGTAAAAAATATTGGAATAAAAAGAAATGTCTATGTGGCTTAGCCTCCACACTCTGTGCGAAGTGTCTTCACCTGAGTGGTCCACAATTGCTTTTGTTCTCCTACTTCATCGTCATCACAGAAGTCAGTGATTTCGAGGATCGTCTCATTAGTCACATCAGATTTATACATTCTGAATTCTAAGTATTCTTCATCAGGACTATCTTGCCACTTGAATCTGACTCTTTCTTCTTCTATATCATCTATCATCTCAGCTACTTCATCAGCGCCTTGCCATGTGAATATGAATACATCACCTGTAATATCTACACCATCGCAGAACCACCTGACGAGACAGGAAGGGGTGGTCAAAAATTGATATAATATTGCTGGTGAAGCCTTAAAAATGAATTCTATGTCGAATGAAACTCTTTTCATGAAATATATTAGACGGTATGATTTGATTTATGCGTTGTTCGCGCAATAAAAACAAAATAATGAAAGAATCAAATTAATACCTAATAAATTATTAAGATCAATCAAAATATGTCCAAAAGTTAAGGATAAAAGTAATACTTGATAACTAGAAACAATAATTGTAATTTCGCGCTTTATTAACACTTTAGAACCGAGGATCTACATGCGTCAGTTAAAGATTACCAAATCCATAACCAATAGAGAAAGTCAATCATTAGAGAAGTACCTACAAGAAATAGGTAAGGTAGATCTCCTCACACCAGAGGAGGAAGTTACATTAGCCAAGGAGATAAAGGCAGGTAGCCAAGAGGCCTTAGAGAAGTTGACTAAAGCTAATCTGAGATTTGTGGTGTCAGTAGCTAAGCAGTACCAGAATCAAGGTCTTTCATTAAGTGATTTAATCAATGAAGGAAATCTTGGACTGATTAAAGCTGCTCAGCGATTCGATGAGACCAGAGGGTTTAAGTTTATTTCTTATGCTGTATGGTGGATTAGACAGTCTATTCTACAGGCACTTGCTGAACAATCCAGAATTGTCAGACTTCCGCTAAATAAGGTAGGCTCTCTGAATAAGATCAATCGTGCATTCTCAGAATTAGAGCAAGAATATGAGAGAGAACCTTCTTCTGATGAACTTGCTGAGCTCTTAGAAATTCCGCCTGAAGAAGTAGAGACTACATTAGGTGTAGCTGCAAGGCACGTGTCTATGGATGCTCCCTTCGTAGATGGTGAGGATAACAGCCTTTTGGATATATTAGAAAATACTAAGACACCAGGCACAGATAATAAATTAGAATATGCTGAATCTCTCAGAAGAGAGATCGAAAGGTCTCTAAATACATTAACGGAGCGTCAGTGTGATGTGATCAAGCTATACTTTGGTATCGGTGTAGAACATCCTATGTCTCTCGAAGATATCGGAGAGAAATTTGGTCTGACCAGAGAAAGAGTGAGACAGATAAAGGATAAAGCGATCAATAAACTAAGATCAGCTTCAAGAAGTAAGCTACTGAAGCACTATTTAGGTGCATAATCAGAATAAGTTAAGAGAGTTGAATTTCATATTAATTAGTAAGCAAATATTATAATTCTATCCTTTGGAAGGTTTTTTGTTGCTGTGAAATTAACTTTCCGTGTTTATATATTCTTAGTACAATTATACTGACCAATTATCTCAATTTAAAGAAAAATCATGACAACTAGAGCTACTTGTAAAGCTATCTATGGAAATTTTCAATAGAAATAATTGGTCTGTTGTGATGATATTTTATTGAAGGAAAATAGATCACATATAGCCAAAGAGTGGGTTACAGTGGTTTAAAAACGCCTAAACGAGTTTCTTTTAGGTATTTACATACTTTATAATCAGCTTACTTTAGATAATGAATAAAGCCTAAATCTTTGATTTTCGCAAAGTCGTAGCACCTAAGTTTTAATTGATTAAGATATAGTTTGTTTGAAATATAGTGATACTTGAACTAAGGTTAATAGAGTGCAGTGCATTCCAGATAAGCCATGCTCAGCTATAGCAAAAAGAGTATGTTTCACTTATTACTAAGAAGCACTTTTCCCTTTAACTTTTTTTTTGTGCTTACCCTGTTGGTCTGTTCTGTATATTTCAGGGGGTCTATTGATACCTTCTTCCAGAGATATGAAGGTTTCCGTCCTTTCTATTCCATCTATCTTTTGGATTTTTTCAGAAAGCACCTCTCTCAGATGATTAGTGTCTTTACAAATGATCTTAGCGAAGATGCTATATCCTCCTGTCGTATAATGAGATTCTATGACTTCAGGAATATCTTCAAGTGCTAAGGCTGCATCTTTATATAATTGGCTTTTGTGTAAATAGATACCTATGAACGCAATTATATCATATCCTAATACGGCGAAATCTATGCTCAATTTAGAACCTTTAATAATACCGTATTCCATCATTTTTCTGATCCTAACATGGACTGTTCCTCCTGAAACGAACAAAGCCTTTCCAATTTCTGCGTAAGATGTTTTCGCATCTTTCGATAAAATAGATAATATTTGTAAATCTATTTTATCTAAATCAAATCTTTTCTTCATAAAATCCTAGAAACTATTAATGATGTACAAATCTATTTTGTTATTGAGACTGTACTCTGAGTTCAAAGTAATCTAAAATATGCGAATGAATCATAGTTTTAACATAAAATATAATTTCTTACAGCCCCTGATATATTCTATTCTGATTGCTTTTGGGATATTTGTGGGCATTTCTATTTCTGATGATAATAATTTTTATATCGATAAATTAGATGATAATAATATCGGAGCGGGCACAGGAAGAATAGAAGAAGTTCTACGATTTATCGAATCGAAGTATGTCGATGATATTGATTCTGATGTACTTATTGAAAAAGCCCTTTTCGAGATTTTAAACCATTTAGACCCGCACTCTACCTACTTAACAGAAGAACAATTAGAAGGTGTCAACCAGCAAATGACAGGCAACTACAAAGGAATAGGGGTAGAGACCATATCTAATAATGATACCTTAGTCATCATTAATGTCATAGAAGGTAGTCCTGCTGCTGAGTCATCCCTTCAAGTATTTGATAGAGTATTAGAGATTAATGGCAGTGACATCACAGGCGAGAAACTATCTGCAGAAAGCCTGAATCTTGCGCTCAAAGGCGAGCCAGGTGACCATATACGTATGAATGTAGAGCGGGCAGGTGAAAATGGACAGATAGATATTGATATGGTCATTGATGATGTCAGTCTTCCTAGTTCATGTACGGCGGTGATGTTTGAAGATTCAATTGCCTATGTTAAGATTAGACACTTTAATGCCAAGGTTTATAAGGAGTTTAATTTTGCTTTGGAAGAGATAGGTCCTGAGAATATTAAGCATCTGATCTTAGACCTAAGAGGTAATCCAGGTGGGTATCTCCCTGAGACCGCTAAGATATTATCATTGCTATTCACTGATAGAGAGAAGCTTTTAGTCTATACCGAGGATCGTACTAAGAGAAGGTCAGAATATAAATCCACAGGAACTCGATTTTATGAATTTAATCAGGTGGCTGTATTAGTGAATGAATCTTCAGCATCTGGTAGTGAGATTATGGCAGGCGCGATACAGGACTGGGATAGGGGCGTCATCATTGGTCAAACTACTTTTGGCAAAGGGCTGGTACAGGAACAATACAACTTGAAAAATGGAGGCGCTTTAAGGCTGACGGTAGCACGATACTTTACCCCCACTGGTAGAAGTATACAGAGACCATATGATAAGTCAGTTCTTCAGGAAGACATAGCGGATTCGATAGATTATAAATCATATGTTAACCGCAGATCTCTACCTAATCACAGCGGTATCGTCCCTGATATTTTGATCAATAAAAACACAGATTGCCCTAGTCTTTCAAATAATGAATCAGTCGAGCTAGCTTATCTTATATTAGATAAGAATAACTTGCTACAAGCTGAAAATGAACAAGATATGAGCGCTGTACAAGCTTTAGCGATAGAGGAAGAAATGGCTTCGATGGACTCACTGATGTATGATTTAAATAAAATAAATCCTACTAATCCGTGCATGATGCAAATAGCTGAAGTGATTAAATTTCAAACTTTCAAAATCGTAGGAGGAGAAGAGCAGGCGATCAAGCACAGTGCCTCATTTGATGATCATATCATAGAAGCGATTAAAATGATCAAGGACAAAAAGCTATTAGCCAAAGCGACAAATCAGTCATCTCCGAAGAACAATTAAATTACCGTTTTGATCAAATCTGGCTATGACTGAAGGGTCTGATTTTCGATTGTCCTGACGCCTGTAATGTACGACATAATCCGATTGGCTTTTGACTTCATCAGGTATAGCACAGTAGGATTCAGGGGTGAGTTGATTAGCTAGATTAGCAGAGGTAGATGTGATCGGGTGGCCTAAGAGATTAATCAATGACTTACAAAATTCATCTTGTACCACTCTGATTCCTATAGTTTGATTGCCACATAATAGATGTGCAGGCAGCCTATTGTTAGCTCGGTAGATGATGGTAAGTGGTTGTTTATGATAGACAAGTAAAGTCTCTATTCTGGGATGTATATCCGAAATATACTTTTTAAGCATCTCGATGCTATCCACGAGTATGAGGAGCGGCTTTGATCGGTCTCGCTGCTTGATATCATAGATCTTTTCAGCACCTGAGATACTGAAGATACTACAACCTATGCCCCATACAGTGTCAGTCGGGTAGAGGATCACACCATCATTTCTTAGTACATTGACTATATCCTTAATTGGGTCTATAAAGCTCATGAAGGTTAGTTATGACACGCAACATAGCAGATCATACGAACGTTAATAGTTTACCAAAGATTATACATCTGTTGAATCATTTTTATTTGAGCGGACCTCGATTATTTATTGCTTTTAGTCTTATACTTTTCATGACTATTTTCTCAGCTATTCAGCTGACTGCGCGACATATAGTCGGAGGTGATATGATCTATGATTGTGTAGGCAGTAGTGATGATGAATTTACAGTGGATATTACATTAAATATTTACAGAGATGCTTTTCAAGGTGGAAGAGGAGATCCTTCAGGATATGATACTAATCTTGTCTTAGGGATATTTAGGGGTGCTCCAGGAAGTTGGAGATTAGTAGAGTCTATAGAAGTGCAGTTAGACCCCTCATTAGTGCGAGTCATTCCAGTCCCAGTAAATCCTTGCTTCAGAGATCCTGGAAATGTCATCACTGATCAGGCTGTCTATAGCACACAGATCACATTAGATAAGATTACTGAAAATTACTTTATCTCATACCAGAGATGTTGTCGTAATAATTCAGTGTCTAATATCCCGAATTCTGGACGGACGGGTGCAGTCATATCAGTAGAGATCACACCAGAATCACAGGCAGCGTGTAATAATAGTCCCGACTGGAATGATCAACCAGATATTTTAATCTGCAATGGCTTTCCTGTAGAGCTTGATTTTTCAGTAACTGATGCAGACACCAGCACATTGACATCTAAGCGTGATAGCATATCATATAAGTTTTGCAGCCCTATCTCAGTAGGTGGTACACGAGGATCACCAGATAATCCATGCCCTCCAAGTAACCCCACGTGTGGTGGAGACTGTGATGGAGTCGTGCCATCGCCTGAAAGATGTAGCCCAGATGATTATGGTATTGTAAGATTTTTGACTTCGATGAATGAACCCATCCCGGGATTGACCTTAGATGAGGCGACAGGGATCATCACAGGCACCCCTAGTCGAAATGGCTTATTTGTATTAGCAGTATGCGTAGAGGAATGGCGTGATGGGATCTTGATAGGAGAGATCAGAAGGGACTTTCAGTTCACTGTGACTATCTGTCCCCCAGTACAATCTTTGCCAAATGTCGAAGGTCGAGTTATTGATTTGGATTCATTAGCGGCGGACTGCCAACAGGGAAAAATTTCAGATAGCAATTCGTGCGGTGCGACACTGATCCAAATGGAAAATCTCACTTTGGCAGATGAAGATGTTGTAAGCTACCAATGGTCTTTTGTAATTTCTGCAGGAGATACGATTAGGGTCACGGATGAATGGGAACCTGAAATAGAATTTCCAGGTATTGGGGTCTATTGGTCAGAGCTGATTATAAATCCTAATACGATTTGCGAAACATCTTGTGTGACAATTATAGATGTGACTCCAGAATTTGAAGCAAAGTTTGATGTCGTAGGAGGTGATGTATGTGTGGAGGCTCCATTTAGATTCGATGCCAGTGAGTCTACTCTCCCGAATGACGCTTTTAACTTTACATGGAATTGGGGAGATGGAAATTCTAGCTCAGGTATCTTTAATGTGGATCGATCTATCTCAAGACCCAACTATCAATATACGCAGGCTGGCCGAAGAGAAGTAGAGTTATTAATCAGCAATCAAGAATGTAGAGATTCATTCGTCCAAGAGGTCGAATATTTTCCTCTGCCGACTAATCTAATCATAGAGCCAACACAGTTCTTAGGGTGTCAGCCTGCTACGATTACATTTGATAACTTATCTATGCCGCTGGATGATGGCTATGTCGTAGAGTGGGATTTTGGAGATGGAGGGGAGGCTGATGAGATCAGCCCGACTCACGTATTTGAGGACGAAGGGACATTTGATGTGACCATCAGGATCATGTCACCCAGTGGATGCGAGTCTGAGCGAACTTTTAATAATTACATCAGAGTATTAGATGCTCCAGATGCTCAGTTTGATTTTTCACCTACGCTGGTCGAAAGATTAGATCAGCCAGTAGTCTTCAGCAACCAGTCTGAAGGAGGGCAGAGTTTTCAGTGGGATTTTGGGGATGGTAATCGCTCTTCAGAAGTCAGCCCTCGTCATATATATACAGAAGTAGGACAGTATGAAGTCAGCCTTGTGGTATTCCAGGATAATGGCTCTTGTACTGACACGCTAAAGCAACTAGTAGATGTATTTCCTCCAATCGATCCGATTTTTCCAAATGCTTTTACGCCTAACGGAGATGGAGAAAACGATGAATTCTTTGCGATCAGTGAGATCGAAGGCTTTGGAGAGTATGAACTGACGGTCTGGTCTAGATGGGGCGAGAAAGTCTTTGAGTCTGAAATCTTAGATGAGGGATGGAATGGTCGTAAGTATAACGCTGGAGAATTATTGCCAGGTGGTGTATATGTATACTTAGCTCGATATTTCAATGTGAGAGGAGAGAAGGATTTAATAAGAGGGACAGTCTTGCTATTAGAATAATGGAATATCTATGAATTCTATAGAGGAAACGCCATCGAGATAATTATTGACTGATAAATTATTAGCCAATAGAAGTGTTTCAATTTTTTAAATAAATGACATTGATCAAATATATTTTTATTTCAGTTTTTGTGTTGTTAAGCTTTCAGTTGAGAGGGGATCATATCATAGGAGGAGACGTGACTTATGAGGTCGTGAGTGTGGATCTGATCAATATGAGATTTGTTATAGATATTAAGATTAAGCTTTATAGAGACTTGTATCAAGACGGAGATGCCCGATTAGTAAACTTAGATAACACTATTGAGTTAGGCATATTTGAAAATAATTCAGGGTCTTGGGATTATTTAAGGACTGAAAGGATAGGAGTGGATATTCCGAATGATATTCTACTCAATATTCCAGAAAGTAACTGCTTTAATATAGAACGTCCTGAGACTGTAGCTGCCGATAGATCTAGTTACACTATAGAGGGACTCAGATTAGATATATTAGATACTGATTACCGATTTACTTATCAGCGATGCTGTAAGACGGAATCTATTATTAATATTGTCGCGCCTGGAGAAGTAGGGACCTCATTTGAATTTACGTTAACCCCAGCGCAACAAAGAGTGGTTAATGCAAGTCCTGTTTTTGATTTGGATCCAGCTAATATTATGTGTTCTGTATATCCACAAGATTTAAATTTCTCAGCTATGGACGCTGAGGGTGACCGACTTGAATATCAATTTTGTGAAATTATCTCTGCAGGTGGTACGAAGAATATGTTTGCGGAAGATGATTGCGAAGGCTCATTTCCTAACCCAGAATTCTGCGGACCAAATGAATTTCGTATCGCAGATTTCATCGAACCCACATATAGTTTTGATCGACCCATTCCAGGGATAATACCATTTACCATAGACCCTGCTTCAGGAATCATCAGTGGAGAAGGCGCTATGCCAGGCGTCTATACATTTGCCATTTGTGTATCAGAATTTAGGAATAATCCTACTACGGGAATAGAAGAGAAAATAGGAGAAATCAAAAGAGACTACCTCATTAATGTGGTCAACTGTCCTCCCATACAAGCTGCACCTGCTGGCATCTCTGCTAAGAATCCTGGTATCACTGAAGATGATGCCCGGACTGAGTGTGCTGCAGATATGTTCATTGATCAACCCTTTGATTCATGTGGAGAAGTAGAAGTGCGCTTGCGCAATTTTACAGATGCTGATGAAGACGATGTAACTTATAGATGGGAAGTAGACCTGAATAATGGTATTCCACCTATGATCATCACAGATGAATGGGAACCGCGTGTCACATTTCCTGGAGAGGGGGCATATGTGATCATGCTTACCATCAATCCCGGAGAAGCCTGTGAGACCTTCTGCTCACAGAATATTGTCATTTCCGAAAGCTTTGATGTAGACTTTGATGTAACTGATCAGGCAGTATGTGAAGATCGACCGATTATCATAACTAATACTTCGATTGGCTCTAATGCTTTCGATTTTAATTGGGACTTTGGAGATGGGACCACCACAACAGATCGAGATCCTGCTCCAGTGAATTATGCGAACGCAGGAGAATATGATATCAGACTCAGCATGACTAGAGACGTCTGTACAGATACTGTACTTAGAACAGTTCAATATTTTCCGCTTCCTGATGACATTGTCGTGATGCGCGATCCTACTGGAGGATGCGATTCTACAACGATTAATTTTGATAATCAATCACTTATAGATCCACATCCATTTGATCTCACATGGGACTTTGGCGATGGTGAGACTTCCTCAGAGACGTCTCCCAGCCATTTATATGCCATGCCTGGTAACTACATGGTGGATCTTACGGTCAGTGCTTCTGATGAGTGCCAAGATAATTATATATTTTCCTGGGAGATAGAAGTCCTCGATGGTCCTGACGCTCGCTTCTCAGCAGACCCTAATCCAGTCACTAATCCTCGTGATCAAGTGACTCTCACTAATTTATCAGATGTAGACAGCAATACATCATTCGAATGGGACTTTGGAGATGAAAGAGCGACCAGTATGCAGGTTAATGAATCCCATGTCTATGATGATGTCGGTTCATTTGATATTTCTTTAATCGCGACTTCTGCCATTAATAATTGTATTGATACAGCTGTGGTCACTGTGATCGTCAGCGCATCGGGGGATCCGATCTTCCCTAATGCGTTTAAGCCCTTCGATGGTAATAATGATATATTCAAGCCAAACAGCGAGTTTAATAGCTTTATATCTTACGACCTGACCGTGTGGGACCGCTGGGGTCAGCGGATCTTTCAGTCGTCAGAACTTGATATAGGCTGGGATGGAACTAAGAATAATGCTGGATCTTCACTGCCCGGTGGTGTATATATATGGAAGGTAAGCTATGAAGTGAGTGTAGGATTAGATGTAGAAAGCCGTGAGCAGGCAGGCACAGTTTTGATGATTCGATAACATTTTCCATTTTACTTGTTTTATTATCTTTTATAATATTATCTTTGCAGCCATTTTAGAATATAACCATAGTAACCATGGATGCCATCAAATTTGTACAAGAGCAATTATCTCAGAAAACTGAGCTGCCATCATTTAGATCAGGAGATAATATCTCAGTGAGCTATAAGATCGTAGAGGGAGCCAAAGAAAGAATTCAGGTCTTCAGAGGTGACGTCATCCAAGTGAAAGGTACGGGAGCAACTAAAACATTCACAGTCAGAAAAATATCTGGTAATGTGGGTGTAGAAAGAATTTTTCCACTTTCTTCTCCAGCTATTACAGAGATAAAAGTGAATAAAAAAGGTAAAGTCCGAAGAGCTAAGCTATACTACCTTAGAGAATTAGTAGGTAAAAAAGCTAAGATCAAAGAAAGAACTTTGAAATAATTTTCCTTTTTAAGTCTATTCACACGATCGCTATAGGTCGTCATTAGATATGCAAAAATTGCACATCATAGATAAAACTAATTCTCCATTAGATACGTTCTTGACTTTGTGATGAATTCTGTTCAGCAATCTATATGTATTTTTTTAAGTGGTATAATTCTATTTTCAGTCTACTCGTGTAAGGAAGAAAATATGATTGAATCCAGTGATGTGCAAGGTCATTGGGAAGTTATAGCGGCTAAGCGCAATGGAAAACTGACATCTACCTTGAAAGATGCTTACTTCACCTTCAGCCCTCAGCAAGTCCTCTCCACCAATATATATGGCGAACCACAAGATTTTAATTTTGAGCTTAACGATAATAATATCACTCAGTTTGGCGACAAAGAGAATCAATACAGAATCATCTCATTACAGAATGACACCATGCACTTAGGCTCTAAGATGCACAATTATTCATTTGACTTTCTCGCTGTTAAGTCGGATTCTATCCTGTAAAGCGCCGCTTCTGATGGGTACATAGCAACAGAAGTTGATTAAATCTTATAAATTCATATTATATCGTGGATTATTAAGAAAAAGAATCTATTTTTGCGCCGCTTAAGCCTTGCGATCAATGATTGATGTAGCAGGGTATGGTTAAACCAAATAAATATTTAGCAGAATGTCAGTAAAAATAAGACTTGCCAGAAGAGGGCGAAGAAAAGCTCCGTTTTACCACATTATAGTGGCCGATGCCAG
>Ga0209187_1000491_pt1 | contig 66915 bp, 51 predicted proteins | sample BantaG_FD_187430 | JGI IMG/M metagenome (GOLD analysis project Ga0209187, IMG submission 187430) | Marine algal microbial communities from Bantry Bay, Ireland - BantryBay_4 metaG (SPAdes) (version 2) | ecosystem: Host-associated > Algae > Red algae > Unclassified | place: Bantry Bay, Ireland...
AAGAAAAAGTACTTAGGATCTATTAATTATCTTTGAAATCCACTCCTGAATCATAGGGGGTCAGCTTGCGCCATTTTTAGGGGGTCAGCTTGCGCCATTCGGGGGGTCAAATAGGCGCCATTATACAACAAATTCAAACAAAGATATTGAGAAATTATTTATTGAATCAAAATACTATATAACTCCGCAAAAATATCAATATGCAAAAGAAGAAAGCAGACCATCGTTACTATCAAAAATCGTAGAGGATGAAATAAATCATTGCGTAATATTTGGCAAGCCTGGAATGGGCAAAACAACTTCCATGAAAACTTTGACTAGGAAAATACTATTTACGGAAGATTTTTTCCAATCGTATTTTGCTATACCCATTGTAATTAGGCTAAGAGAACTAAGGGAAAATTTTTCAGACAATCATATTCTAAAATATTCCAAAATAATTCTATATCAATTTATTGCAAAGCAATTTATTATTAACACTGAAGAAAAAAATGAAGATTTCCATTCAAATAAAGATGGAATACTTCAAAGCAATATTCTAACTCTTATTGGTAATTTAAGGCCAGTTATAATTATTGATGGTTTCGATGAAATTGGAACACAAATTAGAGATGATGTTTTTGCACAAATAAAAGGAATAGCATACAAAGCAAGAAATTGCAAAATAATTCTAACCTCCAGAACAGGAGAATTCTCCTATCAAATAGAAAATTTTAGTTATTATGAAATAGCACCATTCAATCAAAGTCAAATTCAGGACTACTCTATAAAGTTTTTGGGTGAAGAGAAAGGCAAAAAGTTCTATAATGAATTAAATCGCAGTACTTATCTGGACATAGCTAGTAAGCCACTCTTGCTATCGTTCTTATGTGCTATTTATTTTCACAGTGAAGAGCTCCCAGAAAAGCCAAGATATATTTATGCGGAAATAATAGATATACTATTCAATAAATGGGATAGATCAAGAGGTATAATTAGGAAATCAAAATTCAGCTCATTTGGAAAGGAGGAAAAAATTGAATTTTTGACAATACTTTCATTTAAGCTATTGTACTCTTCGAAAATCACTTTCGACAAATTTGACATAATTCAAATCTATAATAGTATATGTGAGAAATACGAACTTGATAAAAAGGATGCAGAAATGGTATTTAGTGAAATTGAAGAACATTCAGGTTTATTCATACAATCTGGAGCAGATATTTATGAATTCCCACACAAGTCAGTGCAAGAATACTTGGCGGCAAAATACTTATTAACCATTACTAACCTGTCCAAGCTTCATAGTCTTACCAATATCCCTCATGAATGTGCACTTATGGTAGCACTATCTGCAAATCCTAATGAAAGATTAAATGAAATACTTGGAAATGTAACATTTGAAAACCATAGAGCCTTTGTTTCTGCTTTTTTTGAAAGATTGGTTTCAGAAAATCCAAGATTTGAGACTAGCTATAGAACTGCTTTTGAAATCAGCAAATTTTTATCTCAAGGCTCTTCAGCAATAAGGGCAAAAACATACGATATAGCTTTCAAGTTAGTTGAAATTAACAGTCTCAAAAAAAGCTACAGAGATCTTCAAAACCACTTTAAGGTAAAAGATGGCATTGTAGTTAACTATAGAGAAATTAGCAATGAAGAATCAAAAGACTTTGTCCAATTAGTTCCAGTTGTAGTAAATAAAAAATGGAAAAAGCAAAAGGTTTATCCATTCAAGATTCACAAGTTGTTTTTAAAAGAATGGGAGTAAATACGCTGTATAACAAGCTGTATGAGGGCATACTTCGTACAGCCCCATACAGCCAATCCGTTGTCAGGAATTATTAAATTTGAAATATGTAAAAGAAAATAAAAATCAGTATTGAAGATAAAGAAAAGAGCCCACGATCATCCATCGAAATGGCTATACGCAGACTCCAGAGCTAAATAAGCTGCAAAAGTAGGCTTTCTTTACCGCATCTCCATTACTGGGGAGTCTATTTCCCTTTCTTCCTTAACGATTTGTAAAAGGGGTTCTAAATATTTTTTATTATGAAAGGTTTTTTTAAGCAGTCTAAACTGCGATTAGTTTCCGCAGTATTCGCATTTTTAATGCTTGCAAGTGTTGCAAGAGCAGATGTTTGGCTTGTAGCCTATTGTGGGTCAGATGTATTAGGTACTTATACAGCTATTAATATTAGTGATGATGTTGGCACCGATGGTGAAAATATTGTCTTAGTATGGGAATTAGACTGTTAACTACTAATTATGGAGAGAGTATAAAGGCTCTCTCCTATTTAAAACAAAATTATGAGATTATTAAAAATTATATTATTGGCATCAATGACTTGTTCACTAAATGCACAAACTTTACAAATACTTTATGAATATCATCTTGATATAGATTTAAAAGAAAAATTGGGAAGCCAAGCCTATATGCTCGACAAATATGGGGTCACTGAAACCCTCCATATAGTGAAGGATACGTTTCAATTAATTACAAATGGTAAAAAAAGTTCTTTTTCAATTCTAAATGACTCTGAAAATAAAATCGAGATTAAAACAAATGGTAATACTTTAAGAATAAGTACTCTTGAAAATCTTACACGAACTTATACTTCGCATTTAGATAATATGTGCAGCCTAGCATTACCTATTAATCAGAAGGTTGAAATAATTTCTGATTTAATTCCTGATATCTGTTGGACGGACTCAAAAGAAACAAAATTGATATTGGGATATAAATGTAATAAAGTTAAAGGAATGCATTGTGGTTGGGAATTTAATGCTTGGTATACTACAGATATACCGATATCCTCAGGTCCAATGTATTTTGGTGGTTTGCCTGGATTAATTTTGGAATTAGAATTTATAGGAGGCGGGAACAAGACTTATCAAGCGATTAATATTGTTAACAATCCTAAATTGGAAATAAAAAATAGTATTGAGAAAGGCAAAGCCAAAAAATTTAATGAAATCTGTAATGAAAAATAAAATTATACTAATAATTGTTTTTTTTTCAGTGCAATTTTATCCGTTATTATCTCAAATTCAAGGATTTGTGGAAAGTGAGGGAATTCCATTGCAAGCTGCGACCATTATTTTGTATTCGAAAGACACTTCTAAAATTAAGCTATTTACAACTACCGATTCTTTAGGGAAATGGGAATTATTGCCAGAAGAAAGTGCCACTTTTATCTTAAAGGTTAGTCATCTCGGATACGAGTCGAGTTATGAAAGAATTGAATACTTCAGAGAAAAACCTATTCACCTAAATATTCAATTAGAGAAAAGTAAATATTTATTACCAGAAGTGGCTATAAAAGAGAAGAGATTATCTGTAGTAATCAAAGGTGATACTATCAATTATAACGTTAAAGCCTTTGATGATTTGAAACCTCGTAATTTAGGAGAAGTATTAAATGATTTACCTGGAATTGAGGTTACAGAAGATGATAAAGTAATCTATAAAGGAAAGCCTATAAAGACCATACTTATAGATGGTCATGATATAGTTAAAGATAAATCTCAGGCTCTTGATGGCATTCATTCGGATGACATAAAAAATATACAAATCATAGAAAATTACAAGAACCCAGATAATCCATTCAACCTTAATAAAAGTGATGAAGTTGCATTAAACGTACAGACTGATACAACATCAAGATGGAGTAGACAATTATCTATAGCTGGAGGACTTCCTGCTGATTATGTAACAAATGTAGATATGTATCGGTCAAGTTCTAACTCAGCGACCACCATTTTCATTAGATCACATTCTATACCCAAGCCTATCTTGAGTAGTTATGAATATTTAGCAGTACAATCCGATATAACTCCAGCACTTAAAAGGGGATCAATACAGTCTATCATTCCTGATGAACTTAATATCCAAGAACAAACCAATAAAAATATTGATCATGGGATGGCTATAAACTCTGCTGGAAAACTAAACGAAAAATTTAGATACAATATCTCCATAAATACCGGACGTAACAGTCGACAAAGTAGCTATCAATCGATTATAAGTTCGTTATCTGATGGAAATACTCAAGTTGTCAACACGACTGATACAATAACGAATAGCTATCTTTTGACAAATATGAAAGTAAATTATGAATTTACACCAAAGTCAAATATCATTTTGATTATTCCATTCACCATACTGAAAAGTAATAATAGATTATTTAATAATACAGAAGATCAAAATGAAGGTATTAGAACAAATGAAATCAAAGAAAAATTAGAAAAGAATATTGGGCCAAAAGTAACCTATAACCATAAGCTTAATGAAGATATAAATTTTCAAATAAAGTTCCAGAAAATCTACAAAGCAGATGAGAATAAAATACAGTTAAATTCTTCAGAACAACTCTTTGGACAATCTATGATACAAAGCATTAATGATTTATTTCCTTTACAACAAGACCAAAGTTACTTTGACAATAGCACATATACAAAGACTAAAGTTAATATGCGTATTGCGAAGAACTCATTTATTAATTTAAGCTATATAGGTCATTACACAAATCAGAATATAGAGACAATATCAGCAACTTTAAATTTAGACGAGTCATTTAAAAGTAAAGATGAATTAAGAACGGATTATAACATTATTGAAAGTGAATATAAATACGAAACGAACTTATCAACATTATCGATTAGATTTCAAACCAATTCTGTAAAATATTCAGGAGCATTAAATTTTGATAGAAGACTTTATGTGCTTCCTTATTTTAACCTAAAAACTAAAGTTTTCAAAAATTATGAAATAAGCATACAGGCGTCTCAAAAAATAGAGACAATAGAGTTAAATAATATATCTGAAATTCAGAGAATTGGGTCATCTTATGTTATCAATTCAGGTAATCTGAATCTGAACCCAGTAAATAGAAGCACATTATTTGGAATATTAATAAATAAGATAGACAAGGTCAACCTCGGGAATTTTTTCAACCTTTTGTTAAGGTACAAAATTCAAGATAAAGGAGTTCAACCCAATTTGTCGATTAAGGATAATTATCAAGTTTGGTCTTATTCCAATGTTTTTAATATTAAAAATTTCGAAACACTCCTTTTGTTAACGAGAGACTTGACACCAAAGTTTAAATTTAGCTTAGACACGAGATTTAATGCGATTTCTCAAAATTTAACCTCTCAAAATGGTAATACTCAAAGACTTAAACTGTTGAATATAAATGTAAAGGGATCATACAAGATTATGGATGGGTTTCACATATGGTTAGGGACTACTCTACAATATTCAAAGAATAAATCGACCAATACAGAAATTGGGTCAAGTAGCTTTATTCCGACAAGTGGATTAAGATATGCAAGTGATAAATTAGGTGTTTTAGAAATACAATTGAGTAGAAACATTGCCTCAAACAGTTTTAATTCTGTGGCTACCAATAATTTATCGTTTGAGTATGAGCAAGATATAACTAATATGATATCCCTTTTCTTACAAGGTCAAGACCTTTTACAATGGAATAATAGACAGGGTATTAACGTAATAAGTACTCAAAATTTCGTAACTATAGATAGTTACAATATTAATCAATCTTACATTCTTATGGGAATTAAGTACAAAATATAACGAAAGTATCTCCTGACAATCGAGTAGACGGTCCCACCAGCGATAACTGATGGGATGCGCCTACGCCACGCCAGAGGCGTACAGGTCTCACAACACCCTACCCATACAACTTCGCTCAGGGCAGGCAGAGCGGGTCTCCCTGCAGAGTTGGGATGAAAGATCCATAAGACAACCACATTAACTTAATAAATTAACAACTATAAAACAGCTTACCTAAGCTAAGTGGAAAACGAACAATATCCATATGTAGAGTTTATATCAAGGAACAAGACACGATAATGACTACAGAGACCAAATCAAAACTAAAGCGATTCTTTAAGAAATACATGATCGCTATTGTGATATTTATTGCAATACTTGTAATATTCCGCCTCCTATTGCCAACTATAGTCAAGAAGTATGTCAACAAATCACTTTCAGATCTCCCTGGCTATTACGGTCAAGTAGAGGACATAGACATTAGCTTATTACGAGGAGCCTACGTCATAAATGGACTCTATCTTAATGTAGTAGATGCAGGATCACAAGTACCTTTTCTTAACTTCCCCGAGACAGATATATCTGTAGAATGGAAGTCGCTATTTAAAGGAAGCATAGTTAGCGAAGTGTATATGACAGCGCCGGAGGTCATCTATGTTCTGGAAGATATGCAGACCAGCCAAATTGAAACTGAAGAAGAAGACTGGACTCAAACCTTAAGAGACATCATTCCTATAAGTATAAATCACTTTGAGATAACTGATGGTAAGATGGCATTCGTACAGACATCTGCGGACCCAAGTATAGATATGAAAATCCATTCCATCAATATGATAGCAGAAAATTTAAGGAATGTCGATCCTACTGATCAGAAGTTACCATCTGCAATAAAAGCCACTGGCATATCTATAGGTCAAGGCCAGTTAGATGTTGCAGGAAGAGTTAATATCCTTAAAGAAATCCCAGATCTTGATCTTGATATCTCTTTAGAACCTATAGATATCACTGCTATTAATGACTTCAGCGATCATTATGGCAAAATTGATTTTGAAGAAGGCGACGTTCGTTTTTTTAGTGAGGTTGTTCTGCTTGATAGTGTTGTAGATGGCTACTTTAAAGTACTATTTGAAGATATAAAATATACAAGTGAAGAAGATGGATTCGTAGAAAAAATCTGGGAGGGTCTAGTCAGTGTATTCACATTCATTCTAAAAAATCAAAAGACGGACAACTTTGCTCTTAAGGCTCCGATAGAAGGAAAGGTCGATAACGCTTCTGTAGAGGTATGGACCACAATAGGTTCTATTCTGAAGAATGCATTTATCGAAGGCTTCGATGCTGAGATAGATGGAGAATTAAAATATGATGACCCAGAAGCCAAGAAAAATAACCTTGAAGACGAATCAGAATCCAATGACAAGAAGTGGTTTCAATTTTGGAAAAAATCGAAGAAAGATTAAAAAATTAGAATTAGAACTATAACTATAATCACAATTAGAAAATATAAGCTTCGTAGTACTTTTCTGCAGTTAAAAAACAAATTTGAAACATAAAAAATTTATCTATGTATCAGCAATTATATTTGCTGCTATTTTCATTCTTTGTACCATTGGTTCATTTATATTAGAATATAAAGTTGATCAATTAGCCAAAGACAAAGGAGAGATTTATTATACCGATATCGACATCAGCATCTTAGGAAGAAGTGTCGATTTAGAAAACTTTAATCTATGGTCCCCAGCAAGTACAGATACCATAATTAAAGCTGAATCAATATCGATGTCAGATCTAAGCTGGTGGAATTTAGTTATAAATAAAAAACTCAAATGTAATACCATCACTCTTAATTCTGCACTGATAGATCATTCATCTTATCCAGTAAAGAAAAAGAAAGTTATCAATACCATCAAGGCTATGAGTATAGATGCGATAGTTATACAAAATACCAACATCAACTACGTAGACAAAAATAGAAACTCCTTACAAGTCGATAATCTAAATCTTAAAATAGAAGACATAGAAATCACAGACTCGATTACTCTGAATACATGCCATGCCAATGAAATAAGTTTCTCAGTAGATGCTTTCAATTACATTCCTTACAATAAAAACTATTTCTACAAGACGGGAAGCGTTGATTATAACGGAGATAAAAGCACTTTGATAATTGATGACTTAAATATAGCACCTCAATACACAGATGTAGAATGGAAAACTATCAATCCTTATAAGCCATCAAGCCTAGACTGGAAAGTAGAAAAACTCCACCTTGATGATATAGATATCATAAAGTCCATAAAGAATAAGAGTTTAGATATAGAGAGCTTGACAATAGATCAAGGAAAACTTATCGTTAATATAATGAAGCCAAGTATAAGCTGCACTGATTGTTACAAACCATTCATACATCAACAATTGAGAGAGCTCGACATTCCAGTATCAGTGCCTGCTGTCAGCATAAAAAACTGTAAGGTAACATTAGATATAGATGGCAAAAATAACCAACCCTTAACTGTAACATTTGATGAAATATCAGGAAATATGTATAATATATCCAACATACCTGAAAAACTACAGATCGCTCCAAAAGCCACAGCAAACCTCAATGCTTTATTTATGAACGAAACGCCAATGGACGTTGACTTCAGTTTTGACTTAGATAGCGACCTCTATGGATATAGTTATGACGCAAATATAAAAGGTATGAATATGACCTATCTAAATAATATTTTTGACCAATCTCAACCCGTTGCGATTGAAAATGGAAAATTACAAACACTAAATTTTTCTGTTAATGGAGATAACTTAAAGGCTACAGGCACTATGGACCTTGACTATACCGGTCTTAAACTTATCGTATTAAAAAACAATGGTAATGAGAAAAAACTTGCAACTATGATACTCAGATTAATTACTAAAAAGGATAGCGATGGCCATGTAACAGGTAATATGGAATCTGAGAGAATCAATAGTAAAGGAATCTTTCATCAGTGGTGGATTACTATAATCGATGGATTTAAAAGCACGATCTTGGAGTAATTTTTAATTATATCATTGATGTAACTACGACTCACATAAGTGCCAATAGTATTTGTTGATTGTGTTCTTCTTGATGATCACGATAGCATTTAACTCAAGCCACATACACAAACACCATGCATATCTTATCTAAGGTTTTATAGATGAAACCAAACCTTATTAAAGTATAGAAGTTGTATGTGTTAAATGATCAACCAATTGAAATTTAAGTCATCATTCTTGATTTTTAATAGACCATATTACCAAAGCATATTTACGATTTAATTCAGCCAATGAAAATTATATTAACACTTATCATTATTATAGTTGTTGCTATTATCGCAGTACAACTCTTTGGGTTATATAGTCAAAAGAATATTGAAACCTATCCTTACGAAGTCAAGAAAAGCTATGACGATTTTGAGATACGTACATACGAAGCTAGTTTATTTACCTCTGTTAAACTTGACAGCGGCAACTATAAAGAATCTTCAAGTAAAGGCTTCTCAGTACTTGCTGGTTATATCTTTGGAGGTAATGATAAGGAGGAAAAGATAGCGATGACTTCACCTGTAGCCATGTCGTTAGAAGATTCTATGACGATGATGTTCTTAGTACCTAAAGAGAATGCAAATGGCAATCTACCAAAACCTAATGATCCAAATATAGAATTCAGAGATGAGCCTGCAAAAACTGTAGCCGCCATTTCTTTCGGCGGATGGGCCAATGATAATAAGATAGCAGCATACAAAGCTAAACTAATAGCAGCTTTAGACAAAGAAGGCATAACATATACTAATCGCTTTTATTTCCTCGGATACAATGCCCCATACGAAGCTATAAACAGAAAGAATGAGCTTATAGTAGAGCTGGAAAAATAAAGGCAACTCAATAAATACTTCGCCTAATACCATTCAAAAACCACATTACATTCAAAATATGAAATTTAGGATCCATTACTATATATTTCTACTTATAATGCCTTGCTCTCTATTTGCCCAAGAAATGAATCTAAAAACTGGCGAAAATCTTAATAAGGTAGAACTAATAGCATCTATAGAAGCTGGCTTCTTGTCTGTGTTATCGCATAAAGTACAATTCAGTAATAGCGGAGATTATTTCGACTACAAGTCTGATGGCGGTCAGGATGTTTTATTTCCTGTAAGAAGATATTCGGTAGAAATCAGAAAAGGTCGTAACGCTGTTATCCTTTTATATCAACCTCTCGGTCTAAAAACACAAGTTCTACTTGAAAATGACATTGATAATGATGACTTACCAAAGGTTCAATTTAAGGACTGTACAAACTAAGGGAATGCCTCTAATGTCAGCATTCTCGATGTAGCCGATACCTTACCTGCAATAAAATGAAATGAATAAAACGAACTTAGACATCAGTAAACTACTTAAATTTTTGAACTACACTTGTATGCTTTTGTTAATAGCTGCAATATTTAATCTTATTAGTTGCACAGGAAATAATACTCAAATGATAGATATAAGTTTCAAAAAAGAAAAGCCAAAATACTTTGGCTACTCAGGAGTTCATCTTTATGCTGTACAGCCAACGCAAAAAATTAACGACAAAGAGGTTGTCGTACCTGAAAATACTCAAGCCGCAACTTTATATAGACTATATAATGATTTAGCTATTTTCTTAAGTAATAAAATAGATCCAAATCCCAAAGTAAGTAATGTAAGAACTTATCTAAGCTTTGGAAATCCACAGAATATGGATTCTATTAAGACATCCGATGATCCTAATAAAGGATATCACTTAGTTGGATATCTTAATAAAGAGGATATCAATCAATTAAATGATTTCATTAAATCAAATGCATTAGAAGAACTTGAAGGTGCCCAAAAATATTATGAAAAATTAAATGATGAAGTAAAAGAGGAGCTAACAATTCTACTAGAAGATAGAGTCGTAAACGAATTACACAGCTATTTAAAAATTGCAATAGAACTTATAAACAAATGTGTAAGTGATGGAAGCGAAATTGTTATAATATATAATGGCTAATTTTAAATTCAGCCTTTTCACGGTGGAAGCATCGACAATCGGGTATGGATGTGCAGCTCAGAAAGTTAACATTGAAGAATAAAACCTTTTCCATGGACATTCTTTATAGTGACCTGCTTATCTGCTGACAGATATTTGCGTAGATGCGATATGAAGACATCCATACTTTTACGACTAAATTCGTCCGTACTTCCCCATATTTTTTGCAGTGCATCTTTTCTTAATAAAATACGATTGGGGTGCTCGGCCAGCATTTTTAATAGTTCAGCTTCACGTGTCGTCAAGGTTTTGACTTGACCGCCCAAGGATAGGGATTGTTCATTAGGATTAAAGCTGTATTGACCTATGTGATATTCCGATAAGCCTGGTTGTTCCTTAGGCTTTGTACTGATAGCTAATAGTGCTTTGACTTTGGCAACCAGCAGTTCTTCATCTATCGGCTTAGTAATGTAGTCGAATGCTCCCAATTTGTATCCTTTGAGTTGATCGATTTTGAGCGACTTTGCACTTATGAATATGAAAGGAATTTGCGGATAGTGGGCATGAAGTTTTTCTGCAAAAGCAAATCCATCCATGCCAGGGAGCATGATATCTAACAAAGCTAATTTGAACTCATATCGTGGTAGTAATTCTAAGGCCTCTTCAGCAGATTTCGCCCAGACTGACGATAGCTTATGCATGGACAGATATTCAGATAGTATATATCCAAAACTTTGATCATCTTCGAGAAGGAGTATCTGCTTCATAATTACAAGGTTATAATAAAAGATGTACCATTCAAATAATCGATATCCAATGCGATGCGACCACCATGTTCTTCTATAATGGTCTGGACATAACTCAATCCTATACCGAACCCAGCACCCTTGTATTGATTATTGTGATGACCTCTGTAAAATCGCTCGAATATGTGATCCTGATGTTCTGGTTGTATACCTGGACCATTGTCAGTTATAACTAATTGAATACCATCTGAATTGGTTGCTGAGATATTGATAGTGACACCATTGTCGCTATATTTCAAACTATTCTCGACCAGATTAGATAGTGCATTGATAAGATGATAGGCATCACCACTCATTTGGATTGGGGTTTCAGGTAATTCGATTTGTATTTGGGCAGCTTTCTTTTCTATTAGTGGAAGGAGACGGACAGGTATTTTATTGATGATCTGGCTAAGATTCAAGTCTTCTTTATTTAATGTTATTACTTCATTTTCTAAAAGAGACAATTCCAGTATTTTATCAATCTGATTTTCAAGTGACACGCTTTCTCGGTCAATCAATTGGAGATATTCATTTTGCTTTTCGGGAGTTGGATTTTTTAATAAGATTCTAGATGCCAAGCGTATTGAGCTCAATGGGGTTTTGAACTCATGTGTCATATTATTAAAAAATTCCTCTTTGGTTTTACTCGCTGCTTTGTACCGAGATAAAGACTTTAATAAATAGTAGAATAATGAGAGCAGAACACATAGTAGTATAATATTGCCAATAAACACGCCTATCAAGTTACCGAGTGTTTCTTTAAGTATTTCTGGATGATACAATGCAAACCAAAGTTCTGCTTCTTCTTGAGATCCACCTACTATCGGACTGTAATACTGAAAGGTCGAAGTGCCCAGTAATTCTACTTGATCAGATTTACCCTCTTTTATCAATTCCGCTTGCTCTGGGCTGATTGTGCTGAAGGATACGATACAACTCAAACAAGCCTTTGCATCTGCTTGGATAAAGGCTTCTTTTAGCTGGGGTGCATTGGATTGTATTATTTGATAAGTGCTATCATCGTATATGGCATAGCGGATACTTGGCGATAGATTTTTTTTCTGTAAGGCAGATTGGACGACTTCATTAGTAAGGGTATCGGGTAGTTGTGTCAACTGACTTCGATTAGCATGAAATGCATCATGATCGATTGCATTGACCTCAAGTGCAATGTCGGGAGCTAAGATTTCTAAATTTTGTTCGATGATCGATCGTTGCGATTGGGCAGCATATATCAGCCAACTCACCTGCAATATAACCAATAGGACAAACGAGGCTATCGCAAGTATACTGAGTTGTTTATATCGATTTGATTGATCATTCATGAATGTAATTTAGTCAATTTAAGCTTTGTAATTAGGCGCTTAAGTTTTCATTAAGCTTTTTAAGTTTTGATTCGTATAGCTTCGTTTTTACATAAGCAAATAGAGGTTTTAGCTGGCGTATGTTTGAAGTGTTATTAATTATCACATAAAAATTCACGTCATGAAAAACTTACTCATTATTTTTTTAATTACATTTTCTATTCAGATGATCCATGGTCAAAATGTCAGAGCTGATCTTTCGTTGCAAGAAGTTGAACTTATTCAGGAAACTTTTAATAGTATTATTGAATCTGATCGTTTGTACCGACTTAAGCTCAAAGCAGGAACCCTCGATAACATTATATTAGCCAAACTTGATTCATTATATAACGGGGATGATATTTCCGCTTTATTAAAATACCAATCTTCCATTACAGATGAACTTACCACTACGCAGAGGGATTCTCTAAACAAGTTGCAACGACAATTAGATTTTACCAACCATATGATCATGCGGGGTATCTGGGATCGATATGGGTGGATTAGTAAAGATATCATAGAAGAAAACAATGGGATACAGACGCTCCTTTTGCTACATCCACCTATAGCAAAGGACCAAATTGTTGCGTACACAGAAAATTATAAAATCAAATTATTACCAGAGGTAAAAGCGGGACGCATGCCTGCCAAGTCATATGCTTCATTTATTGATAACATGCTATGTAAGATTTTAGACAAACCACAACTGTACGGCACCAATGGCCAATTTGATCGGCAGACTAAAACTGTATTACCTCCAATAATATCCAACTTAGAAGAATCAAATAAGGCTAGAAAAAACTTGGGACTGCCACTTTTGAAAGAAGGAGAATACCGAATTGCAGATTTGAATTAATTCAATTTCAAATAAAGGAATCAGTTGAACTTATTTCTAAATACATTATAAGTAAATTTGATTTTGTTGGTATAGTCATACATAAAAAAAGTTCCGATGAAAACATCGGGACTTTTTAATTATTTAATTCTTTTCTATGCTATGCAGCAAAACTATGTTCCACATAGGCTATGTTTCTATTATGTTATGGAGAAACTACCTCTGTATTTTGTCCTTTGTTTTTCACGTATTTATCTAACCACTGATCTTGCTCATATAGAACATGTAATACAGACTCTCTCGCTGAGTAGCCGTGACTCTCTTTAGGCAGCATAACTAACCTGACTGTAGCACCGAGTCCCTTTAGTGCATTAAAGTACCGTTCAGATTGCATAGGATAAGTCCCCGAGTTATTATCTGCTTGACCGTGTATCAATAATAGTGGTGTCTTCATTTTCTCAGCATGCATGAATGGGGACATGTTATTGTATACATCAGGCGCTACCCAATAACTACGTTCTTCTGACTGAAAACCGAAAGGTGTCAGCGTTCTATTATATGCGCCAGACCTTGCAATACCCGCTGCAAATAATCCTGAATGAGATAAAAGATTAGCGGTCATAAATGCACCATAGGAATGTCCTCCTACGCCGACTCTTGTACGATCTATGTACCCCATATCATCTACAGCATCTATAGCCGCCTTAGCATTATCCACAAGTTGCTTGCGGAAGGTATCATTAGGTTCTTTGTCTCCTTCACCTACAATCGGAAAAGCAGCATCATCGAGTACGGCATAACCTCTCATCAGCCAGTACAATGGCGACCCGTAATAAGGGTAAGTAAACTCATGTTCAGAACTTGTCACCTGTGATGCACTGTTCTTATCTTTATACTCTCGTGGATATGCCCACATAAGCATCGGCAATTTTTCTTTCTTTACTTTGTCATATCCTTCTGGCAGATATAACGTAGCCGATAATTCTAATCCATCCTCACGGGTATATGTAATGACTTCTTTATGGACATCTTGTATCGCTTTAAATGGATTCTCGAATTGTGTGACAGGAGTCAGTTTTCCAGAATTAATATTTCTAAAATAATAATTAGGATAATCAGATTTAGATTCTATTCTTATCAATAATTCTCCTTTATGGATATTCATAGCTTTAGAGATACTCTCTAGCGTACTGACTCCATCTGCTTGATACAATCTCTCCTTCTTGCCAGTAGCCATATCATACTTATCTACAAATGGCCTTATACCGTCATCAGAATATCCGTCACCTATAAGAAAAAAGTTACCCTGCTCATCTCGATCTAACACTCGCATTCCATACTCATTCTTCTTAGTGACCATACTGCCAGGATCACTGTATCGATCTTGATAATTCCTATCCTCTAATAGCTGTTTTTCTTGTTGGTTATCTGAAGGTGAGAATGCGTAGGATTTTGTGTTTCTTGTATTCCACCAGTAGTCATAGGCGATGGCCATATTATCGTCACACCATTGTATCCCCGAGAATCTATTCATCGTATTCAATAAGAATTTTTTCTTTCCAGTAAATGGCGCATCCATTTCGTAGACGGCATCTCGCTCATCAAATTCTTTATTGGCATCACCACCATCAATAGCTTCCGCCCAATATAAAGTAGAAGGCTTATCCGACCTCCAATTATGGCTCCGAGCTCCCGTTCTTACGGACATGAAGCCTTTAGGCAGATCTTCGATAAGTGGGAGATCTAAGATTTCTTTTACTAATTTTCCTGACTTACTATAGACGGAAGTTGTAGACGGAAATCTTCGATAAGGGACCAAGTAAGAATAAGGCCTGTTAACTTTAGATATCAATACATATTCTCCATCTGGTGATTGCGATATACGTGAATAAATACCCGCATCCATCCATGGACTTAAGTTACCATTCAGATCACAAGAATATAATTCTGAATGCGCCAAAATATCAAAGTTGGTTTCATCACTTTTGTTTTTGAGTAGATCTTGGTAAGTTCTGTTCTGAGCTTTCTTGCCTTCATTTACAGATACTGTAGGACCCGATGGAACAGCTGTTGTTGTATTAATAAGCTTTGCTCGATTCTCAGGAAGTAACTTTACAATGAGCTTATCTTGATTACGCAACCAAAGATATGGAGACCCCATGTTGGCATTCAGCTTATCATCGACTAATCTCTTAACAGTACCCTGATTAACATCTAATAGCCACAGCTCTACCCCATTCTTAGCTGTATGCGTAAAAGCCATATACTTCTCACTATCAGAATAATTAAAATTAGATAATCGAGCACCTTCTGGTAGCCCTTTGATATCGGCAGTCTTTCCAGAATTAACATCGAGTATTTTCATATCATAGTAGTAACGTTGTCGGCTTGATATGTTAGTCACAGGATTGATTCTAAGCCCCGCCAACCTTAATTCTTCTTCTGATAGTTCTTGGATAGACTTGTAAGATTTTCTGTACATAAGCACACCTTTTGTACCGTCCGTATTTAACCGAAGCGCTGGCGGAAGCGGTGCATCTGCCAATTGCAATATATCATCATGCGGTAGTTGGTACGATAGATCCAACTGTGCAGAAAGTTGTAGACTCACGAAAGTGAGTAATACAAATAGTGTTAAGTTTTTCATGCTGTATTTATTGTATGCTGAATATACAATAAAATGATACAGTTGCGTAACGAATAGTTAAATGAAAAAACCAAGAAAGACTACTCTCCCTAATACTAATACAACACGATCCTCTCTGTGAAGACTGACTGATCTTGACGTATCACTATGAAATAAATGCCTACTCCATGTAAGTCCGATCTATCAATATTTATCTCATTAACGCCAGCTTCCAACAGAAGCGATTCTGATCTGATGAGCTTCCCATTAACATCTAAAAGCTCGTAATTAGTTGACGCTTTCTTTTTGCTTACAATCTGAACTTTCGCTACATCTCTAAAAGGGTTAGGACTTACATTTACCAGAACTGGGTCACTAATCTCCGTTTCATTACTTTCATTTCTATATTCTATCACGACAGATTGGACATTAAGATCTGAACCATGATATATCTCATTTTGAGTATCAACATCAAGCTTAATAGGACCAGCATCCTGGCCCTCATCGCATACTATCTCAAATAGGAGCTCACCTTCCTTAACCTCTTGATTTTGGCTTGTCCAACTGACTTTAAGTTTATCATCATTAAGATAGAAGTTATGTTGAGTTATATTTAGTTTATGCGGGAGGATATTAAGCACATTATAACCTTCTATATCAAAAGTTGCTTGGAGACCAGATAGATAAATATCTTCTGAGGCAAAAAATCCAACTACTAATTTTCCTTGATCATTTCTATACTTCTGAGCATCGAACACAAAGTTTGATACTGATCTGAAATCGACTTCCACTTGATTAGAATCGACTACATAACTCTGGTCGACATCACCCACTTTTACACCCGTCAAACCAACTTTTTTGTCGAGCTCTCTTAAAAGCATATAGTCATCAAGTTCTGAAAGAAAATAATATTTCTTCTCAGCATCTAAAAAACGCCAGCTTGTATTCTCTGGAAAGTTCTCATTAATGCCTAAGATCATTTTTCTTAATTCTATAAGGTCTAATGCATTGATCTTGTCATCCTTATTAATATCCGCAGCTACGTAATCAACAAACTCATCAAAACTACCAGAACCTAATATATGTCTTTGTATATGCAATAAATCTAAAGTAGAAACTCCGTTAAGGGGATCATCATTATTAACAGGTTCTATGAGAACAGCATTCTGACCATAGCCTATATCAAAAGCGAAATTTCCATTATCATCAGACATGTATGACCTCGTTACACTATCGTCTTTTACAGTTATTGCAACTTGAGATAAGGGTTCGACATTAGTTGTCATAACATTACCGACGACTCTACCTCCATTAGGCTGACAATATCCAAGGAGGCTCAGCTCATCTATATCCCATGCTGAGACATTAGATGGTATCCCTATCGGACAATATGCAAGAAACTCAACAGTCAACAGTCCTGGCTCATCAAAAACAAATGGAGCCAAGCCATTAAAATTGTATGACTGCTGCGTCCATTCACGACTAGTGCTTACTGACTGACTGGAATATATTGCGACAGAGTTTTTAAATATCTGAACTGAATAAAACGTAGGATAATTATTGACTCCAGTACCACCAGCATTGAACTGGTAGCGCATAGGTGCTTTCTCAAAGAAGCTCAATCCAGCTATTGTAACAGGTCCAGAAGTCGGTTCAACTTGAACTTCAAAAATCAATCGATGTTCTGAATTACTTCGATAATCACAAGAAGGATCTGAAGACACACACATACCTGAACCCATCTCTCCTGGCGTACATGAATGTGGCAGACCATCAGGTCTATATAGAATCGATGCATCGACTTCTACACAATCAAGACCCTCATCATATTGTGGTGTTAATTCGTCATAGCTTGATCCTCCAGCGGCACAATTATTCATATCATAATGAACCAAAGCTACAGGTGCCGGCAGGACTTCAAGCTTTATGATTACTAAACTGTCACAACCATCTACGCTCTGCAATAACTGCTCATATGTACCCGGTAGATTATAAGCTGTACCATTTAAGCTAAAGACTTCTCCATCAAATATACTTACGTTCTCACAGGTCTCCACCACAGGTAATACGGCTATGCCTATATTAAGTAAACTGTCGCAACCAGCAGTATTAACTAAGCTCTGAGAATAAGATCCTGCCGTGGTGTACGATACGCCGTTGATGACAACATTACTTCCTGCGCATATTTCTTCTAATAATGTACCCATACTTGCTGGGATTAGTTCTAATTCTATTGTCAAAATAGAATCGCATCCTGCTGCACTCGTGAGATTCTGAACATAGCTACCAGCTGAATTATAGTTTTGACCATTGATAACATACATCTCCCCTTCACAGAATTGAGCATCGATAGTTTCTTCGGTGATAGAAATTATATCCAAATTAATATCGATTATAGAATCGCAGCCTGCTACACTTGTGACAAATTGTCGATAGCTGCCAGCTATCGAATAACTCTGACCATTTAATGCAAAGGTCTCGCCTTCACATATCTGAGCGTTAACGTTTTCCATAGGTGAGCCTATAGATTCTAATTCCAAATTTAAAATAGAATCACAGCCAAACTGATTAGTTAGTTCTTGAATATAGAGACCACCGTCATCGTAAGTGACACCATTGAGGGTGTAAGATTCTCCATCACATTTTTGTGCACGTATAGTTTCTGAGGTATTAGGATTCAATGTAAGATTAATTCCTATAATGGAATCACATCCTACAATTGTACTGAGGACCTGCTCATACACACCACCCACAGAATAGCTCTGACCATTGATTTCATAAGTTTCTCCATCACAAATTTCAGCATTTATCATTTCTGAAAATACTGGCAGTACTGTAAGGCTTAGATTCCAAATCGTATCACACCCATTAGCTGCCTCCAGAGTCTGCTGATACGTTCCTGCATCCGTATACTCCTGATCGTTATAAGTATAACTTTGACCATTACAAATCTCTTCTTCTATGAAGATTGGGTCAGGTAAGTCACCTCCTTCTAACTCTATAGACACTTCTACCTCGGCAATACAATTATCACTATCTCTGACAAAGACATTATAGACTCCATCTGTCAAATTATCAAACGATCCATTGAGAGAATACATATTGCCATCCAATGAATATTCATACACTTCATTAGTCGTACTAAAAATATCAAAGGACCCAAGTTCATTACAAGTGGCACTTGTAGTTTCTGTATCGATCTGTAATCCAGAATAACAAAAACTAAAGAAATCTAATCCTAACCCGAATGCGCCTGCTGTATCTCTAAAGCCTGCGTACCTAATAGAAAATATGGAACCTTCGCAACCAGGAAGATTAAAACCCCAGCAAGTTAACTCTCCATCTCCAGTACCAGGATCACCTGCATTAATTATTTCTTCCAAAATAACCGTACCAGAAGCATCCAGAGCTTGGATTACAAACGTCTCATCAAAATCCATATCTAAAATGCAACCTGCAAAACTATCTATAGGAATCTCAAATTCTAATATCATAGGTGGAGATGTCAAGCCTGCTAATTGTCCATCATCAGTCAAGAAAAATTGCCCGATGTCAACACCGGGAGCTGGTGTATCATTACCCCATGCACTACCGAAGGCTTCTGCTACATTACCACCTACTTGAGCGAGAACAGGAAAACCACCGCCTTCTAATCTGAAACTTAGACCGAATGCATCCTGGTACTGATCTGACAATACAAGACCAGAGACGGGTACATCATTAGGAAAAGTTTCAAAGTCGATAGAAATGCATCCATTCTCCACTTGAGCATTAAGCAAGAGTGCAAATGCAATAAAAATAGCCGTCGATAAACTTCTCATAAGTGTACTAATTGAGTTTGGTTAATGATTGAGTAGTATAAGAAAAATATATAATCTAAATTACAAAACATATATTATAAATTTGAGTCATACGACGACAATACCGAGCCAAAACTATTACCAGACATTCGAATGAGACAGATCCTGGTTGAGAACCCCTTATATCCGCTGCTGTAAGTCTTGCCTATCTTCTGGCAACATCTGTAAATACAGTGAGTTAGACGTCATAAAAGATGGGAAGTAAATTCTAACTCGCAATGTTCGTCTTATTACATTGGATTAAAATTTGTAAAAGACAATCAAACTATATTAGCATGGGTAGAGATAGTTGTAGATACAGGTGCTGGAATAATAGCGATAGTTGAGAAAAGTCTTCTATAATATTATTCATAGAAAGCTGCGATTAATCTTAAATTGGCATTAATCTAAAAGAGGCATTGATACTTTCAACACGATAATTAATTAAATCACCTTTCAGGGTACCAGCGATTACGGTTGGCTTACCTGCTGCATCCAGAGGTCCTACTTCAGTAAACTGAAATTCAAATGATTCTCCTTTAGTGATATTCGAATTACCATAAAGAAATAATCCGTCTTCCTCTCTACCATTTATGACTTGATCTAAAACCAAATTTTGCGTTAACGCAAAGACTGTTGGAAGATGCGTAAAACCAATAACGCAATCATCTTCATTCAGGACGCCGTCACCATTCCAATCATCAGTAGGCTCTGCAACACCGTCGCTATAGGTGTAATAACAATTGGTCAGTGTATCTACTGGAAGAAACATATTGAATAAAAAGCCATTAAAGTTCTTTTCATACCACAATAGCTCTGGATCAACTACTAAATGAGAATGCAATCCAAAATCATCTTCATATTCTAAATAAAAATACTCTTCATTAACCTCACACACTGCTATATCATCGAGCACATAATTATTATTCAATCCCGAAATAACAATTGGTGAAGAAATAGAGGTATCATCCAGATTAATTATACTCATAGTAGATGTCGATCCAGTACACAGCGCAACGGTAAAAAGAAATTCTCCCTGATCACTTAATGGAAATTTAAAGACACGGTCATCTGATCTTATCTGAACATTACCATTACTTACGACACTTCCATTACATGCCAATGCATTTCCTGTTATAAGCACATCATTAATGTCAGTATTGTCTGAAAGTAATATCGGATCGGTAATTTTTGTATCAGCATTATAAGGACCTAATTGAATTGTCTCTACAAATTCGCCGCAAAAATTTATAATCTCAAGTGTTAGGATTTCTTCAGATGGAATATTTAAAAATGAGAAACTTCCGTCCTCAGATAGCCATCCTGCCACAGTATTAAAACTACTACCACTTAACCGAATCTCATAATATGGCAATCCTAATTCATTACCGTTAGAGACAATTTGCACCTCACCACATAATTCTACAGGCTCAAATGTAGTATCTACATTCCAAGTACTAAAATGAGTTACTGTGCCTACATAATTATTACCTATTAATTCCGCTTGCCCCTCCTCTACCCAGTACCCAAAAGTCTCATCATAAGACCATAACGGTATAGAGACTGGTGCTTTACTTCTCAGACTTGCAGGTACAGGAAATTTTAATTCTGAAGTCGCTCCACCAGAAAGATTCAGTGTAACTTCATCTTTCGATTCTAATTCTACTTGTAACATCCCAAAAGTAGATAAACCTACAAGACTTCCATCTCTATCAATAGCACTCAGGTCACCCATAATAGTTTCGTTAAGCTCATTGTCAGAAGGATCTATCCATGAGATATATACATTATAATCGCCATCGTATACGAAGCCATCAGAATCAAGTATGCCATCTTTAGGCAAAGTTACCTGAGCACCACTTTTGTCTGTGACAGTACTTCTTTCAGCTGCACTAACAACACCTACAAGAATTTTATCACGTAATTGTATACTGGTATAATTTTGTTTTCCGTCAAGTAAAGCAAGTCTTCTATAGCTAGTGAATTTTCCTAAAGATGATGCAGACAAGAATACTTGAGTTCCTTTGTTCTCTATAGATTGAAAACTGAAATTACCGTCCACATCAGACATTACTGATAAATCATCTACACACGACTTACAGGTAATTAGCGCATCTTCTATAGCTTGTCCATCACTATCTACAATCCTGCCGGTTAATGATCTTGTAACTACATTCTGAGCATCAGGGAAATCAATATTGATCCGCCTATCAGTCGGCACTGCTGGTGTTCTAATTTCCTCGACAGTTTCAACTTCACCATCATTAGAACAAGAATAAAAGAATATCACTAAAGAAAGAGCGAGTAGAAGAGAAGATTTTTTGATCATAATGAAAATATTCTAAATAGTAGTTTTGATGAGTGTTCTACTTGTTAATCTATCCAAGATGGTAAACGTTAGTAGTAATCTTAATACATATTACAATCGAGATATAACAATGTGAAAATATACAAAAAATTTTGATAGCCGTAACTCTCTATAGAGTAACAAAATAGAATATTATATTAACAAAGTAAGAGGCAAAAGCTTCCCTATTAAGTACATCTGGAATTATCGCAACTCATTCCAACTGCACTACAGAAGCTCAGCTTATTAGGATATTAAGGATTTCTCAATCGAAAGCTCTTAATTGATCAAAGCTTCACTTGATAACATTCTAAAAAAAATTAACATATTAAAAGCCCATATAATCAATTGCCTTGCTATCACAATTCGGAATAAAAGCCCACACTTTACACTAATGGTAAAACAATAACTCACAAGCCCAAGCTGTTGCCTTAAGGGTATGTTATTTTATGGCAATTGAGTATAAGATTCCATAATATTGCAATGTTCTTATAACCGTCATATGTATGATAGCTGACATATATCACTTATCACACACTTTAGCATACCGTTAAGGTAACCTTTACCGCTTCATGACGTCTTAAGAGTATATCATTCCTGCCAACCTTTGATAATATAATTTTATCATTCATGGAAGCTCATCAATTCATGCTTCTATTTTATTTAATTAAAGTTTAACTTATTTATTATGAGAAAAATGTTTTTGTGTACCCTATTGGTTATGGGAGCTATGAATTTTTGTTTTGGACAAATGAATATCAAAACAGAAAGAATTACGGTGAAGACTTACGATACTAACGGATTATTAGAGCAATTTCAGCTCATGGGCAGTGAGGCTGTTGATTTTGATATACCTGCATACATTAAGAATAACGATCACTTAGAACGCCTTACCATTAATGGCACCTTAGGCACTAAGTTGTCTAAGACAATAATCAAATTTGATTCTAAAAACCAAGAGAACCCTAACTCAGAATATATCTGTAAGGATACCCAAGAAAAAAGCACGCCACTTATAGGCATATGGGGAACTGGTAGAAATGATCTACTAGGAGTAAATATAGAAGAAGTTATACCACATACTGCCGCAGCTATAGCAGGCATCAATGCTAATGAAAGCATCATAGAATTTGATGGAGAGGCACTTAATAGTTTTTGCGATCTTCAAGCAGCTGTGAAGGCAAGCACTATAGGTAATAGTGTAGAGTTAAAATTAAAGAATGGAGAAAGACAATATTCTAAATATGTCAAAGTAGGAAGCAGAGGCATCACAACAGTAAATTATAAGTACTGTGATGAAGAACCAATACAATTAATTACAGCTTCTAATCCAAACTCTGAAAATGGAGATTTTTCTTTGACTTCATATCCTAATCCGACAAGCGCTATATCACATGTAAATTTCAATTCTAAATCAGAAGAAGATATAATATTTACTGTAACAGATATTGCAGGAAGTTTAATCCATAAGGAAGTAATTATAGACTTCAATGGCAGCTTAAGATTAAATTATGATCTTAATAATCAGAACGATGGTACATACATCCTTTCTATACAGCAAGGAAAAGATTTCTACAGTAATAAAGTCCAACTTATAAAGTAAGAAGACTATACGTAATAAATAATATGAAGCGAGATCCTATTTATGGGTCTCGCTTTTTTTTATGTTATTTTTTTATGTGGAGCTTATTAGACACAGTTAGTATACCATTTAAACATTAGAATGTCGGAAATATTATAAGAGAATTAGTCAATCTCTGCGTTAAAAATACTCGTGATAGCTACGGCTATGACTGCGTTTTTTGCCTTGATCTTAACAAATTCTCTTTTATAATCTTAACCGACACCTTAAAATTTAAATGGCATTAGAACAATCTCACTACTACACACTTTAGCCACAACACATGGTCTATGCTTAATAATTGAAGCAGCTGTAGACTAGTGAATTAAAAAAAAATCACTTACAGGATTTCACTTAATTCTAAAAAGGCAAGACAAAAAAAAGGCAACAGTATATCTACTGCTGCCTTTACGTTTCTTTATAATATAAGACTTACTTAGCAAACTTAATAGGCAATGCTGCTCTTGTCTTATCCCAACCTACTATCAGGTGTACGTTATCCGCATCTACTTTCTTAAATCTCATAGACAATGCCTCTAAGTCTTGCTTTCCTTGTGTGACAGGTACACTAATCGTTGCTACATCTTTAGTCTCATCTCTATTCGCTGGACCCCAAGCTGGCATATCAGTATTCAGAATAAATGTCCATTCCGCTTTATTTACAATAGCATACAGGTTGTAACTTCCTGCTCTGATCGATTTATCTCCGATCATAACATTTTGGTAGAATGTGATCTCGGTTGATTCATTAGCACCGACTCTCCATACTTCTCCGTATTTTAATAATTCTCCGAATATATTTCTACCTTTTTTCTGAGGTCTTGAGTAAGAAACTTTCACCTTAGGTGCTGCAGCTTCTACTTCCTCTGGCTTAAGATAATTGACATAAGCTGAATTCTCAGGATAGTGTAGCATATCTCCTGGGCTCACATCATCGTCAGGAAATGAAGCTGTATTAAACATGATGGGAATAGCAACTCTTGTATCCTCCCACTCGATGAGCATATGTGCCGTATGATCATCAAATTCTTTAAACCCTATAGCCAAGCTCTCACGAGTCTCCGCAGTATTGCTCGTGTTTGCTTTTACTGAAGCGATAGTTTTAGACATGTCTCTGCCTTCATTACCCCAGATATGCCTCTGCGTAGAGAAGTGTACAGTCCAACTATTTTCATTGACATCTGCAGACATCGTATACCTTCCTCTTGGGATAATTTGGCCACCTATCTCTACAGCTTGATAAAATGTAACTTCTGTCGCCTCATTAGCACCCATACGCCACTCTTTGCCGTAAGGCACTAATGCACCCATAATTTTTCTTTCTTTCATAGCAGGAGCAGAGTAAGACACTTTCACCTTAGGACTCATCGTTCTATCATCATCCTGTAGATAATTTCTCCATGCAACATCAGCTGGATAATAAGATAATTGCATTGGACTTTTATCCATTTTAGGCCACTCAGAGTCTTGTGCACTTACGGTACTCAACAACAGCAGAAACATAAATGTGATTAAGCTTGAGAATTGTATTTTCATAATTGATTAAAATTTTATAAATAGATAGAAAAGAATAATTACAGACTAATATAATAAGAAGTTACTGTAGCTCTTAGGATGAAAATAACACAATGAGTTAGACAAAAAAGCTTATCTACAAATAATGACTTAAGATTCTGACCACACAACTTCCGTCGTAATTAGCACAATTTACTTATAAAGTTTTTAAGTGTATAAATCTTTAGTTGTAATATCTTCTTTTAGTTGTAATGACTAATTGAAAGTCTTACACTCAGATAGTAAGACCTTATTTTAATTAATATTGATATGATGTAAGAGAGAAGGTAAAAGAAGTACCAGAGAGGACATATATCAGAAGACATATTTAATCAAAGTTTTAATTCTAAAAGTGTAAGCCAATAAAATATTAAACTCAAGTCGCCACAGATTTGAAACCAGGTAGTTAAGTTTAGAATATCGTCATGAAAATGTCTGAAAAGATTGACAATTGAATTCTAATCTATGGATTAAAATTTAAAGACCATTGCAATGATTAAAATTGGCTTAGGCTGCTTTTCTCTGCAAGATGATCTTACAAGCAATGTCTGATGTTACTCTTACATGATGACTTAAGTGCAGTGGTATGGAAAGGATATCCCCGGGTACTAATGAATGCATATTGTCTCCTATAGTTATATCACATGACCCTTCTACAATCAAGAAAGTCTCTAACTCATCAGTATGAATCTCAGGAGGAGCTCCATCAGTAAGCCATACAATAAGCATTTTATTTTCTTTAGAAGCGCCTATTATGTGACCGTGCATCTTATCGTAAGCATCTGGTTCCTGTAAGATCGGATTATCAAGCCACTCGGAGTAATCTGAAATCTTAGAATTGTTACTTATAAGAGGTGGATTAGATACTGCCTCACCAGATTCTAATCTTAATTTGTAAGCAAGTACAGCCATAAGCATAGGCTTACTTGTCGGATTAGGAGCTAACTCGTGTGCTTTTGCATACGTCGCAAAAGATAATTCAATTTCTTGGATTTCATTTCTAAGTTCAGGATAATCTGTGATAGCTTGTTCAACTAATAGTAGACTATCTTCAGTAATCTCTCCGATTACGTAAGATTCTAATAAGCCCGATTCTTTTATTTCTTCTATAGACAACATGAAAATATTATATAATAAATTATTAAAACTGATCCTAAGAAAAGTGATTTTTCGTATTTAAGTTCTTTTCTTAATATATCTATACCTTTTCGTATTCTGGTTTTTAATGTTCCTAAGGGAATATCTAATTCTTCTGCTGCTGCAGAATGAGAATATCCTCTTAAGTATACATAATCGATTACAATTTTATATTTGTCATCGATTTTATTAAGCAATGTTACTGTATCAAGGGCATCGATATTTTGATTTGTAACAAAAAAACTTTCGTGCTTCCTTTCTATAGTATCTGTCATTTTATTGTTCTTATGCTTCTTTAAACGCGTGACATCTATTGCACTATTCCGAGCAATACGAGCCATCCACGTAAATAAGGAAGATTTAGATTTATCATATTGATCTATCTTATCCCATATTTTAAGAAAACATGATTGCAAAACTTCCTCCGCAATTTTTTCAGAACCTACAATGCGTGATATAATTCCATTCAATGTAGCCGCATAGTTATCATATAAATATGATAGCCCTTTTTCATCACGACTTTTGATTAAATCTACCAACTGATCAACACCTAATCCGTAAGACATAATATAAATTAATACTATTAATTAAACCTAAAATTAATAATAAAATCAGAATAATATGCAGCTAACTACATGTCAAAATTTCTATCCAAAACATACCGAAAAGATGCTAAACCACTTAAAATCAATCAATTAATATATTTCACTAATATATAATGACCAATTTAATCTTACATACGTATCATTCTGATGTATTGGATGTCTGTTACTATGTTTTCTATAAAATATACTTTATCCACAAATTATTGATGACATTCTTTATACAAGTAGAGGCTTCTTATTTAATTATGGATATATAGTATCATACAAACAATAGATAATAAGCTTTAAAATATCACCTATTCTGGATAACTGTTCTAATAACTCGATGACTATAGACGTGATAAGAGTTCTTGAATATATAATTGTAATAGTAGTTATAAATGATATCTCTCCGATCCACCGGATAACCATCATTCCTATACTCCTATCAATAACCCTCAGCGTCGTAATAATAAATTTTGAATAAAAGTTAAAGTTAATCAGAGTAACTTTACTGTTTCTTATTTACAGATCTTACAAGCATGGAGGATTCAAAAGCATTAGATATAAAAAGACATGACTCTTCTGCTGACAAGTCATTAAGACCACACAGTGCTGCCGACGAGTATCTTCTGCGTCATTTCAATAAGCTAACTACTATACCTGAAAGACTGACTATCTACAACGATAGATTTGGCTACCTAAGTTGTCATCTTAACGAGCACTCGCCGACTACAATCCTAACACACAAGAGTCAAGAGAAAGCCATTCTTCTAAATCTACAAGCAAACAAGCTTCCTATAACTCAATTTTCTACTCCACTCTCAGTACAAAAGAATGAGATAGATTATGCCATTATGAAAGCCCCAAAGTCGCTTGAGCTATTTCATTTTTTCTTAGAACATATAGTACACAATTCTACCGCAGATGTAACTATCGTCGTTGCATTCATGACTCGCCACTTCAGTCCTAAATTATTATCTATATCAGAAACATATTTTCAGGGTGTGGAGCAGAGTAAGGCAATCAAGAAGTCAAGGTTACTCACACTTACTAAAAAGAGAAAAGTCGACAAACTGAATACTATAAATATTATAAATTACAATAACCAAGAGTACAGACAATATTGGGGTGTGTTCTCTTCTCAACACATCGATTATGCGACTCAGTTTTTCTTAGAACATCTTGAGTTAAATTCTGAATGCAAGAAGATTTTAGATCTGGCATCGGGCAATGGGATCATCGCAAAAACTATAGAGCAAAAATTACCAGACTCAGAAATACATCTCTTAGATGATTCTTTCCTTGCTGTAGAGTCCTCGAAATTAAATATCGAAGGTAAAAACATACATCACCATTATAGTAATGATCTATCTGATTTTGAAGAAAATACTTTCGATCTAATCGTTACTAACCCACCGTTCCACTTCGAGTATGAAGTAAATATTCAGATCACACTAAAGTTATTCATAGAGTGTTACAGATGTCTTAAGTCCGGAGGAAATCTACAGATAGTGGCAAGTAGACATCTCAACTACATGACACACCTTATGCCTCTGTTTCAAGAGGTCAGAATTATAGCAGAGAATGATAAATTCATCATATATAAATGCATGAAATAAATATATAGGTTACATGACATTCTTGATAAAATAACTTCTACCTCTAAACTCTACACGATCACCACTTTTCTTTTTCAAAAAGACCTTACTCAACGGCGCTATCGGCGATATTGTATAATACATCTCATCTTCCACTTTCACCTTACCTAAACTCACAGAGATATAGAAATTACCATTATCTGTAATTACAATAGCTCCTGCAACAACTTTATCATGAGTTATATCTGATGACATCTGCTTAAGACGATTCTTAGTTACATTGAGCATGTCCATCTGTGACTCTATCCTATCGAGTTCTTGTTGCATCATTGCCCTTCCTGTCTCAAACTTATCTCCTGCAGAGCTCTTCGTCTCATTGAGCTTAGATTCTTGTATAGAATTCTTAGCTTTGAGAAGTGATACCAATTGCATCTCGATATGGCCATACATAACCGCTTGCAACGCCGCTTTTATATCTTCATTATTTTTTGTCATCATATTATGTGGTATAAGGTACGCAATACAGACTACCTCAAATATCATTTGTGCTAATCAGAAAATCTCTACATTAATACTGGTGATATTTGTTAATTTTATAACATAGTCGATCGTGTATATTTCTGCTCTAAATATCATAAATTATTATTGATGAAATCAACAATAAGAATATCATTGTTAGCAACTTTATTTTTTATGCTTCACAGCTGCGAAGATTGTGAAGTCTTAAGATATCACTTTCCTGTAGACGTCAATAATACGATAGATCAAAATATTGTGCCAATCGGAGAATCGTTTGAGATTACCTTTAGCATTTCTGATCAGATAGAAGACACTAATGGCAGAATACATGATATTGAAAATGAAGGTTTCGACATTGGCGTCTCTTTCCAAAAGTATGTAGGCGGTAAACTTGATGATAACAAATTCCCTTATAAGTTCTATGAAGATGGTATTGACGATTTAGATATAGAAATGATCGAAGGTGAAGTCATTAATTCGAGTAACTATTCTTTAACCTATAATGGCTCATTTAAAACCTCATTATCAATTAAGCCTTCGCATAATCAAGACAGTCGAGAAGTGAAATTTAAAGTCACTCCATTACGTAAGGATACATTTGTTATTCATTTTACTAATTCGCTTTGGGACAGTAATAGAGACAATAAAAGCTGCTTCGACCTTAACTATATTAAATTTGAAAACAACACACAAGATGTCCCATCCTATGTAACGGATGAATTTGATGAAAGTGAAAAATATTTTGCAGAAAGGTTTTCAGGAAACATTCGTAATACATTTGTTCAATATGACGGAGGAACATTCTTTATCGTAGAATAAATAATCGCATGCACCAAAGAATAGCACATGTAGCCCTCGTTGTAAAAGATTATGATGAAGCAATAGATTTCTATATCAACAATCTCGACTTCATCCAATTATACCATTTAAGTATTAGAATGTCGGTTATATTATAATAGAATTAGTCAATCTCTGCGTTAAAAATACTCATCATTACGTGTGCCGCCCACAGCGGTAGCAAGCGCTATGACTCAGCCCACCCGCTTTCGTGGTTCACTTTTTTCGAGTATTATCGTACTCGATTCGTCTGCAACGAAATCATTCGTTCATGCCTTAACCTTAACAAATTCTCTTCTATAATCTTTTCCGACACCTTAAAATTTAAAGGGTATTAGAAGATACTAAATTAAGTGAAGCAAAAAGATGGGTCATGGTCGCTCCTAATGGCACTAAGGAGTGCAGCTTACTCTTAGCTAAAGCTTCTAACGAAGAACAAGAAAAAAGCATAGGTAATCAAGCTGGTGGAAGGGTATCTTTCTTTCTACATACCGATGACTTCTGGAGAGACTATGAGAAACTAAAGACTCGAGGTATCAACATTATAAGACCTGCTGGCGAAATGGATTATGGCACTGTAGCAGTATTCGAAGATCTGTACGGCAATAAGTGGGACCTTATACAACCTAACGAGACCAACAAGAGCATAATCGCATAATACTTAATGCTATTGTAATGATTCACTTTAATACCTGATAGCTATTTTTCATTCGACATATTCTACGGTTCTGTGTGCAATTTCTTAAAAGATGGGTATACGAAGATGGGTCCGAGAAGATGGCTCTCAGCTACCTATGAAAGATTCCATAAAAACCATATAGCAGCTAATGCAGATTACTTTTACTAAGTAGTAGTAAAACTTCTAATTATATAGATAATCTTAAGATGGAAAAAAGAGAAAATCTATTTTTCTCCCATAATCGCCTTAGCGACACGCTGCCCGTCCATAGCTGCAGATAGTATACCACCGGCATATCCTGCACCCTCACCACAGGGATACAGATTAGATACCTGCGGATGTGCACAAGTCGTATAGTCTCTCGGGATTTTTACGGGAGCACTGGTACGACTTTCTACACCTACGACATTAGCACTATCAGTAAAGTAGCCTTTAAGCTTTAATGCAAAAGATAATAGTCCTTGCTGCAATCTATGGTATATAAACTCTGGCAATAATTCATGAAGTGGCGCCTTATATAATCCAGGGATGTATGAAGAATCATTGAGGGCGAGCATTTCCTTACCGTTAGTAAAATCTATGAGATTCTGAGCTGGCGCTTGCTGACTACCATCACCATAATCAAACAAATGCTGCTCTACATCTTGCTGAAAATGCATCGTCGCAAATGGACCTTCATAACCGTATTCTGCAAGCTCTGATACTGATACCGATGTGACGATGCCAGAATTAGCATATGGAGAATCTCTTCTGGACAAGCTCATACCGTTAACGACAATCTCTCCTGACGCCGTAGCAGCAGGAACGATTAATCCACCTGGACACATACAGAAAGAGAACACACCTATATCATCGATCTGAGATACTAATGAATAAGAAGACGCCGGCAAGTTTTCAGATCTTGGATTTTGGCCATACTGTATCTCATCTATTAAAGATTGCGGGTGTTCTATCCGTATACCTAATGCAAAATCCTTAGCTTCTATCGTTAAGTCTTTACTATCTAAAAGCTGATAGATATCTCGAGCAGAATGTCCTGTAGCCAATATATAATGATCTCCTTGTATCTCCTTATCTCCTACTATTACACCATGACATTTTCCGTCTTTAATAATTAAGTCAGTGACATGATGATCAAATAAAACCTCTCCACCATATTGGACAATAGTAGCTCTTATATTAGCTATAATCTTGGGTAGTTTATTAGACCCTATGTGAGGATGTGCATCTACGAGGATGTCATCCTTAGCACCATGATCTACAAGAATCTTTAGGACTTTTATAATCTTACCTCTCTTCTTAGATCGAGTATATAATTTTCCATCAGAATATGTACCAGCCCCGCCTTCTCCATAACAGTAATTGCTATGTGGATTAACAACACCATCCTGCTGTATGGACTTAAGATCTCTACGGCGAGCTTGTACATCCTTACCTCTATCCACTACTATCGGTTGCAAGCCTAACTCGATACATTGCAGTGCAGCAAAGTATCCAGCAGGACCAGCACCTATAATGATAACTTTCTTTTTGTCTTTAGTATCCTGATATTTAATATCAACAGAATCAGTGACAATATCATCTTTACTTGAGACTATTATACGTAATATATAGAGTGGTTCTGCACCACGAGCATCTATCGATTTTTTGACAATTTTAAAAAATAATTTGGCCTTTCCTTTCTTTCTTATCTTCTTTTCTATTTGTCTTCCTATGTAAGCGACATCATCGATATACTGTGGTGGAACTTTTATTTGTACTTCTTTATACATCTTACTATGACCCTTAAGTTATCAATTACTCCTCTACTAATATATCTGTAAATGTTCCCGATACTTCTATGCCTCCAAGGGCATTTCTATCTAACGTCCCAGAGAACGATCCCGAGATAGTACTCTTTTCAATATTGCAAGAAGTAACTGTCACAGATCCTACTTGTATGAAATCAGTATACCTTGCATCCCGACCATCAATATATTCTATATCAGATTCATTACATACTGACGCCATCATATCTACCATAATGCAGTCCTCTGCTTCACCTTCAAAACTATAACTACGATTCTCTATACATACACCAGCGATATCAGTTTCTAAGTCCTGAATACCAATAGTAAAAGTTCTTCCATCATTAAATGTAAAGTACAATTCTACATATCGAGTAATGAATCCTCCAAGCGTTGTATTAGATACACCTCCAATAGCCGTGCCTTCAGATATACTCTCTCCATCAATCAACATAGAAAAACTCGATGTAGGCACAATACATTCCGGCTCCTCATCACCGCAAGAGGATAATACTATCGTCAATAGAATCATTAAAATAAGGACATTAGGCTTCATATTACTATATTTTATTAAGTGTAAATATAAGTGTATTAAACTGTAAGCTTGCGTTTGTATAATAAAATAGAATTGAGACCCAATATCTGCCATTTAGTTGACGTTGGTCGATAATTTTATGATTTTCATTTAATCAATTTGACTTACTATTCTCATTCATACAATTTGTACCTTTGCACTCGCTTAATTGCTTTAGTTTGCATTAAGTCATTAAAAATCAACCTTTTAGATGGAAAAGAATCAAGGCATAGGGATACTACTCATATTTGTAGTTATTGCGATATACTATTTCTATACAGCGCCTACGGCTGCAGAATTTGAGAGACAAGAATATATCCAAGATTCCATTAAGCAAGCTCTGGCACTTGAAGTCAAAGTAGCGGAAGAGACTAAAGCTGTGCCAGCAGTATCACTCCCTGACTCAGTAAGAATTCAGAATCTTAACAGCAGCTATGGGCCTTTCTCATCAGCGATGATCGGAGAATCGCAGACGGTAAGTATCGAGAACGATAAGATCAAAATCTCATTTGATACTAAGGGAGGTAAAATATCTAATGCTCTTATTAAAGAACACTTTAAGATCAAGCAAGATAGTATTACCCACGAGCAGAGTAAGGAGCCGTTGTACCTTCTGGAAGATGACAAAAACAAATTCCAATATCTCATTCCTACTCAGAGATATGGTAAGATCAATACAGCTGACCTATACTTTAAGCCAAAAGTCAATGGCAACTCTATTACATTAACAGCGACATTAGATGGTGGCCAGTCTATATCACAAGTATACACCTTACAAGCAGACGGCTACAAGCTTGATTATGACCTGAAGTTCAACAATATGAACCAGATCATCGATAGCTCTAATCCTGCCGTAAGATTACAGTGGCATAATTACTTAGATAAACTTGAACTTAACGATAATTTTGAGCGATACTATTCTACAGTATACTTCAAAGAAAACGATGAAGGCTCTGACTACTGTAATTGTAGAAGTGATGCAATAGAGGAATTACCTAATTCAAAATTCGGATGGGTATCTCATGTCAATCAATTCTTCAATACATCGATAATCGCTGAGAACAAATCTTTTGAAAATGGAATATTTGAGACAGTTGTATTAGAAGCAGAAGATGAAGACTTAAAATTACTTAAGACAGAGTATGACATTAGATTAGACCTCGCAAGCGAGGAGATCTTTAATATGAAAATGTACATCGGCCCTAATGAGTATAATGATCTTAAGGGGTATGCTCCAGAGCTACAGCATATTATTCCATTCGGTAGATCTTTCTTTGGAAGTATTAACAGGCACCTTATCAGACCAGTATTTAATTGGCTATCTAAATTTATAAGTAGTAAAGGGCTCGTGATCATATTCATGATATTCATGCTTAAGATGTTACTCTACCCTCTTATGTATAAGATGCTCTACTCGCAAGCTAAGATGGGAGCTCTTAAGCCAGAATTAGCAGACCTTAAACTCAAACATAAAGATGAGCCACAGAAAGCTCAGATGGAGACTATGAAAATATATCGAGAATATGGTGTCAGTCCGCTTGGTGGATGTATGCCTATGATTCTTCAGATGCCTATATGGTATGCTCTATTCCGATTTTTTCCAGCCTCTATTACATTCAGACAAGAATCATTCTTATGGGCAACCGATCTATCATCTTATGATGTTATAGCTTGGCTACCATTTACGATACCGGCATTCGGATCACACATCAGTTTATTTACAATACTATGGGCTGTATCGACAGTGATCTACTCATTCTACAATATGAGACATATGGATATGTCAGCTAATCCTGCGATGAAGTACGTACAGTATTTCATGCCGCTAACATTTCTATTCTTCTTTAACACCTATGCATCGGGACTGACTTGCTATATGTTCTTCTCTAACTTATTCAATATAGCTCAGACGATACTCACTAAGAAATTTGTCTTTAATGAGGAAAAAATAAGAACAGAGCTTTACGCCAATAAAGCAAAACCTAAAAAGAAAGGTGGCTTCCAAGCTAAACTCGAAGAAGCTATGAAGCAACAACAGGATAATGCTAAGAAGAGAAAAAAGAAGTAAGGTTTAGTAATTAGTTATCAATTATAGATTGTGAATGATAAATGATTAGTTATTTATAGTTGATTGTAAAGCACTAAGGTTATACATAATAATTCCATCTCAAAACATAGACTGGGATTAGTAATATATGCATAGATTACAACTGCATTACTCATTGAAAGTAGACGTTGAAACAATGTGTGAAAAAGAAAGGTCTTACGGAGCGGTAAATACGTATTCGATAAATACCTTCAAAAGCTACTAAGTAATATTCTTTTCTATATCTTGTTATCAAACAACAGAAATGATGAGATATTATATTCTAATTTCCATTAGCTTTATTCTTGGCCTTCAACTTAATAGTCAGTGCATAACCAATCCAGACGACTACGTGGATGAACATCCGCTTGAAAATAGGCACCGATCCTCACGTATATATACGCCAGTATACATTACAGGAGACTATGACAATACCGAATCTTATTCATTATTAGAAGAACAGCCCTTGTTCAATGTTGGATTTGTGAAAAGCTTGTGGGCAGGAGGCGCAGACCCAGCTGGAAATTTAAAATTTACGGGCGTAGATTATGTTCAAGGGGATTTTGATGGTATTGTCACTGGTCCAATATCAGATAATAGTATTGAAGGTTTCTGTGATTTCTATTCAAACATATGGTTTGTTAGTGGTCAAGAAATTACATTTCTTAAAAACAGATTTGCAAATGGGGAATTGAGAATTGAGGATATCTCAGAAGACATTCTAACGTGGCCAGCAAAAAGTAATCCTCATAATGGCGAACTTGCAGTAGACTATGACATGGCTCCATTTTTTGACTTCAATGCAGATGATATTTACAATCCTTTGGATGGAGACTATCCAGTTGCAGTCCAAGAACAAGTCGACTTAATTCCACTCGCATTTAACTTCTCGATCTACAGCAGTAATGTAGATCAGGTCAATACTGGTTTTGTGCCGATAGAATTAGAATTCCATCAAGTCAATTATGTTTTTGATTGCTCAGGTTTAAGCGAAGCCAATCATTCGGTATTTACAAATGTTAAAATAAGTTACAAAGGTAACGTTGACCTTAAGGATGCAAGAATAGGCCTGTGGGAAGATATGGATCTAGGATGTTATGAGAATGACTATCATGGATGTGCTCCTGAACTTAATGCAACATTTACTTACAATGATGGCTCTAATGAGAACTTATGTCTTCCTTTTGTTAATGGCTTGACTGAACCAGGTGCAGCACTACAAACAATGGTTTTCTTAAATGCTGATATCCAATCCTATCTTGTCTATGATAATCCTGGTGTGGGTAGTAATCCTCCTCAAACAGCAGACCCACAAACAATGAGAGAATATTACAACTACCTTAATGGCATATGGCTTGATGGTACTCCTTTGACAATAGGTGGTAGTGGTTTTAATCCGAATAGCAATAATCAAACAAATATTCAATATAAAGACCTACCTAACAATCCTAATGGTTGGTCTATGGCCAGTGAAGGCATAGGTGTGAATGACAAGAGAACTATCACTGCTATATACGATGGGGACTTGATACCTGGCCAGCATCTTAATTTTCATTTTGCTGATCATATTAAATATAGTCCGAGCCATAATCACTTGAGTATATTCGATATATATGAAGAAACCGTGAATCAATTAAAAAATGAACACCAAGAACTTTTACTCAATGGGAATATAGATTGTCAATATGAAGTGTGTGAAGACGATTGCGTATGGCCTGGCGATGTAGACGGTGACGGCATCACTGATGGTAAGGATATATTAATTATGGGACAGTTCATATCTGGAATAGATTCAATAGGTCCGTCAAGGCAAAAGGTATCACATTATTGGAGTCCAGTTGGTTCCGAAGGCTGGAGTTTTGAGCAAAACAATATAAATGCAAAATATGCAGATGTATCAGGAAATGGTATCATAAATAGAAGCGACATTGATATCCTTGAACTCAATTTCGGAAAAACGAATGAAAAATATGTTGACGCTTATAAGGAGATTAAAGAGGTTGATGACTTAAACTTAAATATTGAAATGGATGTATCGGAGCTCACATGGCCTAATCAAAGTCTTTTTGATAATCTATTTGAATTTGAAATCAACTTAATAAAAGAAGCACAAACACAAGAAAAAATCAGAGGGATTTCTTTCAAGATTGAATTGGATACACTATTGATATACCCTTTTGACAGAAACACTTACAGATTGAATTTTCAAGTTGATTATTCATATTCTCAATTAGATGAAATTCCACAAGATAACGAGTTTAATGAGGCAAATATAGTTGGTAAATCTTCAATCGTGATAACAAATCTGGATCAAAATGAAATGGCGGAAAACGACATCATTATTAGCAATACTTTTAAATTACGAAATCAAGCTACCACAACAAACTTAGATGGTATAGACACTATTACATTTAAGATATACGATGCATATGCAATGACCACTGATGGAGAATTAATCGAAATGGGTATTATCCATCAAGATCTAATCGTCCGCAATCTACCTGTGGTTACTACAACCTCTATTGATGGTTTAACTGAGAATACTCCATCATATAAAATCTACCCTAATCCACTCTCTAACGAAGTGGAGATAAATATGAATACCCCAAAAACAGGAAATATTAGAGTTTACAATATGAGTGGTCAAACTCTTCTTAAAAGGAATTTTCGCTCTAAATCAATCTTAAAATTAGATCTTACTGCATTAAAGGCTGGTGTGTATAATCTGGAAGTTAAGGGAGAGGGCGATCAGATATTTTCAGAAAAGATTATCAAGTTTTAATTGAGCGAAGTCATCAATCTAAATAATTATCGATTATACTAATAACTAATCATTAGTATGTCTGTAAAAAACCTTATCCCAGCATTCGACATCAATATGGGTGGCATCATAATCAAGTAAGCCTTGCCAACTCAGAAGGTACAGCATGTGGATCCTCTCTTATACCATTTTAATATTAGAATGTCGGTTATATTATAATAGAATTAGTCAATCTCTGCGTTAAAAATACTCATCATAGCTACGGCTATGACTGCGTTTTTGCCTTAATCTTAACAAATTCTCTTCTATAATCTTTTCCGACACCTTAAAATTTAAATGGTATTATTACTGCATCATGGTACTTTTAAGTTTAACAAAGATGCTCTTGCTAAGCATCAAGGGATAGGCATAAAAATGGCTGCAAGTGAAGGGTTTGCTGTCAACAGTACTCAGTAGCAATTGACCTATAGGTTTCTGAATTTAACAGTTTGAAACCGTAGGAGTATTCAATTACAACTAAATACATTCACTACACCTATATTCCGTCCAAAAATAAAATAATTTAAGGCAGAGGCAACCTTTTATTTATTTCTTCCGTGTATGAGATTATAAACAAGCATGATGAAAAAAATTCTATTCTTACTTCTACTTATGGCTAGCATACTTTTTTTCTTAGATAGTTGTCAGAAGCCGGAAGCCGATGATTGTGAGGTCAGTTATCGAGATGATCTAATGCCTATTATAATGGCATCCTGCTCAAATGGATATTGCCATGGTTCAACAACTCCTTCTTTTGAAATCTATGAAAATATCAAGGTGGTCGTGGAGAATGGTAAATTATATGAGCAAGTGGTAGACTTAAAAAGTATGCCTAAGAGCAACAATGATTTTTCGTCAGAGAATCGAGATCTATTTGCTTGCTGGATAGAATCTGGCGGACCTAATAACTAACTATTGTCAATCCTAAATAAATAGTATGTTAGAAAAGACCTAACTTAGGAAGCTATGAATTTGTCTTCCTTGCCAGAACTTATTTCAGGATGTAAATCAAAAAATCCTGGAAGTCAGAAAAAGTTGTTCATGCTTCTGTATGACTATGGGCTTAGTATTGCAAGGAGGTATGGTGCTACAAATGAAGATGCAGAAGAAATCGCCAATGATGGATTCTATAAGGCTTTTACTAAAATAGAAAAATATCAGGACCATATTCCATTTCAATTGTGGCTCAGAAAAATTATTATCAATACAGGCATAGATCATTATAGAAAGTATAAGAACGAAAGAATAGACTCGGGTCCATATACTGTAAAAACGATCCAAAATCAAGGTGCTCAAAATTTAGATCAGGAATACCTTCTGAACATTCTAAATAAATTATCGCCTCAGTATAAATTGGTATTCGTATTGAATGTGATAGAAGGATATAAACATGATGAGATTGCAGAGCTTCTAAATATCTCGGTAGGCACCTCAAAATCCAATCTTTCTAAAGCAAGAAAAAGATTGAAAGAACTAATTAATGAATTCAAAGAAAATGAAAAATTTGAACGACAATCAGTTAGATGACTTGTTTAAGGCTAAGTTTCCAGTAGAGAACTATCAAGGGCATTTAGCACCAGGACACAAAGAAAAGCAATGGAGGAAACTTGCCAGTCGCTTGTATGGTCGCAACAATAATCGTCCCTTCATGATTTTTATTTTTGGCTTAGTAAGCATAGCGGGATTTGGATGGATTGCTTATAACACCTGGGGCTTTGAGGATAATACTCAAGTATTGTCAGAATCTAATAAATCAAAAAATGAAATCCTATCATCTACATCGATAACGGATAACAATGTATTAAATCATAGTCTTCCATATGGCGAGCAAGAAGAAAACCCCTATACATCTCTATATACAAAGAATGAAGAGCCTTCTGAGAAAAACACTATAACTACTAAAGGCTCTAGTACGAAGGCAATTAAGAATAGTTCGCTTGTCAGCACTAACGATATGAGGATAGCTGATTCTAAGGAGCTTTGCAATTGCCCCGATGATTATACAGACTCTAAAGATGATACAAGTACTGGCAGGATGATCGAAGCTGTTGTGCCTGATAAAAATGAGAACATTACTCAGTCCGATACTTATTATTCAGACACCAAATCAATCAGCAGATCTACCTCTAATACTATTGAGCACATTAATAAATTAAATCTAAGAATTAAATTTGAAAATGAGAACATATCAATTCTCGACCTAAAACTTGCTACTACAATTGAGCTAAAAAATAGCAAACCGATTACCTTGGATATTTCAGCAGGTGTATTTCAAGACTACTTTATTGACAGTACAATTAGTGATACTACTTCAGTTTCTTTCTACGTATCGGCAGGTATAACTTTAAATAGAAAGACAGCATTCAGAATAGAATACAATGAACAGAATATACAACGAGGGTTTGGAGAGATAGCCTTTGGACGTAGAAATATTGGCTTATATATTCCCATCATAGATTCTACCTTAAGTCAAGCAAGTGCTCGATATAAAGTCCGATCTATAGAACTAAGTCTTGCCAGACATCTTATTTCAATTTATAATATTGATCTCATGCTTAATCCAGGATTACAATTGAGCAACAACTCAGAAGGGGATCTTACTTTGGAATATGAAAGAATATATGGTTCAGAAATAATTAGTTACAAAATAGATGCTGCACCGATAAGTCTTAATAACGCCTTCTTTGCTATGTCTTTAGAATATCCGATAAACCAAAATTTAGGATTCCAATTTGCTTACAAAAGATACTTCAGCCTCAAGGAACAGTTGTTACCATGGACACAACGCAATAGGTTATCAGCTGGAATGACTTTAAGTTTTTAAATCATTTCAATAAAAAATTATAATATGAGAACACTAATATTTTTTTCGATGGCTGTATTCATGAATACGGTAAGCTCAGCACAAAGACCTAATTGGGTCAACTGCTTAAGCGGTGAAGTGGTTAATGACATGATTATTATAGATGAAGAAATGTGGATAGCCACTTCTGGAGGTGTCGTAGTTAGTAATAGTTTAGATAACAAAAACACCTACTACACTACACAAAACTCTATCCTTCAAAGCAATATCATTAAGCAAATTAAATTAGACTCTAAAGGCACGATCTGGATACTCACTGATCGTGGACTCGTATCTGTAGCAGAAGAATGGAAGTTGCACGAAGTTGAAATTGATAGAATAGCATTGGACGAAAATAACAATTTAATTGCTGTTCATCTCTCAACATTAATTACCTGGACAGGAGATGAATTTGTATCGACTGAATTATCATCAAACCAAAGTTGGATTTACGCTACATTAGATTTGATAATAAACAAACAGACAGGAGATATATGGATAGCATCGAGTGCAGATTTCAGTTCATTAGCTGTACGTCAAATAAGCCAAGGGTCTGAAAGCTTCATTACCAGTTCAAATTCTGCCTTACCATGGACGACTAATGGCGTCTCCTTCTCAATCGATAATGATGGCATTACTTGGATGTTAGCTGAAGGCCGTATCTATATATTTGACGGAGAATGGAAAGATATATCTGCGCAGGATGATCGATTAGATGCTAAGAGTTATTATCGTATCACTCATGATGAATTAGGAAAAACTTATCTCGTAGATCATGAAAGTATTACTATAATAGACGCAGATATGAATATATCACAACTACCCTATCCTAAGGAATTGAGAACATTGCATACTCCAAGTTTTATCAAAATAGTTAATAAAGATATATTCTTAGGCATCAGGAATATGGGATTATGGAAATATAGCGATAGCGAATGGTCAAAAATTAATACATCTGAGAACTCATTCAGGTACAACCATATGGAAGTCAGTAAAGATCAGAGCGAAAAGATTTATATAAAAACAGGAACCAGTTATAGTTTCAATCAAGAACGTAAAGACAACCAAACCTATACCTACACCGATGGCTTATTAGAAGATGAAAGCATGGAATATCCGTTCTATGATGCTATTAGTTATAATCTTGAGATACTAGGTAATGTACCTAACGAAAACTGGATGCATGTCGATAATACTCTATTTCAAGAGATCAATGACGAATGGGAAGAGGCCATCCTACCAAATGCTTTTCCAGATCTTAACCTACAGAATAGCTCAATATACTTTGATCACAATAGAGACCGATGGTTAACCTTAAAAGATACCAGCATCATACTCTACGAAAGCCCATTAGGATGGCTGAAGTTTGGAGCCGAATCACATTTAGAAAAATATGAAAGATTCAATTCAATATTTAACCATCCATCTACAAATGATCTATGGTTGACTTCATCTAATTATCTATCCACATATAATTATGAATTAGACACATGGAAGAATGTACTATGCTGGGACTTAGACTTAAGTTCTAATAACTTACGAACGACTATCACAAAGGATGGGAATATATATGGGATAAGTGGTTCGGATTTTTTTAGAGTGATAAGACAAGATAGCTTAGAAATAATTATTGATCCAGAGTCACCGTTATTCCAATACCCGAGTATGTATACTATCTTCGCGGATGGTAACGACATATGGATAGGAATGGAAGGTCAAGTAGTAAAGTATGCGGATGAGAATATTGAAATATTTAATCAAGAGAATTCTGGCATACCTCAGGCTGCAATCAACTCCATAGTAAAAGACGAGAACGACAACTTATGGCTTGGAACTTCTGGAGGAGGGCTGTCAATCTATAACCCTAATGGCGTTACCGACGATATCCTCGCTAAAGCAAGCTTAACAAAAATAACCGAAATAAAACATGAAACATATAAAGTATACCCTAACCCAGCGACAACAGAAATAACTATTAAATCTCTGACGCAAGATAATGTCCTTAATTATCGTTTGTTAGATGCACACGGGAGGTTAGTTAAAAGAGGAATGAGTATGATGGGCTCAAAACAATTGAATATACAGGATATTCCTTCAGGTTTATTTTATATACAAGTCATAGAGCCCTCTGCTTTTTCGTCTTCTATTTTCAAAATAATTAAACTATAAATTATGCATAATAAAAGAAGAGAATTTCTAAGAAATACTGTTATCGGAGGTATAGGTGTAGGTTTCTTAAATAACAATAGTCTAAGAGCTACAGAAAGACAAGATGCAGATATACTTTGCGAGAAAACTACTCAAGATTATTTCGGTGAGGGACCTTTCTATACCGATCAACCTCCACTTATGGATAACAATTTATTGGCCTCAGAAGCGGAAGCAGGCGAGAGAATGATCATAAGCGGGCGTGTATTTAATATAGATTGTTCAGAATATATACCTGATACAATTGTAGACGTTTGGCAAGCTAATGATGCAGGCCAATATGACAATGACACATATAACCTAAGAGGCTTTACCCGTACAAATGCACAAGGTTTCTATTTATTTGAGACCATAAGACCAGGCAAATATCTTAATGGCAGTAAGTTTAGACCTTCGCATATTCATTTCAAAATAAAGCCGCCTGGCTTTCCATTACTGACAACACAATTATACTTTGAAGGAGATACAGATATTGCGGATGATGCGGCGGCTTCCATCACTGATGGACAATATGATGCAACTGAAAGAATTATATCTCTACAAGAAAATTCAGATGGCAAATTAGAGGGACAATTTGATATCGTTATTAATGGTAGTGGAATTACGGTGGGCTTACAAGACCTCCACCTTAACACAGGAATGATATATAGTGCATCTCCTAATCCAATGGATAATCATTTGGAGATAAAATATGGCGTCTTTAAGAAAGCTAAAGTTGGAATCGTAGTTTATGATCTTCAAGGTAAACAAGTCGCTATTCTGGAAGATAGAATTATGACTCCAGAAAAATATTCAGTGACTTGGAAACCTAGTTCTGGAATTGATGCCGGACATTATTTCGTAGCTATCAAAATAAATGATCTACAAGTACATTATTTGAAAATAATTAAAGGCTAGTCAATAGTGAGAGTTTACTATTATCCATTCTCGATTTTTGATCTTATCCACTTCACATTTATATAAATTGTCTGAATTACGGATTAGATGGACTACTCAGATAGCACGGATTAATTAGAGATATAAAATAATCCGCGGATTCTTTATTCTTTTTTATTCTACTTATTAAATATATGTCTTTAGAGTCATTGATTCTAATCTTTGTAAATGCAAGAACAATTACCTCCCCTACCCATTATCTTTAAAAAATTTATTATGAGTAGAAGTGTTCGTCATCTTATTCCAGCCTTCGACATCAATATGGGTGGCATCATTGTCAAGCAAGCACTACCTACTCAGAAAGTACCGCAAGTAGATCCGTTTCTGTTACTGCATCATGGTACATTTAAATTCAATAAAAATGCACCTGCTAAGCATCAAGGCATTGGGCCGCATCCGCATCGGGGATTTACGCCAGTTACATTCGTTATCGATGGAGAAGTGCATCATCGGGATAGCAGAGGTCATAATCAAATCGCTAAAAAAGGTGAAGTCCAGTGGATGCACACAGGTGCAGGCATCATACATAGCGAGCGACCATCACAAGCAATTATAGATAAAGGTATCGACCAAGAGATTATTCAACTGTGGATCAATTCTCCATCTAAGTCTAAAATGAATCAACCCAAATACCAATACTATAAAGAAGAAGATTTCCCATATTTCTTATCTGAGAATAATGCGATCAAGAGTAAATTAATCTGTGGAAAATATAAAAACAAGACAAGTAGAATAATATCCGAAAGTCCACTCCTTATCATGTGGTGTCAATCAAGTGATGTAGGAGAAATAACTTATGATATTCCTCACGATTATAATGTCATGATATATGTTATAAGAGGTCATGTAAAAATATCAGGCTACGGCATAGTTGATACTAAAGAATTGGCGGTATTTGAAAAGGAAACGACTCAAATAGAAATCATATCTAATAATCAAGCTGCCCAATATATTATACTTGGAGGAAAACCATTAGAAGAAAAAGTCGTACAACAAGGACCATTCGTTATGAATACTGAGACACAAATATTGGAAGCGATGAGAGATTATCAGATGGGTAAGATGGGGGTGCTTATCGAGGAATAATAAGCATATAATCTTGTTACTTAAGAGTAACTGAGATAGTTACTCTTAAGTATCAAAGTTATATAAAAGCCGTCTAATTGATTATTTTAAATAGAGACAAAACTATCATATCAGATGATCAGATATATTTGGACTTCCAACTTCTTTCGGATTAGGACCATATTGATTTGTTCCTGGCTGACTATCAGTACAGAAGAAAACCAGTAGTATAATAGGTCCTGCAAGTGGTATCAGTCCTAAAAAGTACATCCAACCAGATTTACCAATGTCATGCAATCTTCTTACAATTAATGCTATAGAGGGTATTATAACTCCGAAAGCATATAATAAGAATATTCCAAAAGCTAATATTGAAAGATACTCATGTATAAAACCCAATATGGCTCCTAAAGCTAAAATACCCAATTGCGTTAGCATATTAAATAACAAAAAATACCAATATTCTGACCTTCTGGCTCTGCCATCAAATTCTGCATAGCGCTTAGTAATTGTTTCTAAAAAATAGGTTTTATATAAATTCATAGTATGTACATAGTTGGAGCCAAAAAGAAATCACGCTTTAAAATTAATTTTACTTAAGTATTTTTAGCATTACAATTAACCTCCCATAAAACCTAAAAGACCACCTCCAACTCCTAATACGACATTAAGGACAGCTCCTATGAGTGCAAAAGTACAAGCATCCTTGGCAGCTTTGGGTTCATCATTTTTCTTTACAAAATAAAGGATAGCTCCCACTAAGGGAATACATAACGATACAATTTTCAAACCTACGTGTAATCCTTGTTGGTTATTATTTTTATCGATAAGATCATTTTCCATAATAAGTAGTTTAATTTATAAGATTAATAAAAATTTGTTTTGCAATATAAAAACCAAGAAGATGAGTTAGGGACATTATTCCCATACCTGAAATTATTCCTGTTGTCAGCCTCCTAAAATTTGTACTTTCAATATTAAAAAATGCTTGAATGCCTCCATCTATAATTGTTGGAAGAAACAATAGTAAGCTAAACCAAAAGCCCCACCCAAAACAACAAAATACAAAAAATGGCATCGTCAGGTAACCTAAGTATATACCTGTACATCTGGCACACACTGGAAACTGCTCCCCTTTCCAAAAGAATGATCTCTCTGGCAATCTATGGCATGTAACGAAATTAAATTTTGTGTTTCCTACTCTCATCGTCTATTAGAATTATTAAATATATAAAAAAGAATCAACTCTGAGTTTCGAAGAGATAAATATAATGACATAATGGCCTCAGTCTATCTACAAATCAGTTCTTGCTATAAACTATCTCAATTCAAGCTTAATGCAATAAAAAATCTTAACTTCAAATCAGAAAAAACTTTTTTCTATTAAATACTATTATGATACAGAAAATTATTATTGCTTGTGTTGCCACGTTGATAATGCAAAGCTGTAGTAGAAACGTTTATGTGCCTTCCGTCAGCAATGTGCCATTACTGAGTGAGAAAGATGATATCAATATCGGCTTTGCCCTAAACTTCATCCAACTATCGTATGCTCCAACTAATAATATAGGCCTTATGCTCAATGCAGACAAACAAAGCTTCTGGCAAGATCCGCTCCAAGATAGCAGTACACGCCGTTACCACGTTGAAGTGGGTGGCGGTTATTACAGACATCTTAATGAATATACAATAATACAAGCTTATGGAGGTGCAGGTTTTGGCAAAGTCTCCTTTGGTGAATTCAACAACATAGATTCAACAAGTTTTTCAGCACAGCAGGTAAAATTTTTTATCATGCCCAGTATCACATTTCGGCATAAATACATAGATATCAGTCTTTCGACAAAATTTACTGGTATAGATTACTATAACATAAATGATAGCCAATACTCTTATAATTCAGCGGTAGATAACGATTTTGACCTTAGACTTATCGATAGTCCATTCTATACTTTATTCGAACCTGCAGTCACTCTCAGAACTGGCAGCGAAAAAATTAAAATGATGCTTCAGGTACAACATTCATTTCTGCTAGAGGATAGACCGCTGGAGCGAAGAAAAGAAACTTTCGTTCTCGGTATCCACATTAATCTAAATACTAAGAAATAGATAGTAATTATTATCGGTAAAAATTTGATAATGTACGTGAAGTGTATACAGCTAATTTCGATTACATAGATGGATGGTATAACACACGAAGAATTCATTCTGCACTGGGAGGAAAGCCTCCCAGAGAAATGGCTGATTTTCTAACTAAAGAAAATTGTCATGACTCTCAATAAATTATCAGATATTAGCAGACTATCAAAAAACTAAGAAAGATTGGCAGTAATAGGAGTATTAGGATCAGGATCGTTTGGCATCGCCGTATCTCGACTGTTGTCGTATAATACAGATGTTCTACTATATTGTAGACGACAAGAAATCGCTGACAAAATCAATACATCACACAACTTAAATGGCTGGGATCTATCTCCGAGAATCAAGGCCACAAACTCTATCTCAGAAGTAGGAGAACAATGTAGGCTTATATTTCCTATACTTCCATCGGAGTATTTTAGAAATACGATTAAGAATATAGCACCTCATGTCGGGCCAGGCCATATCATGATACATGGCACCAAAGGACTGGATGTCTCTGAAAAATATAACTCCGCAGAATCCATCTCTGAAATAAAAAAATCTGTCTTCACAATGAGTGAAGTTATAAGACAAGAATCAAGTGTCATAAGAACTGGATGCCTTGCAGGCCCCAATCTCTCTAAAGAGATCCTCGCAGGTCAGCCGGCAGCTACTGTTATAGCTTCAGAATTTGACGAAGTCATCGCTGCCGGAAGAGAAGTACTTGCGAGCGAGAAATTCATTATATACGGATCATATAATCTTAAGGGCATAGAACTTGCAGGAGCTCTCAAGAACGTCATCGCAATAGCCTCAGGCGTGATGAATGGATTTGGATTTGGTAAGAATATGGAGGCCTTACTTATAACTAGAGGCCTCAGAGAAATGATACTTATCGCCAAAGCCGTAGGCTCTGAAGCTAAACCCTTTCTAGGCACAGCTGGTATCGGAGATCTTGTTGCTACCGCTACAAGTTCTCAGAGTCGTAATTACACTTTCGGTAATTATGTTGCACAAGGTATGACAATAGATCAGATTAAGTCTAAGATGTCCGAAGTTGCAGAAGGTTATAGAACAGTAAGATTTGCCCAAAAAATCATCTCTGCAGCCGACATCAAAGCGCCACTCACAAGTATGCTCTACAATATTCTATATGAAAACCTTCCCGTTGATATCGCTATGAAGGAACTGATCAATAATCCACTTTCTATGGATGTGGATTTCTTGTAATTCCGATCTATAGCTCATGTTTAATTACAACTTCTAATATCTACTCTGATAAAAAATAACTCTTAGATCATAATATGTCTATAGTTGAGAATTAACTTTGACTACCTTACTGGCATGCCACTTAGAGCCGATCTTAGCTTTTAAAAAATAAATGCCGTTGTCTAAATCACCAAGTATAACATTATCAATATCCGATATACTTCTAACCAATTGACCCATTATATCATATATGTCAATATGGGAAACTAATTCAGCAGAAGATATTGAAATCGAATTAGAAAATGGATTGGGACTTATAACTAACTGATCATTTTCATTTTCATTATTAATTCCTGTAGTGACATTAGCATCTATCGGTTCTGCCCAGATATTGAACCTGTAATCACTGCCTGGCAAAACGACTCTTATATCTGATTGGGGATGTTCGAATGGCAATAGTTTAGTGGTATCTATAATTACACTTTCGACAGGCTGTACTAATTCCATCCTATTATCAGCATAGATAATAAACAGCCCAGTTCCTGCAAGAATATTAGAAGTATAAATGCTTGTAAATGCAATATCTGCGAATGATCCATTCTGAAAAGAATAATCTACTCCATAAACGAACAGATCAGGAGCTCCAGTTATCAAAGTATCCTTCAGATAGTTAAGATTAAAATAATCGAGATCGACATATTTCCTCTCAGGAATAAAATCTTCACTAATACTATACCTTCTAAAAAATAGATTATCAGTTATGTCTTCTATTTCATACTGACCTGCACTTAAGAAAGTGGAATCGCTGAGCATTCTTAATTTACTAGATGATGCAAATTGCTCTTCTACTTCATAAAAGTCGGTTAGAGTCCCACTATTATAATTATGGACTTTTATACCATCATCTAATTGCTGTATCACATAGACCTTAGAATTGTACTCATCTACTTGGTCCAGAGTATTGATATCAAAAGGAAAATCTACTTGTCGTATTAAAGTACTGAAGTCAGTATTATATATGCTGATATTTTCATCATAGGTCAATATCCAATTTTCATCATTGATTACTTTAGACTCAGTTATATATCCAGACAATTTATTAACCTCGATTAGATCCATATCATCAACTTTATATATTATACTATCTGCTTTACTTATCGCATATACTTGGCCCATAACATTAGTATGCAATTCTATTCTATAAGCTTCATTCAAGTACACCTCTTTCTCTAATGTATCATTACTAAACTTTTGGAATCTTGATGCAGCACTATATGTATAGACATTATCTAAAGAGTCTATGGATAATGATACAATAGACTCAAGACAGCATACTGCAGGGTTCTCGATTATATTGACAGCATATGACCCATCTTCTTGCTCACCTATCACGACGTAATCTGCTGATGTAAAATCATTATTACTTACATTACTCAATCCATACAAATAGAGTCTAAGTAGCCCTTGAGAATTATAATATATCTTAGAAATAGTTTTGAAGCTTCCATTATATAGCGAATCAGAATCGAATAAAATTATGGGCGTCTCTCCTTCTCTTATCAATTTAACTTGAGAAGAAAACCCCCATTGATGTAAATTATTTTCTGTGTATATAATCTCACCGTTATTGACTTCATACGATCTCAGTGTTGTCTGATAATCAGTATGATCGAGGAATTCAAAATTTGGGAATTGGCTATAGCCAAATTGGATAAATATAAATACGCTGGCAATTGTTAGTGCATTTTTCATACTAATGATTTATAATCCCAAGTTAAGATAATTCATAAGGCTAAAGCTAGCTGTATCTAATTACCCACGACAAAAATCACATAATCACTATGTCGAACTTAAGTTGTAGGGCATCGACTTTAATCTGATTAAAATTTCTATTTTTAATATTTGACTGAGACCATTAAATCTTGGTCACCCAGCACCTTGTCACCTTAAGAAGTAACTTAAAAAGCCCCGTAAAATCACGAGGCTTTATTCAACTTATTTAAGAAAATCTAATCTTTATTTTCTATATCACTTTTCATCCCTGACTCTACACCTACTGACTCCTCGATCTCATTCTTCTTTCTATTAACTAAAGCCTCAGGAAGACTCATTCCACTCTGTTCTAAGAAGTCGTTAAGTTGTGGCATCATACCATATAAACCTTGAACGAAATTACTTACACCTTTTCCACTACCATTATCATAAACTACGATCTTATCGATTTCAAGATCCTTTATCGCTGACGTTTGAATCTCTGCTAACTCCTTAAGCTTATCTATCATGAGATAACCTATTGCACTTTGCGGGTCTCCATTGGCTGCATTTACAAGTCTTTCAAATCCTTCAGCCTGCTTAGTAAGTAATGCTTCCTGACCTTTCGCTTGAGCCATATACTTTGCGAGAATGGCGTCTGCTTCACCTTTGGCTATTTCTCTTTGTCGCTCAGCTTCAGCTTGGGCAGCGATGACTGCTTTTTGTTTTTCTATAGCTGCTATAACGACCTCATCAGCTTCTCTTTTAGCTAACTCCATCTTAGCTCTTGCAGTTTCTTTTGATTCTTCTGCAAGGTAAGCTTCCTCCAATGCCTTGGCAGAAGCCACTTTCCGTGCTGCAGTCGCTTTACGTTCTGACTCAGCAACTTCAACATCTTTGAGCGCATTGGAGCTTGCAATTTTTATCTGTGCTGTATTCTTTCCTTCCGTTGCTGTAGCTTGTGCATCTGCTTCACCTATTTCTGCTCTGGAATTTGCTTCTGCTATACTTACACGCTGTTTTTGATACGCTTCAGCTTCTCCAATTTCGGCAAGAGATTGCGAATCCGCAATTTTTATTCTTTGTGTTTGATTAGCTACGGCCTCTCCTATCTCTGCCCTACTATTTGCGTCTGAGACTTTGACTCTTTGGTCTTGCTCTGCTTCGGCTTGACCTATTGCTCCAGTACGCGTTTCATTGGCAACCTTTACACGAGCATCGTTGATAGCCTTAGCAGCAGCTTCTTTACCTAATGCCTGTATATAGCCTGACTCGTCCTGTATGTCTGTGACATTTACATTAATCAGTTCTAAGCCTATTTTGTGTAACTCATTACCTACATTAGCATAAACGGAATCCACAAATTTATCTCTATCAGTATTTAACTCTTCAATATCCATATTAGCTATAACCAATCTCATCTGCCCCATAATAATATCATGAGCCAAAGATCTTATCGCTGGTTGCTCCAGACCTAATAATCGTTCTGCAGCTGCTATCATCAAGTTAGGTTTATTACTGACCCCTACTGTAAATTGTGCAGGTACTGAAACTCTAATATTCTGCTTAGATAATGCATCCTGAAGATTGACATCTATGCTTATAGGAGTTAAGTCCAAATAGCGATAATCCTGAATAACAGGCCAGACAAATGCTGCACCACCAGCATAACATTTAGCTGACTGCTCTCCTCCTGTCTTACCATATACAACTAAGATCTTATCCGAAGGACATCTGCGATACCGACTTATAAAAAAAATAATTGCTAAAATACAAAGGAGCACGAGAAAGCCTCCTAAAATTAAAATATCCATATGAGTTGATTTATTTGATTATTGATTTGATTCAGATTCTACATACACAAACTCTCCTTCAATATCGACTACTGTAATTGGTGTACCAGTTATTATTTCTTTTGGTTCTTTAGTTTTCGCTTTTAACTCTCTATTGACACCATTAATCTCTATGTTGACTATTCCTTTTCCGTTAGCAGGTATACGGAGGTAAACCTGTCCTTTAGCAAACATTGCATCGTCCATAGACCAGTTTACATTTTCTTGATTTCTAAGAAGCAACTTAAATAATTGGCTTAAAATAAAAAAGGCAATCAAACCGCTAACCACACCTACCCCTGCAGCAATAGCCGGATTCTGCTCCGAACCTACCATTATTTTCATGACCCATGATCCTACAGATACGATTGTCAGCAACCCCTTAATTATTCCTAAGCCACCACCATCTCCTTCTACATCCGTATCAATGTCCAAGCCCCCCATGAAAGACAATAAAAAAAGTAAAATGAGTAGCCCTCCAGAAAAAATTGAGATCCATGTGAGTATGGTAATCATATTGATAGCTTTTTAATTAAATAGGACAATATATAAAACGATGCTATGATAGTAATAGGTTCCCGATATCACTGTCACTCGTCCATGAATATATGAATTATATCGAAAAGCAACATCAGATATTTTATAATAAAAAAACTATGACATGCATCATAGATTAGAAAAAACAAATCCTCTATAGGCGCATACCTACAGAGGATTTTAAGTACATTAATCTTATAATTTTCTTTATGAGAATAACAAGGTATTCTAATTTTCTTCCTCAGCTTCGATCTTTGCCGTTCTTTTCTTATGTTTCTCTACGTCCCAGACGACATCCCATCTGCCTACATAATCTTCAATCGGACCAAGTCCAACCTCAGCTCGGCGTTCATTGACATTTTCTGGATCTACAAGTGGGGATACGTAATACTCTCCAGAATCCATATCTCTGCCTATCTGACTTCCATATATCTGGCGGTTACCTTCTCTCAGTGCTACCCTATCTTCAAGTAGAGCCAAGCTACTGCCACTGGCATTACCAGCGGTAACGGCTTCTCGCATCATAGGGAGGTACTTTTTCTGAGTCTCAATATCAGAATGTTGTATAACCAAGAACAGTGTTGTATTGCCTTGACCACCAATGACGTTGCGACCTAACCAGCCACGAGTATCTAATATATTCTTAACCTTGATTAGATTAATGGAATCTGTCTCATTAATTAAAGCCCAGTGTGCTTTCATCTCATCAGAATCCCTGCCATGCTCTTCTTCGATACCATCGATTTGCATTCTATAACTTTGATCTAACTGGTAGATGGTATCAAGTATTGCTACTAAGGGTTTATCGAGATCTTTCTCGTAATCATCCTTATTCGCCTTTACAATCGATATTAATTTCTCCCACCGCTCATCATTATATAATGACTTTAGGTCAGTGTCTACAGTAATGTGATTATAGTCTCTATACTTGATATTAGTATGCTCTGCCAAGTAGAACAAATGGTAGTAAGCATTCTCTACATCTTCTATTAAGGCATAAGAACAGGCCGCATTATATCGATCATTAGGATAAGCTTTACCTCCTAAATGATCAAAGGCTTCTTTGTACTTTTCAGAAGATGCTTTATAATCACCAGCATCATATAGCTGCGAGGCTTCTTTTATAGACAGCCCATATTTTTCTTGATCTTGTCCCTGTGATATAGTACATGACAACAATCCTACTAACACAATTAAGATTCCGTTTTTCATAATTTTATTATTAAATGAAGTAATAGAGAATAAAAAGAATTTTATTAAACGTGTATTACCATATCGTTTAAATTTTGCCTGATCCTAAAGTAAGAAAATATTTTCATAAACAATATAATGCGGGAGCTAAAATTGAGGAACGTCGATATTTCGTAGCTATTATTTAGACATATATATATCTGAAATTGATCTACTATGGGAGATCAGGTAATAGCAAAAATATCACTATGCGCTTAAGATTATTTATTATTGGTTATTCCAATTCATTAGATTTCATTATTATAAGATACCTATGATCATCCTTAATTAGGTGACGTACCTATACCTACAGTCGCTTCTCTAAACCAAACCTCAGTATAATCGCCGTTGGCATATTGCTTAGCTATATCACCTTCATATGTATCAGCTCCAGAACTCCACACCATATTAGTACTCGGAGACTTCCCGTTGCTTTGGTTGTAAGCCCCTTGTTTGAAATATTGCATCTCACCAGCATAAGCATTTTCACGCTCTACACCATCACGACCTATTGGGAAGAATAAAGTTCTTATCTGTTGCGGAATATCTGCTTCGGTTTTGAAATCTGATTCCACTAAGTTTTTCGTAAAATGTATAGTCTTATGTCCTTCGCTTTTAAATGTGAGATGCATAATTCCTTTGTACACATTTATGTCATAGCTAAATTCCTCTCCTAGTTCTATCCCGTCCTCTGGCTCTACAGGAGGAGCATTGGTGTCATCGCTTACAACAGAGAAGTCGTAACCCCAGACCGCCGTAGAATAATCCCACCTCTTATCATTACTGCCTTTAGTGTTGATTTCATAATTCCAAAACACAGAACCTTTTGTGTGGCCAGGAAATTTTTTATAAAAAATTTTTAATGGCTCATTTTCATGACCTGAGTCACTATGGATTTGTCCGACTACGGTAGAGTAGGCAGCAGAGACTCTCGGGTCTCCAGAAGTAGAAACATGCATGACTTTTAGTGTTCCTGTCAGCTTACCTCCATCAGTCGCTGTCCAATGTTCCTTCTGTCCTAATTCTGTTCTTGTATTGCTGGAGGTTCGGGAAGTCACCCCAGAGTTTGGTGTTTTATAGACTACCCAATTTGCATTATCATCATTTTCAACATAGAAGAAATCTTTGTCTTCATAATCAATCAAGTTATCAGAACTCTTACCATCACCTAATAGAATTTTGAATTCATCCATGAAAGGAATGACGTCACTTGGATATATTAATTTATCGATTTTCTTATCAGGCATTTTTTCTGTAGGTGGCTTGCAACTATATATTGATATCGATATAACAATAATTGCATAAGTTTTTAGAAGGCTTATTTTGTTACTAGAATTTATACTATTCATTTTTTTGATTTCTATTGCGACGTAATTTAGAAAAATTATTCTCTACAGTTGCAAGATCTAAACATATGCTGGAAGTAGTGAAATTAGTCTAAATAAAATAATGATCAGAAACTAAAAATTTTAGATACTTATCATATTATAAATAAAGGATCGGAAATTAAAAATACTAATATTTTGAATAGCATTCGCTGTATAGGGTCATACGAAACACTTATATAACATATAAGAGATGAAGGAGCAAAAGCTGTAAGTATGGTAATGTGAACAGATGATGTTCTATCCGAAATAGCAAAGAAAAAATCAATCTCTCACGAAATCAAAAACCAAACATCTAAGCACAACCCAATTCTTTTCAGTTAAATTTATCGACTTAAGAGATTATCACACCATTGATAATAGTGTAAAGAAGTTACTTAAATGATTACTAATTTTAAAATTATGACTTCCAATAGAAGACAGTTTATAAAAAACATTAGTTCTGCAGCATGTCTTATTCCTTTACAAAGCATGCGGAGTCAATCCATAAATAAAGCTTTTTCAGATCAGCTAAACGTTAGCATCTTCTCTAAGCACTTACAGTTTCTTGATTATAAAGAAGCGGGACAGATGGCAGCAGAGTTAGGTTTCGATGGCGTAGATCTTACTGTGAGACCTAAAGGCCACGTCCTACCTGAGAATGTTTCTCAAGATCTTCCTAAAGCAATAAGCCAAATTAAAGAATCAGGTTCTACTTGCAATATGATAACTACTAGTATAGAATCTATCAATAATCCATACGACTTAGAAATTATAAAAACTGCCAGTGAGAATGGTGTATCATTTTATAGGACCAATTGGTACAAGTATCTGGAGGATATGACAATGCCACAATCAATCCAGCATTTTCAATATGAAATATACAACTTAGGAGAATTCAACAAGGAACATAATATTATTGGTTGTTATCAAAATCATGCAGGAACAAAAATCGGTGCATCTTATTGGGAGGTTTATCAACTATTAGAGAAAGTGGATCCTAATTATTTCGGTGTGCAATATGACATTAGACACGCCACCGTAGATAGTGGATACTCTTGGACCAATGGACTTGAATTACTTCACAAGCAAATAAAAGTTATCGTACTCAAGGATTTCAAATGGGGTAAAGTTAATAACCAATGGAAAGCTATTAATGTGCCTATAGGTGAAGGAATAGTTGATTTCGATAAATACTTCAAATTATTAAAAGCATATGCGTTAAATCCTCCAGTTTGCCTACATTTGGAATATCCACTTGGCGGTGCTGAGAAAGGAAAATACGAAATTACAGTAGATCGAAAGCTTGTCTATGATGCGATGAAAAAAGATCTAACTGCAATTCGTAGATTGTGGAAAAATGCTTAATCAAGATTAAACACACATTATCAATATGAAATATTATATAATACTCCTATGTATTCTATCATTAACCATAAGTTGCAGTGAGACTGCTACACTACCATCTTCCGTGGCTAGTAATAATGAAGAACTATATGCCGCTATCTCCGATGCAGAACCAGGAGACAACATCGTCATGGCTAATGGAGAATGGAATGATGTGCAAATTAAAATAACAAGTAGTGGTACTGAAGATAATCCAATAAAGTTAAGTGCAGAGACAGCAGGTGAGGTACTCATCCAAGGACAATCTAACCTACAATTAGGTGGAGATTATATTACAGTGGATGGGCTGTATTTTACTAACGGCTATTCCCCTACGAGATCTGTCATCCAATTTTCTGTAGAAGATACAGTAGCTAATCATTGTATCTTAACCAATTGTGTGATTAAGGATTACAATAAGATGCAGAGAAATCATCAAGACCTGTGGATCCTTGTAGAAGGAAAACATAATCAGATTGACCATTGCTATCTTACAGGTAAGTCTAATAGAGGCCCAACGATTAGAGTAGATCTTAAAGGCAATCAAAACATAAATAATCATCATAATATTATCCATAATCATTTTGGTCCGAGACCGCCAAAGGGAGGACCCAGTGCAGAGACAATTCAGATTGGAGATAGCTATACTTCTATGTGTCCAAGTTATACATTGGTTGCTGACAATTTATTTGACGAATGTAATGGCGAGGTTGAAGTCATCTCTAGTAAGACCAACTTTAATGAATTCAGAAATAATGTATTCTACAAAAGTGAAGGCTCGTTAGTAACGAGGCATGGAAACTATTGCACAGTAGATGGTAATTACTTTATTGGAGACGAGACAAGCAGTAATGTAGGCGGTATCAGACTTATAGGCACTGGACATACAGTGACTAACAATTATTTCTATAACCTTAGAGGCCAAGACTTTAGAGGTCCGCTGGCTGTCATGAACGGAATTCCAAAGTCACCGCTCAATAGATACATCCAGGTGACAGATGTTGTCATTGCGTATAACTCTTGGATAGATTGTGTAGAACCGCTGCAGTTTGGTGTAGGGTCTAACGTGAGTATGAAAGACGTACTACCAGCATCCGAAATTAGATCAGCAAGACCAATACGTACAGTATGTGCTAATAACCTTGTGTATAACACTACTGGTGACAAAAAACCAATTGTCGCTTTTGATAAGTTAGATGGGATACTTTTTAAAAACAATTTAGTCAATAATCAAGGTGTAGATTTTGAGCAAATAGAGGGCGTCAAAACAGCCTCATTCGAACTAAAAGAAATCGCCGATTACATCTGGGCGCCAACAGTTGGATTCCCAGATGAAGAAGTCTACACAGGATATGGATTTGATGCATTTAACAAAGACTTATTTGGAGCTTCCAGAGATGATAATAATTCTGTCGGAGCACTAACTGGTTTTCCTACAGCTGCACCTCCCATTCTCGACAGATCGAAATATGGAACCAACTGGTATAATACAGATAGAGAAAAGACTAAACCAACAACTCATACAGTCAATGATAATAAGACTCTCTCAGATGCCATTAGTCAAGCAGAAAATGGAGATATTATTATGATTGATGGAGGGCAATATGATATTTTATCCCCACTTAAAATCAATAAGACCCTGACCATTCAGGCTGCATCAGATGATAAAGTCGAACTTAATTATTCAGGCCCTGCTAACACACCGATTTTTGAGATGAATCCTAATGGAAAACTTTCAATAAATGGATTAACCATTAGAGGTACTAATAACCAACATGCATTCTCAAGTTTGAAGGAAAACATGTCTAGCCTTTACAACCTAACAGTTGACAATTGTACTATCGAGAACTTTGACTATGTCCTTAAAGCTTATAAGTATTCATTTTCAGAACATATTGTTTTGAAAAATTCCACCATTAGAAACTGTCAAAATGGAATAGAATTATCTGAAGAGATAGAAGACAAAGGAGAATATAATGCTGAGAATATTACAGTCGACAACTGTACTTTTGAAGGTATAGCATCTAATGTAATCGATTACTACAGAGGCGGTTATGACGAATCTACAGTCGGTGGTACCCTAAGCGTTACTAATAGTACTTTTAGAAACTGTGGAGCAAAAGAGAAAAGCGGAATTTTAATCAATACTTATGGAATCATAAATGTTGACATCTCAGATAATACATTCAAGAACAATAGAGTTAGACAAGTTGCACAACTCTGGGGAGCTAAGAATAATAACCATTCTAACAATGTAATTACGAACTCAGGTGAAATAGTTGTAGAAGAAAATCTAAAACTGAAAACGTTCTATTGATACAATAAGCTGAAGTCATTCCATGAATTAATAATATAAAATTTACCAATTATACATTGTACCATCTTCTAACCTATAACTACTGACAGGAAGGTAAGATTTATTTGTACAGATACTTAGCCGCTTGTTGTTCGTGTAAGTTAACACCGAGTCCAGGGGCATCTGATACAATAATCTATCGTCCAGTCTATCATCGAAATCAAAAAAAGAGTTCACTTCAGGAGTCGTAAACCCGATAATTTCTTGTACACCACAGTTAGGAACTCACAAGTCGAAATGTACGTGAACGACAAAAGATAAAGGATGTAATCAGGAGCTCCATGAGCTGCTATTATTAAATTATACTATCCTGCAGAGTCAACCCTGCTAATGATCGGCATAATCTTAGGTCTCAGTGATTTTCAATCAGAATCTTCATATGATATTGTATTATAAAGTCTAATTGGAATTAATAATTAATACCATTTAAACATTAGAATGTCGGAAATATTATAATAGAATTAGCCAATCTCTGCGTTAAAAATACTCGCCATAGTTATCACTATGTCTGCGTTTTTTGCCTTAATCTTAACAAATTCTATTCTATAATCTTAACCGACATCTTAAAATTTAAATGGTATAAATCCCTATCGTAGAAAAGTGATTATCAATTAGATTATATTTTAATAGGCTTATATTCTATTTATCAATCTTATTAAAGTACAAATATTAGGTTGAGTGTTTATTTCCCCTTAATTATTTGGTAATATATTCAGAATGTGTAAATTTGGTCAACCAATAAATGGTCAACCAATTTCATACCTGAGCAAATGTTAGAGAATCTAAGTAAAATAGAGCTAAGAAATCCTGTCGACTTAATTATATCGCAGATCAGAGATTTAATCAGTTCGGGATCTATCAAGCCAGGAGAAAAACTACCTCCAGAAAGAAAACTTGCAGAACATTTAGGTGTCAGTCGTAATCAAGTTAGAGAAGCTATTACCAAGCTACAATTCTATGGCATCGTCAAGGTGCAACCTCAGAGTGGTACCGTAGTCACAGGTATCGGTATTACAGCCTTACAAGGATTAATTACAGATATATTAAGAGTAGAAAAATCGGACCTAAAATCTCTCGTCGATACCAGAATCTTATTAGAAAAAGAAGCAGCACGTCTTGCAGCACTTAATAGAAATAGAGATGATTTAGTACAATTAAATATTGCATTAAATGACTACGAGAAAAAACTATTAGAAACTGGTCAAGCCGTAGAAGAGGATCTTCTATTTCACATAAAAATTGCGGAAGCAGGGAAGAATAATGTGCTAAAATCATTAATGCTGATCATAACACCCGATATCGTAAAAAACTTTATTGATTATAAAGTTTGTGATGAAAACAATAACAAACAAACACTAATAGAACACAAAAAAATCATGGAAATGATTATAAATCAAAATCCAGAAGGCGCATTTAAAGCCATGGATGATCACCTGAAGGACATAAAAAATTTTAGTAAAAATTTCTAAAGTATAAACTCTGAGGAAGTAAGATTCCTCAACATTCTTATCACAATTAATGAAAAAATCTATCTAACTTATGTATTTAAAAACTAAATTACTATTGCTGGTGACACTGTTATGCAGTGCATCATTATACGGACAGAACATAGTCTCAGGAACGGTCACTGATGCAGATAACATATCTATCATCGGAGTCAATGTACTTGTCGAAGGCACGACGAGAGGAACGATCACAGATGTCGATGGATCCTACTCATTAGAGGCTAACCCAGGAGAGGTGCTCCAGTTTTCTTACCTCGGATATGCGCCACAATCTATAACTGTTACAGATCAGAAAACAGTAGATGTCAGTCTAGGATTAGGAAACAACCAATTAGATGACGTAGTTATCGTCGGGTATGGAACACGTAAGAAATCACACAATACAGGAGCCATTGCTCAGATAGGCGGTCGTGACATAGCAGCTATACAGGCATCTCGTGTAGACGAAGCCCTTGGAGGTAAGCTATCAGGTGTATTGATTCAGAATCAAGATGGAGCACCTGGTGCAGACCCAAAGATTCAAATCAGAGCAGCTTCTTCTATATCAGGAGATTCTAATCCACTAATTGTTGTGGATGGCTATCCTATTTCAGGAAGCTTAGCTACCGTCAATCCAAATGACATACAAAGCCTGGAAGTATTAAAAGATGCTGCTTCTGCTGCCATCTATGGTTCCAGAGGAGCTAATGGTGTTATACTTGTCACAACTAAGCAAGGTAGAACTGGCAAGGCAAGCTTCAGCTACAACGGTTACGTGAGTACTTCTAGTAGGTATGTCGGCGATGTAGAACAACTTAAGACTGCGGGAGAATGGGCAGATATCTTAGAAGCAGGAATAGCAGACGGTACCTATGATGTATCTGAAGTAGATCCTGCATTAGTAGATTATAGAATTAATGCATTTAGAAATTCGCCAGGTGTTGTTGCTGCTGAAGATTGGTTATTCAGAAGTGGTAATAGTATGAATCATAACTTCAGTATGAGTGGTGGATCAGATGACGTAGATTATTATGCTTCAGTAGGTTACCAAGACACGAAAGGAGTTGTACAAACTCAAGCTTTTGAAAGATATAATGCTCGACTAAATGTCAATGCCAAATTAGGCGAGAAATTTAAAACTGGATTAAACTTCAATGGATTTATAGGTGACAGAGATATTGTAGGTCATGACATGAGAGATCTATTGAGAGCATATAGTGTACACCCTATCTACCACACAGAGGAATCTATAGCATTCGTACAAGACTTAGATCAGAAAGCTCAAGCTTTAGGATTAGCGGATTTTGACTCTGGTTTTAGAGGAGGAGATGCACCCTGGAATAATAGTATCTACACCTTAGAGCCTGGTATGACAGCACAAGACTGGCACTATGGTAGATCAGGTAATGGTATCGGAGGATCTGGAGATGCTGGCCCTGCGACAAAATTAGATAATACTGACAGATTCCAAAAGACCTTCTTCGGTAATGTCAGTACCTACTTACAATATTCTATCATCGAAGGCTTAGATGTAAAAACTGTTTTAGGTGGTGATATCAGAGATACAAGAGATTTCTTCTGGAGAGGACTTGAGTTCGATTCTAGAGCAAGATCTACACAAACTAGATTAGATAGAACAGACACCAAAAGAACTTCAGTGTTAAGTGAGACTACATTAAACTATTCTAAAGTATTAGGCAAAAGTGATATCGGCGCTGTATTAGGTGTTGAGTTTCAGAATTTCTATATCAATGCAATCGATTTAGATGCTACCAATGTACCATTTGGCCAGCCATTAAATTATGCCCTATTACAGCCTGAAGACATCGCTGTATCTGAGAGAGATGAGACTGTATCAAGGAGAAGTGTATTTGGTAGAATTAATTATGCGTATGACAATCGTTACTTAGCGTCAATATCTGCAAGAAGAGATGGTGACTCTAGATTCGGTGCTAACAATAAATATGAAATTTTCCCTGCAGTTTCTCTAGGATGGAATGTGCATAACGAAGCGTTCTATAACTCAGAATTCTTAAGCAATATAAAACTAAGAGCTAGTTACGGATCATTAGGAACCACTTCTTTCTTAGGTTCTTACAGCTCATTAAGTCTTCTAAATCCTCAAGCAACAACCTTCGGAACTGGATTCCTAATACCGTCTGACGTAGCCAATCCCGACTTAACATGGCAAACCAATACTGAGACCAATGTGGGTGTCAATTTAGGTTTCTTAGGAAGCAGATTTACATTAGGTGCAGATTACTACATATCCAACATAGAAGATATCCTTATTAACCAAAGTGTGTCTGAAGTTCTAGGCACGACATCTATTATACTTAACTCCGGAGACGTTAAGAGTTCTGGTATTGAGTTAGAATTAGGTGGAGTTATGGTTAATAATGGTAAGCTCCGTTGGAATCTTGGTGCTAACTTTTCTACAGTTACTACAGAAATTACTGACCTAGGTAATCTTGATGAATTACCAAGATCTGATTATGGACAGTCAGGAAGAAATCCCGTATGGAGAAATTATGTAGGTGGAGAAATAGGTGAAATGTGGGGAATCGAAACTCAAGGACGAGTAGAAACTGAATACATAGAAGATCCTACTCGTTCGATAGGGATCAATAGTTCAGCATTCTATCTTGTAGATCAACAGTCCGAGGGTGAGGAAGGATTTGGTGTTATCGATAGAACTAAAACAGTAGAGGAAGGTGGAGATTTAGTGAAGATAGGTCAGAATACACCTGACTTTTACTGGGGATTAAATAGTAATTTGACATTTATGGATTTTGACTTCTCACTACAATTCCAAGGAGCTCAAGGCGGTGAAGTTTGGAATGTAGATCCTATCTATTGGCAATCACAATTCGGACCTAGAGTAAGAGATAGCTTTGATGCTGATGGTGATGGAAGAGCTGATCATAATGGATTATTCTACGACCAGCCGAGGAATCAGTTAGATGCACAAATACAAGATGCTTCATACATAGCATTAAGAAACCTAACAATAGGTTATACGCTTAGTCCTGATATAGTCGGTAAGGCAGGATTTGGATCCGTAAGAATATATGGTGCTGCTACTAACTTACTATACCTGATGGGATCTAATTACACATCACTTAATCCTGAAGGTGTGGAGACTACTAATGGAGGATACTTAGGACCTACCACTTATGGACTACAGGTAGGTGCAAGCCCAATAGTAAAAAGTTTAACTTTTGGTCTTAATGTTAATTTTTAATAGAAAATGAAAGCAATGACAGAGATGCATCGGAAACTCATTCTTAAATTTAATTAAGTCGAGAATCTTCATTTCTACTCATTTTAAAATATAATAAATATAAAAAGTATGAAAAATTTATATATAATTTTAGTCGCATTTCTGTTAGTAACAGCGTGCAACAATGACTTAGATCAATTTCCACCTAACATTGCCAGTTCGGATTCTTTGACAGATTTTGACGGCGTGCTTAATGCTGCTTATTTCTATAATCGTGCATCAGTCACCCCGATGGCAGTAATGGGAGACTTCAGAGCTGACAATGCTCTAATGTTAGAAGAACCATACACAGAATTCGACGTGTATGGCCCTAATTTAAAAGATATGGAAGAACAGTTCTTCGGCCCTTTCTACACAGTACTATATAAGTCTATTCTGAGTTGCAATACTGTAATTGAAAACTCCACGAATACTACTGAAATAGGTGAAGCTAAGTTCTTAAGAGCATTAGCATACTTTAAGTTAGTACGTGTATTTGGTGATGTTACTGTTAATTTAGAATCGAAGCCAAGTACAACTGATGATTCTATTCTAGAAAGACAGCCAGCGATTGATGTATACAATTCCGTTATTATACCAGACTTCCAAGATGCAATAGCAGCATTAAGTAATGACCTATCTGATGGTAGAGCATCTAAGCTTGCAGCACAAGGAATGTTAGGAAAGGTGTACATGCAATTAGGAGATTTTAGCAGTGCTCAGACACAACTGAAGGCTGTAATAGATGGCGCAGCTGGAGCAGGAGTTAGCTTACAGTCAGATTTTTCTTCAATATTTGGTGTAGACAATGATTTAAATTCTGAAATTATTTTTGCTACACAAATATCAAGTTCTATATCAGACGATTATGGCTTCTCTGAATTCTGGTCATGGTATGGAGGGCTTGATACGAAATCTCTGAGACCCTTAGACCCAGATCTGATTGCGGCATTTGATGCTGTGGCTGGAGATGTTGCTGATCCTGCTGTAGGAGACTTGAGAAGAGCTGTTACCATAGATACGGCACTATTAGCTTCGCCTAAATTTCCACAGACAGGAGGAGATGATCATGACTGGATAGATCTTAGATTAGCAGACGTCATCTTAATGTATGCAGAAGCTCTTAACGAAACTGGTTCTCCGGCAGCAATGGTTCTTTCTCTTTTAGATGATATTAGAACGAGAGCAGGACTAAATGTTTTGGATGCGAGTACTATTAATACTCAAGCCGCGGTTAGACAAGCAATCGCTGATGAGAGAAGACTTGAATTGGCATTTGAAGGTCATAGATGGTTTGATTTAGTTAGGACAGGAACTGTAGATGCAGAAATGGGACAGACGATTAACAGTCAATATTACATTTTTCCAATACCAGAATCAGAGGTATTAGCATTTGATATAATTACTCAGAATCCTGGTTATTAATTATAGAATTGTAGCTAAATTTTTTAGTAATTGGGTTACTATTCCACAAACCATAATTAGTAAACTCAATAATTTTATACGAGGTTAATGAAATTGATTAAAATAGTTTTTTCATAGTATCATCAGAGGCAAAAGCGCCTCTGGTGATTTTTATAAATAAACTATTGACCCAATCATAATCAGGTAACAAAGCTCTTTCGATATATACTTACAGCTCTAATTATTAGGACTCAATATTCCGACTCGCAATCAATCTTCTCAAAGAAGAAATCACAACATTGTATCTATTGATGCAAATAAGATTGATGTGACTATTTGATACCGACTTTGATATCACTAATGACTTTTGACTTTAGCCGAGATAAGTGTAGGCTAATATAAATCCCATCTACGTATACACCGACGAATAATAAGATAGCTAATTATAATAAGGTTAATAATATGGAGTATCTACGAATGAGAATGAACAAAAAAATGAAATATGAAATCTAAATTTCATTATAATATTTTAATTGCATGTTGCTTAATCATGGTAAGCTGTAACAATGATATAGATACACCTCATATAGTAGATGAGATGGAAGAAGATCCTACCGTAGATATAGAGGAGAATGATACAACAATTGTGGCAATGCCTATTATTGATTTATCACATTGGAAAGTAACGTTGCCTATCGGCAATCCTACAGAAGTAGAACCACCTGAAATCCTGGATTACGCTAGCAACCCTATATTGCAGCCATATACGTATGATGACACTACAGATATGTCTCTTGTATTCTATACCACTCCTAACGCTACCACAACTAATTCTTCTTACAGTCGGACTGAACTGAGAGAACAGATGGTTCCTGGAAGCAATAGCACTAATTGGACGTTTTCCCAAGGTGGTCGACTTCGAGGAGAATTAGCATTAGATGAAATATCTACAAAAAGCAACGGAGATTTCGACAGGACTATGGTCATGCAGATTCATGGTAGATTGACTAATGATCAGAGAGATCTGATAGGAGAAAATGATAACAATGCTCCCCCAATGTTAAAAGTATACTGGAATGACAATCGAGTTCGAGTCTTAAGAAAGATTCTTAAAGATGTCGATACGCCATATCCGGATATTCTTAAAACTGATGCTTGGACAGATGAAGGATTTTGGTTTGATGAGCATGTCAACAATGATAAATTCACGATAGAAATTATTGCCGATGCCACCTCTATGAAGGTTATTCTTAATGATACTGAAGAATTGCTATTCGATGATATCCATATAGAGAAATGGAGCGTTTTCGAAAACTATTTTAAAGCAGGAAATTATCTACAAACATCAGATATAGACGCTTATAGCACCGTTAAATTTTATTCATTAGAAGTATCGCATTAAAGTAAAATGAAGATCTCGATTAAGTTTTTACATGATTTGTTTTAATTCTACAATTTTTAAATTCGAACATTAAAATTTCTTCTTATGAGGAAAATTATACATCAATGAACTAAGGTGAAGCATCTGACTCAAATATTATTTCTATGTACTATGATTTGTTATGGGTGTTATGCTCAGAATCATCCGAGTCTAACTATGACAATTGATGGAGTCAAAAACATAAGAAATTCTCTTGGTACGGTAGATTTATTTGACAAGGCTGTCAGTGAAAAAATGGCCATAGTAGATGCTGAAATAGAGTTAGGCATCTTAGTTCCGATACCTAAAGACATGGCTGGGGGTTATACTCACGAAAGACATAAGAGAAACTTCTTCATTCTACAAGACG
>Ga0209187_1000492_pt1 | contig 66800 bp, 61 predicted proteins | sample BantaG_FD_187430 | JGI IMG/M metagenome (GOLD analysis project Ga0209187, IMG submission 187430) | Marine algal microbial communities from Bantry Bay, Ireland - BantryBay_4 metaG (SPAdes) (version 2) | ecosystem: Host-associated > Algae > Red algae > Unclassified | place: Bantry Bay, Ireland...
ATCTGTACCAAATAATGGCTTTTTTGATCTTAAATGAGACCGTAGCTTATTCTCAAGCTCAGAACTTAATTCTAATTTATCTTTCATTTACGCTAAGTTAATAGACACAGTTTAATGAACAGTCTCAGATTGTGTTTTTATCTGTGAGGAAAGGAAAATTTATTTGAACCCATCTCCCTATCTGTCTTCTTGTTTTTAAACAATCGCCTTGACTAATGAATCTCTTAATGTCCCGGTTCTCAATTATTTTTGATACGATTGTTGTAGCAGATTGCTGAGAAATTCCTTCGAATAAATATTCATCAATTTTTCTTACGCATTTGATTGCAATAGTTGAAAGAGTGGACACATCCTTCAGTGTAATTTTTTTTTCCTTAAAATTTGTTAACCCTTCATTAATATCAAAATGGTGAAAGTTGTTATAGAAATATTCTTTTGATTCAATTAATTTTTTCGTTTTGGTGTTAGACAGTTCCGCATTTGAACTATCTAAATGAACTATTCTATTTCGCCAATGACATAAAAATTCACATAATATTGCTAATCTTTCATCAATTAATGGAATTGATTTTAAAAAGGTATACACTTTAATTGCTTTTTTCTCTTCGCCTTTAAAATTTATTGATTCGTATGCCCAATAGGGATTTTTAGATATATTATTAAGGTATTGGAAAAGGCTTTCTGCGACATAAACATATGTTGATCTTGCATTAAAATTTCGAGAAAGCATCTTCGAAACTTCAATGTTTTTTGGATCCCACGAGATTTCTAAACCTTCAGGAATTTGAAGATTAGCTGAATTTAATTTCGAAAGAGCTACGGCGATTGTGTTCATTGAATGGACAGTATCACCAACATCTTTTATAAACTTCTTTAATTCGATTGTTTCCATATTTAATAGTGGCGTTCTTAGGATTCGAACCTATGTTTCCCGAAATAACTTATATACCTTTTAGCCTCGGGTGTCTTACCAATTAGACGATCACGCCATTTTTTATTCTCTTTTTATTTTTTCTTGCATATAACTAACCCATATACCCACCTTTTTCATACGGAAGGTGTAACTTTTCTTTGTTTAGAATCCTACTGATATCACAATAAACTAAACATAGTGCTACTTATATAGTCTGATTCTCATAACAATTTAGGTCTTTTCAGCAACTATCCCGTTTCTCTATCCTTGTGCATACTCCATTTTCTTAGCCATTTATACTAAAGCTAAGCCCTCTGAGCCTCTCAAAAATCTATATCTTTGTCCAAAATAACGACACTTGGAGCTTAAGAAAAGACACATCATTACTGCCAATCAAAAGGCACTTAATATCAACCTGAATAAGAAAATCTACGGTACATTCTCTGAGATCGGTGCTGGACAAGAGGTCGCTCGGAGCTTCTTCCAAGCTGGAGCTGCGGCTGGTACGATTGCTAAGACGATGTCTGCATATGACAAGACTTACTCTGATGCTATATATGGCGCTGAGGAGAGTGGCAGATATGTCTGTGAGTCTAGATTGTATAAGATGCTGGATCATGAGTATGCACTGATGGAAGATCGCCTGGATCAAGAAAGGCCTGAGACAACTTTTTTTGCTTTTGCAGATACTGTAGCCGCCATTAATTATAAGCGGACTATAAAGGGTAACGGATGGATGGGTCTCAGATTCCAAACTCGCCCCGATGGTCCGACCAATGATCTCATCGTACACGTAAAGATGACAGATCAGAATAATCACCTACAGCAGGAAGCCATCGGTGTGCTGGGGGTGAATATGGTATATGCATGTTTTAAGTTGCAGGATGATATGCATGAGTTCGTACAATCTATGACGGATGGTATTGTGGGTCGTGTAGAGATCGATATGCTCAGGCTGGAAGGACCAGATTTTGATCAGAGTGATAACAGATTACTGGCATTATATCTGGTACAGTATGGTCTCACAGATGTGACCATTATAGGTAGTAATAAGAGAAATATCCACGCCTCAGAATTTCTATGGAAGAAAGACCTTATGGTTGTCCGAGGTCACTTCAGACCTCCGACGTTGGTAACTTTAGATGTTTTTGACTCCGCATATAAGCAATTCGTGGCAGAAGATAATGTGACTGACGATAATGCCGCTATCATAGCAGAAGTAACCATGGAAAACTTAAAGCTCGAAGGCGAAATAAATGAAAATGATTATTTGGAAAGAATCGATGCAATCTGTGCCCTCGGTCATAATGTCATTCTTTCTGACTGCAGCAATCATCAGAACTTGATTAATTATCTTTCTGATCATAAGATCGGCCACTTAGGTCTTGTGATTGGTGTAAGAGAATTGTCATATATCATAGAGGAAAAATTCTACAATAACCAAGACGGTAGATTGCTCATCGCATTTGGAGAATTATTCAATAGGAATATCAAGGTCTATGTCTACCCTGCTCATTTAGAAAAAGATGGACCACTTATTAATGCTAAGTCACTGATGGTACCCGATGGTATCCACTTCTTATATAAGCATCTGGTAGATGCAGAGCAGATCGTCGAGATAGAGGAGTATAATCAAGAGATATTAGAGATCCTACCTTGGAATGTCTTAGACTCTATACAAGATGGCTCCGATGCATGGGAGAAAGCATTGCCAGAAATCTTGGTTAAGTTGATCAAAGAAAAAGGATTATTTAATTATTCTAAATCTTCTAACCTTGTGTAAGACTGTTCTATACTCTATAGTTGCTGTGAGCTTATTATTAGCTGCATGTACGCAAGAAAAGTCGAAAGCTGATGCTACAATTATTCCTAAAATTGAGCCAGAAAAAAAGAAGATTTCATACCCGAAAGATTTGACTTTAGATTTCATTATGGGTAGGTTCGACCCTGTACAGGATAGCAGCTTCTCTCATATCATGACTCAGCATGCTGATCGAGCGGGGATGCTTATGAAGACCGAAGCCTATGAAGCATTCCAGAAAATGTATAGTGCTGCACTCGATGATGGTGTCCGTCTTGTCATAAGATCTGCTGCAAGAAATTTTGATTATCAGAAAGGCATATGGGAAAGAAAATGGACAGGAGAAACCATCCTTAGTAATGGAAATAACGCAAAGACAACATACGCAGAACCAGGTGTAAGAGCCCAAAAAATATTAGAATACAGTTCTATGCCTGGCACTTCTCGACATCACTGGGGAACAGATATTGATTTTAATAGTTTTGATAATCGCTGGTTCGAATCAGGAGAGGGTCTTAAGTTATTTACTTGGCTGGAAAAAAATGCTGAATCCTACGGCTTCTGTAGACCTTACACTGCTAAGGATAGTCTACGGCCACGTGGTTATAACGAAGAAAAATGGCACTGGTCCTATACGCCACTGTCTGATATATATACTGCTTACGCAGCAGAAAAAATGAAAGCTTCTAACGTCCAAGGATTTGCAGGAAGCGAAGTTGCCGAACAACTGGACGTCGTTAACCAATATGTATTAGGTATCAATCATAATTGTAATCACTAATAAAATAACCTATGTCTCTTAAAGAATCTAATATGCTGGCACTCGGAACTCTTGCTCCGACTTTCTCACTGCCTGATACTGTATCTGGATCTACGCTTACTTATGATGATGTCAGAGGAGACAGTGGCACTTTAGTTGTATTCAGTTGTAATCACTGCCCATTCGTTATACATATCAATCAGGAGCTGGTCAGCATCGCTAATCATTACCAAGACAAAGGAATCGGTTTCGTTGCCATCTCATCTAATGATGTCGAAAATTATCCTGAAGATAGTCCCGAGAAAATGAGTCTTGTAGCGAAAGTAGCCCAGTATTCTTTTCCTTACTTATACGATGAGGATCAGTCCGTAGCGAAAGCATATGATGCTGCGTGCACACCGGATTTTTATTTATTTGATAATAATAACAAGCTGGTATATCGTGGTCGGATGGATGCAAGCAGACCAGGTAATGGAATCCCTGTAACAGGTGCCGACTTACGATTTGCCTTAGATGCAGTATGTCTCGGAGTGAAAAAAATCACACCTCAGATTCCAAGTGCTGGTTGTAATATAAAATGGAAATCATAGTTTGATAATTCTCTCAGTATAAGAACTGTTATCACTGACGACTTGCACGTAATATATTCCAGTTCCTTGCTCACTCATATCTAACTGGATACTGCTTGTGTCCGTTACTGCGTGGTCAGTAATAACTGTTCCGCTTGCATCTAATAATAATACCGTTGCATCAGATACTTCTGATTCGAATTGCACCTGAGCGATATCGACAGTTGGATTAGGGAACACCTTTATATTAGCAATGACCTTCTTGACAATTTCCTCGTCTTCCCTTGCTGTGCAGTTGCTTTGGTCTGTATAGATGACGAACTGATCTCCTGTCGTAATGTCTTCCACATTAATGCTTAAGAATTGTACTTCGGACTGTATCCATGCCAGCTGGTGCCCTCTACATCCATCAGTATAACTTGCATCACCACCTTTAGCTAAGCTGCCTTTGTAATTATTTTTCGCCATCCAGTTATTCACATCCGTGATAAGGTAATCGAGCTCATACTCTCCACTGGCACAATAAGTAGAAGCTCCTATACAATAAGGAAAACCAAATCCTACCGTATTATAATCTAACATCATTTCTTCGCCTGTCGGCAGTACTATGGAAAGAGAGTTAATCACTGGCACACCTCCTGCTGCATCAAGACATGCTGTGTAGTTACAGTCTGCTTTCTGAGTTTGTGTATCTCCTATGTTTACCGCTTTACATAAGCTTGCACAGGCACCTCTGTCATCTTTTATATCTAAGCACAACTCGTAACTACCTTCTATAAGTTCTATGATCTCACTGGATTCATTACCGACCACTAACCCGTCTAGTTTCCACTCATGTTCTACTCCTGATAATTGTTTATTTAGCTTAGGCATTATCTCATATTTGTCACCGGATAGGTTTTCTACTTTAAGGTCTATAAGTGCATCTGTCTGACATGTCACTTTTACATTATCGATCATCAGTCCACAATCTACAAAGCCTCCTGCTGTGTGAAGATACTCTGTGAAAATCCACAACTGCGAGTAAGATTGCTCTGGAGTAACTATAGTATTGTGTGTAGTCATACCCATCGTTGTGAAGTCTGACTCATCGTCTAATGTTATAACATCTACTTTCTTAGAATTTTCAAACCATATGCCATGTGTCTGCTCTGTCGGAAACAAAAATCCATTAGCGCCTCCTTGCGATACGTGATTCGTTAAGTAAATGTGTGCTTGTCCATAGTTCTCAGATGGGCAGTGGCTTCCGTAATCTAATGATACACAATATGTAAGGTCTCCGTCAGCCAGAATTTCTACGGGCGTATACATGCCCTCACTATGATCATGTGTCGGTCTGTTACCGTAGCACAGATGCCCGTAGTTGCTGTCGATACCTTGTATTCCATACCAGTTCCAGCTACTGTCAAAGTAGTCAGCCGTTCCATGTGTGTTATACCAATTTTTGATTTCTCCTGTTGCTATTCCGTTAGCATTTTCAGTTCCGAGAATATTATTTTGCGATTCGAAGTTGCCATTTTCATTTACTGGAATGCACGTGTTGCATTGAGCTGAGATGTTAATAGTTATCAGTAAGCAAGCAATTAGTATAATGTATTTCATGACCTTCACAAATTAAGTTGAGAAAAATATTCTATCTAAAGAGGAAGGGTGAGAAGAGGTAGTGTGTTTGACTTTGTGATGTAAATGTATATCGATTATAGAGTGGAACATAGCGCATATGACTACAGGCTGTAATCGTACATCATACAGAACACCTACAGTTACTCAATACGTGCAAGGTAGGCGACAAAGCAAAAGTAGAATTAAGAAAAGATGTCTTTTATTTGAGTATAGACTATAGGAGCTTTTGCAGCGAATATATCTGCATTTAGGAAATAACAAACAATTAGAATAGGAAGTGGGTCTAATCCCTGGAAGCCCAATATGTTTTGTAATCGTTCTTGTGTGAATCCTGAAATTGCCTCTATGCTATGCCATATCTGATTGTCTACATCTGGATATTTCTGATTGGGATAAGCTTTCACATAGGCATCAGCGTATGCCCACCATGCTACATTAAAGTATTCCTTTGGATTAAAAAAAGCTTGCTCCATATTCTCTAATGAGAATATAATCACCCCATCTTCTATGTCTGTCTCTGCTGTATGTAGAAACTTATACTTTGGACTTGGGAATGGATGTTTATATATAATGACTCTTTCAAATTTTACAAGATAGCGATCACTCTTATTCCACATCATTGTAACCGGAATCTGTCCTGTCATCATTTTTACATCATAAGGCACCTCGAAATCTTGTTCCATCCCTTTTGCTATAAATGCATTGCCCTCAGCATATAGACCCAGTCTATTATTAAAGTCTTGCTTTTCTTCAGCATTCATCTTTACATAAGTGGGGTTAGTGTTATTAAGCATCGTGATGATTTTCTCATCCAGGTCTAACGGGTGGCGACTGATCCACCAGTAATTAATCTGAGGCTGGAAGAGATATATTAATATCAATATCGCCACAGGTATCATGCCATATATTAAGAAGTCTGAGTTCTTGTTAAGAAAACTCTCGTACAATACATAGCATACCATCAGTGCAAACGGTACTGCGATGACATGTGACAACTTATGGATTCTCATATAATTGTATTACTAATTGGTTGTAAATGCGAAAAATAAATCTAAGAAAATCTAAGTAGAAAACCATTTAATCTACCTTTGGTGTCTTATGGATTTCAATATATCACACAAAGACCCAAAGTCTAGAGCTCGGACTGGTACACTGACCACAGCTAATGGTAATATACAGACTCCCATATTTATGCCAGTAGGTACACAAGCCACTGTGAAGTCAGTAGATCAGTCATTCATAGAGAACGACATTAATGCACAAATCATTTTAGCGAACACCTACCATTTATACCTAAGACCAGGAATGGATATCTTGGAAGCAGCAGGAGGTGTGCATAAGTTTATGACTTGGGACAGGCCATTACTCACTGATTCTGGTGGATATCAGGTCTACTCTCTCAGTGATCGCAGAAAGATAAGCGAGAAAGGTGTGAAGTTCTCTTCCCACATAGACGGAAGTAAGCATTTCTTTACCCCAGAAAATGTCATGGATGTCCAGCGCCAAATCGGTGCAGATATTATCATGGCATTCGATGAGTGTACACCTTACCCTTGTGAGTATAATTATGCTAAGAAGTCCATTAAGATGACACACCGGTGGCTGGATAGATGTATCAAGCAATTCAGCGAGACATCTCCATTATATGGATACGAGCAGACACTAGCACCGATCGTACAAGGCAGTACTTACAAAGACTTGCGTATAGAATCGGCTGAGTATATCGCTCAGACAGATATGCCTATTAATGCAATAGGCGGGCTATCAGTAGGTGAGCCACACGAAGACCTCTATGCGATGACTGATGTGTGTACATCCATACTGCCAGAAGACAAACCTCGATACCTCATGGGTGTAGGATTACCAGAGAATCTGATCGAATGTATTGCATTAGGTATAGATATGTTTGACTGTGTATTGCCGACGAGAAATGCCCGTCACGGTATGTTATATACGTGGGAAGGTATTATCAATATTAAAAACGAAAAGTGGAAAAGGGATTTTTCTGTCATTGACGGTCGAGCACAATCGAGTCTCAGTAGAAGATATTCTAAGGCATACCTTAGGCACTTATTTCAAGTCAAAGAAATGTTGGGTTGTCAGATTGCAAGTGTCCATAACTTAGCTTTCTATCTTGACCTTATGGAGCAATCTAGAGAAAAAATAAAGACTGGAGAATTTGCAACATGGAAAGAGCAGATACTACCTGCGCTTAGAACTAGGTTATAGTTTTGTAGAACTTAAGCATAGAAATAGATAAAACAAGTAGATGAAATTTTGGTATCAAGTAATTATCTTTTTTCACTAAATCATTAAGATCAAAAAATTAGATATCTATATTATTAAGAAGTATCTCTCTAGCTTCTTTTTTACCATGTTCTTAATCAGTATGGTAGGTATCGTTATAGACTATAGTGAGAAGATTAATCGATTTATCAATGCCGACCTCAGTTTCTTAGAAGTGATGAGTCAGTATTATCTGTACTACATTCCTTGGATTAATGGTCTCATGTGGCCGTTGTTTTCTCTGATTGCTGTGATATTTTTTACATCTCGTATAGCACGTAATTCTGAGATTATCGCAGCGCTCAGTGGAGGCGTGAGTTACTACAGATTATTAGTGCCTTATATGATTGCGGCATTTATCATCTCGTTCTTACTGTGGTATGGCAAGAACTACGTTATTCCACACAGTAGCAAAATTAAGCATGAGTTCGAAAGTGAATATCTCAAGAAAAATCATGAAAGAACCCTCAGAGATGATATACACTTCTTCCTTAATCCTGAAGAAAAAGTCTACATCAAGAGATACATTAGACGAGATAGTTCGGGAAGAATATTCAGGATAGAAAAATTCAGAAATAAAAAATTAGTAGAGGTCCTCAAAGCGGAAAAGCTAAAACTAAAAGAAGGACCAAATCTATGGACCGTGGAAGACTATAGCATTCGGACGATAGATGGTATGGAAGAAACCATAGAAGTATCCTCCGGGGAATCGTTAGATACGCTTCTCGATCTGACACCAGATGATTTTGTGAGGAATACCAAAGGAATGGAAAACATGAATACCACCGATCTAAAAGATTACATCCAAAGGAAAAAAGAAAGAGGGGTAGGTGCAGAGAAAAATTACTTGGTCGAGCTACATCTGCGTACATCACAGCCATTTGCTATAATTATACTCACGATCATCGGCTTCTCATTAGCCTCTCGTAAGGTACGTGGTGGGATGGGCCTACATTTGGCTATAGGAGTTATCATAGGGGCTACTTATGTTGTCGTCTCACAATTCTCCTCTACTTTCTCTAACAATCTATCCTTAGATCCTTTTTTAGGTGCTTGGATACCCAATATCCTCTTCGGAATAGTCGGTGGAGTGCTTCTTTTGTTCTCTCAGAAATAAACTTTCAGTAATAATTGAAACTTTAACTATTACAATTTCTTGAATTATAACTCTGATTATCAACAAGTTATAGTTTGAAACCTTCATCTTTGCTCCTCAAGCGTGTCTCCTTACCCCCCAAAAGTGGATTTTTGTTTAACTCTTTTATATATTTGTATAACAAAAACATCAGAAATGTCCAATAAAGAATTTTACTGTGAGATAACGACGATTAATTCTTCTTTGAATGCATTTGCCTACAATCTCACAAAGAACACAGAAGACGCTCAAGACCTTATGCAAGAGACTAAGTTCAGAGCAATATATAACAAAGAAAAGTTTCGTCCAGGTACAAATTTTAAGGCGTGGATGTTTACGATAATGAAGAATATATTCATCAATAACTACCGTAAAAAAGTTAAAGCAAATACCATTATCGACTCTACAGATAATATGTATTACATCAATTCCAGTAAGAACTCTATCTCTAATGATGCTGACGGAAATATCCTAATGCAAGAATTGACACAAATGATAGAAGACTTAGACGAGAGCATTAGAGTTCCCTTTGTGATGCATTACGAAGGATTCAAATATCAAGAAATAGCTGATAAGTTTGCACTACCTCTCGGTACTGTAAAAAGTCGAATTTTCTTTGCTCGAAAAGCGCTTAAGGAAAAGCTGAAGAGATTGTATGGAGATTATAATACAGTTAGATTAAAGTTAACTGCATAAGTTTTCTCTGTAATGAACTAATTAAAAAAAGCTGTGCTCAATCTTGCACGGCTTTTTTTTGTAATCATACCGCTCATAGATACTCAAGACTTATTCCTTAGTATTATAATAAATCAGCTTAACATTAATTATATAGCTTTGGGTTTACTAATCATTCTTTATCTAATATTATCAAAATGAAAATACAATTCACATTCCTATTAGTCTGTAGTTTCTTAATGATGCTAATTACGGCACAAGCTCAGGAATCTAAATGGCCTAAAATGGACAAAAGTCCAATGCAATTCTCATACTACCCTGCCGAGGTCGCATGGAGAAATTATCTACAAGATGACCAAAGAACCATGAGTCCTAAAATAAAAGTGAGTTACTCTGCTCCAGCAATGAAGGAAAGAAAAATTATGGGTACTCTTGTTCCTTACGGTAAAGAATGGCGTATGGGCGCTAATGAAGCAACTGAAGTGACCTTCTATCAAGATGTGGAAATAGGAGATGAAATATTACAAGCTGGTAGATATACAATGTCTGCTGATGTCAACGAAAATGACTGGACCATACATTTCTCTACACAAAGGCACATCTGGGGAAATGATAATAGAGACAAATCAAAAACTGTCGCTTCTGTAAAAGTAAACATATCCAAAACTAAATCGACACGTGAATCATTAGCTATTGGGTTTAGAGAAATAGATGATCATACAGCACACATGCTCATAGAGTGGGAAAACACAAGTGCTGCATTTCCGATTAAGTTTAATGTCGCTTCATTTCCAGACGAGGACGTAAGTCCTGGAGACATGGTACACTATCCAGATAACTCTGCTTATGTTAATTATCTAAAGCCAGAAGAACTAGATGCCGCAGCACCTAAAGTCAAAGTTACATATGCTAGACCTCAAATGAAAGGTAGAAAGATATTCGGGGAATTGCTTAAGTATGGTAACGTATGGAGAGTAGGCGCTAATGAATCTACAGAAATTACTTTCTTCCAAGACGTTATGATCGGCAAGGAGTCTATTAGAGCCGGTAGCTATAACCTATATGCTATAGTCAATGAATCAGAATGGACATTCATACTGAATACAGACAGACCTGCGTGGGGTTCTGCTAATCGAGATGAAACAAAAGACGTTGCAATAATAAATGTACCTGTCACTCAAGGTAAAGAAACCTTAGAGGCACTATCTATGATGTTCAAAGAAATAGATGCTAATAACGTGCATCTTGTTGTAGGTTGGGATACAACCAGAGCAGCTCTACCGATACAGTTTAAGTAATGGTATTGATATAGAATCTAAGATTAATTAAGAATAGCCATGCTAAATTTTTGCATGGCTATTCTTTTCTATCAAATACTTTATTTCAGATTTTTAATCTATTCTATTACTACTTTATTGGAATTGGTTATTCCTCCATATGTAGTAGTTATGTAATATAGTCCCGTCGTCCATGTCGTAGAATCCATGCGGTGTACGTTAGTACCTGCTATAAGCATCATGTCATCTGCCATTATTAGTTGTCCTGATTCATTAAATATCGATATTTTTAGCAAACCTGTTTTTCCAGCGCTTATTTTTAAGTTGACAAAGTCCCTTGCTGGATTGGGATACAATCTCATGTCTAACTGATCTATATCTAATTCTATTTTTCTGCTTTCTAATTCTATATCTCCGCAATTAGTGCAGTCTATGAGTTTAGATATTTGAGTTTTTAGTTCTTGTATTTCTATTTCGGATTGTTCTATTTTTTGTGCCATTTTTGCAACTTCCTTATCTGAGTCTCCAGAAGACAATCCTTTGCCCAATAGGCGAGACAACTTGTCATCTTGTTCTTGTATGGCTGCTACAATTGGTGCTAAGAGCCCTTGGTAATTTATAGCAAACATCGGCTCACCATCCATATCTTGATATTCTTCTATTTGTTCTTTAATGACATTACGTTCACCATCAGGACCGATTTCTACACTTCCTTTTCTAATAACTCTCTTTTTTATCTGTCCTGGTTGCGCAACTAATTCTACCAGATCAGGAAATACTTCTTTTAATTCTTGAGCAATAAATCCGTACTTAAACTTTCTATCTCGATTTTCTTGTTCTCGTTTTATCTTATATTTTTTAGGACTTAATTTTAAGATGTCCGAAAGTCCTGAGCTTATACCTTTTATTTCATCCTTAAGTCTAAGATCAGAAGACGTTAATGGGCTACCATTTAGATATAAGTTACCTGTAAAATAACCTGCATAATGTCCTGTCGCAGAAGGCGCATTAGAATATACTCCAAATGAATTATTGGCCACAGAAGAAATGTAGGAATAATATCCATAGATAGTGGATGGATTAGATTGTGAAGAGTGAGAAAAGCTATAACCGTATGCATAAGCTGGGCTTCCTGTTCCCGACAAATATGTTTTACTACCGTATGCAGAACCACCTGGAGTACTGCTTTCTACAATAATGTCATTATATACACCGTAATAATTACCATCATAGTCTTCCATCTTTACCGAATTTTCTAAGCCATAGATCTATGTCCTGAGGAAGCATTAGTGCCTCCTATTACATAGTTACGGACACCTCTTGCCTCCTCGAAACCATTGAGATAGACTCTATTATACATTCCTTGGAGAGTCGGATAACCGCTGTTTCCTAACACATTCAAATTGAGGTTATTATATATTCCTACACCATAATCAGTTGTTCCGCTCAATGAATTTGCAACACCATACCGATGCTTAGAATTTCCAAAGGAATTATTTCTCAAAGCGTATACATCATTAGTAGAATTAGCATTATATGTAAAGTTCGTCTCCACTCTAGGATTATCAGTATCATTACGTGTGACTGTAACATTCTCAGTGATCTTTACTGTATTGTCATTCTCTACCTCTATCTGACCATACACCATCCCTCCGCTACAGAAGAGGAGGACGAGTAGACTTAAGGCGATTGTTTTGTTTATTATTTGTTTCATAATATGGATTTTTTATTTCTTAATTATTCTAAATGTGTTCTATATTATTAAAAAATTATTCTCTAACTGTTTCTTGTGTACGTTACTTGTTTTTACTTTCTCAAAAGTAAATCTTGATATTATATGCTGCATAGGCGACTCTACCCCGATCGTCGAGGTCTGTCACCTCGATGCATTACGCTCGTCATATTTGTCAATTTTAATATCCACTTTAATTTATGATTTTGTGTCCGTTCATTGAGTTTATATCTCTTGTTTTTCATTTGTTTATTAATGTGTTTCAAGTGCATTGGATCGAGGTTACAAACCTCGACCATCGTGGCTACGCCGAACGGGTGCAGTGCATTTTGATTTATTATTTTGCGTCCATTCATTTGTTATCTCCACATTGATCTTCGAGGTCTCCCGACCTCGATGCTATACACTCATCCCTTTATCTCTTATTGTTTTAGTCTATTCTATTTCTTCTTTCGTTTTCATAACTTCTCTATTCTTTCTTCCTATGTTTCAAGTGCATCAGATCGAGGGCACAGACCTCGACCATCGGGTGAGAATAACTTTAGGTCAAAAGCATAATAAATAAATTTCTCAATAAAGTTAAAATCCATACAAAAGAATTGATTAATATTGGTGATAGTAATAGTAAGTTGATAAGATTTGATTTTATGTTATTCTTAAGTTTAAAGACTTCTATGATTGTAAAAAAGAACAATATGAAAAATATCGGAATAAAAAGATTCCAATTATATATTCCATCAATCAATCTATTACATTCAAAATTAATTTCCTTAGGTAATGTATACTCAATACTTCTTATTGATATGTATATGAGAAAAATAAGTAAGCAAGTTGAAGATATTCTTTTGTACATAAAATTTAATTGATTAATATTTATCCTGCCAATTAACGCCTTGATAGATCGCTCTTTGATCAGCAGCTGAGTCTCCACCGTGTTTTCTTTCATTCCAGTTTGAGCCTGCCCAAATAGCCATTTTCGAATAACCATTACTTCTCATCCACGCTCCCCACATAAACTGCCCTGCATCGGATGGATTATAAATTATATTCTCAATTCTAAACATATCGCCCTTTATTTCAGTAAACGGTCCATTACCTGATTGCTGTAAATCGAATTTAGAAACCAACTTTAATGGAAAATCAGCATAGTCTGATTTATAACTTCTTGTTGCTGTTTCCGCTAATTTGGTAAATGATTCATCAACAACTATATCATTTAGATTGCCTCCTTCTTTTACTAATTGATTTACTTCAGAAGTACCTAAGCATGTATATATACAATTTCCTTCCTGAAATACTCCATGTTTTAAATTATTATCATAATCATTAGGTGCATGTAGGAAAATTTCTTCTCCTGATATATCGTCAAAAAATCTATTATCCCCTTCCATCTTAATAACTTCTGTTACTTGACCTGAGGAGTTAACTTTAATGTGATCATCAACTTCTTCTGCACTCATTCCCGTAGGATCAGTAAATCTTAATGGATTATTATGCACATAATGATAAGGCGTCCAACTTGAGAACTCTGAGCTTAAAGGATCGACACTTGTAAAGATTCCGATGGAAGGGTCGTAAAACCTTGCTCCATATTCATAAACCCTCAATCCCTTATCACTATTCAATTCCTTACCATTATACTTATAGTCATTTTCACTCATACCTTGCTTAGACCACTCACCATACATAGACATACCAAAAGCATAATACTGGTTGTTTTGCAAGATATCGAGACTGTTGTTATTTTCTTCATACAGGATTCTTATATTGCCTAAATGATCTCTTAGAGCATATTCCCAATGAAGTGTATTATCTATATGTCGGACTTGTCCTTCTGCATGATATACGACATAGCCATCCAGATCACTCTCTGTAGAGCCGTGGTAGTCATTAGATGTAGGTGCTCCATCTATGGTTCTCCACCTCTATCTGACCATACATCATCCCTCCGCTACAGAACAGGAGGACGAGTAGACTTAAGGCGATTTTTTTGTTTATTATTTGTTTCATAATATGGATGTTTTATTTCTGAATTATTCTAAATGTGTTCTATATTCTTGAAAAATTATTCTCTAACTGTTTCTTGTGTACGTTGTTTCTTTCTTACTTTCTCAAGATAAAATCTTGATATTATATCCAACGTAGGTTTGACTTATGTTAATGGTGCAAAAACTGCCTTCATAAATAAAGTTTGCCCCAAGTGTAAACAAATCCTTGATGAAAGATTTCCTCTAATTCAATAAAGCCCCTCAAAGTATTTTATTTTTTCTCAATACATAGTCGCAATTACTTCGAATCGATAATTCAGAATTGATAGACGATAATCATTTGGGTTTATATTTTGTCAAAAATTGATTTGTCTCTTTCTCAAGTAATATTTTTTCAAAATACTTGTCCTCCTTAATCCTAAAAGAATCATGTATAAAGCTGACTTCCATGCTTTCAATATACCAATTAATTATATTCATTTTATCATCATAACAAATAGTGTTTACTGCTTCAATACTGGTACTATTTCGAGATTTATTCAATATTATTCCATTATTAGAAAATGTACCATAATAACATTTGTATTCATTGATACTATCCAGTAATTCTATAACTAAATCACTTTTGTAAAAAGGAATTTCTATGCTTGAAGTCTTATAAATAACTTTAGCATTTTTCTTATAAAAATCAAACTTTACTTGATCGTGACATGTCTGTTTCGTACAACTAATAAAGAAAGTAAACAAGGCAAACATTAAAAATCTCATTATCTAAAATAATTTAAAGGGGCTGAAAAATTTGTATCTCCGTTATGCATATATATGTTGTTAGGGTTTATTATTACTTCAAAGAATCCATTTGTTCGGTAATTATTAAATTTCCTATCTGCAGGCGAACGACCTGTGGTATTATTATATTGTAAACCTAAAGAAGGAGCTCTAAATTTTCTACCTGCATTTGGATGAGTATGTATTGAACCCACAATATTTGATATGTTGTTATCATTTGACTTGAACGTACTAAGACTTATGTTATAAAAATGATGATCTGAGAACTGAGAACAACTCACAGATACTTCACAATTATCTTTAACCATAAAGCTACCCCATTCAGACATTACATCACTTAGTAAATTACCATCCATATCTGTTAAATCATATGTATGAGTCGAAGGATCTGAAGTCGAAGTATTAAGTAAATCAATCATGCCATCAACCATATAAGATACTCCAGTTTGTCTTAAATCCCAAGCATTTTTATCATCAACCCGATCGTCGAGGTCTGTGACCTCCATGCATTACGCTCGTCATATTTGTCAATTTTAATATCCATTTTAATTTATGATTTTGAGTCCGTCCATTTAGTTTTTATCTGCTATTTTGCTTTTCCTTCATATGTCTCATGTAGATTAGATCGAGCTTGCAAACCTCGACAATCGGGGGTTACTCATAATCACATACCCATGTAGTGACAATCCTTTGTTTGCAATACAATATCTCATGCTTTCTATAAGCACATCTTTATATGCTTTTCTTGTGAACACATCTATCCAACCCACTACTGTAAAAGTCATGTAGTGCAGTGAATTTTGATTTATGATTTTGTATCCGTTCATTGAGTTTTATCTCATGTTGTTCATTTGTTTATTAATGTGTTTCAAGTGCATTGGATCGAGGTTACAAACCTCGACCATCGTGGTTCATTCTCTGCATAATTAAAAGTACTTACATGTGTAAAATCTTGATTACAAACGTCGACCATCATGAGTCTCGACCATAGATAGTAAATTTTAATCTATCACTTTCAATGGAATTCCAAGCGCAAAAGAACTAAAAATAGAAGAATCTAAATCACTTGTGCTTTCTACTATGCCTACTATATCTATACTATCGTAATTAACTACAGATAATGATCTATCAATTTTCCCGCTTTCAAATTTTAGAGTGTCATAAGAATATTGTTTTAACAATTTATTCTTGTGATATGCTTCAATCTTAAAATTCAACATTAAATTATTAATACTATATTTTGAATTACTTGGTAAATAAAAAGAAAGCATCAATTTACCAAGATCAGGGCTATCGGGTATCGGTTTTATTATTGGCTTTATTAATATTTGATTTGATGAATTTTTTTTAAAATAAAGTATCCCATTCATATAGTATGACTCAGATGCCAATTTCCCATCCTCAGACCAAACTTCTGCTAAACCATCTAATAAACCATTATTGTAAAAAGCTTTAGATTTTACATTATCGGATGAATAGTACGTTGTGTAAATACCAACAATAGTATCAGAAACAGTATAATAGTTTTCTGACCTTAATCCTTTTTTATTATAAATCTCTGTCTTCAAAGTATCTCTATTAACAACAATCGTTTTAGACTTTATTTCTCCAGTCTCATAATATTCAACTTGTGTATTCGAACAGCTCAATAATAAAAAATTAGTTATTATTAATATAAATTTCAAATAGTTCAAAATGTTACTTTTTTGAGTCTGTAATTATCACGGAATCACCTATAGTTTCTCTATATTCACTCGAAATAATTGAATCAAGTTCACTTTTAGGTGTTGCGCTTTTATCGTCCGATCTAGTTTCATTATTGTCAGAACCCACCATCTCCATAACTCCTTCAAAAATATCAGCTATTAAATCAGCCGACTCAGCTATATTTTCTGCATTCATACTGAATCCCCCGATCGTCGAGGTCTGTGACCTCGATGCTATATGCTCATCCCAATTTGCATTTCTTTTTTCTATTGTATTTCAACTTAATCTATATTAAGTCTTCTATCGTTCTTGTTTCTACGTTTTCTTCACATATATTCTTGCATATGTTTCAAGTGCATCGGATCGAGGTTACACCTGTCCGCCTTTGGAGGAAACCTCGACCATCGGGGGGCGATTGTTTTGTTTATTATTTGTTTCATAATATGGATGTTTTATTTCTGAATTATTCTAAGTGTGTTCTATATTCCTAAAAAAATTATTCTCTAACTGTTTCTTGCGTACGTTATGTCTTTTTTACTTTCTCAAGATAAAATCTTGATATTATATGCGACGTAGGCGGCTCTTCTCTTTGCTCTTCTTCAGCCTACGCCGAACGGGGGAACATGTCTTTACGCTTCTAGGTGCTTTTCTCAAGCAAACTAAAATGCAGGCCATAATCTAAAAATTTATATCCTTTAATCAAATTACTCTTTCTTAACTTGATTTAATATTTCTAAAAATATATTCTCCCTATTAGGAGAACTAAGAAAAGAGATTGTAACCCTATATCCTTTAATTTTTAACACTCCAAACGTTTTTTCTCCTTTCTTCTCTTTCCCTTTAATAATCTTTTTCTGATTGTCCTCTTTTAAACTCAAAACTTCGTATCGAAGTGAATCACTTATATATATATTGTCATTCATTGAGCCACAATGAATATCCAATATGTCACCATTTTCCCAGAAGTAGGTCTTAAAAAATCCTTCTTCGTAACTAAATAATGTATCCTTGCTATTTGCGGGAATCTTAATAGTAAAATACGAATTACATTCTAATTTGTAATATGAACCTTGCTGCCCTGAACAGCTTACATACAGAAAAAATAATAATCCTATTTTCCAATTCATTGTATCAATTATTAGAGTTTTGTACCGCTTCTTTTTCTCTAGCATTAATTTGTTTTACTAACGGAGCATTAACATCTTTTCTTCCCAAACCATATCTTTCTAGAGGACTTTCAGCATTTGGATTAACTTCTATCATTGTCGCCTCGTATTGATGGTTCGGATTTACATCTTGACCTTGTTGTTTTAATTCGTAAAAATAAGCATGACCATATGCCTCATGAGCAAAATTCTCTGCCTGCCTTCCATTACTCAAATTTTCACTTGTAAATATATAAACATCATTATCCGCTGACCTGTCATTTTCAGCACCCGATCGTCGAGGTCTGTGACCTCGATGTATTACACTCGTCATATTTTCTATTTTTATTATCCTATCATAATCCTTTTCAGAAATTTTGTTTTACCTACTATTTCGCTTTTCTTTTTGTGTTTCTTGCATGTGTTTCAAGTGCATTGGATCGAGGTTACAAACCTCAACCATCGTGGCTACGCCGAAAGGGTGCAGTGCATTTTGATTTATTATTTTGTGTCCATTCATTTGTTATCTCCACATTGATCGTCGAGGTCTCCCGACCTCGATGCTATACACTCATCCCCTTATCTCTTATTGTTTTAGTCTATTCTATTTCTTCTTTCGTTTTCACAACTTCTCTATTCTTTCTTCCTATGTTTCAAGTGCATCAGATCGAGGGCAAAGACCTCGACCATCGTGATTTCATAATATGGATGTTTTATTTCTTAATTATTCTAAATGTGTTCTATATGCTTAAAAAACTATTCTCTAACTGTTTCTTGTGTACGTTATTTTTATTTCTATTTTGATCGTCGAGGTCTCCCGACCTCGATGCTATACACTCATCCTCTATCTCTTATTGTTTTAGCCTATTCTATTTCTTCTTTCGTTTTCATAACTTCTCTATTCCTTCTTCCTATGTTTCAAGTGCATTGGATCGAGGGCACAGACCTCGACCATCGGGGGTTTATAAGCCTCTAATCTTATTTATTAATTCTTCGGAGTACTTATAAGCTTTGTTATCAAGCAGAATAAGTTGTTTATCTGAGTATAATTCTACTGTTTTATTATTTGTTTTTAAGCTAATTAATGACTTAACATAAACATTGGACTTTACTTGATTCTCTTTCATAGTTTCTGGTTTTAACGTGCTTAACAACAAGCCTATTTCCAATAATTTTGTTTGGTCAGAAATTTGAATAGTATTTGGCGATATATTGACCACATCTTCACCCAATTCAATAGGAGTATTAATGCCGAATGGAACAAAAGAGGATTCAATTTTTTCGATTTTGGTATAATCATATTGTCTATCGTCACACGAGAAAAACATTATTATCACACACAAATAAAAACATGTTCTCATTTTCATTTCTTTTCTTTTTCCGTTGAAGTTGGTGATACAGTTCTGTAAAATCTCCCTGAATGTCTATACCTCCCAATATGTCCTTCACCTCTTAATGCTTCAGATGCTGGATTCTCAATTTGATTTATTACATCATACTCCTCTCTATTTGTATAGTTCCTTACTGGTGTCTTTGAGTCAATTATGTGTTGACTCCTGTTTTTAAGAAAACTTTGTGCATGCGCTAACTCATGCAATAAGCCTTCTGCTGGTGACCTTTTTCCTATATCACCAAATAAAATTTGACCCCACCCTGTTTTAGTGTCAAATTCAAGTCCTCCTCGGTCTGACCAAATTATATAAGGATCGCCTCCAGATTCATGATTACTGTCGAAATAAGTTTGCATTCCAGCATTTTTTATAAATGGGTTATTTTCTTTAGTATTTTCTTTTATTTCTACCGTTTCCTCAGAACAAGCAACACCGCAAATAACTCCAGAGAGATCTGCGTCATTATTGTACAAATAGTCAAGAGCCATAAAAGCGCTTTTTATAAAATTATCTTCACCTTTATAGCCCTGATTTGGCATATAGGTCTCATTACCAATTTTTATGCTATCTCCATTAACATCCATAAATTTAATAGGATTGTTCGCCGCATAGGCATAAGGGGATTGGTGTGTGAATTTACCTGCAAAACGATCAACACTTGGAAACCTACCAATAGCAGGATCATAAAACCGTGCCCCATATTCATAAATTCCCATTCCCAAGTCACTATTCAATTCTTTACCATTATATTTGTAATCATTTTCACTCATGCCTTGTTTAGACCACTCACCGTACATGGACATACCGAAAGCATAATATTGATTATTCTGCAAGATATCAAGACTGTTGTTATTTTCTTCATATAGGATTCTTGTATTGCCTAAGTGGTCTCTTAGGGCATACTCCCAATGGAGTGCATTATCCACTTGTCGGACTTGTCCTTCTGAGTGATATACGACATAGCCATCAGGATCACTCTCTATAGAGCCGTGGTAGTCCTTAGAGGTAGGTGCTCCATCTATAGTAGTCGTCTTTCTTATTTTCTCACCATCCGCTGTGTATATCCATTCTACCTTATCTGTGCCTTTGGTGGCGATGTAGGGTAGGTTGAGATGATTGTAGGTATAGGTGACACCCTTATCTGTGTCATTGCTTAGATTACCGTTAGCATCATAACTGTAAGCTGTTGTACTGTTCTCTATAAAGCCATTCTGCGCCATTGTGCCAGAAGATAATAAGTTATCATCTGGGCAGTCATCATTCTCTGCTATGAATTTTCCTGTACCATCTGAGCTGTACTCAAAGCCTGCTTCGAGTTTGATATTGCCTTTACTCTTAAGCTTGATGTTCTTATCTGGATCTGCTATAGCATCTGATGTCAGTGTGACATTGACACCATGATTACAATTCTATTTGATTTCATCTCTTCAGTTTTACCTTAATTAGTTAACCGTATTGCAACTTAGTTCTAAGAAAAAATTATTTAAGAATAAAGCGTGTTAGGTAATACCGTGTAGAAAATAGCAAAGAGAGCTATAGATATAATTTTTGTTTATCTGTGTGTGAATGTGGTATGTAATCGCCCCATAATGAAATTTCTTAATACAGTTGTACTTGCATACAAATGCGTTTTACTAATGAAAAAAGAAATCCTGATTAGGGCAGGAAGGTGTTATATAGAAAAATAAATATATAAAAATCGTTATGTATGTAAGAAAAAATAAATGCTCTAACCATTTGTAAATTTTAACATATTAACTTTTTTTTCTTAGATGTCTGTTATTACCATTGGCTACTATAGGACAAATCAAAATACTGTTGTACTCTGGAATCAATTTATATCTCTCATTGAAATAAAGAAGTATTAGAAACATAACTTTCGAGGTGTCATTCGTTCTACGGTTTAAGCGAGAGGTTATCTTGTTGGATTAGATATTTCTTTTTCTTCCAAAGAAAAAGAGCCTGCAGATTGCAGACTCTTTTAGGATTTATTCTTATTGTATATTTCTTACTTCGAGAGTATTCTTAAAACTGTGTCAATATAAAAAATGATAAATTGACATATGAAAAAATCCTGCAAAACTGTTACCACTTTAATCTCATTGAAACAAATTACAATACACATTATCTAATAATAAAGCATCTTTACCACCTAATCTCTTCGACATTCATACGAAAACAAAACAAAAAGCAATATCAAATAGCATAGTAAGCTGGTATAGAAAAAATGCCCGAGATCTGCCGTGGAGACACTCAAGAGACCCTTACACCATCTGGATATCAGAAATCATATTACAACAGACCAGTGTTGCACAAGGTACTTCTTACTTTTTACGATTTATTGAAACATTCCCGGATGTGCAATCTCTTGCAGCAGCTCCCGAAGATGATGTATTAAAGTTGTGGCAAGGGCTTGGGTATTATAGCAGGGCAAGGAATCTACACTTCACGGCAAAGCTTATCATGGATAAGTATGATGGTCAATTTCCAAATACATACAAAGAGATTATTAGCCTTAAAGGTATAGGTCCATATACGGCGGCGGCTGTAGGGAGCTTTGCTTTTGATCTTAATTATGTAGTTGTAGATGGTAATGTCCTACGATTCATGTCTCGTCTATTAGGTATAAAAAAAGCTATAGACGCTACAGAAACTAAGAAGCTCATCACAGTCCAGGCACAAGCCTTATTAGAACATGCTAAACCTGCAGAATTTAACCAAGCAATTATGGAGATGGGAGCACTTGTGTGTACACCCAAAAAGCCAAAATGCAATTCCTGTCCAGTAGCAACACATTGTATTGCGAAAAAAAAGAACTTAGTACATGTCATCCCACTCAAAGAAAAAAAGATCAAAAAACGACATAGATACTTTCACTTCTATTTTGTTATAGATGGCAGTGGAAATACGCTTTTGATTAAAAGAACAGAAAAAGACATCTGGCAGGGATTATATCAGGTCCCGATGCAAGAACTCCCTTCTTTTGAGGAAAAAACTATCATTTCTGATTTTTTAGAGTTAGATCGTTATGGTATAATTGCTGTGTATAGCTCTGACATTATCAGACAGACCCTAACTCATCAGAAAATCCATGCTATATTTCACAAAATAGAACTGCAGAACGATATAAATGCTACAGATTATGACGACTATATCTTAATACGAGTCGATAATATGAAAAAATACCCCTTGCCAAAAATTATGGATTTGTATTTCAATGATTTATCCATAACTTTATTTTAATAATCAAAAATATAGAATGGTAAATAAAGCAACCCTTATCGGTAACCTGGGCAAAGACCCCGAAATTAGAAACTTAGAAAGTGGCGCTAAAGTGGCAAGTTTTTCGATTGCCACTAATGAAACTTATAAAGATAAAAGTGGTGAACGTCAGACTGTTACAGAGTGGCATAATATAGTGGCATGGAGAGGCTTGGCAGATGTAGCAGAAATGTATCTCAAAAAAGGCCACATGGTATATATTGAGGGGAAGATCACTACTCGTAAGTGGCAAGATAATAATGGTAATGACAGATACACCACCGATATTGTTGCTCAAAACTTAAGGTTATTGGAAAGAAAGAATTCGGGTGAGTCTTCAGGATATAACAAAATAACCTCAGATGATGAGAAGACATTCCCTAAGTTTGATGCACCTGCTTTAGACACAAGTGGTTCGTCTTCTGCTCCAAAACTTGAAGTCAAAGAAGACGATCTTCCATTCTAATCCAATCATTACCTTAGAACAAAATCATTAATAGTAAAAATTTGGAACCAGAGCCTCCCTCGCCCATAAGTATCGTCTTGAGTAAAATAACGCCAGCGTTATGACAGTAGCACTGCTAGTTTTACTATTGTGCATTTTGTTATGTTGCTCTGCAATGGTATCTGGATCAGAGGTCGCCTATTTCTCATTGTCACCAGCTGACATGGAATCTCTCCAGACGGAGGACAACAAGGTGAACAAGACTATCCTGAGGCTAACCGAGAGACCTCGTAAGTTACTTGCGACTATTCTTATCAGTAATAATTTTATCAATATTGCAATTGTAATTTTATCAGATTACATCATTAGACAGATATTAGGAGAGTCCACCCTTATCAACATGGGAAAAACAGTCACTGAGTTTCTTCCTTGGTCTACGGGTGATAGCGCAGAGCAGATTATCGCATATGCACTTACCGTTGGTAAGATTATAAATTTTCTAATTACTGTAGTGGGTGTAACTTTTATCTTAGTTCTATTTGGTGAGGTGGCGCCTAAGATTTATGCTAATCTCAATAATGTAAGATTCTGTCGGATCATGTCTGGGCCGATATCTATAGTGTCTACCATGCTTAATCCTTTCTCTAAATTATTAGTGTTGTGGGGCAGCAAATTAGAGTCTCGTTACATATCTAATAAGTCAGGCTTAGATGACACCAGTAAGGAAGATCTCGACAAAGCCATACTGCTTACTGTATATAGTGATGACGAAGAAGCTGATATATTAAGAGGCATTATAAAGTTTGGAAATGTATCAGCTAAGCAAATTATGAAATCACGTGTCGATGTGATAGCGGTAGAGATCAATGAGAAATACCATGATGTCTTAGCATTAATTAAAGAAAGTGGTTACTCCAGAATTCCTGTCTATATAGAAGATTTTGATGAGTTAGTGGGTATTCTATATGTTAAGGATCTTTTAGAATTTTCTAAAGAATCTAATGATTTTGAATGGCAAGCTCTGGTTAGAAAGAACATACTATACGTTCCTGAATCCAAAAAAATAGATGACCTTCTGAAAGAATTCCAGCAAAAGCGAATGCACATGGGTATTGTCGTGGATGAATTTGGCGGTAGTGCAGGTATCGTTACTTTAGAAGATATAATGGAGGAGGTCATCGGAGAAATTAAGGGAGAATTCGATGAGGAAGAAGAGGTGGACTTTATAAAGATCAGTCCTGACAATTACATCTTTGATGGTAAGACTTTGCTTAATGATGTCGCAAGAATCATCGGTGTAGAGAAAGGATCTTTTGATAGTTATAAGAAAGAAGCTGACTCTCTTGCGGGACTCATCCTAATACAACTCGGCAGCATCCCGAAGAAAGACAGAGAAATAACCATAGGACAATTTCGTTTTAAAATAGTGTCCGTCAGCAAACGCCGAATAGAAAAGATTCACTTAACCATTTTGTAAAGACGTCTATGACGCAGATATTGAATATACGTTATGAAAAATAACGCTATGCTATTGTATGATTGATTGCACTATGTAAATTTAGATATATGAGATTCATTTCTTTATTACTGATTATATTATTTTTTTGGTCGTGTAGAGAAGAGATAATAGTTCTTCCTAAGCCACGAATGTATCCTAAGATTGATTTTCCTGAGAAATCTTATCGATCTTTTACAACATCAGATTGTCCATTTAGTATGGACATACCGCAGTACTTTAAGGTTATCGCTGATACTGACTCACTACATCAGGACAAGAACCAGTGTTGGTTTGATCTACACTCTTCTGAGCTTAATACTTATTTACACCTAAGCTATTTGCCTGTGGATAATCGCAAGCATTTTGATAAGTTAATGGTGGATGCATTTGAGATGGCAGATGAGCATAACATTAAAGCCAATTATAGAGATGAAATAAAAATCTCCGATTCTGACAGAAATATGCACGGCATCATATTCGAAATAGATGGTCCTGTAGCGACGCCTATTCAGTTTTTTGTTACAGACTCTACATCCCACTTTCTGAGAGGTAGCCTATATTTTAAGTCACAGGTCAATCGTGATTCTATTGCACCTATATATGATTTTGTAAAGGAGGATATCACTAAATTACTAGAAACATTTGTGTGGATTGGTTAGATGTGAAGGTCGACGATAAATCTTACAAAGCTTGCAGCTTTCATTGAACCGAATTCAATAATCCTAAACTCCTCAAGTGTATTTCGTTAAGCATACGATAGCAAATTTAATATCATGTGAATCAAAATATCATGTTTAAGAAGGTGTATACATACTTTTCCGACCTAACTCATTACAGACTTCTAATTCTCCATTATATAAAACTCTATAATAGCTTTTTGAATCCTTAAAATGTCGAAAGGTATTGTCGTTCTCTTTTATAATCTTGCGTGGAAAGTAACTCTTATCCTCAAATAAATATTGGATATAATAGACTCCTCCAGCATCTTGAAATATTCTTATAGGATCAGGTTTCCTCTTTTGTATAATTGGGCTTTCATTATAGTATAATGTATCATAAGTAGTTTCGCCAATCCACATTCCATATTCTTTATAGTCTCTATCTAAAAACTCTAGTCCTTTTCTATAAGCCGTCAGAACATCTTCTATATTGATTCTCTTTGAAAAATTATAATTGATTTTTCTTAATAAGCTTTTAATGGAATCTATTTTGTATCCGTTATCATTATACTTTTTAGAATAGATAGCCCGTAAGTAGTAATTCCTAAATTCATCTTCTGATATCTTCCTTTCTAAATAGCTTTCAAATATTATATTGAAGGTTATCTCTCTAATTTTTGGTGTTGAATTATGAATCCAAACATAATTTATAATCGAACTTTCTTCGCCTGCTTTTTCTGTCGTAGGATAACCAAATTTATTGAAATACATGCTTGCCCTTACCATGTTTAATACATCTTTAGATTTATCAGCATCCTTACCTCTATAGTGCTGATCTATTCGATATATTTTTTTCCAAAACTCTATATGATCTACTTTTTTTTGAAAGTTATTCAGTTCGTCATGAATTGCTAACGTATCAATTTGTGAAACCCCTTTTGAGTAAATGGTAATTAAAAAAATTATTATTAATGATAGAGTCTTCATATTGTAGGAGACATTCAGGGAACTAGCTGTACACATGAGTTTGTTATATAACTCATTATCTAATGATTTATTACATAGAACTTACAACCTTATTTAAAACAATAATCTCAGACAAAAAAACCCACAACATGCAGGCTCTTTTACTTTAATCACTTACCTATCTGTAGATAAGTTATTCTAATTCTTAACAACTATCGTCTTACTTAGCTTTCAATATTTTACCTGACTCTACTTCTTCACCGCCAACAAGAAGCCTGTACATATACGTTCCGTTAGGAAGATCTTTTGTATCTATATCGTTTTCACCATTTGCCTCGATTGTAATTTGCCTTACCTTCTTACCTGTCAATGAATATAACTCCGCTGACATGTAGAGGTCTTGTGTATTTCTGATTTGTACATTTGAAGAAAACGGATTCGGAAAAATTTTAGCTTCTGTAGTTGTGTTCTTAGATCTATAATCTATCTCTTGATCATGATGTATGCTTGACTGAGATTCATACTTTGTTAGGTTCCCTTTCATAATACCCATAAACTGTACCTTATTGCCTGATCCGTATAATTCTGGCACTTCTACCATCTCTGACATATCGTCTTCTAGCGGCGTGTCTGACATGGATTCCATATTAGCCATATTGTAGAATAACCACTGTCTTTCCTTAGGCCACTCGTCTTCTTCTTCATTGATAAGATCCTTCAATATATAGAAATCTTCCAAATCGATATTTTTATCTTCGTTTATATCGGCTGCAATATATGTATATGGATTTTGGAAAGCATTTCCACCAAATACATAATTAGCTAGTAGGGTAAGATCTGCATTATTTATTCCTGTCATGTTATCTGTCTTAAATGCTGTAAACTCATAATTTCTTCCAATAGGAATCTCATTAGATTCGAACCTTCCTGTCTCGTCAGCATATAGATGGTGTACATTTGTTCTTGCGAAAGAATCTACAACCATTGTATCTAAAGATGTTTCTGTATCGTATATATATAACAATGTTCCCTGTGAGTTATAGAAACTATCTATTGTAATGTATTCCACTGTTTCTACTATGTCGGTAACATAGTCATATAGAGGTTGTCTGTCTTTAGCTGTGATAATAACTTCCGTTACGGCTTCGTGTTTCTCATCTTCGATATTTCCATATACAACATTTCTTGCTCCGATGTCAGGAGCACAATTAGGAATATTAGCTGCATTATTTTGTACGTTGATATTCACCAAACAGTATGACTGATTACCTAAGTGATCTGTCACCCACATCTGAACGGTATTGTAACCTACCTCATCACAAGTGAAAACTCTAACGTTGTCATTCACATCAGAAGAGAAAGAAAACAGCAGCATTCTATCATTGCACGGATGATAAGATCCTATATTAACGTCTTTAGCCCACACTTCGACCATTCCATTATCTACTGTTCCGTTAAGATCTGTATCCTGTGCCATGAGTACTACATTAATATCTGCAAGACAGTATGGTACAGGACCAGGTTGTGTAACTTTTACTTTTGTGACACATGCAACTTCAGATCCACATCCGTACAGGGCAGAATATCTTACCTCAGTAATTCCAACGGGATATATGCCTGAAGCACTACCCGTTACTAATGTATCAAAAGGGGAATTATGTATCACAGTGTAATCGCCGTCACAGCCTTGACCTTCTAAGGAAACAGCAGGCATTTGTACAAAAGTGCTATCACACTTGATTGACTTTACAATAACCTCTTTAGCGCATGATAATAATGGTGGCTCATTACGTCCTACTTTTATCGTTTGAGTAAAATGATAGATCCCTTTACTACCACCAGCTGTATATGTACACCAATCGATAACTGTCCATTGTCGTAAAATCTTTTTGCAATCTGGTCCGAAGTGAAAAACTTGGTCTCTATACGACGAAGCTATCTGACTGCATGATACATAATTCCATGATGGTCTTTTGTAGCCTGCGGGTAATGCATCTGGAGAAGCGTCGACTGCACAACCAGATATTTCAAGGTGATCGAGTGGCCAATGTATATCCGAATACTTAAAGTTCCCACCTGCGACATATATATACTGTGTACACGAATGAATACCCCAATATTGGTCTTCTACCGTCCATGTCCTTGTAATATAACCTGTGTTACAAGAATTAAGATGATAATTTACATGAGCTAGGCCAGCACTGTAGGTGACATAATTGACCTTATAATGTGCTTGTCCGAATGCTGATAGGTCCCATATCTCTGCATTGCAGTTAAGATAATAGTCCTGAGGACATAGCATTTCAAATGCCTTAGATTCTGTCGGAGCAAATCCGAATAATATGCTTACAAATAATGTTATAGTAAGACGCATATGATGGTGTTTTAGTAAGATGTTCTAATAATTAATAGCAATAATAAGGTTTCGTGCTTACACATATGCACATTTATACTTATTAATTATTTAACAATATAAAGAAGTAATTCGCTGCGTTATATTTATTTTTTTTATAATATGTTTTTACCTATATTTCTCTGCGTTATACTCCTTTTAATACTCGGTAATTACACATTTAAATTTAGCTCATATATTCAATATCTCTGAATCTTTATCCTCAAAGTAGATCATATTACAAATAAATGAAATATGGCATAAATTCTGTTGTATAAGCAACAAGGATAATGAACATAAATGAAGGTGCTAAAATTTGGAGGGACTTCTGTCGCTAATGCAGAAAGACTAACGACCGTAAAAAACATTGTAAAAGACAACCATAAGTCCGGCGATAGCCTGTATGTGGTTGTTTCAGCATTTGGTGGTGTAACTGATGATCTAATCGAAATCACAGATAATGCTAAGAACAGTGTCCCGTATATCGATGGCTTTATAAAATTTAAGTCTAAAGTCAATAAAATTGCTGATAGCCTTCTGTCTGAGGGTCTATATCAATCCATTAAGTCCGATTTAGAAGAAAACCATAATGTTCTAGATAATTTACTTTCTGGTGTAGCTCTTATACAAGAGGCTTCCGTCAGAACGATGGATTATATACTAAGTTTTGGAGAACGAAATTGTGCCTATATACTTTCTCATTATCTCATACAAGAAGGCTTGCCGGCAAAGTATGTGGACGCTCGTAAGTATATTAAAACTGATGATTCATATGGTGCCGCTAGAGTCAACTTTGAAGAAACCCATACAGCCATCCAAACAAAACTATTAGACAAGAATACGATATATGTCATCACTGGCTTTGTAGGTTCTGATCTCGTTTCTGGAAGAACAACCACCTTGGGTAGAGGTGGCTCGGATTATAGTGCAGCAATATTTGCAGCAGCCTTAGACGCTGATGTATTAGAAATATGGACGGATGTAGATGGTGTGCTTACAAGTGATCCACGAAAAGTGAAAAAAGCCTATCCGATAGATGAACTAAGTTATGCTGAGGCGATGGAGATGTCACACTTTGGAGCCAAGGTGTTATACTCTCCTACCATTAGACCTGTCAGAGAAAAAAACATTCCTACTAAAATCAAGAATACATTCAACCCAGATCACCCTGGGACATTGATACATCATAAGAAAAAGCAGGACAACAAATTTATTTCTGGGCTTTCTGCCGTTGGTGATATTTCACTTATAAGTCTTGAGGGGACAGGTATGCAAGGAGTATCAGGTATCGCTTCTCGATTATTCAAGTGTCTAGCAATCGAGAATATCAATATTATAATGATCACTCAAGCGTCTTCTGAGCATTCGATCACTATTGCTATCCAGGATTCGGAAAAAGATAAAGCACATGACTGTATATCCGTAGAATTTGGTTTTGAAATTGATAGAAAACTTATCGATCCGATTAAGGTAGAAAGTGAAAATGCATTAGTAGCAATTATAGGTGAGAATATGAAAAACTGTCCAGGTGTAGCAGGCAAGTTATTCAATATACTTGGTAAAAATGGTATCAATATAGAAGCTATAGCACAAGGTTCTTCTGAGTTAAATATCACATTTGCCATAAATCAGAAAGATCTGACTAAGGCTCTTAATACGATCCATGATTCTTTCTTTCTCTCTGAATATAAGACTGTCCATCTATATATGATCGGTGTCGGCCTTATCGGTACTACCCTACTCTCACAAATTGCAGAAAACGGAAATCGTATCAAAACCAATAGTGGACTAGAGTTAATATTTAATGGATTGTCTAATAGTAGAAAAATGGCATTTTCCGAAGACAGCATACCATTAGATAACGTAAAGCAATACTTAACAGAAAGTGGAGAAACAGCTGATATAGAGAGATTTGTAAATAAAATGATCTCTGATAATCATGCCTCATCTATTTTCGTGGATTGTACAGCAATTGCTGAGACAACTAAGTATTATGAAAAAATATTAAGTAATAATATCGCTATCTCTACACCTAACAAGATAGCATTATCGTCAGGCTTAGAAAACTATCTATCGCTTAAGAGTGTAGCACACAAGCATAAGGTAGCTTTCAATTATGAAACTAATGTAGGCGCAGGCTTACCAGTAATTTCTACGCTTCATAATCTGTTAGATAGTGGAGATAATATTGTCAAAATCGAAGCTGTTCTATCTGGATCGCTTTCTTATATATTTAATACATTCTCATCTGAGGACACATTCCACTCTATCGTAAAGAAGGCACAAGAGAAAGGATACACAGAACCTGACCCAAGAGATGATTTGTCTGGTTCTGATGTCAAAAGAAAATTATTAATTCTATGCAGAGAAGCTGGCTTCCCGATAAGAGACGCAGAAATCAATATTAAAAGATTCTTGTCTGATAAAGCCACCAATGCAAAAGATGTAAAATCTTTCTATTCAGTTATAGAATCAGAAGATGCGTACTTCAGAGATTTATTAGAAAATGCTGAAAAAGAAAATAAAAGATTGCGATTCATTGCTGTCTTTGACAAAGGTGTCGGAAGCATCAGTCTTCAGTCCGTAGATCAATCAAGTCCGTTCTATGGTCTTAATGGCAGTGATAATATGATCTCATTCACAACAGAAAGATATAGCTCTACCCCTCTAGTTATAAGAGGCCCAGGGGCTGGTGCTGAAGTAACTGCCGCAGGTGTATTGTCTGAGATAATAAACATGGGTAAATCAATATAACTAACTGAATATCAATTATTTATGTCTGAAAGATTTGGTGTAAGGGTGTTTGCTCCGGCTTCTGTAGCTAACGTTGCAGTAGGTTATGATATACTGGGGTTTCCAATAGAAGATTTGGGTGATGAGGTAATCGTACGAGACGGAACTAAGCCTGGACTAATTATAACCAAGATTATAAATAATAAAAACCTTTCTAAAGATATATCTAAAAATACAGCTGGTTATGCTGCTCAGAAGTTGCTAGAATCATTAGGTTTAGAGGATAAGCCGATAGAGATGGATATCTACAAAAATATGCAAGTCGGTACAGGTCTCGGTAGTAGTGCTGCTAGTGCTGTTGCTGGAGCATATGGGATAAATGCATATCTCGATTTCCCTTATACTAAGGCGGAAGTTCTTCAGTTCGCCACATTGGGAGAGGTTATAGCTGATGGTTCTTATCACGCTGATAATGTCGCCCCTTCCCTGCTTGGTGGATTTATACTAATCAGAGATAATGAGACACTCGATTGGAGTAAGCTACATTGTCCTAAGGGATTACTTTCTGTTATCATATATCCACACGTACAAGTGCTGACGAAAGATTCGAGATCTATACTCAAAGAAAATGTAAGTCTACAAGATCATATTAAACAATCTGGCAATCTAGCTTCATTTGTAACTGGAATGTTTACTTCAGATTTCGAATTAATTCGTAGAAGTCTTAGTGATATAATTATTGAGCCACAGAGAGCACAATTGATTCCTCACTTCTATGAAGTCAAAGAAATGGCATTGAGTGAAAATGTGTTAGGATTTAGTATATCCGGTGCTGGTCCGTCTATGTTTGCGCTATGTAATAATACGCTTGCAGCAGAGAATGTGGTGGATAAGGCAAGACAGATATATGCAGATAATGGTATTAAGTGTACTGCCTTCTTATCTAAGATAAATCATGAAGGTGCAATCAAATTGTAGGTACATTAAAGATCCACATAGAAAAGTTATCATATAAATGATGCAGAATATAGAAACATGAAATTATATAGTACAAATAATAAAAATAATATAGTAGATCTACAGGAGGCAGTAATTAAAGCTTATCCTAAGGATAAAGGCTTATATATGCCTATGGAAATCCCTCAGATAGATCCTTCATTTTTTGAATCTATACAGGACTTTACTTTTGAGGAAATATCTTATAAAGTTGCTCAGTGTCTAATCGGTGATTACATTCCTGAAGACAAATTGGAATCTATCATTTACAAGGCGATAAACTTTCCTGCACCAGTCGTATCGCTTACAGACAGAATAGGCACATTAGAATTGTTTCATGGACCGAGTATGGCGTTTAAGGATTTCGGCGCTAGATTTATGGCAGAGTTAATGTCTTATTTTTTAAGAGGAGAAAATAATAAAACAACCATCCTCGTAGCAACGAGTGGCGATACAGGAGGAGCAGTTGCCGCAGGATTCCATAATGTACCAGGAATAGAGGTTATCATATTATATCCAAGTGGAAAAGTGAGCCCACTGCAAGAGAAGCAACTGACAAGTTGGGGAGATAATATTAAGGCTATAGAAGTCGATGGGGTTTTTGATGATTGTCAGGCTATGGTTAAGCAAGCATTCATAGACGCCGACCTGACTTCTAAGTATAAATTTAGCTCCGCTAATTCTATTAATATAGCTCGGCTTATACCTCAGAGTTTCTATTATTTCGAAGCTTATAAGCAAGTTGTAGATAGATATGATAACATAGTATTCTCTGTGCCTTCCGGTAATTTTGGTAATCTAACTGCCGGATTATTAGCTAAGAAAATGGGTCTTCCTATTCATAAGTTTCTGGCAGCTACTAATATAAATGATACTGTGCCACAATATCTTAATACGGGTACATACAAAGCCAAGCCCTCTGTTGCTACCATCTCAAATGCCATGGATGTAGGTAATCCAAGCAATTTTGATCGTATACTGAAGCTATATGAGAATGAAGGTTCCACGTGGAACAATGTGAAGAAGGACATTATAGGCTACAGTTATGGCGATAATACAACCTATAAGGCTATAAAGTATATATATGATAATCATAAATATATTGCAGATCCCCATGGTGCAGTTGGATATCTTGCTTGTAAAGAATATTTATCAGGCAATCCTTCAGATTACTGTATATTTTTAGAAACGGCACATCCAGGTAAGTTTTCTGCTGTTGTAGAAGAAGCGTTAGGCATTAGTTTTGAAATGCCCAATAAGCTGGCCTCTTTTATGTCTAAGGAGAAGACAAGTATATTATGCTCTAAAGAATATAGTCAATTCAAGGAAATTCTATTAAATGTGTAAAATGTTCCACGTGGAACACTTGTGCATATTATGATAATTATAACAAGCCAGACTTGTATTTACTCTTATATTTACTATTCATAAATAAAAACACCTAAATACTCATGCGTACACTTTTTACTGCACTAATACTAAGCATGGTCATATGCTTAACCGCTCAGGAAAATACAAATCAGAACAAATTCAAACAAATCGAGGAAATGCTTCCGACTCCAAATACCTATCGGACAGCATCTGGAGCACCTGGTCACGAATACTGGCAACAAAAGGCCGATTATAAGATGAAAATTACCATAGATGATGAAAATCAGAAACTCTATGGTGATGAAACCATTACATACCACAATGAATCTCCAGATCAACTTAAGTATCTATGGATACAAATGGATCAAAATGTAAGGTCTAAGGATTCTCACTCACACGATATACGAAGCAGCTCGATATCAGAGAAAATGAGCTCAGGACAACTAGATAGAATAGATCCAAGTTTCGAAGGAGGATTTAATATCCAATCTATTAAAGACAAAGATGGCAAGGATCTTAAATACACTGTTAATAAAACGATGTTGCGTATAGATTTACCTCAAGTACTTAAGCCAGGTAACAATTATACCTTCTCTATAATGTGGTGGTATAATATCAATAATACTAGAGAGATAGGTGGTAGATCTGGTTATGAGCATTTCGAAGCAGATAGTAATAATGTATATGTCATAGCTCAGTACTTTCCTCGTATGTGTGTGTATAATGATGTGAATGGTTGGCAGAACAAGCAATTTCTTGGAAGAGGGGAGTTTGCTCTCGTATTTGGTGATTACGAAGTAGAAGTTACAGTACCATCTGATCACTTAGTTGCTGCATCAGGAGAACTACAGAATGCTGGTGATGTTCTTACAGCTAAACAGAAGAAAAGACTTAATGAAGCAAAGAGTGCTGACTTACATCCTGTAACGATTGCTACCATGGAAGAAGCGGAAGAACGAATGAAGGAAAAGTCAGGCAAAACCAAAACATGGAAATTCAAAGCAGATAATGTAAGAGACTTCGCATTTGCTACATCCAGAAGGTTTATATGGGATGCATTAGGTGTGCCTATGTCAGACGGAAGGACAGTGATGGCTATGTCTATGTGGACTAAAGAAGGTGATTGCCTATGGAACAAGTACTCTACTAAGTCTGTAGCTCACACTGTCAAGTGGTACTCACACTATACGTTTGACTATCCGTATCCTGTTGCATGGTCGATAGATGGAAATATGGGAATGGAATATCCAATGATCTGCTTTAACTTTGGTAGATGTGAAGACGACGGTACTTATACACAAAGAATGAAGTATGGACATATCGGCGTAATCATACATGAGGTAGGACATAACTGGTTTCCGATGATCATTAATTCCGATGAGAGACAATGGACCTGGATGGACGAAGGACTGAATACATTCATGCAATATCTAACAGAACAACAATGGGAGAGGGACTACCCATCGAGAAGAGGCCCTGCTAATAAGATTGTAGATTATATGAAGGGGGATAAAGAAAAGATATCTCCCATAATGACGAACTCTGAATCTATATTCCAATTTGGTAACAATGCTTATGGAAAACCAGCCACAGCGCTTAATATTCTAAGAGAAACAGTCATGGGCCGTGAGCTATTCGATTATGCATTTAAGGAATACTGTAATAGATGGAAATTTAAGCATCCAACCCCGGCTGATTTCTTTAGAACAATGGAAGATGCTTCTGCTGTAGATCTTGATTGGTTTTGGAGAGGATGGTTCTATACTAATGATCATGTAGATCTTGCACTTAACGAAGTAAAACACTTCCAAATGAAGTCTGATGACCCAGCAACAGCGAGTAAAAAAAATAAAGCCAATCGTGATAAAGAAAGGGTCAATATAAGTATCCTAAGAAATAGAGAAACCATCAAACAAACCCAAAATGAATTAGATCCATCTATAGATGATTACTATACTAATTACGATCCCCTAGAAGTAGACATCATCGATTCTGAAGAGCATGATAAGTATTTAGCGACTTTATCAGATGAGGATAAAGAACTTCTAAAATCTAATAAGCACTTTTATCAGATGAAGTTTGAAAACAAGGGAGGTATACCCATGCCGTTAATATTAGAATTTCAGTATACTGATGGTACCACAGAAGTCAAAAGAATACCTGCAGAGATATGGAGATTTGACTCTAAGGAGATAACGAAAACATTCGTAACAGACAAAGCTATAACCAATGTTGTATTAGACCCATTCTTAGAGACGGCAGACATAGATACTGATAATAACGAAATTGTACCTCCTACAAAAGCAGATCGTTTTGAACTATTCAAAAGAGGCCAAAGACGTAGTGGAGAGAATCCAATGCAAAGAGCTAATAGAGCAAAAGAAAAGCAATCAGATAAGCCGTAATGATATACATAACGGTATGCCAATAGACGTTATTAAAATAAGTTCTAAAAAAAAAAATAGGTATCACTATTATTGTAATAGTGATACCTATTTTTTTTTAGACATCGAGAAATTAAATTATACCTAAATGATTATCTCCACTCTTAAAAATATACAGGTTATACAACGAAATACTGAATATAAAGATCGCAATCGCTTGATGCATAACTCCATAGAAAACAGGTACCACATCTGTTGACTTCAGTAAAGTCATGATTCCAAGTACAACCTGCAGATTAAGAAATACAAAAAGTGAAATACAAAATACATAGATTATCCTCGGTAAGGGATATCTTAATGTTCTATAGACAGTATACAACCCTAAAGCATAGACAAAGTATCCTAAGTTACGATGCAAGACATGTATAAGAGCAGGCATCAGTGGACTCTTATCATAATCTACTAAATTTTCAATAGACCATATTTCTGAATCAAACAATATAGACGGTATAAATGATCCACCAATATCTGGCCAAGTAGGATAATAAAGAGAAGCTTTCATTCCAGATACTACAGCACCAAAGAAAATCTGTAAACATAGAAAACCAAAGAAATATTTAGATAGCTTATATAGTCTATCATTTGATATACCATTCTTGTTGCCATAGAATGCATGAAAGACAGACTGCCACAGAAACATCAAAGTCAATAATGCAATTCCAAGATGTAGAGACAAGTTATAAGCATTAACCCATGGTCTATCCTTTAGTCCACTGGCAACCATTATCCAGCCAAAAAAAGCAGCCATCATCGCTCCAAGAAATACCAAACTTAATTTACTAATCATCACCTTATCTATCCACTTCTTATAAATAAAGAATATAAACGGTAACAAAAAAACAAATCCCATAGTACGTGCCCACAACCTGTGAAAATACTCCCAGAAATAAATAAACTTAAAAGATTTAGAATCAGTCAAAGAACCCAATTCCATGTTACGATTAATCTTTTCATACTGCGGTGTCTTCTTGTATAGGTCAAACTCTTCCTGCCATTTAGTCTCTGATAACGGTGGAAAAGTCCCAGTTACAATTTCCCACTTCGTAATAGATAATCCTGACCCAGTAATTCTTGTCACACCACCTATTATGATTTGAAAAAACAACATGACGCATCCAATTAAAAGCCAAGTCTTTACTATTTTATTGTACTCCACTTATACCATTTAAATTAAACTATACAATCTCAAAAGACAGAAATAGTTTTTATAATTTTAGAAAAGAATCAAAGTTATTCACATGCCTAGATTATTATGAGTTTTCTATAAATAAAATAGAACCTTATTATTAGCAATGTTGGTATGATCAATACTCAGACTTGAGGAGCCATATTTATATTACTAAGTATTTATTCACATAAAATATATGTCTTATTAACACATAATACATTGAATGTTACGGTACTAACACAAAGAGAATATAACTGTGGAATTTCCAATGTTAATTAGTAGTCTAAAAAAAGACTGTTAATAATCTCAATAAAAGACGACCAAAAATATTAATAGTTTTTATATATTATTAATTTTAATATGTAATCAATTGATATTTTAATTTCGAGGAATTTACTGTGGATAAACCTGTGCAGTATCACAAATAACTAACAAGTTGAGAGCAGTTATACAGCGAGTCATGCAAGGGGCAAAAGTAGAAGTCCTTGGTAAGACTATCGGGCAGATAGATAAAGGCTTATTAGTATTCTTAGGTATAGGCACTGAAGATACAGATGATGATATCCGATGGTTAACTAAGAAGATAGTGGGCTTACGTGTATTTAGTGATGCAGATGATAAGATGAATCTATCTATAAATGATATAAACGGTTCCTTGCTCGTTATTAGCCAATTTACATTATTAGCAAGTACTAAGAAAGGTAACAGGCCTTCTTACATAAAGTCAGCAAAACCTGAAATTTCAGAGCCTTTATATAGATCATTCATAGATCACATGAAGAAAGAGCACGGATTACATGTAGAAGAAGGTATTTTTGGGGCAGATATGAAAGTGCAGCTGGTTAATGATGGACCGGTTACGATTATAATAGACTCTAAAGTAAAAGAATGATGATTGTGGAGTTAGGTCAAAGTTTGTAATAATTCCTTTGTAAATTATAATCTCATGAATATAAAGGAATGGCAGCAACAAGTAGATAATTGGATAAAAGAATACGGAGTAAGATATTTTTCCGAGTTAACGAATATGGCAATTCTTACTGAAGAAGTAGGAGAGCTATCGCGATATATATCACGTAAGTATGGAGAGCAATCATTTAAGAAAGAGGTATCGGATATAGAAATACAATCTAAAATTGCGGATGAATTAGCGGATATAATATTCGTAACAACATGTATGGCTAATCAGATGGGAATAGATATCGAGGAAGCCTTACATAAAAACATAGAAAAGAAAACGACACGTGATAAAGAAAGACATATATCAAATAAGAAACTATAATTATTGAGAAGCAAATTGGACTTACTAGAAAAATTAGAAAAAGAGCTGAGTCTTAAGGAGCTTCAGATTAAGAGTCTCCTAACGATAACTCAAGCCATCAATGACAATGTGCCAGAAGATGGCTTATTCAATATGTATAGATCTTTTTTGAGTTGGGAAATGGGGATATCGAAGATGTGCTTATTTGTCAAAGCAACCGAAAGCTGGAGAATAGCAACACAAATTAATGTAGAAGAAGATTTCGAACAAGAATTAATAGACGAGTGCCTTCTACATAAACGCTTACATACGGTAAAAAAAGATGATCACGTATATCTTCAGTTGTTTGATATAATCATACCTGTATTTCACAAAAAAAATCCTATTGCTTATGCTTTGATCGGTGGAATTAAGGACAAAGAAGATATCTATAATAAAATACAATTCATCACAACGATCACCAATATTATTGCTGTTGCAATAGAAAATAAGAGATTATTCAGAAGACAGATTAAGCAAGAAAGATTTAATAAGGAATTAGAATTAGCCAAAGAATTCCAGCAGATGCTTATACCCGAGCATATGCCAGTTAGTGATCAGTTCGAATTAGATACTTACTACAAGCCACATTATAATATTGGAGGTGATTATGTAGATTATATAAAATTTAGCGAGACGAGATTTGCAGTAGTTATTGCGGATATATCTGGGAAAGGCATTGCGGCAGCATTATTAATGTCAAACTTCCAAGCGATGTTGCATAGCTTGATATTTCAATATCGTGACCTTGAAACTTTTGTCTTTGCACTTAACCAAGCAGTCTATAGAATTACAAAGAGTGATAAATTTATCACATTCTTCATAGCAGAAATAAATCTCGACAACAGGGAATTGACATATATTAACGCAGGTCATTATCCACCAGTACTCTACAACGATCATGAGTTAAAATCTCTCAAAACAGGTAGTAGTGTCATAGGAGCATTTGAAAAATTGCCATTTATAAAAGAAGAAAAAATACAGCTTAGTAAGGACGCCTTATTATTTTGCTTTACCGATGGACTTATAGATCTTAAAAATGAGGCTGGAGATTATTATGACGAAATGAGGTTGATGAATTTTGTTAAGGACAATTCCAGAATCTCAGCTAAAGAATTTAATACTAAGTTGGTTAAAGACTTGGAATTGTTTAAGGGAGAGGAAGAATATGTAGATGACATAGCAATTCTGACAACAAAAATCACAAAGTAGATGAAAGAAAAGTCTCGCATAGTTGCTGCTGCACTCGCATTCTTTGGAGGATCATTAGGTATACACAAGTTCTACCTTAATAATTTTGGATTGGGTTTCTTCTATATATTTCTGACGATGGTAATTTTCTCAGGAATTAAGTTTCCGATTACTATGATACTTGGTATGATAGATTCTATGAAAATTCTATCAATGTCTGATAGTCAATTTGACGAAAAATATAATAAAAATCAAAAATCTCGGTCAGGTGATAGAATAGAAAGGCAAAACAGAAATGCTTCTCAAGGACAAAATGCAATGGATCTGGAGAGAAAAAGATACAATTATAAAAAGACAAGTAAGCAGAGGAATAATCCATTTATAATTTCTGGTAAAAAGAAGTATGAGGACTACGACTTAGAAGGAGCAGCAGATGATTTTAATGAAGCCCTTTCGCTCAGTCGTGATGATAGTGAACTACACTTTCTATTAGCAGCAGTTTATTCATTATTAGAGAAAAAAGATAAGAGTTTTTACCATTTGGAAGAGTCTGTTAAGCTCGGATATAAAGATTATGAAAACATTAAGACTTACGATGACTTAGCCTATCTAAGGATACAACCGGAATTTGACGCATTCCAGAAAGCAGGCTACAAAACCACTGATATCAAAGGTATTGCGGCTCCTAAACGAGACCTGTTGCAAGACGATCTGTTGTTAACACAACTGAATCGATTAAAGAAAATGAGAGACAAAGGTCTGTTATCTGAGAAAGAATATGTCATAGAGAAAGAAAAATTACAGCAGCGGTAACATATATACCCTTACCTTTGTTTTATAATTAATATGACAGCAAAAGACCTCATATCAAATGACATTATGCCACTCCTACCTAACGATAAGATAGGTCAGGCAATGTCCATGATGAGTGTATATCGAGTGAGGCATCTACCGATAGTCAAAGATGGTATATTATTAGGTACAATCTCTGAGGAAGAAGTGTCATCGATGGATATAGAAACATCGATTAGGGATGCAAAAATAACAAGCACGTATATACAAGTTCACTCTGAAGACCATGTATTCGAGCTGCTGTCCACAATGTCAGAAAATAACCTATCCATCGTACCTGTAGTAGATTCGGAAGATAGATTTCTAGGGATTGTATCACAAGAAGATTTGATTAAGTTCTTTGCAGGTACTTTTTCATTTAAAGAGCAAGGAGGAATAATTGTAATAGAAACGAGCAGACAGGGATATAGTCTTTCTGAGATTGCAAGAGTTGTAGAGCTCGAAAACGCTAGTATCATTGCAAGTTTTATAACATCCCATCATGAATCTGCCGTCATCCTTATTACCATAAAGATAAGCCAGAGAGAAATACAAGATATCATTTCTGCACTTGAGCGATACAGTTATAAAATAAGAGCAACATTTACAGAAGTAGAACATACAGATGATCTGAAAAATAGATATGATCAACTGATGCGTTATCTCGATGTATAGAATAGCTGCATTTTTACTGTTCACTATTATGACTGCGAATCTACTCTGCCAAAGTAGTGACATCATCATTGGTACAGTTATAATAGAAGGTAACCATCATACTAAAAACAAAGTCATCTTACGTGAGATGGACTTGACTACAGGAGATACGATTCCGTTACAAGATATTAGTAATAGCTTAGAGAAAGACAGGTTGCGTATTTTAGGAACAGGCTTATTTAATTATGTAAGCATCAATCTAAAAAATTATAACCCTGAAACATATACAACAGATATATCTATTACAATAGAAGAGAATTGGTATTTATTTCCTGTACCTATTTTTGAGTTAGCAGACAGGAACTTTAGTGTCTGGTGGCAAGAGCAGAATAAGTCATTAAATAGGGTTAACTACGGCTTCCGCTTATCACACTACAACTTTACAGGCAATAGAGATCCCCTAAAACTAAAAATACACTTTGGTTATACCCGAAAATATGAATTGAATTATCAGTATCCATACTTAGCTATGGATAATAAGTTAGGCATTGGTGGTTCTATATTTTACTCTGAGAGAAGAGAGATAGGTTACAAGACCGTTGGTAATAAGACGCTCTTTGCGCAGACTGATGATGAACGTAAATTATTATCCAGATTTAGGATAGGACCAGAGCTTAAGTATCGGCCTAACACATATGACTTCCACGCCTTAAGAGTAGAATATCACAACAATAAGATAGATCAGTTTGTAGCGGAAAACCTAAACTCCGAGTATTTTTTAAACGGTAAGCTAGGGATACAGTTCTTTTATTTGGAGTATGATTTTAATCATGATAAGCGTCCATACACAACCTATCCGTTATCAGGTCATTTAATATTTGGAAATATTAAGAAAGAAGGACTAGGGGTGTTCGGGGATTTTGATAATCTCAGCATCACAGCCGGAATAGAAAAACACTTTCCTATTATTGAGAACAAATTGTCTATCAGCACAAGAAATAAAGCCAAAACGAATATCATACGTAAAGCAGTCTCATTTGCTAATAACACTGGTCTTGGTTACGGGACAGACATCGTAACAGGTTATGATCTATATGTAATGGATGGAACAGATTATGGTATTAGCATGAATGCGATTAAGTACGTACTATATGATAACAATCTTAATACTGCTAAGTGGATGCCACGTCAATTTAGAAAAATGAACTTGAGTCTTTTTCTTAGATTTAATATAGACCTCGCTTATGTGAATGAAAATAGATACACTGCGACTAATTCTCTCAATAATCGAATAATATATGGCTATGGTCCAGCATTAGATATGATACTGTTTAATAATTTTCTGTTTAGCTTTGAATATAGTTTTAATGATATTGGTGAGAGAGGCTTATATTTAAGTAATGCGATTTCCTTTTAATAATATATTGACCTAAGATGAAAGTATTAGTTTTTTCTAAAAAATGTCGAGAAGATAATAAGAGCTACTTTGTGCAGCTCTTTAATGACTTAACTAAAGAAAAAATAGAGTATGCTGTTTTTGAGGATATATATAAAGCAATTCCTGAAATAGTAGACCAAGCAACCGTCATATCTGAGCATCAGGAATTAAAAGATTATGCTCCAGACGTAATTATAACATTAGGAGGTGATGGCACTATTCTCTCTGCGACTGCATTAATAATGGATTTGGAGATACCCATATTGGGGATCAACTTAGGTAGATTAGGGTTCTTAGCCAATATAGAGCAGGAGAGAATCAGCCAAGCGGTTAAGTTGTTATCCGAAGAATCTTATGTCATTCATGATAGATTCATGATAGGTCTGGTTACAGATAATCAATTATTTGGTAAGAAGAACTTTGCTTTGAATGATTTCACATTAGTAAAGAGAGATAACTCTTCTATGATTGTGATACATACATACATTGATGATGAGTTTTTAGTTTCTTATTGGGCGGATGGATTGATAGCGTCTACACCTACAGGTTCTACAGCATATTCGCTCAGTTGTGGTGGACCGATTATGTTTCCTTCTTCTGACAATTTTATCCTAACACCGGTAGCACCACATAATTTGAATGTGAGACCAGTTGTAATATCCAGCAATCATAAGATCACATTTAAGATAGAAGGTAGATCAGACACCTACCTTTGCACACTAGATAATAGACACGAAATAATAACAGCAGATCACTCTATAGAAATCAGAAAGAATGACTTTGTTTCTAAGTTTATCACCCTTACTGGAGATAGTTACATGAGAACAATCAGGAACAAGCTTAACTGGGGATTAGACAAAAGAAATTAATGGAAATACAACTGACACATAATGGAAAGCAATATACTGCTAACCTCCATGAGCCGTTAGATATTTCTATACCATTAGAACATGATAACACACCGATTGCTTTCGGTGCACCAGCTTATGAATCGACTCCACTTAAGGCAGGATCTTTCATAGGGTCATTAGAAGAAGGCTCTCCAGTCAACTTCTATAATTTAAGAATAAATCCTCATGGCAATGGTACACATACGGAAAGCGTTAGACACATCGACCTTAGAGGAGCAAGCATATTGGAAACGTTGCAAAAGCAACATCATATTGCTAAACTAATTACCGTCAGACCTCAGCAAAAATCAAATAAAGATCTTGTCGTAACCAGGTCTTCGTTAGGTATCAAGAAACAAGACCTGCAAGATATATCAGCATTAGTCATTAGGACAAAGCCAAATAGAAAAACGAAAAAAACGAAAAATTATACGAATACCAATCCCATATATTTTGACCACAAATTATTGAGTTTTTTGTCTCAGCATATAGATCATTTGTTGATAGATGTTCCGAGCGTAGATAGGGAACAAGACGGCGGCAAACTTAAAGGCCACAAGGCCTTCTGGCAAACCAATGATCAAATAGCATTAGATAAGACAATCACAGAAATGGTGTATTTAGATAATAAAATTAAGGATGGCTTATATTTGTTAAACATTCAGATAATTCCTGTTGTTATAGACGTCAGTCCATCTAGACCCGTTCTATATGTATTAAGAGAAGCATAATGTTTACAAAGTCAATAAATAAGCAGATATACAAGGAGTTCTTGATGATAGATGTTAAATCTTTTCAGGAGCAGATCCGCTATTATGAGATGAATAAGGCGGAGATTTTTCGATTACCCGAAGAGTATAAGATACGTATAGAATGCAGATATGCATTAGCACTATATGAAGTTGAGGATTTCTACGGGTACTTAACTAAAGCAGACAGACTGATAAGGGTCGTCGTTAAAGAGAATATCTATAAGCTGGATAACAAGGATATCTTCCAAGAGCTCTTGTATCGCAAAGGCATGGCAACACATAAGGTTTTGGATTATTATAAGGCAGATCACATATTTACGGAATTGGTAAAAATTGATTCTGATAACAAAACATTTAGCGACGCCTATAGCCGCAACTCGATTAATAAAAGCAGATATGAAATTAAGTATCTTAACGCCATTAGCGTGTTACTCTTTTTCGTATCGGCAGCCATTATAGGATTAGAAATACTGATGATAAGAACCTTCTATCCTGAGTATACTCAGTTATTTGAATGGACCCGTAATGGCATTTTTCTATGTGGTGTTGCGATCATTATTTTCTTAGAAATTTGGATTAGGGTCAAAACCTACCGATCTCTCCTTAAGCTGAAACAAAAAAAAGTCTAATGTCCTACTCTAGAAGACCTCAGTATAAGACAATGCGAGAGAAGAATATCGAGATGAAGCGCAGACTCAAAGTCGGGGCTATAATCGTAGTGATTGCATCTATAATCTACGCTTATATGAATCGATTACACATATCAGAATACATTAGTTCTTTTTAAAACCTTAGCATATTATTCCATTCTTTTTTCTCGGCACTGTAGACATACCATAGATAAGTTAAGAACAGTATTGCTGATATTATATAATACAGTAGGTCAGGGATAAGGTTTTTAATGTTTGACATAATGATTACGACCGCTGCTATAATCGCAATATTAATAATCAATTTAGCAACAGGATAAGAAATAGGATAGTGCTTCTGTCCTAAAAAGTAAGCTATAGTAAGCATCAATAAATAGGTAAACAGTGTCGCCCAAGCCGAGGTAACATAACCATATCGTGGTAAAAATATCACGTTAATTATCAAAAAGAAAACAACACCTATTGTGCTGATAATAGCACCATAGCTTGTCTTGTCTGAGAGCTTATACCATATACCTATATTATAGTAAATGCCTAATAGTAAATAGGCGATCAAAAGGATAGGTATAATGTATATACTTTCTCGGTAATTAGAATCTACGATATGCTGAATGATATCGAGCGTAAAAAACATTCCTAAAATGACCACGCCACCAACGAGTGTAAATAGGTGGCAGATCTTACCGTAATAGAGCTTTCGATCTTCTTTAGTTGCGTTATTAAAAAAGAAGGGCTCAGCAGCATAATTAAATGCTGTGGTAAACATGGCAAAGAGACTTGCGATCCTGCGAGAAGAATCATACACGCCACCATCAGCAAGATTATCAGCAGAAGAGCCTATTAAGAACTTTTCCTGTAAGATGACAGCGAAGTATTGTATAAAACTATTAGCAATTCCGACGATTACTAATGGCCAGACGTAATAGATCATCTTCCTGAGCAGAGGCCAATCGATAGACAATTTCATGCCTTTGCTCAGGATAAGCAAGATGACTAATATAAAGAAGCTTGCAATAAGATTAGAGATAAAAACATAATCTATCAAGTAAGGATACTGAGGAAATATACTTTGTAAACTCGGACTTAACTGCGGCAACACCCAAAGAAAAAATAGAATGAGTAAGCTCGATATTAGAATGTTTAAAACCTTACATATGGCAAATGCCTTCACACGATTATCTAATCTAAACTTAGCATAAGGAATTAAGCTAATGATATCAAATGCTAAAATATAAGAGAACCAACGTACATATATGTGTCGATCAGGGACAGTAGTTATTGTAGCCAATTGTTTGCTAAAAAGAGTTCCTCCCAAAATCACTAAAAGCGCAATAAATATGATTGCAGTAAAACTGGTGCTAAAAGCATTCTTCTTAAGTGAGTCATCACTTCCATATCGAAATAGAGCAGTATCAAGTCGAAAGGAGAACAAAATTATAAGGACAGAAACATAAGCATAGAATGATCCGAATATACCGAACTCAACTTGTTGCTCATCTAATATGTGGGTAAGGAATGAGGTAATCAGTAGATAGTACACTACCCTAGAGAGAATATGTCCTCCACCATATATCGCAGTCTGTCCGGCAAATTGCTTAATACGACTCATCTATACATTCCATTAATAATATAATAGCCGACAAGATAATTAAAACCTATGCTTATATTACATTTGCATACTTTTCACAATCAATTAGAACAGTAATGATAGACATTAAATTGTTAGATAAGATTACACAAATTCCTGGGGCTCCAGGACATGAGTACAATATAAGATCATTTGTAGCAAGTGAAATAGAGTCTTATGTAGACGAGATGTATACGGATAGAATGGGAAACCTTATAGCGATAAAGAGAGGAAAGTCTGATGAGAGAATTATGGTGGCGGCACATATGGATGAGATTAGTTTTATAGTTAGCCAGATAGATGATTGCGGCTTCATTAGATTTCACCCTATGGGAGGATTTGACCCCAAAACACTAACAGCACAAAGAGTCATTATCCACGGTAAAAAAGATATCATCGGGGTGATGGGTTCTAAGCCCATACATATCATGTCTTCCGAAGAAAGAAGCAAACCACCAAAAATAGAAGACTACTTCATAGATACAGGATTATCTAAAAAAGAATTAAACAAGATTATAGATATCGGATCACCTATAACCAGAGAGAGAAGTTGCATCGAGATGGGTGACATGATTAACTCTAAGTCGCTCGATAATAGAGTGTGTGTATACTTATTAGTGGAGGCGCTTAAAGAACTAAAGAAGAATAAACTTCCTCATGATCTATACGCAGTATTTACAGTACAAGAGGAAGTAGGACTAAGAGGAGCTAAGGCGGCTACGTTAGGTGTAGATCCTGATTACGCTATTAATCTTGACGTAACATTAGCATGTGATGTACCAGGTTCTCAGAAGCATGAGCGTATCACTGATTTGGGTGCAGGTACTGCGATAAAGGTAATAGACGGCATGACAATATGCGACTACAGAATGGTAGAATACATGAAGAACTTAGCAAAGAAGAATAAAATTAAATATCAATTAGAAGTGCTACCTAAAGGAGGTACTGATACGGCTGCTATGCAACAAATGTCTACGGGTGGATCTATTGCAGGTGGGATATCAGTTCCTTGCAGATATTTACACCAAGTTATAGAAATGGCACACAAAGAGGATGTAAGAAATTCTATTGATCTGCTTAAGGCCTGTGTGAAAAATTTAGATAAACACAACTGGAAGCATAGGTAGTCTTCTGCTACAGGAATCAATAAGTTTAATCTAATAAGCGTATACAGTTAATTGTTACAATGTCTCATAGCATCACACGCTCAGTTATACCAATAACACTTTAAAATGTCGTGTAGATAATCTGAATTAAATCTCTTAAGATCAAAGCATGAGCGAAAGATTTCGCTGTAAACGAATCGAGTATGACAGTGCTCGAATAGAGCGAACTATATTAGTGTTGGGACTGACCATAGATGTACTTTTTGCGGTCCTGCCATTCTATTAAGAGGCAGATTTTTTTGCAGCTAGATTAGCTAATTCCAGCGGAATATATGCGACATCCTAATGTGCAAATGGTATTAATGTATTGTTAAACCAAAATGGAGCGATAACTTAGTATAGTTAATCCCGTTTCCTTATTTACAAAAGCGATAGCAATGCAAAAACTGAGTTCCCTAATATTAGCAGGCATTATCGGAGGACTTGTTGCGGTCGCCGTGACAAGCTACATCCCAAAAGAACAGAGTCGAGAAAGTAATTTATCTCCGCATGCAGTTCTTACCTCTGCAGGTTATGATATGAATGTCGAAGCATTTGACTTTGTTACAGCTGCTGAAATAGTTACTCCTGCAGTGGTACATATTACGGCATCTGAGAGTCAGGCATTGGCTTATCAGAGAAAGCAAGAAAGACAAAGCAATAGAAACAGGAATTTTTGGGATCCATTCGGAGATTTCTTTGGTGGTCCCAGAGAAGGGACGGGTTCTGGTGTAGTCATATCTGAAGATGGTTATATAGTGACCAATAATCACGTGGTAGCGGATGCAGATATTATTAATGTAGCTCTGACAGATAAGAAAACATATCAAGCAGTGAAAATCGGAACTGACCCAAGCACAGATTTAGCTCTTCTCAAGATAGATGCGACAGGTTTGCCACACGTCTTACTTGCAGATAGTGATAAGGTAAAAGTAGGTGAGTGGGTAGCGGCAGTAGGTAATCCATTCAGTTACTTAGAGTCTACAGTCACAGCAGGTATTGTAAGTGCAATAGGAAGAGATATAGATATCATAAAAGACAAGTACAACATAGAAGAATTTATACAAACAGATGCTGCGATTAATCCAGGAAATAGTGGAGGCGCATTAGTTAATGTAAATGGAGAGCTCATAGGAATCAATACTGCAATAGCGACACCGACTGGGGTCTATGCTGGATATTCATTTGCAGTACCGTCTAATATTGTAAAGCGTATTATTTCTGATATAAAACAGAACGGAAATATAGAAAGAGGAAGATTGGGTATAGAAGGTTTTGAGATCGATGCAGAAAATCAATCAGAATTAAATCTAAAGAAAAGCAAAGGTTTCTATGTAGAAAATGTTCTCAAAGGTAGCGGAGCACAGTTTGCAGGCGTTCTTCCAGGAGATATTATAACTAAAGTAGATAGTAAAGACGTCAATACCTTCAATGACTTGTATGAAATAATAGAATACGCAAAGGTCGGGGATAAGATAAAATTAGGGGTATTCAGAAAGAACAAAGAGATAGAAATAGATGTTTATTTAAAGAAAGGAATATAATACTATAAAAAAAAGTTGGTTTTTCGTTTTGTTTTGAGACGCCTACCTACCCACTTGGTAGGCGTTTTTTATATTTATATATCAAAACAATTTCTTCATACGTCAAATTCCTTGCTCAAGGCCTATTAGGCCTCATGTATCCTCACATTTGTTATGCTTGTAAGATCAATAATGCAATCAAGAATAATGCATTTTGTATAAGCTGTCTGGCAGACATCAGCTTTACCGACCACTTCCTGATTCGGGATAATGAATTAATACGTCGGATCATGGGCCGTGTAGAAATAGAACATGGAGCGGCGCTCCACTATTTTCACAAGGAAGGAAAAGTCCAAGAAGTAATCCATGCTCTTAAGTATCGCAACACACCTCAAGTAGGTATAATGTTAGGAAGAGCGTTTGGATACTGTTATCAGGATTCTAAACTTTTTCCAAACGCAGATATAATTATACCGATTCCAATACAATACAAGAGATTACAAAAGCGAGGTTACAATCAAAGTTATATGATTGCAAAGGGTATAAATGAAGTCACTCAGATTCCGATAGGAGACAAGTTTTTAGTTAAAGACAAAAAGCTCGTATCACAAACAAAGAAAATCAGATCTGATAGATTTGATAATGTACTGACGTCTTTTGTATTAAATAATGGAGACTTGCTAATAGGGAAAAGAGTTCTGATTGTAGATGATGTATTGACTACTGGTGCAACAATGGAAGCTGCGATTACGAAGTTACAAGAAGTAGATGACATCATAATACAAGTCGGCGTACTCGCATTAGCATTAGACTAATACCATTTAAACATTAGAACGTCGGAAATATTATAATAGAATTAGCCAATCTCTGCGTTAAAAATACTCTTCATAGCTACCGCTATGAGTCAGCCCACCCACTTTCGTGGTTCACTTTTTTCGAGTATTGTCATACTCGATTCGTCTGCAACGAAATCATTCGTTCATGCCTTAATCTTAACAAATTCTATTCTATAATCTTAACCGACATCTTAAAATTTAAATGTTATAAAACCAAAATTATGTTACTATCAATTATTAAAAATGAATATCATCGAAGAATGATAGAAGAAGGATTAGCAAGGATAACTTATTGTCTAAGTGAATTATCTGAAGAAGAAATCTGGTATAGAAATAATGCCAATTGCAATAGCATAGGGAATATTATCATGCATCTGGAAGGTAACGTAAGGCAATACATTCTTGCAGGTATCGGCGTACATAAGGATACCCGAACTAGAGATATGGAATTTGATAACAAGAACAGACTTAATTATAAGGCACTATTAGAAAAGCTCAGTAATACTCTCCACGATTCTTATGAGATCATAAAAAATCTAAGCATAGAAAACCTTACTGAGAACAGAAAAGTACAAGGATTTAATGAGACAGTAATGAGTATCATTATACATGTGATAGAGCACTTTTCTTATCACGTAGGTCAAATAACATTCTACACTAAATCGACAAAAGACATAGACACTAAGTACTACGATGGACTAGACCTCAATGCGAGCTAATTATGTATCCTTTCTATATTTGCGCCAAGCTTATTAAGCCTTACATCTATCTGCTGGTAACCGCGATCTATCTGTTGGATATTATCTATTCTACTGGTTCCTTTAGCACCTAATGCAGCGATGAGAAGAGACACACCTGCACGTATATCTGGAGAGCTCATCTTGATAGCTCTAAGTTGACTCTTTCTTTCCAGTCCGATAACGGTAGCCCTATGTGGGTCACACAAAATAACCTGTGCCCCCATGTCGATAAGCTTATCTACGAAGAACAATCTACTTTCAAACATTTTCTGATGGATTAATACACTGCCTCTTGCCTGTGTTGCTAATACTAATATGATACTTAACAAGTCAGGTGTAAATCCAGGCCAAGGTGCATCATAAATGGTGAGAATAGAACCGTCTATAAAGTTCTTAATCTCATATATATCTTGCTGAGGTATAATGATGTTATCATTATCGAAAGATAATTCTATCCCTAATTTCTGAAAGACAGAGGGTATAATTCCCAATGCTTTTAGATTTACATTTTCTATTGTTAGACTCGATTGTGTCATGGCGGCCAGTCCGATCCAACTGCCTATCTCTATCATGTCGGGCAGAATTCTATGACTGCATCCACCAAGAGATTCTACACCATTAATTGTTAATAAGTTAGAGCCGATGCCTTGTATATCTGCTCCCATGCTTACGAGCATACTACAGAGCTGTTGTAAGTATGGTTCACAAGCGGCATTGTATATAGTCGTAGTTCCTTCAGTGAGTACAGCAGTCATCACAATATTAGCTGTCCCAGTCACGGATATCTCTTCCATGTGGATGTAAGTCCCTATGAGGTTATCTCCAGATAGAAAGAACTCATCTTTATCTTCTATATAATTAAATTTAGCACCAAGAGTAATAAATCCATTAAAGTGTGTGTCGAGTCGTCTTCTACCGATCTTATCTCCACCTGGCTTAGGTAAGTATGCTTTTCCAAATCTAGCAAGTAAAGGGCCCATAAGCATAACTGAACCTCTTATCTTTTTGGCTTCATTTAGATAGTCTTTAGAAGAGAAGAAGTCTAGATTTATATCATCTGCTTGGAAGGAATAAGTATTGGTGTCTTTTCTGATAACCTTTACACCAAGACCCTTAAGTAGTGATATTAACTTTTGGACATCGATGATGTCTGGAATGTTGCTGATTGTAATTTCTTCTTTGGAAAGAAGGACTGCACTTATTACTTGCAGCGCTTCATTTTTGGCACCTTGAGGTGTAACATTACCAGAAAGGCTACAATTACCTTGTACTAAGAAAGAACCGTTTGACATATTGACGCTTGATTATCAGTGTCAAATATATTAAATAATTATTTAATACGAGTCTTATCTTCTTCTCTTGTTATTGTAATTCTTACGCCCGCCTCGATTATTTCTAGACTTGTGATTATTGTTAGGTTTTCTGCGTGTCTTGTGTCTGACAGCTGAGGTTAGTGAATCCAGAGACCTGTTTTCTTCTACTTGTAGTTGTCCTTTAGAAAGAGACTTCAGATCTTCTAATATGATCTCATCACTGACATAATGCTCACGATTCCAGTTCTTGTATGCTAACTTCATGAATGAAGCGATGACTTCTACAAACTGTTGTTTTTTTTCTCCTTCTTCCATGGCTATAGCCTTCTCCATAAGAAGTCTGACGTTATGTCCATAATGACGAAATTCTCTTTCTTTGACAGGATAATCTAATGTATCCGGTTTGACAGCAGCTTCTTGTGGGGTAGGTTTAGGACAGTCAGGAGGTGTGACATCTATATCATATCCTGCTATCATGAAGAAATGCTTCCAGAGTTTCGTCTTGTATTCCATGACGTTTTTAGACTGGGGATTCATCTGATACATTAGATTAATCATCTGCTCAGAGAACTCTTGTCTTTCTTTCTGATCTTCTATGGTCTTAGCATAGTAAATCAGATTCTGCACATTTCTTCCATACTCAGATATGATCAGATGATCTTCCTGAGAGTTATACGTCATATCAAAATCCATAAAATAGTATGATTATTGTTATTTACAAGTTACTCGACGGTAACTGATTTAGCTAAATTTCTAGGTTGGTCTACATGGCAACCTCTCATAACTGCAATATGATATGCAAGAAGTTGCAAAGGAATCACAGAAAGTAATGGTGTCAAAGGTTCCTCAATTTCGGGTATTTCTATGATAAAGTCTGCAATTTCCTTAATTATTTCGTCACCCTCTGTTACGACAGCAATTACGATTCCTTTTCTTGCTTTGACTTCTTGGATGTTACTGACGACCTTTTCGTAGGCACTTTTGTTAGTGGCAAGCACGATGACGGGCATGTACATGTCTATAAGTGCAATAGGCCCATGCTTCATTTCTGCTGCCGGATAACCTTCTGCATGGATATATGATATTTCTTTTAACTTCAGTGCTCCTTCCAGCGCTACAGGGAAGTTGTATCCTCTACCTAAGTATAAAGCATTGGAGGCATTACGGATTTCTCCAGCTATATACTTGATCTGCTCATCCTTAGCTAATATGCGAGCAATTTTTGTTGGTACGCTTTCTAATTCTGCAAGCAACTTACGGAAATAGCTTTCCTCTATGAGTCCTTTATAATGACCTAAGTAGAGAGCCATTAAGGTAAGTATAGTTGTTTGGCTTGTAAATGCTTTTGTAGACGCCACACCGATTTCTGGGCCAGCATGGATATAAGAACCGGAATCTGTTTCTCTTGCGATAGTAGATCCGATAGAATTTACTATACCATATATATAAGCGCCTTTTCCTTTCGCTAATTTGATTGCAGCGAGAGTATCTGCTGTCTCCCCAGATTGACTAAGTGCTACGATGAAATCATTTTCCTTAATTATTGGATTACGATATCTGAACTCACTTGCATATTCTACTTCAGTAGGAATTCTTGCCAGTTCTTCTAATAGATATTCTCCTATCATAGCCGAGTGCCAGGATGTACCACACGCAGTCAGTATAATTCTCTTGCTTTTTGCAATTCTAGCAATGTTAGCCTTCATGCCTCCCAGAATTGCCCAACCTTCTTCTGTACTAAATCTTCCCTTCATACTCTCGGCAACAGTTATTGGTTGCTGGAATATTTCCTTAAGCATGTAATGGTCATAACCTCCTTTCTCCATTTCCTCTATCTTAAGTTCTAACTCAGATATCTCAGGACTTTGCGTCTGATTGGAAAGATTTTTTATAGTATAATTACCATCTCTATTGATCGTAATAATTTCTTCGTCATTCAGGTAGATGACTTTATTCGTATACTTGATGATAGGGGAGGCATCTGATGCTAAAAAATACTCATCCTGACCAATCCCAAAAACCAAAGGACTGGACAGCTTGGCACCGACAATTTTGTCAGGATTTTTTCGATCCATAACAACAATGGCATATGCACCGACGCATTTATTAAGTGCTAATCTTACGGCTTCTTCTAAGTCTATATTATCCTCCTTTCTTATTTCTTCTATGAGATGTATTAGCACTTCAGTATCTGTGTCTGAGGTAAATGTATGACCTAACTCTATAAGTGCTTTCTTGATGGAGTCATAATTTTCTATGATACCATTATGTATAATTGCTAAGTCGCCACCATTAGATATATGAGGGTGAGCATTGATGTCATTAGGTGGTCCATGAGTGGCCCACCTGGTATGACCCATCCCTACTGTGTAATCCAGTTTTGAGGATTGTGAGTTGACGTGTTTTTCTAAATCTGAAACCTTTCCCTTTTTTTTGTAGACTGCAAGATCTCCATTCATGAGTGCTACTCCAGCACTATCGTACCCTCTATATTCTAATCTTTTGAGGCCTTCTATTAATATGGGGTAGGCTTCTTTCTTTCCTAGGTATGCGACAATTCCACACATATGTGATTATGGTTTTGTTGTTATAAGTTTTAGACAAGCTGGATATAAGGGATGATTGGGACTGTAAAATATGGAGTGTCGAGGATTCTCCCTCTTATTGTCAGCTAATAATGTGAGTGATGTATTAGTAATATCGCCATTGACAATATCTATTATATGATTAGTTACGATCACCTCATGTTTTAATATTGTCACACCGTCTATCTCCACTTCTTCAAATCGGCTATCAAAAAATCCAGCCGCAGAACTTGTTAGATCTCTTATTCTAACAAGATCACCGTCATCGTTTCTGTAAGAAGCAATTAGAAAATTGAGTGGATCGACGCCTTCTTCTTTCTGTGCAAACAACTCTATGACCGCATAATTGACAAATTCATCTTTAATAGACAAAACACCAGATAGATCGTATACGACATCAAATCCTTGCATACCTTGTACATAATTTAACTCTGCAGAATTATCGCTAATCACACTCTCTACCAATGAGCCATTGTAATCTGAAACATAACAATTGTGTTTCACAACAGATTCTTCCTTATCACGTACTAAGCTCGACAGATCAAAAGAGAAAACTTTCTTAATAGAGTCTTGATAGAAAACTTGTATTCTGGCAGTAGACGTATTGCTTAAGTTTATGCCGTACATGTCACTTCCGTTAGGCATTGACTGGATAGCATAACCCTTGACGATGTCTACGATATTTTGCGTAAGTCTTGTATTGAGCGTATCTGATAACACATCATTCCATACTACAGCATCTAACGGAATTCTTATCTGAGGCAAAACTCTTATGATAGAATCTACTGAAGGACTGTATACATCAGAAGAGTCAGTTGGTTCTGGATCAAATGAAAACGAGCTAATTGGAGTATCTTCAAAATCGAAACACATATCTGAGAATAACGTATCTGTAGAGGATACATCAATAACATCTTGTAATCGGTATACACTAAGATCATGTAAGACATCAGAGTCTCCATATTGGCCTAAGGTATCATAAGGCAACACCATAATAACTGAGTCTATATTAGCACCACTAAAGTCGGGCACAGTTTCAGATACTCTAGGGGTTACAAAAACAGTAGAACCTGTTACACCAAAATTAGGATCAGTAAGTTCACCCAATAGATATGTTCTACGAGTTAAGTTAGGGGAGTTACGATACATAAGAGCTCGATCACCATAGACTGTCTCTGCTGTAATGTCGATAATCTCATTATAATCAATAGCTATAGGCTGATCTTCTATAATTTCCGATCCGATCGTTACCTCTTTATTACAAGAGACTAATAGACATCCTAATGCAAGAATGAAAATAAAATAGTAGGAAGTGTTCATAAAATGTGTTACTCTGAAACAGGTTCTAAAAGACCTTGATAAAAATCTATGATCGGTGCACTAATCTCTTCCTCACTATAATAGTCAAGTTTAGGAACAGATACACTATCAAATAATTTCATAACATCGTCATCAAGCTTTTCACTTCCTTTAACGATAGCATCAGCATGTTTAATGCCTCCTAGTAGTAACTTTACATCATTTTTGTCCCTGAAGTCAGATAGATCTTCTTCTTCGAGTTGATTAATTGCAGCAATGTTAAAGAACTTCTCGTCGAAAGTCTTTTCATAATCATTCTGGTAGGCAGAATAAATGATGTTAGAATTTTCGAAAATGGGCTCGTTAGCATACACATTCCTTAGATAATATGGAATCAGACTGGTCATCCAACCATGACAATGAATGATATCAGGAGGCCATCCGAATTTACGGACAGTCTCTATGACTCCTTTACAAAAGAAGACCATTCTTTCTTGATTGTCTTTAAATGGCTTATCGTCTTCATCATTAAAAACGAACTTTCTTTTAAAGAACTCTTCATTATCAAGGAAATAGACCTGTAATCTTGAACCTGGTAAGGAAGCGACTTTGATAATCAATGGATAATCGTCGTCATCTACAATAATATTCATACCTGACAGTCTGACAACCTCATGTAGACGATGTCTTCTTTCGTTAATGCTTCCATATTTTGGCATTAACACCCTGACTTCCATGTCTTTACCCTGTGTGAGAGGGGCTAATTTATTGACAATACCTGATATTTCAGTTAAGGTAGTGTAAGGGTTCATTTCTTGAGTAACAAATAAAACTCGCTTCTTAGTCATTCATAGATATTTAGTCTCCTAAAACGGGGTGCAAAGATACTCAAAATTTAGATAAGATTATGGTTTATTACTCATATTGTAATGATTATCAATATGATATAGACGGATGTTATCCGCTGACCGCCTGCATTAAAGTAGCACAGATAATGGCTCCATAAGTACCAAGTGCATATCCCAACACAGCCATCAGTACACCTACAGGTGCCAAACTAGGGCTGAATGCAGAAGCCACAATAGGGGCAGAAGCAGCACCTCCGACATTGGCCTGACTACCTACTGCTACAAAAAAGAAAGGTGCCTTGATCAATTTAGCGACGACTAATAATATGGTCACATGAACCAGCATCCAGATAATACCTACACAGAATAGTGGCAAGTTTTTAAGTACCTCACCTAGATTCATCTTGACACCTATTGTTGCAACAAGAATATATATAAATATCGATCCCCAACGAGAGGCTCCGATACCTTCTAATTTTCTAGCTTTTGTAAATGAGAGGATCATTCCGAAAGTTGTAGAAATAACAATCAGCCAAAAGAAATGAGACATCAGAGAATTGAGCCTTAGTCCATCTAACGTTTCTTTGAATTCTTTCATAAGTGGTGTCATAACATCAGCACCGAAATGAGATAAGGCGACTCCACCAAATGCGACTCCTAGCATAACAAATAGGCTGGTAGTCGTTGGCATCTGAGAAATACTAGCTCTGTAATTAGCCACCCGATTTTTGAGATCTTCTATAGCACTATTATCAGCCTTGAGCCAGCGATCTATCTTGTCAGATTTATTAGCCCCATAGAGTAAGAAACCCATCCAAATATTAGCGACAACTACATCGATTACAATCATTGTACCGAAGAGATTATCCTTAACCTCGTAGATCTCTTTCATAGCTGTCTGATTAGCTCCACCACCGATCCAACTACCTGCTACAGTAGAGAATCCTCTCCATACATCTTCTGGATTTCCGCCGATCATATCAGGCGCCACTGCTGATACTAATAGTAAAGCAATAGGGCCACCTAATATAATTCCTAAGGTTGCTGATAAGAACATAATGATTGCTTTAGAACCTAAGTTTCTGATGCCTTGGAAGTCTATGCCGATACAAAATAATATAAGACTGGCAGGCAACAGATATCTGGATGCAACAAAGTATAATTGTGAGTGTCGCTGGAGTCCTTTGTAGTCATTGGCAGCAATTCCGCTTTCTCCAAGAAAATCAGTAAGGCCATCATAGCTGAGACCACTGGGTAAGGTAAGGTTGTTAGCGGCAATTAGATCATATAACCCTGTATCATACCAGTGAGGTGCAATAATACCAAGAGGCCAATTAAGAAGAGCAGGAATAAAATAAGCCAACAAAAGACTGGGAACAAAAGAATAGAATTTCTTCCAACCTGGATAATCCAGAGAAGCAGTATAGAAAATAATTGCTAATACACTTATTAATATACCTAAGCTTACAGCGTCATTGGTAATGAGAGGTGCTATTCTGAGATTCATAGGGTTGTATGTACAGGAAAATTAATGAAAAAAAGTGAATTGCAATATGCAATAACTAATAGCTTATATACTTATAAGAAATTAGCTGAATTAATATACTTCCACAATCATATCTATTTCCACACAGATGTTCCTCGGAAGAGAGCCCATCCCTACAGCAACTCGTGCATGCTTTCCACTGTCTCCGAATACCTCTACCATTAGATCAGAGAATCCATTGACAACTTCAGGATGATTCTCAAAAGTACTTGTAGCATTCACCATTCCTGTCACTTTGAGGATTCTCTTTACTTTGTTAAGGTCACCTAAGTAAGTTTGTAGAACAGCCAATTGCTGCACACCGACGGCTCTTGCTGCTTTATACCCATCTTCTATCTCGAGATCTAAACCTAACTTTCCTTTGATGTAATCTCCAGATGCCGTCTTAGGTCCTTTGCCAGCGAGATATAGGATATTGCCTGCTTGGGTGATATGAGAATAGTTAGCGATGGGAGTAGTGATCTTTGGTAATTCTATATTGAGTTCTTTGAGTTTTTGGATGTAATCTGTTTTGGTATGATTATTCCCTATTCCATTTCCGTCAGGAGACTTTTTGCAAGAAAAAGAGAATATTATGAGTAAGAGTATTATGCGATTCATTTTTATCTAATAGTTTAAAAAAACAACAATAAATAATGATGCCTTGCTCTGCACTTAAGACCTACGTCTGCTTCAATAAATCAGTTAGCTTTGACTAAAAGTTATAATGAATAGAATCCAGAAAAAACTACAAGCCAATGAGAAAACAATTGGAACGATAGCATCTATACTAGCTATAGTAATGTTTTTTTCTTTGATCGAGGTTCTTATCTCTAATTTAAAAGGAAATAGTCAGATATATATCCAACCATTAGCAACTATGATAAATGGTGTGTTTTGGAGCATGTATGCTTATGGAAGAAAAGATAGCTTTCTGCTAATACCGAATATATTAGCTTTTGTGATTGGCCTCCTGACTGTTATCGCGGCTTTTGTGTAGGGTGTCTTCACCTACTCAGAATTATAAAATAGAACGTGCTTCCATTATTAGCCTCCGATTCTACTCCGATATTACAACCTTACAAAACAGTTTGTCTACAACAACTTAGTTTTTATCTAAATTGATAGAAAAACTCTTCTCTACTCAATTAATATTCGTTTATTACGTTAGCAGTTTATTAGAGGATTCAGCATAGGGAATTCTTACATTTATATTATCAATCAGATTCGGATGAAGAAGAACCAACTAATCCTTAGCGCCATTGCTATATTAGCAATCATAGCCGCTATATTTTATTTTTCTCAAGACAAGGCAGAAGAAGGACTCTCAGACATAAGCACAACTGTGAAAAATGGTCCATTTACAATATCCATTAGTGCTACAGGTGAGCTGGAAGCTAAGCGATCTAAGCAGATCATGGGACCATCGTCTATGCGTAATGCTCAGATATATGAGACGACGATACAATCATTGGTGCCAGAAGGATCAGAGGTCAAAGAAGGTGACTTTGTCGCTCAGCTGGACAAGACAGAAGTCGCTAATAAAATGGCAGACATACAATCTGAGATAGATAAGGTACTTACGCAACTGGAACAGGCGAAGATAGACACGACCATAGAAATGAGAGGCTTAAGAGACCAAATGGTTAATGTCAAATATTCGAAAGAAGAAACTAAACTACAAGTCGAATTAAGTAAGTATGAGCCAGAGGCAATTATCAGACAGAAGAACATAGAGTACGAAAGAATAGAACGAGAGTACGAGCAGCTAAGGGCCAAGCTGGGATTGACTAAGGATAAAAACTCTGCAAGAATCGCAGAGATCAACGCCTCACTCAAGCAGCAAAAAGTTAAGATGCAAAGGCTTGTGGACATCTCTGCAGAATTTACAATAAAAGCTCCTGCTGACGGCATGGTCATATATGCAAGGGGCTGGGAGGGTAAAGTTAGTGCAGGATCGAGACTGAGAGCATGGGATCCAGTGGTCGCAGAATTGCCAGATTTGACAGAGATGATATCTAAGACTTATGTGAATGAAGTGGACATCAGTAAGGCGTCTGTCGGGCAAGATGCCATCATAACCGTAGATGCATTTCCTGATGCTCAGTACTCAGGCACGGTAAAAAAAATCGCGAATATCGGAGAGCAGCTTCGTAATTATGATACGAAAGTATTTGAAGTAATCGTATCTGTCAATGAACAAGATTCTATCCTTAGACCTGCAATGACGACAGGCATAGAAATTATTATCAACGAATATGATACAGTAACATACGTACCATTAGAAGCGATATATAAGGACTCTGTATCCTATGTCTACAAGAAAGAAGGAAGGAACATCGTAAAGCAAGAAGTGGTAACAGGACCATCTAATGACTTAGATATTATCATCGCAGGAGGACTTAATAAGGGGGAGGAAGTCTTACTAACTAAACCGACTAAGGAGGACATTAAGTTTGTATATTTTGATAGGGGAAAGAAGGAAAAACTATTAGCGGATCTCAAAGCTGTAGAAGCTGATCGACGTAAGAAACTCGAAGAAAAGAAAAAAAGCGTGATAGATGATATAGAGAGGAAAGATGAAACAGGAACATCATTCATAATTATGAACTGATGACAAGAGCACTATTTAATTTTTATCTAGCGATAGATGGTATTATTGCTAATAAGCTGAGAGCCTTCCTAACAGCGTTAGGAATTATTTTTGGCGTAGCTGCTGTAGTTGCTATGCTTGCGATAGGATCAGGAGCTCAGAAGGCCATACTGGAACAAATGAAACTTATAGGTTCTAATAGTATCATAGTAAAAAGTCTTAGCGAAGATGACAACAAAGAAGATTCTGATGATGAAGAAAAACGTAAATGGTCACCAGGCCTATCGCTTTCTGATGTACAAGCAATCAATTCGATTGTCCCAACAATAGAAAAATCAGGTGGTGAAATAAATATGAAGCAATCACTGATTGCAAAAGGAATGCAATCTAAAGTAAAAGTGATAGGCATCGAAGAAAGTTATTTTAGCCTCAATAATTTAGACATTGGATCTGGGAGTAATTTTTCTGCAATACATCATACTAACGGTACGGCTGTATGCATTATAGGAAAAACTTTACATGCTAAATACTTCCAAGGCGAAAATGCAATAGGAAAAAAAATAAAACTTGGGAACAACTGGTTAACCATAGTCGGCATTACAGATAAGCAAATCGCTAAGAGGGAAAACTTGGAGAAGCTTGGTCTACAGGACAACAACTCTAATGTCTACGTACCCTTGCAGACGGCACTCATTAGATTCAAAGATAGAGCCAAGATTAAAAGTTCTGATATATCTCGGAGATTTAGAAATTTCTCTGGTACACATAATTACCATCAGTTGGATAGAGCTGTATTCCGAGTGGATGATGGTGGGAACTTGCAAGCTACTGCAGAGGTCATCGGAAAATATCTAGATCGTAAGCACAATAGTATTAAGGATTATGAGATACAAATTCCTGAGTTATTAATACAGCAGCAACAGAAAACGCAAGAGACATTTAATATAGTACTTGCAGTTATAGCAGGTATTTCTCTTTTGGTCGGAGGCATAGGAATTATGAATATTATGCTGGCTTCGGTACTAGAAAGAATAAAAGAAATCGGAATTAGAAGATCTATAGGAGCTCAAAAAGGGGATATCGTTTTACAGTTTTTGTTTGAGGCGGTTTTCATCTGTTTTTTAGGTGGACTAATAGGAGTGATCTTAGGTATCGTAACCGCAAGACTCATTGCTAACTCAGCAGAAATTCCGACAGTTATTTCTTGGTGGTCGATTGTTTTGTCATTTGGGGTTGCATTTATTGTTGGGCTTGTGTTCGGATTATTTCCGGCTAAGCGGGCATCAGAATATGATCCGATAATTGCACTTAGATCTAATTAGGGTATGAGGCACTTATTATTGAATAAGATAATGGCTTGATCAAAGTAGTATACTTCTGAAAAATCTGGAGCATTAAAATTTATACAGCATGAAATTTATATCAACAATAATATTGAGTTTCTTTTTGGCTATATCGATAGCACAAGAAGCAGAGACATTTACAATAGAGCAGATCATAGAATTAGCACAATCAGAATCACCACAAGTCAAGTTAGCTGAATTAAAGCAGTCTAACGCCTATTGGAATAATCAATCATTCCTTGCAAACTATAGACCACAGATAGACTTAGGCATAACTTTACCGAGCTTAAATAGGTCTGTAGGACAAATAGATTTGCCTGATGGAACATCAGATTTTATAGCGAGGTCTTTTATGACAAATAGTATATCCTTGTCGTTAAGCCAAAATGTAACTGCAACTGGAGGCTCTGTATACGCTGCAGCAAATTTAAGTCGATTGGATGTATTTAAAACAGATAATAACCCGAGTCAAGTTACTTATCGAAGCAATCCTCTCATCTTTGGATTTAACCAACCTCTATTTGGTTTTAATCAATTGAAATGGGATAAGCGTATCATGCCATTAGAGTACGAAGAAGCTCAGGCTAGATTTTCAGAAGAAATGGAGGCAACTGCTATGCTGTCAGTTGGACGGTTTTTTGAGTTACTAATTGCTCAGCTTAATCTTAAGTCAGCATTAAGTAGAAAAGTTGTGGCAGATGATTTATATCAATTGGGTCAAAATAGATTTTCTGTTGGTAATATAGCAGAGACTGATTTACTACAGTTAGAAATGGATGTTATGCGATCTAATACAGACATCGCTAGGGCTAAGCTTGCGAAACAAACTGCCAATGAAGAACTAAGAAACTTCTTGGGTATATTAGAAAGTGTAGATTTTCAATTAGACCTACCTCTCGATATACCAGACATTACCGTGGACATGGAACTCGCTCTATTACATGCACGAAGTAACCGTAGTACGATTATGGCATTACAAATACGATTGTTAGAGGCAGAACAATTTAGGGAAAGAAGCAAAGCCAATGCTGGTATAAGTGGATCATTGACAGGGGAGATAGGATTGACAGGTTTGGGATCTGGATTTTCGGATGCTTATTCTACATTATTAGATCAGCAGATAGTTAGCCTTCGCCTTAATATTCCAATCGCCGACTGGGGTAAATCAAAAGCCAGCTATGAAATCGCAAAATCTAATTATGATCTGGTAAATTTAAATGTAGGCTTGGAAAAAGTAAATTTTGAAAACGCCGTGAGAATATCGGTTCAGCAATTTGAGCTTATTAAGGAAAATGTAAATTTATCAAAACGATCCTATGAGGCTTCTCAAAAGAGATATGACCTCACTAGAAAAAGATATGTCATAGGTAAGGTAGATGTAACTCAGTTAAATCTGGCAGACATAGAACAAGAGGGACAACGAAGAAGCTATATACAATCCATTAATGATTTTTGGCAAAAGTATTACGAGATACGATCACTGACACTTTATGATTTTATCAATGGGAAGTCATTAGTGGAAACGAATAACTAAAGTTTGCTTTTATACCATAACAAAGCAAATATGTTACAGACGGGGATCCTGGTGTCTATATAATACAACTCTTAGATGCGGATGATCTTTTATTTCAAAGCACATCATTTATAAAAATGTAATGAGTCTATAGGGTTATTCTAAGAATATAATTTATCCCAAGCATTAATAATATATAAGTTGAATTCTCAATTATTCATATCCACATGGGTCTGGTCCTATTCTTGTAGCTTATTATATATGGGTTATAAGCCTCGCCATAATGTATATGTTGTAGAACTGGACAGAAAGGTCTGGTCCGATAGCGAAAAATTCAGAGATGCCAATCCCCACTATCGAGGCATGATGGGATGCTTATATGTAGGTATGACAGCTCATAGTCCACAAGAGAGATATAAAAAACATAAGACAGGATATAGAACTAAGAAGGGAATCAAGATATCATCTTTCTATGTAGAAAAATATGGTAAGTTTTTGAGACCACATCTCTATTCTGCCTTTAACCCACTTACTCGTGATAATGCTGCTCAGTTAGAAAAAGACTTAGCCAATAGCCTAAAGAAAAGAGGTTATGCAGTATGGTGGAATTAATAATTTCTATTTGCTCATTAAGGTAGAATTATAGAAAAGAGCCGTCAAAATTGACAGCTCTTTAATTATTATCATGCGTGTCGATTGATATATAAACCAGTCAATCCTTGTTCTGTTTCTACAACTTAGTAATTGTTCCTTTTCGAAAATCTGATATGCCCCTTGCTGTATATTCTATCTGATATCTATATACACCGTTGTCTACTTTCTTACCACCAGAAGTTCCATCCCACCATTCAGTAAAGTTGTTAGGATCTATATCGCTGACTTCGTACACAATGTCATTGTAATTATTGATAATAATAAATCGAGTAATAAAAACAGGTGTGTTTTCCTGAACACCGATTTCAAATAACTTATCATCACCTACCATGTCTGGAGCAAAAACATTAGGTATATAAATTTCAATCTTCTCCATCATATCTGGTTGCAGATAGCCCTGAGTTATATTCACAGATTTTGACATCACGGACGACACTACGACCTCTCCAGCAGATTGACAAATATTATAATCATCTGTAGATATTTTTGTAACAAAAGGAACTATTGCCGTTTGTGCATCTATAAGATTACCTGAAAACAAATAGCAGATTGTTAATATTATTATATGCTTCATGATCAAGTTTTAATTAGATATACTTAAGTTTTCTAATCCTTTTCTTACCGCTTTCACTTCCCAAGAAAAAGTAAAATTAGAAGTGCCACCCTTTAGTTCTTTGACTAAGAATCCATCAGCTGTTCTTTGGGTAACAGCCAGTCCGTATGTGTCAGCACTATAAGGTGTGACTTGTACTGTTACAGTAGTCGAATTAATCGTTTGCTTAAAGTGATCTGAGTATGCAACAAAGAACTCTCCATTACTAAGCGTTGACTCTCCTCGCTCATAAGCAGCAGCTTCAGGTCCTGCTAATGCAACGTAGTGCAATGACGACTGATCTACAGGATTCGTTCCAACTAAACTCATATATACATCTCGTTCATACTGCGTATCATAAGTTATATTTGTTCCATCCTCAGATGTATATGAAAATGTACCATCTCCATTATCTGCAATTGTAGTTAGAGTCTCTTCTATTTGAGTAACTGTACCATCACCACTGGTATGTGTAGCGATAATATTCCCATCGTTTAAGTCAGTGAAGGTAGAAACGATATCTCCTAAATCAATAATATTTGTGTCACCGTTTTCATCGATATATTCTAATTGATTGGTAAGTGGACTATAAGTCAAAACTGTCAATTCGTTTCCTGAACTTCCGCCTGTATTAGTTCCAGTAGACTCTCCTGTGAATGTAGTGCTTGTACCATCTTCATTTGTATATGTAAGTGTACCATCTCCATTATCTACAAGTGTTGAGATAGACTCTTCTATATCAGCTACTGTGCCATCACCAGAAGTATGTGTACCGATAATATGCCCATCATTCAAGTCAGTAAAATGAGATGCAAGACTACCCATATCTATAACATTAAGATTACCATTTTCGTCTTGATAGTTTAGTTGACTAGTTAGATCATCAAAACTTAAAGTAGTCAGTGTGTTGTTACCTAATCCACCGCCAGAAGAACCACCTTCAAAAGTAAAGGCATCTCCACTTTCGTTAGTGTAAGTATAAGTTCCATCATTATTATCGACAATTGTAGTTATAGACTCATTGATATCAGTTACTGTGCCGTCACCAGATATATGCGAAGCAATTATATTTCCATTATTTAAGTTTTCAAATTGAGACAGAAGACTACCCATATCTATAACATTAAGATTACCATTTTCGTCTTGGTAATTAAGTTGATTAGAAAAAGGATCATAACTTAATTCAGTCAACGTGTTGCTTCCTGATCCACCACCAGAAAGAAGGCTACTCAAA
>Ga0209187_1000493_pt1 | contig 66738 bp, 52 predicted proteins | sample BantaG_FD_187430 | JGI IMG/M metagenome (GOLD analysis project Ga0209187, IMG submission 187430) | Marine algal microbial communities from Bantry Bay, Ireland - BantryBay_4 metaG (SPAdes) (version 2) | ecosystem: Host-associated > Algae > Red algae > Unclassified | place: Bantry Bay, Ireland...
GCACCTCGGCGCAGATGACCACGTTCACGAATTCCTGCCTGCGGGACTTGGCGGCCAGTCCCCGGCAACGAACTCGGCGATACTAGGCCCAACCGCGCCCGGTCCGCGCGAACTTCAGACCGGCCTCCCCGATGAATGCTTCTTTCGACTCGCTCGACAGCGCCCCCTGGGGCAAAAAAGATCGCGAACGGCGTTCCAGTGTCGGCTCAGCCTCTCGAGACGATCTATCCGAACACGCCGGAAGGTCGAGAGCAACAATTGGACGCACGCAACGTCCTGCTATACGTGTACGTCAATTCTCGAGGGCAGCGGGTCTACATCCGTGAGGACAAGGCTGCAACTTACGGCGGGGACGGAACAGGCGATCAGGATCCACACTTCAACGCGGGTCTCGATGGCAGAGACCTGCGGCAGCATCACTTTTTCGGCCCTCGATGATGACACCGCGAATATTTCACGACGACGGCACAGCCCCTGAATGGTATGTCGGTCCTCCCGTATCCAAGCCGGTGCTTATGCTGGCCAAGTCGATTCGTTCTGAACGGGAGTACCAAGCCGATCCGAATGCTGCCGCGCACGGGCTAGAACTCGCACGGCGAGCAACCAGCTGCGTCAAGGGTCGCCCGTTCGTCTTCTTCGTAACCCCTTCCCCCGAGCTTCGCAGCAGCGTACGCACGAAGAAGGGGCTGCTCTGGGACTACCCGGACATGAAGGAGCTGGATGCGCGGCATGGGGAGGTGGATGCAGACGAAAAGTACTCGTCCCTGACATCCCTGATATGTTTGGAAAAATACGGTTTCTGCGACCCGAACTCGTTCATCGGGAACTGGCGCCAGAGCGTCTTGCTCGTCTCTGATCTTTCGATCGACGAGCTGTTTTCGAACACGCCGTCGTGGGTGCACACGACGTCCAAAGGCGGCATTCCGCTAGACTTCGAGCAAATGTTCTCCGACCTCGAGCGGCTGTCGAATACCGCTGTTCTGAGATACCTCGCTGCCTACAACGGAAGGGACGAAACCATAGCCGCGGTCGGACACGAGAACCTACTGAACGCCAGAGCCATCGATTGCCTGAACCGCCTCGGTTGACGTTTCGCTTTGCTCGAAAGGCGGCCCGTAATCCGTGCGCCCCGCGCTCTGTCAGACGGGCGGGCGGCGCCCGCTGGCTATCGTGTCTTCAGGCGACACGCGCAGCACCTCGGCGCAGATGACCACGTTCACGAATTCCTGCCTGCGGGACTTGGCGGCCAGTCCCCGGCAACGAACTCGGCGATACTAGGCCCAACCGCGCCCGGTCCGCGCGAACTTCAGACCGGCCTCTCCGATGAATGCTTCTTTCGACTCGCTCGACAGCGCCCCCTGGGGCCAGATCGACGCGGACCTCTTCCAGTTCAGCACGACGTCGCTGCGTGACCTGCACCTCGCGCTGATGCTCGCCGTCGACCACGCCGCGGTGCTGTCGCCGGCACTCAATCTCGATCAAGTGCGCGTCGAACTCGAACGCATCGGCTGGAAAGAGCCGCTCGACGACGAGCGCCTGCAGGGTGCGCTGGCGGCGCTGACGGGCTGGGGCCTGCTCGAGGCGACGCAGGACCACGCGGCGCACTATGCCACCCCGGAAGAGTTCGAGCGGCGCAACTTGCAGTGGTCGCCGACGCGAAAGGGCGAGGCGGCCGTCGCAGGCGTGCTGCGTGCCCTCGAGGTGCTGTCATCTTCGGTCGGGCTCCAGTCGGCTGTGCTCGACGCGATCGGTGACGCGCTCGACGACCTGGTGCGTGCTCTCGGGACCGACGACGCCGGTATCGACGCCCCTCGACTGCAGATCCGCCTGCGCGAACTCGAGGGCCACCTTCAGGCGCTGGTCGAATCCATGCGGCGCTTCAACGCCCACCTGCAACGACTGGTGCGCGAGGACGCGAGCGATGACGCCCTGTTCACCGAGGTCAAGCAAGCGACGATCGGTTACCTGCAAGACTACGTCGACGGGGTGGAACGCCCCCGCGCGCGGGTCGCGACACGACTTGCGGCGCTGCAGGCGCGTGGGCTGGATCGGCTCTATCATCACGCGCTCGCGGGCGCGAACCTCGCACCCCTGATCGACCGCGATCCGGGGCCGGCGTGGATCGCCGAGCGCGCGCGGCGCATGCAGGCGCTGGAGGAGTGGTTTGCCCCTGCAGACGACAGCGAACCCCGCATCGCGCAGCTGCTGGAGGTGGCGCGCTCGGCCATCATCGAGTTGCTCCGGGCGATGGAGCGACGGCTGGATGCACGCCGACGGTCGACGTCGGTCGCCTACGATTTGCGGTGCCTCGCCGACTGGTTCGACACGGCAGACAGCGACGAGCAGGCGCACCGCCTGTTCGCGGCCGCGTTCGGCTTGTGGCCCTCGCGTCACGCACACCGTGGCGCCGGCGACGACGTGCTGCGCCTGCCGCACACGCCCTGGCAGGACGCCGAGCCGGTGGACGTGGAGCCCGCCCTGCGGCGCAGTGGCTCGCTCGCGATCACCGGTCGGGACGCACGGGTCGGCGACCCGTCGGCACTGGCGGCGGAGCGCCGTCGCCGACAGGCCGAGGCGCTGGCCTCGCGTTCCGCACTGCAGCGGCTGCTGGACACGGGTGGGGCGACCACGCTGGGGGAACTGGCCCCGCGGATCGACGACGATGCGCGCTTCGGGGAGCTGCTGCGGCTGCTCGCGACCGCGCTGAACGCAGCCCCGTCCGCCGACGGCACCCACCGCGCGCTGTCGGCGGACGGACAGGTGGAAATCGTGCTGCGTGCCCTGCCCGGTGCAGATGCGATCGTCATGCATACCTCACGCGGAAAGCTGGGAGCGCCCGACTGTCACGTCGACATCTGCGTGGCAGGGTCCGATCCCGCCGCCGTCCGGTCGAGCAAAGGTCGGGATGACGCGCGCGTGGCGGTGAACGGTGGCTGAGCGCCTCGACGACGCCTTGCGCGGCGAACGAGGCGAGGCGATCAGGCACCTGCTGGCCACACCCTGGCTCGACATCACCGCCTCCCCGGCACCCACACGACTCGCGATCCGACACGCCGAATGGTTGATCGAGTGGTTTGAAACTGTCTGCGGCTGGCGCCTCGAAGTCGATGCGCCGGCCGGCTTCGCGAGGCTCTACAAGCGATCCGCGAACCCTGACACAAGCCGACCGCTGCGCCGTCCGCGCGGCGAGCGTGCCCCGTTCGATCGTCGCCGCTACCGCCTGCTGTGCCTGGTCTGCGCAGTGCTGGAGCGCCACCCGGTCACCACGATCGGCCTGCTGGCCGATGGGCTGCGCGCGGAGGCTGCGCTCGACACCACCTTGCGACGCGAGCGCGCGGCGATCGTCGACGTGCTGCACGTGCTCAGGGGTTGGGGGGTCATCGCCTGGCGAGCCGGCGACGTCGACGCCTGGCTCGACGACGAGACCAGCAACGCCATCCTGCAAGCCGACTCCCACCGACTGCACTCTCTCCTCGCGTCGGCGATCACGCCCGGCCGCATCGACGCGGCGCTCGCGGGCGACACGGCGGAGGCGATCGTCGCCCTGTTGGCGGAACCTCGCTACGGTGACGCCCCGGACGACCCGGCGGCGACCCCGGACGCGCAGCGGCTGCGCTTCACCCGGCACGCCCTCGCCCGTCGCACGCTCGACGATCCGGTAGTGCACCTCGAGGACGAATCCCGAACAACCGTGGACTACCTGGAGAATCCCGCCGGCAGGCGCTGGCTGCGAGAGCATGTGGAGGCCGCAGGCTTCGCGCTCGAGGAGCGTCGTGAAGGGCTGCTCGCGATCGATCCGGACGCCATCGCCACCGATCTTCGCTTTCCGGGACCGAGCGGCACCGCCGCGCAGGTCGCTTTGATGCTCATCGACGCGCTCTCAGGCACGGCACCGATCGATGCGGCAAGAACGCGCGCGTCGCGAACGCTCGGCACCCTGTCCGCTCCCGAGCTCGATCGCTTCATCGCATCCCGACTGCAGCGTCACACCGGGTGGGCGCGCATGCACCGGGAGGGGGAAGGACCTCGCCACCTCGTCCGCGAGGCGGTCGATCTGCTCCGTCGCTTCGACCTGGTGCGCACCGACGAGGACGGCCGGGTACATGCGCGCCCGGCACTCGCGCGCTACCGTATCGTCGAGTCCGAGAAGACCGTCGGGGCGAGCGCCGCGAACACGCCCGGGCGTGGGCGCCGTGCCGTGCCATCCGCCGGGTCGGGTTCGAGCGTGCCGCGCGACGACGACGGCGACCTGCACACGCAAACCCAGATGGACCTGCTGTGACCGAGACGAGACCCTCCGACACCCAGCGCTGGCGACCGACACGCGCCGGCCTCGTCAACGTCTGGCGCTACTGGGACGAAACCTTCCGCTTCCACGGCGGTCGCTTGTTGCTACGCGGCCCCAACGGCTCCGGCAAGTCCCTCGGACTCGAGCTGCTCATGCCGTTCCTGTTCGATGCCAATGCAAGCCCGGGTCGCCTGACCTCGGCCGCCAAGTCGCGCGGCGGTCTGTTCGATCGTGTCATGGCCGGACACGGCGGTACGACGCGTTCGGGATTCGCCTGGATCGAATTCGAACGGGGAGAGGACTGCTTCACCGTCGGCGTGCGGCTACGCGCCTCCGCGCAGACGCGCAAGGTCGAACCGGCGTTCTTCACGACTGATCAGCGCATCGGCGAGACCCTGCATCTGCTGGACGAGGCGCGCACGCCGCTCGGACGCAAGCAGCTGATCGAGGCGATCGGCGAGCACGGAGCGGTGCATGCCACAGGCCAGGAACATCGCGCCGCGGTTCGTCGCACGCTGTTCGCGGGCTTCGGTGAGGCGCGCTACGATGCGCTGATCGTCGCGCTCCTGGCGCTCCGCAAGGAAAAGTTGTCGCAGAACCTCGACCTGGCGAAGATGTCCGAGACACTCGGCGAAGCGCTCGCACCACTGGAAGAGCAGGATCTGGCCGCCGTCGCCGAAGGGTTCGAGCGGCTCGATCGGCGCCGGGGGGACCTCGAGACACTGGAGCGGGAACTCGCGCTGATCAACCGACTGGCGGCCCGTCGCCGACGCTACGCGCGCACCGTCTGCGCGCGAACCGCCATTTCGGTACGCGAGGCCGAGACCCGACGCGACGGCGTGACGCGTGCGCTGCGTGAGGCAGAGACACGACTCGAGACCGCGCGCGAGCACCTGGCGACGCTCGAGGACCGCGGTGGCATCGCCCGCGAGCGCCTCGCCGACATCGATGCCGAAAGCGACGCGATCAAGTCGAGCGAGAGCTACAAGGAAGGTGCGCGGATCGACGACCTGCAGCGCGAGGCTGACGCGGCGCGTTCGCGGGCGGACGCGGCACGTCGGACTGCGGCAGAGTTGCTGGAACGCGCCGAGCGCGATGGTACGGCACACGCACGTGCCGAAGAACGCTACCGAGAGGCGTCGACGAAGGTCGACGCGTCCACCCGCGACGCCCTGCTCATTGCACGGGACGCCGGGGCCGAGGACGTGTTCATCGCCGCCCTCGGAGAGCCGCCACCCGCGATGGGAGCCGAGCTGTCGGATATCGGGATGTCGGCCCCGGAGCCGGCAGCCGCGCCCGAACTCTCGCTGATACAAGCCTGGTTGGCCGCGCGCGACGACGGCATCGTGCAGGTACGCGCGACGCTCGCGGAGACGACGGCACGCGACGAGGCTCGGTCCAGGGATGTCGACCGGCTCGCCGACGAGGAACAGCTCCTCGAGCGGCGAGCGCAAGAGAGCGACGCTGCCGGGGAACACCTGCTCGAGGCCCGTGGACAGTATGCGTACGAGGTGAATGCCTGGATCGCGGCATGCGCGACGGTGGATGTCGGGCGGTTGCGCGAGAGGCTGCCGCCGAACGAGGCGATGACACCCACCCGGGTAGCGGACGCCGTGGCCGAACACGAGCGCGAACTCGCCGCCGAGTTCGCGGTCGCGCAGCGGGACCTTCTCGCCCGCACGGATGCTGTGGCGCTTGAGCGCTCGGCACTGAGCGATGAACGAGACGCCCTGCGTGCCGATGTTCCGCCCACGGCGCCGCCTCCCGAATGGCGCCGCCGCGACACGCGCTTCCTCGGGGCGCCCTTGTGGCAGCTTGTCGAAGTGCGCGACGGGATCGCTTCGGCCACCGTTGACCGGCTCGAGGCAGCGCTCACCGCCGCCGGCCTGCTCGACGCCCGCATCGCGCCGGACGGGCGCTTCGCCCTGGGCCAGGACGAAGCCGACACGCTGCTGCTCGCCGACGACACAGCGGCCACTGTCGTGAATGCCTCGCTCGCCGATCTGCTCGTGCCCGTACTGGACGGCGACGTGCCCGCTCCCGTCGTCGCCGCAGTGCTGAGGCGCGTCGCGATCCGCGCCAGCGCACTGCCGGAGCTCGGCGAAAGTCAGAACGAGGGCGAAGGCGAAGAGCAAGGCGAAGAGGATCTGATCATCGGTCGTGACGGAAGCTTTCGGGTCGGTGCCGCCACCGGACGGGGCCCGGAGCGCGCCGCGAGCTTGCTTGGCGCGGCCGCACGCGAACGGCGCAGGACTGGCCGACTGGCGGAACTCGAGATGTCGATCGGCATGGTGGACGCGGACATCGAGCGCTTGGCGCGCGAGGGCGAGTCGCTGTCTCGTCGCGCCGAGGCGGCGGCCGCCGAGTTCGCCGCACGGCCGTCGGGCGAGGCGCTGTCGGTGGCCGAACAGGACGTTCGCGATCACGGCGTGCGCGAAGAGGAGGCGCGCGCGCGCGCGCTCGAGGCACGCTCGCGACTGGCAGCGAGCGAAGAGGCGCTGCGCGCCAGTCGCCGCGCGCTGATCGCGGCCGGTGCGCGTCTCGACCTTCCCGTCGCAGCGGACGCACTGGACGAGCTGGCGAGCCGGACACAGGCGTTGCGCGCAGCGGTCGCCGCGCTCGAGCGCGAGCTGCAGTCCCGCGAAACGACCCTCCTCGGCGTGCGGGAGAGTGCCGAGCGTGCCGCCGAGAGCCGCGGCGACGCCAACGAGACGGGGCAACTCGCCGACCGCGCCGATCGAGATGCGCGCGACCTGCAACTGCGCTTCGAAACGCTGCGCGATGCAATCGGTCGCGGCTTCGAGGAACTGCTGAGTCGCCTGAAGACGTTGACACGCGACAAGGCCGAGGCAACGTCCGAGCGCGAGGTGTGCGAGCGCGAAGCGCGGACCGTGACCGGTGAGATCGGCACGCTCGAGGAACGTTGCCGCCGTGCGAGCGTCGATCGGGACGAGGCCGAGCAGACGCGCCAACACGCCCACGAACGCTTCGGGCGGCTTCTGCAGGACGGAATGGCGATCGACGCCGACGTCACGCTCGCGCCGCTGGAGCCCGGCGTCACGGCGTCCCTGAATGCCGCCCGCGCGATGGGCCGCGAACTCGAACGCGAAAGCGTCGACGATGCCGCACTCGAGCGCGCCAACGGCGCCCTCCAGGAGACGCTGCACGAGGCGCGCCGTGGTCTCGGCGGACGGATCGACCTCGACGAACGCCTGACTGACGACGGCTGGCACCTGCTCGGGGCGATCGGCGACGGCGCGCGGCTCGCCATTCCCGCGCTGCGCGAGCGTGCGGCCGGCGAGCTCGAGAGAGGGCGAGGGGAACTCGCCGCGGAGGAGGAGGCGCTGTTCGAGCGCACGCTGGCAGGTTCCATCCGCCAGGCGTTGGCCAGCCGCATTCGCGGAGCCAATGCGCTGGTCGATTCGATCAACGCCCAACTCGACGGCGTGCGCACCGCCGCCGGCGGCGTCGGCGTTCGGCTGCGCTGGAACGTGGCCGAGGATCAGCCCGAAGCCGTCCGGGCGGCGCGCGACCTCTTGCTTCGCGACCCGGCCGGACTGAACGAACGCGAACGCGCCTCCCTGCAGGACTTCGTGCGTGCGCGGGTCGAACAGGCGCGGGCAGACCTCGAGCTACACGCGCCCTGGCAGGATCGCCTGCGCGAGAGCCTCGACTATCGCCGCTGGCACCGCTTCGGACTGCAGATCGCCCACCGCGACTGGGAAGGCTTGAAGCCCGCCACCGACCGGCTGCTGTCGCGTCTGTCCACGGGCGAGCGATCCATCGCACTGCATCTTCCCATGCTCGCCTCGATCGCCGCCCATTACACCGGCGAGGACGGCGTGCCTCTGCCGTGCCCACGCTTGATACTGCTCGACGAACTGTTCGCGGGCGTCGACGAAGTGAACCGTGCCCAACTGTTCGGCACGTTCACCACGTGGCAGCTCGATGCCATCTTCACCAGCGATCACGAATGGTGCGCCTACGCGTCCCTGGACGGCATCGCCATCCACTACCTGCACCCGGCAGGCGACGGCGAGCCGGTGACAACCACGCGCTTCACCTGGGACGGCGCAGAGCGCCTGCAGAGTGACGGGTGAGGCCACCGGCTCGGCTGCTCACGCCCGCTCTCGCTTGCCTGTGGCGTGAACTTGCGCGGCGGCTAGCGCGTGGCGATCGGCCCAGCTCCTTGCGGCTGACTGGGCTGGACGCCGCCGAACGGGCGGCACTGGCAGACCTGTTCGGCAGCGCACGCGCCATCGGGCCGCGCTACACCGTGCCGATCACCAGGTTGTCCGACGCCTGCGGCGTGGACGGTCTGGACGAGCTGACGGGTATCGCCGAGGCGCTGTTCGGCCCGATCGACGATCGCTCGCTCGCGCGCGCCGCCGAGCGACGTGCGCGAGATGAACTGTGGTCGACGCTGCACGGCGCGTTGAGCGATTTACCTTCCGGCGCAGCCGCGACGGGTGTCGTGCAGGCTGACGCGATCGAGCGCTTCGTCGCGGCACAGCGGCTTGCCGGCGTCGCTAGCGACGAGCTGGAAACGCGCCGGTACCGCTACCGTCAGCTCGTCGCCGTGCTCGAGCGCTTGCCGACGGCGCCACACAGGCTCGCGCCCTTCGCCGCCGAGGTGCTCGGCGACCCGCACGCGCTCGATGCCGATCGGGCATTGAGCAGACTATGTCTCGACGCCGTGCACGCCCTGCATGGCGCACCACTCGCGCGTGATGCCGCCACGCTCCGCGATGCTTGGGCGCACGTCGGCGTGAGCACGGACGCGGTGTCCTCGAACGTACTCGTTCTCGGCCTGACCGCCCCTCCGGGACACCCGCTGCGCAACTGGCTGGAACAGCAACGCGAGGCGGCCGAGCCGGTCTGGCTGACGGCGCGTCAGCTGGCCCGCTGGCCACTCCGGGGGCGTGCCGTGAGCGATCGCGTGAGGGTCGTCGAGAACCCGTCGGTGATCGAAGCCTTCGCCGACGCTGCGCGCGTCGATCCGCCGATGGTCTGCAGCATGGGCCAACCGAGCGTGGCGGTCGCGCGCCTGGTCAGACAGCTGGCCCTCGGCGGCGCCCGCATCGAACAGCACGCCGACTTCGACACCGCCGGCATTCGCATCACGCGCTGGTTCGCAAGAGAACTCGGCGCGATGCCGTGGCAAATGGACGAGGCGCATTACCGACGCGCGCTTCTGATGCATGTGGCCGACGACGTGGCGTTCCGCCTGCCCGGGCTGAACGGCACGCCGGACGAGACACCGTGGAGCCCGGGCCTTCGCTCGGCGATGGCGGAGGCCGATGCGGTGGTCAGCGAGGAGCTGGTCGCCGCGAGCCTGCTGGACGCGGATTGAGCCGCGACTACTTCGCACCGACACCGAAGGTTCACGACGGCCTGTCGAAACCCTCGCCTCGAAGGCTGCGTTCAGCCGATAGTCAAGGCGCCCCCCGCTCGCACAAGCGGATGTAGTCCGCATCGTCGACGAGCTCGAGCCATTGCGTGGCGCCGCCCGGCTGTACGGCCACATGCGTCATCGGCGTGTCGGGAGCGGCGCCGTGCCAATGCTCCACGTCGGCGGGGATCTCGACCACATCGCCGACCGACATGCGCCGGGCGCCGTCGCGCGTGGCCACGATGCCCTGGCCGGCGATCACGATCAGGATCTGTCCAACCGGATGCGTGTGCCACCCGGTGCGGCCGCCCGGAGGGAAGTTCACACGGAGCGTCTCGCAGGCGAAGCTGTCGGGACGGGCCAGCACTTCCATTTGCACCGGACCGGAGAAATACGCGTCTGGTGCGGGATTCGCCTTGATGTCGGTGGCGGCACGAAGGACGAGAGGGGCGATGGACATAGGAGCTTGACCGTTGGCGTGGCGTCGGTGCGCTACCCTAGCGCATCGACGATGAACGGACGCCCTTGGCTAGCCGTCATCGGGTCGCTAGCATGACGGGTCGGCGCCACGGAAATCACGAGCCATGACCGACGCAGCAACCGCGGCCAGACGAGTCGTCGCCTCCCTCGATTCCGCGGAGGACATCACGACCTTCTCCTGCAAGACCACGCTACCCGGGGACGCCCTGACGCTCTCCATCAAGAACGGCAGCCCGTTGCAGTGGCCCGTCACCGAGAGTCGTGCACGCACGCTCTTCTCGCTCAGTTCACCGGCACCGTTCGGGCAGGGGCGCGAGACCGTGCTCGACCCGACCGTGCGCGATGTCGGCGAGATCTCCGCGCGCAAACTGCAACTCGATCGCAAGGTCTGGAACCGGACGCTTGCACCGGCGCTCGACGAGATGCGCGAGGCACTCGGCTTGCCGGCCGGACGACTCACCGCACGCGTCGACAAGTTGCTCGTCTACGGCCCCGGACAGTTCTTCAAGCCGCACCGTGATACCGAAAGGGCCGACGACATGGTCGGAACCCTCGTCGTGGTGCTGCCCTCCTCGCACAAGGGCGGCACGCTCGTGGTATCGCACCGCGACGAGACCCGGCGTTTCGTCACCCGCGACACGCTGGCCCCCACGCTTCGCCTGTACGCGTTCTACGCGTCCTGCGAGCACGAGGTCCGACCGGTCACCGAGGGTTTCCGGATCGTGTTGAGCCACACGCTTCACTTTCGTGCCGCCGCAACGACTGATGCGCCCGAGACGAACGATGACCTTCGACGCGCGCTCGCCGACTATTTCGACCCGTCGGATCGGACCAAGGACCGATATGGCAGACCCGTCGACAAGCTCGTATACCTGCTCGATCACGCCTACAGCGCCCGCAGTCTCGGGTGGAATCGGATGAAGTCCGTCGACCGTCCGCGCGCGCAGGCGCTGAAAGCCGTTGCGGCCGAGATGAGTCTGCGAGCCCATCTCGCACTGGTGAGCGTCACGGAGACCTGGAGCGCGACCGTCGACGAGCCCCGTTACTACCGTGGCCGCGGACGGCGCCGGTACGCATCGCCGTACGATGACAATGACGATGATGACGACGGTGCCGGGCACCGGGATGAGGCAAACGCGCTGCTCGCGGAAACGCACTACGATCTGGAGGAGTTGATCGAACGCGGCGCGTCGCTCGATCACTGGCGCGACCCGGATGACCGGGCGGTGACATTGCCGGCCCTCGGTACCGACGAGGACGAGCTCTGCTGGACACTCGATCTCGAATCCCACCCGCCCGAACTCGAAGAGTACGAAGGCTACATGGGCAACTACGGCAACACGCTTCAGCGCGAATACCGACGAGCGGCCGTCGTGCTGTGGCCAACCACCGATCACTATCGGATCCTTGCGCGATCCGGTCGCGATGGTCAGGCAGCGCTGCACCAGCTTGCACTCGATGCGGGAAAGCTCGGCGCCGCCGCGCTGAACCTCGCCATCGAGTCGCTGTTCGACGTCTGGCCCGGCGCGGAACGCGACAAGGGACCCGACGCGCTGCGCAGCGCCCTGGCCCTCGCGCGAAAGCTCGACTCGGCCGAACTCACGCTCGATCTGTTTCATCGCCTGTCCATCGCCTCACTGACGGACGCGCTGACAAAGCCCTTGCTGGAACTGGGGGTTCGGCATGGCGAGCCGTTCTGCCGGCAACTGTTCGATGCGTGGTTACCCGCTACCGAACCCGGCGGCGATCACCAGTCGCGGTTCGAGAGACGCAAGGCGCTACCTCGCGGACGCTGGTTCACTCTGGAGAGTGACCCCGATCGACTCGAGTGGCTTCCGCACCTTCCGGCGTTCTGCGAGCAGGCGCGGGCGTCCGGAGCCGCGGCCTGGCTAGGGGTGCCCACGTCCGCCTTCGACACGCTCCTCGAGCTGGTCCAGACGAGGCACATCGCGCAGCACCGTCTCGCCTCGTCGAAGGCGCGCGCACGGCACGTCGCGCGCGAACGACTCGACGTGCTCGCACTGGTCGACGCGGCCATCAACCTCGACGATGCGCCTCGCCTCGAGCGAGTGGTGTTCGTCGTCGTGGCGGGTATGGAAAGCTACGCCTCGACCGTCGCACTCGCCCTCTTGGAAAGGCTGCACCGTCCGGCGACGATCGGCATCGAGGAGGCTGATCGCGACGCGCTGACCCGAAACCTCGGCGATCTGGTTCGACGGAGAATCGATGATGCGACTCGCCGAGAGGGTGACTGGCGAATCGACGATCGACCAGACTGTACCTGTGCCGACTGCCAGACGCTCGCGGAGTTTCTGAGCAGCACGGATGCGGCCGTCGATCTGCCCCTCGCGAAGGATCGCCGTCGACACTTGCACGGGGCGATCGGGGCATTGGAGATCCCGGTGTCCCACACCACTCGCCGGGAGGGGCGGCCGTTCGTGCTCGAGCTCCGGAAGTCGCACACGCTGTTCGAGGACGCCGCGCGGCGGGTCGGTGACGAGGAGGCGGTCGCCGCGCGACTGGCTGAACTGCAGGCGATCCCGGACAGCCGGACGAGTTAGCCGACCGGGGGGAGTGTTCCCGGGTTCACGCTACCATCGACAAAGCGACCTATCGACACACATCTGTCGCGAGACACTTCGCCGGCAGCGCGAAACGATATCGGGGTCCGAACGTCATGAAGGCGGAGTGCCGAACCGGTTCGAGCACCGTCGTCACGACTTCGGCAGCTTCAGCGCACCACCTGCGTGACCGACCTGCCCATCCAGAGAAACGCGAGCGCCATCCTCGCGACCTGCCGCGACGGCGTCCGCATGCAGCGAACCGCGCGTGCGTGCATACGACTTCACGAGATCCTGACCGCATTCGCGTTGCACGATCTCGCGCTTCCGGACGGTCAGCGCGGTTCCGGCGGGCGACGCCGATCGTTCGGCGTGCTCTCGTTCCTCCACGATACCCTTGACACGCTTGCAAACCTCCGCGGCAAAGGCCTGGCGGTAGTCATAGGACGCGGTCCGCCCCGGCGGGAAGTCACCGGCGCGACGACGGGCCCCCAGCGCGCGTTCCACGGCATCCACAAGGTAGTCGAGCGTGAGCCTGGCCACCCGAACGTCGATCTCGTAACCGCGGAATTCGGGGCAAGCGTCGTAGCCGAGCACGAACAACACGTCGTGCAGTTGCGCCACTCCCATCGCGAGGTCCTGGACGTGCATCGGCACGCGCTTCGCCCGCCACGCCGACTCGACGGTGAAGTCATGCGTCTCCAGGTCTGCCTCCGTGATTCCGAATCGCGTCATCAGCGACTGACATCGACGCAGGGCGATCTCCGCCTCGTGCGGCGATGCCTCGGTCTGCTGCGCCATCGCATACAACTTGCGGATGCGTTCGAGCAGGCGGCCGCGTGACTCGGGATCCGTCTCTTCGACAGAGGCACGCTCCTCCACTCGCTCGCTTCCATCGGCAATCGGACGACCGGTGTCCTCGACCGCGCGGTCGGACGTCTCTCGCGCCTCGACGTCCGCCAGTGGCACGGACCTGGCCGAGCGCTCGATCACCGGCAGCCCGAGCCTCGCTCCCGCCGCCGTGAACGTCGGGATCGCCCAGGCCGTCATGCCGCCGCTCAGCAGGGGCTCGCCGCGCAGTCCGACGAGCGCTGCCACGCGATCCTGATCGATCCGGCGCAGCCCGGCAGCGAAGATCGCCCCGGCAGGCATGGGCAATACCTCGCCGAGTAGATGGTCGCCCGGCGCGAGCTGCCGGCTCCCGGCCATCTCGTGCACGGTTCGCGCGGCCGCCATCGTGCCTGCCCGGCGCACGTCGATCGAACGGCCCGGCTGGACCGTCACGACTTCGAGAAGCTCGCACGAAGCATCTTGCAGGGCACGAAAGTAGGCGCGCCCTCCCGGACGCAGCCGGCGGCCACGGGCAGCGAGAAAGTCCTCCATCGGTGTGCGACCGGCACCACCCGGCCACGGGCGCCGGACCGTCCGCTCGTACACCAGCCCGGTCAACATGCCGATCACGTGCTCGAGCGAGAGGATGGCGCGAAGCTCTTCGTCACCCCAGCCCAGTTCGCTCAACGCTGGCCGTAGCAAGGTCTCGAGTGCCACGTGAAAGCTCTCCGGCCCGTGGGGCTGACGGTCGAGCCAGCCGGCCAGGGCCCGTCGACCGTGGTCGACTTCCGCGAGTTGCTTGCGAGAGGACACGGCGGCTCCGATGTCATGACGTGGGGGGGGGGTGCGGGCCGATTCTCCACGCGGCGGTCAGGCGGGGTCAAGCGGGTGACATGCGCCCACGGCGGATCGCCCCGGCTCACGGTGTTACCTTCTCCATATACTGACCACGAGGGAAGCATCGATGAAACACGCCAAGGACTATCTCGACGAAGCCAATGCCGCGGTGACGCGCATCCCGGCCAGCGAGGCGATCGCCCGGCACGGCGACGACGGGGTGCAGTTCGTCGACGTGCGCGACTCGGCCTCGATCGCCAAGAGCGGGACCATCGCCGGCGCGCTGCGCATCCCGCGCGGCATGATCGAGTTCGTCGCCGACGACGAATCGCCGATGCGCCATGCGGAGCTGCGGCGCGATGCGGAGCTGTTCCTGGTCTGCGGTGCCGGCGGGCAGGCGGCGCTTGCCGGCAAGACGCTCAAGGACATGGGCTATGCCTCGGTCACCAACATCGGCGGCATCGGTGACTGGACGGAGGCGGGCGGTTCGATGGAGGACTGAGCGGCGCCAGTCCGGCCGCGGACGGCGGAGCCTGTCGACGTCAGTTCCCGATCGACTGGATCTGTGCCAGTCGCCCGCCGTTCTCCACCGACAGCAACAGTCGCGCATCGTCGGCAAGCATCACCCGCTCGCCGATCGGGACGTCCCGTGCCGCAACCACGTCCCTGAGGCCGGGCAGTGCGTCGTTCACCAGGAACAGCGTCGTGTCGTCCACCTCCACGTGAGCGACCGGTGCGCGATCCGACGTCGCGAGCCGCTCGTTGGGGAACACGAAGCGGTTGACGTGCCAGCGATGCAGCTCGAGCCCGTGACGTGCGACGATTCGATGTCCGTCGGGGCGGAACGCGCCGTCGGTACGGGCCGAGTACAGATTCAGCAACGCGGTCCGGGTCCGGGAGGGTCGTCGACACGCCGGGCACACCGGATCTCGCGTGCCGACGAACACGAAGTCGCCCATCGCGCAAGTTGCGGTCGTGCACGGCACGAGCAGGTCGTCGCTCTGCACGAGCGCCTGCTCCCATTGCTCGGCGCTCGGACGGGCCAACGGATCGTGCAAGCCTTCGCCGAACGCGCGTTCGAACAGACCGCCCAGGAGCGGACCGCACAAGGCGTAAGGCATCCGCTTCGGATCTCCCCACGGCAGCGCGTCATCTTGCACCGACGTCGGATCGACCCGGTTGCGGTCATCGGTCGGACTCTCGATCCACAGGGCGTGCTCCCCCATGCCGAGAAACTCGTCCCGCTCGGCGTCCTCGTGGTCGTGCACCTGTTGCCCTTGCAGCGGGTGTCGACCGAGCAGATACAGATAGACCAGCACCGCCAGGGCATGTCGGTCCGTGTCGATGCTCGGGAGCACGCGCGCGGGGTCGTCGAGATCGAGATCACGCGTCGCGATCACCTCCGGCGCGATGAACTCGGGCGTGCCCGCCACATCCGGTGGGAACTTGCCCGGTACGACCAGACCGTCGATGTCGATGACACAGGCGGCGCGCGTCAGCGGATCGACGAGCACGTTCCGGTAGCTCAGGTCGCTGTGCGCGAGACCGGCCGCATGCAGTCGCCGCACCGCCCGCGCGAGGCTCGCGCAGACCGCCAGGTAGTCCGGCCACCTGCCGCGCTCACGCTCGTCGAGGAAGGACTGTCGATGCCGCGCCGACGCGAACCACTTGCCCTGCTTCTCCTGCCCCCGGATGTTGAATTCGTCCCCCGAGCGGGACCCATGCGTGAAGAGGAAGCACGGCTCGAACGACGGCACCAGAAGGGCGGTACGCCCGCGCCACTCCAGGACGGCATCCGGCCACCGGTACAGCGCCGCGAGCTGCCCTCCCCCCGGCCCGTCCAGCACGCGCCCGCGGTGCACGTCGACAAGGGCCGAGAGTCGCTCCCGGCCCGCTTCATCGAGCGGCTCGCGAAAGACCGCGAGCACGTCGTCGCTGCCGTGCACCCGATGGACATCCTTCATGGTGCCGTTCGCGAACGGCGTCGACTCGACGACGATCTCGCGTCCGTTCGCCAGCCTGAGGGTGTCGGTCGTCATGGCTCAGGCCTCCGGCTCCACCGAGGGGGGCGGCAGGAAGACCGCGAGGGTTCGATCGTCGTGCTCGGCCTGCACCAGAAAGTCCAGCGCGCCGAGTAGCGCCTGACCGTCGTCCGTCGCCGTCGCGGCTTCGCCGAACTCGTTCCACAAGGCAACCCAGCCCCCCACCTCCGCCTGCGCCTGGTCGGTGTCGAACTTCGCGTCGGTGATGCCGTCCGTCATGGCCATCACCGCGGTCATGGAGGGCACGGTGGCGACGAACAGACGCCGCCGAGACCCCGCGGCGTCGTTCAGGACGTCGCGCCCGAGGAACCGCGTCTCGCCGGCGAACTCGCCGCCGTCGGCCACGGACATCGGCGTGAGCGCGCGACGGTCGGCATCGAAGATCGCGATCGCCCCGTCCCCGATCGAATAGGTGACGACCTGCCACCCGGACTCGACCGGTCGCGTGGCCACCAGCAGGAGCGTCGTCGCGTACAACCTGATATCACGCGCTTCGGTGGTCGCCAACGCGTCGAGCCGGGTAACGGCATCGCTCACCGCACCGGTCATGACCTCGAACGCCTGCTCCTCGGACAAGGCGGTCCGATCCTCGCCGCCGACCGACCCCAGCGATTCGGCCAGAGCCTCGGCGGCCGTCCGGGTCGCCTCGGCGGCGCCTGCCCGCGAGAACTCGGCGCTGCCTGCCCCATCGGCCACCGCCGCCACGTGCCACCCGCCGGGCGTGTCGGTCACGACATGAACGGCATCGTCTCGGTAGGCGCCCTGGTGCGCATGCCGTCGGCCTCGTCGACTGGCCGCGACCCAGCGACTACCGTCCGTCGCTCGAACCTCGGTCGCGTAGTTGTCGGCGCGCGCGTACTCACCGTTCGGGTCGCTCGGAACGTCCTTCCAGAGCGAGGCCGGGTCGGGGGTCACCGGCAGCGTGCACACCAGCGTGGCCGCGTGCCCGCCCATCGAACCGTGCAGCAGGATCTCGAACTCCCCCGCCTCCGTCGGGGTTCCGATCACGCTCGTCGACGCCGTGTCGAAGTGCAAGTCGACGACTGCAAGCCCTTCGGTGCGTTCCACCGCGAACCCGGTCGGCAGGACGAGCCGCCCCTCGAACGGCTTGCCCACCCGGGCTGCACGGTCGAGATGCACACGCGTCCACCGCGCGTGACCGTCGCTCATCCTGCGCCTCGCCTGAATTCGCCCCGTACGCCGGCGGGTGCTGGCTGGTAGTCGTTCTCCGCCGCACACCACGGGCAGGTCGCCGGTCCCGGCCCGTCGATGCAGTGCAGCTGGCCGCAATCGCACGACACCAGCGCAACCGCGTTACCGCAGGCCGGGCACGCCGGCATGCCGCTGAGCTCACCGGAGCCGACGGTCGCGGCAGGACGCCCGTCGTCATCGGTGAGATCGAAGTAGGTGCTGCTCAGGGTGATCGCCTGCCGCAGCCGGTACGGCTGTTCGGCCGTGGAGCGTTCGTAGCGAACGAGAAACGGCGACTCGTAGTTCTGGCACCTTCCCACCAGCACGGCCAGGCGCTCGTCGACATGGCTCGCCGCAGCGGCGGCCGCCGGTTCCTTCTCGAGCGACACGGCACCTTCCGGCAAGGACTTCGTCAGATCGACCCCGCCGGTCGATCGGCCGGTGTCGATCGCCTGGCTGTGCACGGACACGGACTGGCTCATCCAGGAGAACAGGCGGCCGATGGATTCCGGCGACGTGTTGGCGAGAACGATCACGTCGTCGCTGATCTCTCGAAGCTGCCCGAGATCGGCACCGCCGCCGACGGAGAGGCTGATCAGGCGAGCGCGCTTCGCGTAGCCGTCACGCCATTCGGCGATGGCGCGCGAAGGGTCGTCCGTGGGTCGCCCATCGGTCATCAGGAACACGAGTGGCTTCCAGTCCGCTTTCTGCCCGGGACTGCCCTTGACGACATGCGTGTCGATCTCGGTCATCAAGGTCTCGAGGGCGACGCCCATGGCCGTCCCGCCACCCACCGGCAAGGCAGGTGGGTAGTGGAACTGCGTGATCTCCGTCATCGGCACCAGCACCTTCGCCTTGCCCGCGAAGGCGATGATGGAGATGTGCACGGTCTCGAGCGACTGCGGATCGCTCCGGAGCGCCTTCGTGATGGCCTCGACGCCGGCGACGATGGACGCCTGAAGCGGACCGGCGACGGACTCGCTGACGTCGAGCAGGAGAAAGACGGGAAGCTTGCGCATCGGCCAGGTCCTGGTTCACGGAATCTGCGGCGGTCGCCGAACCGGCGAACGTTCCTGCAAAGGCTACCCGAGACGAATCTCGTCGGGCGGCGGCGGCAGATCGCCTGCACCCGCGCCGCCGCCGCGGCTCTCGGACGCGATGGCGTCGGACACCCACTGGAAGAACTGCCCGAACGCCTGCCCGTCCAGCGTGTCGATGGTCGCGACGTGCGTGCAGATCCGGTCGAGCGCGGCCCGTTCGGCCTTCGGGCCAGCGGCACAACCGACGACGGTGGCAAACCGCGCGGCGTGGACCCGACTCACCGCCTCGTCGAACCGCGCGACGTCGGACGGTTTGCCATCCGTCATGACGAACAGCATCGGCGCCCAGTCGCCCTTGCCGCCTTCCCCGACCGCTGCTCGCTCGCGCTCGACCCGATCGACGAGCACGTGCAATGCCTCGCCGAGATGCGTCGGCCCGGAATCGGGCGTGGAGATCGGCACGGGGTTGAACGCCTCGAGCGCGATGAGCTCGTTCAACACCGACACTTCCCGGTCATAGGTGATGACGCAAAGATGCACGCTCTCCAGCGCCTGGGGGTCTTTCCGCAAGGCATCCACCAGGCTTCGTACACCGGTATTGACCGCCTCGATCGGCTCGCCACGCATGGAGCCGGACGTGTCGATGAGGAGGTAGACGGGCAGTCGGCGAGCGCTCATGGAGATGTCTCTGGTAGTGAGTGGTCGTTCGGTCGATGTCGATGCTTTCCTCGGGCGTCGGCAGCAGGGCATGCGACCTGAGCCTTGTCTCACGGTGTCAGGTCGTCGTCGCGTTTGCTTGCATACCCGACGCCAGCAATACCTCCCTGCTCTCGAATCGGGGCGAGCGCGACGCGGCATCCGGTCGCGGCGGAGGATCGGACCGGGAACACTTCGCCCGACGGTTCGTCACGAGAAGCCCGACGTGCAGAGCGTGGAAGGCTTACATCTTCCGAGCCGGAGATGGACGCCAGAGTGGGCTTTCAGATCGCGCAGATGCCGTCAGGAATCTCGTTTCCGCCTGTCCCGAGGAACGCGTACCTGACATTTCGACACGCTGTCAGCTTACATTCGCACGGCATCGGGCGCCGGGAACGGGTGAAACGCCACCTGGTGAACGCGGCGCTCGACAACTTCGGCGACATCGTTCGTCGTCGCTTGCCACCGGCACGATCACGATGTCGTCGGGATCGTCGAGCACCCAGCGCTGTTCTCTTTGCTCGAGATCTCCTTCGACCACGACCACGCAGCGCTCGTCGTAGGTCGGAGCGATCACGTCATGCCTTTCGGGGCGAGCGTACCGACGAGAGGCACGCTACCCTCCCGCGGAGCTCACGCGGCCTGATCGGGCAGGAACCGGTCGAGATTCATCGCGGAGGGCTTGCGATTGAACGAAGGCGCGAGGCCGAGAATGAGCAGGTACTCCAGCGTTTGCCGGTCGCCAGCCACCTCCATCGGAACGAAACGCATGTACGTCCACTCGTTCCACCATGCAGACCGCTCGTGTGGGGAAGTCGGCGTCTTCAGCCGCGACTTGACCCGGTAGCCGGTGATGCCGACGTAGATCGCCACCTCTCGGCGATCGCCGGATGACGCTTCGTCGTCCCCGGAATGGTAGGAGTACACCGCGCCACGTCCCGTATCCGCGATGCCGCCCTTGCGCAGGAACTGGATCCTCGTGATGGGAGCCGAGCGTGTCAGATACCACTCGACTGCCGCCTCGGCAGACTCGCGCAGTGCGTCGCGAACGCGAGTCGTCGGGAACGGCTCGACGATGCGGCGAATCCCGGAAACGGCACCCTGCGACGCAACGACAGGCGGCAAGTTCTCGCTCGCGGGTTCCGGCAGATAATACTTGTCGTGGTAGGTGCCACCGTGTGCCTTGTTGTACCCGAGCTCTTGCTCCGCCAGGGCAACGAACTCCCGTCTTGTCATGCGGTCGCGACCGACCGCGTCGTCCAACGCGCGGAGCATCCGCACGACATGTGCGCCGGTGGGACGAGGGTTAGACTCCAGCAGCTCACGGATCAACCGTCGACGCTCGTCCATCAGTCGTGCTCCTCGAGTTCATCACGTCCCGTCTCGTCCGGCCAGCTGTAGTGGAAGGCGCCGGTGAATGCGAGAGAAAACCAGGCTGTCACGTCGCGACCGATCATGCCGCTCCGTGGCATCCTGCCCGCGCTCGCTTGGCAGATCGGGCCATCGGCAGTCTGGATCGCGTCCTGCCGACGTCTACTTGCGCCCGGGCGGGTTGTTGCCTCGGTTGCCGCCCGACGGATTCCCCGTCGTGGATGGCCCGTTCGGCAGATTCCCACCCGCGTTGGCAGCGAGGGGATCGTGAAGTTGTCGCGATGTCTTGTTCATGATCGTCTCCGTTCCTGCAACACGTGTCCGGGAATGGTGTCGGCGGTGTGCCTCCGCGTCTGAACAGCGTCGTCCGGAAGTTCGTGGAACGCGAGGAAAGATCGGCTTCGACAAGTGGCGACGAAACCAACGTGTCGCTCTGTGGCCGACTGTCCGTTGAAGGATCGACGCTTCTCGAGCGATCGATTTCTCGCACCATGCTTGGCCGTTCACGCCGCCAACCTGCTCTCCCCCGGCCTCGCGGGCGAGACCCCGGTCTTCGCCGTGACGGACAACCCCCCGACCACACCCGCCACCCTGACCGCCACCCTGACCGCCCCCCTGACCGCCCCCCTGACCGCCAGCCGCTACTCCACCCCGATGGCATCGGTCAGCCTCGATGCGACAATGCGATGTCGCGTTTGGACTGATCGCTCGTAGGTCCGGAAGGTTGCGAGGAGCGCCGGGTTGACTCCGACCTCCGGGACGGCCTGGCCCGCATCGTTCACCAGGCGGCCGGCTCGATCGATCAACTCGTGCCGCAGCGTCTGCATCTGCGCGTATCGGAAGTGGGTTCGGCGCTTGTGCGTCTTCGCTCGTTTCCCGTCGAGCAACCGCGTTTGGTACACCCGACTCAGGTTGAAGGCCACCCGGTTGATCACCTGCCAGATCCGGTTCGGTCGCTCGACCCGACAGCGGGCTCCAGCGTCGTCGACCGACGGCAGGACGAGCCGGCCCCTCCTCCCCAAGCCGGCTCGATCGGGTCTCGCCCCGGATCAGCGCTCTCGCGAACGACGCGCGCCGCAGCCGGAAGTTCGTCAACGATAATCGCCCGTCTCACGGTCTGCATCTGCACCGACCCGGATCACGGGCGGTGCGGACCGGCGCGAATGTTCGTCAGCCCGTGGCATCCCCTGCCGACACGCGCGCCACCACCGGCACGTAATCCTCCAGCCCTTCCAGCGGATACGCCACCGTCGCCCCCATCTCGGCCGAGCGGTACATCCCGATCATCAGCTCCACGACCGCGAGCCCGTCGGCGAATGTCTCGTCCGGCATGACCCCGCGCCGGAAGCGCTCGACCATGTGGCGGTTCTCGTCGGTGTAGCCGTAGACGCCCGCCTCGTCCTCGAGCACCGGCATCAGCCCCTGCTCGGCGTTCTGTTTCTCGACGAGATCCTCGCCCTCGCCGCCCTTGACCTCGCGGCTCATGAAGATCTTCAGTCCGGTGTTCAGCGAATCGAACTCCATCGCGTACTCCGGCCCGAGGAGCTCGAGCTGGATCCGCAGCCCCGCACCGACGTAGGCCCAGGACGTCGTCGCCTCGATGACGAGATCGTTGCCGTCGGCATCGTTCAGCACGACCGTGCCGCGTGCGAAGTCCTCGGACGGGCGCACGGCGTAGTCGACGTCGTCGCCGAAGCGCGCCTTGAGCTGCGCCGCGTACACCGGGCGCGTCCACTTCAGGTTCGCCACCGTCGCGCTGACCGACTTCACGGTCAGCGAGTCGCGCGGCGCGCCGGGCTCGGTCAGGAGGTGCCTCGCGACCTCGACGCTGTGGCAGATCATGTCCGAGAGCACGCCTCCGCCCTGCTTGTCGCCCTGCCAGAACCAAGGTTCGTGCGGCCCGGAGTGCTCCTCGGCGGCGCGAGCAAGGTAGGGCCGTCCGGTCGTCGCCGCCGCGCGGCGCCACACGATCTCCTTGCCGCGGACCACGGGCGTGGAGAACACCTGGTTCTCGAGGTAGCCGTGCAGCAGGTCCGCTTCCTCGACCAGACGCAGCATCTCGCGCGCCGCCGCGATCGTGCCGGCGAGCGGCTTCTCGCACGCGACGGCGCGCAGCGACGAACTGCCGGACGTGACGAGCCGGTGGACGGTGCGCATCGTCTCGAGCCTCGTGTAGTTCGGCGCGACGATCCACAGCGCGTCGACGTCGTCGTCGCCGCACAGGGATGCGAGCGAGTCGTGCGCGCGGCACGCGCCGAGGCCGAGTTCGTCGACGCGCGCGACGAACGCGCTGCGCTTCTCGGCGCTCCGGCTGTACACGCCCGTGACCTCCACGTTCCGCACCGACAGCAGGGACTGCAGGTGGAAGTGCGCGATGAAGCCGCTGCCGACGAAGCCTATGCGCAGGCGGTCGATGGTGGGTCGGGTCACGGGTGTCGTCTCCTGATGCGTTTCTCGATCGGGCAATGAGCGTCGTGGTGCGGGGCTCTCGGGGCGACAGGGGCGCCGATCACGCGCGCAGCGCCTCGCCGCGCCCGTAGAACAACATCAGCGCGACCAGCGTCGCGCCGAAGATCATCTGGCGGCCGGACTCGTCGATCGACACCGTCGTCAGGATGCCCTGCAGTACGGTCAGCAACACGGCTCCCGCCATCGTGCCGGTGTAGCCGCCGCGCCCACCGGCGAGCGAGGTGCCGCCGAACACGACCGCTATGATCGAGGGCAGCATGTACTGCTCGCCGACGTTCGAGAACGAACTGCCCGAGTAGCCGATCAGGCACAGCCCGGCGAGCGCGGCGAACGCGCCCGACAGCGCGTACAGCGACACCCGCACGGCGCCGGTCGGGACGCCCGCGGCGTGCGCGGCGCGCTCGTTCGAGCCGATCGCGTAGATGCGCTGGCCGAACACCGTACGGTGCAACAGCAGCGCCATCGCGATGCCGACCGCGATCCACAGCCACAGGATCCCGGGCAGCCCGAACAGCCCCGGCTCGGTCACGAAACGCGCGAGCGCAGGAGCGGCCCGACCCGACGGCGCGCCCTGGCGCACGACCACGAGCAGCCCCTGCAGCACCCCGAGCATGCCCAGCGTCATGACCAGCGGCGCGATGCGCAGCACCGTGACCCCGAGCCCGTTGATCGCACCGATCGCCGCGCCCGTGGCCACGCAGGCGAGCACCGCCGGCACGATCGCCCCGTTCGCGCCGTCCATGACGTTGCCTGCGACGATCGCGCCGACCGAGACGATGCCGCCGACCGACAGGTCGATGCCCTCGCGCCCGCCCAGGATGACGAGGTTCTGCCCCGCCGCGACGATGCCGAGCAGCGCCGCGACGATCAGCAGCCGCCGGACCTGGTCCACCGAGGCGAAGCCCGGCGACAGCGCCTCGCCGAGCGCCAGCAGCGCGACGATCAAAGCGAGCGCCATCACCAGCGGAGCGCCCGCGAAGCGGATCACGAGCGCACCCCGCGGTTGATCAGCACGCCGATCGCGAGGGCCAGCATGACCGAGAGGCCCTGCACGAAGTTCTGCCACTCGGACGGGGTGCCCGCGTAGTACACGACCGCGTTGATCAGTCCGATGATCAGGGCGCCGGCGATCGAGCCGACGACGGTGCCGCTGCCGCCGGCGAGCGCGGTGCCGCCGAGCACTACCGCGGCCACGCTGTAGAGCGTCATCGCGCCGCCGACGAGCGGATCGCCGCTGGCGGTCGCGCCGGTGATGCAGAACGCGGCGAGGGCCGCGAACAGCCCGCACAGCATGTAGCCGCGCATGCGGGTGGCCGTTACCGGCACCCCGCTCTGGTAGGCCGCGCGCGGCCCGTCGCCAACGCCGAGCAGGCGCAGCACGAGCCGCGTGCGCGTCAGCGCCCAGACGAGCAGTCCGGCGGCGGCGGCCGTCCACAGCACGAACGGCACTTCCAGGATCCGGCCGCCGTAGGTACGCCAGTACAGCGCCGGCGCCGGCGTGCCCGCTACCGGCATCAGTGCGAGCGCGAGCCCGGTGAAGAAGATACCGGTGGCGAAGGTCGCGACGATGCCCTGCAGCCGCAGTACCGCGACGACGACGCCGTTGACGAGCCCGCAGGCCGCGCCGACGACGAGCCCCGCGCCGAGCGCCGCGAGCACCGGCAACGGCTCGCCGCCGAAGCGCTCCATCATGACGACGACGGTGACGTTGACGAGCGACAGGATCGCGCCGGCCGACAGATCGATGTCGCCGGCGAACACGACCCAGGTCTGTGCCACGGCGAGCAGCATCAGCGCGAGGTACGTGCTCACGAGTCCGGTCAGCGCCCGCGGGCTGACGCTGTTCGGCGACAGCAGCGCGCTCGCCAGAAGCAGCAGCGCGAGGATCGCGATCGCCGGCAGGAAAGGAAACCGGGCGAGCAGCCGGCGCGGCACCGAGCGGCGCGGCTCGATGGCGTTCGCGCCCGTCACGATGCGAGCTCCGCGGCATCCGCCGTGTCGTAGGCGGCGCGGTACAGCGCGTGGCGCGTGCGCCGCTCGCCGACCAGGTCCTCGCCGACGCGCCCGGCGTTGAACACCAGGATGCGGTCGGCGTGGGTCAGCAGTTCCGTGTCCTCGGACGAGTACAGCAGCACCGCGGTGCCGGCGGAGGCCAGCTCGCGCACGAGCGTGAACAGGTCGAGCTTCGCGGCGAGATCGATGCCCTTGGTGGGGTCGTCGAGCAGCACGAGCGACGGCCGCTCGGTCAGCCATCGCGCGATCACGACCTTTTGCTGGTTGCCGCCGGACAGCGACGAGATCGGGTGGCCGAGGCTCGCGTACTTCGTGTTCAGCCGCTCGAGCGCGGGCGCCGCGACGGCACGCAGCGAACCCGGACGCGCCAGGGAGAGCCGGGCGAGCAGCGCGTGCACCGGCACGACGTTCTCGAGGATCGATCGCCCGGTTACCGTACCGTCGCGCCCGCGGTCCCCGGAGACGTAGGCCAGCCCGCGGCGGATCGCGGCCCGTGGCCCGTTCGCCGCGAGCGGCTCGCCGTCGAGCGCGACGCTGCCGGATCGACGCGGCAGCAGCCCGAACAACGTGCGCAGCAGCGCCGACTGCCCCTGCCCGTGCAGGCCGCCGAGCCCGACGATCTCGCCGCGACGCACCTCGAGGCTCACATCGCGACAGCCTCCACCGGACAGGCCTTGCACCGAGAGGACGGCATGCAACGGGTCCGTACGGGTCCCCGAAAACGTTCCCGGGTCGCCCGAAGGGCGGGCCGCGACGGTTGCGCCGCCTTCCGCACCGACGGGCGCGACGACCGGCTCGCCGGCGCGGTCGTCCGCCGTCGCCTCGCCGACCATCGCGCGCACGATGCCGTCGGCGTCCGTATCCTCGAGCGGCGCCGTCAGCACCGTCTCGCCCTCGCGGATCACGGTGACGCGGTCGCCGATCTCGAAGATCTCATCCATGCGGTGGGAGATGAACACGATCGCGCAGCCGTCGGCCTGTCGCTCGCGCAGCACCTTGAAGAAGCGAGTCACCTGGGCGCGGTCCAGCGCCGAGGTGGGCTCGTCGAACACGAGGATCGGCGCATCGCTCGACAAGCACTTCATGATCTCGACGAGCTGGCGCTGGTCGGGGCGCAACGCCCCCACCGGCGCGTTGGCCACGAGCCCGGGACCGGCGACGTCCGCGAAGCGCGCGATCTCGCGCGCCGCGCGCTCGCGCATCCGGCGCCGGTCCAGGAACGGCGAGGACGTGTCGCCGAGGTGTCCGAGCGCGAGGTTCTCGGCGACGCTGCGGTGCGGCGCGAGGCTCAGCTCCTGGTAGAACACCCCGATGCCGAGCTCGCGAGATGCGGTCGGCCCCGCCACGCTCGCCTCGCGCCCGTCGATGCGCAGCGTACCGCTGTCGGGACTGATCGAGCCCGCGACGATCTTGCACAGCGTGCTCTTGCCCGAGCCGTTCGAGCCGATCAGCACATGCACCTCGCCGGGCTCCACGGTGAGCGAGCCACGCGCGAGCGCCACCGTCGCGCCGTAGGCCTTGACGGCGTCGCGGACCTCCAGGCGTGGGCTCACCGCGCGGCGCGCCCTGGCGGGCGACCGTGTCGCGTTCTGCCGCCTCGCCGCGATACGGACCCGTCCCGCGGTGACCGTCTCATTCGGGCTGGAACAGCGCGCCGGCCTGGTCGATCGTCATCGAGCTGGAGTACGAGTGATACCCCGGCTCGCCGTCCATGTCGCCGGCTACCGACTCGACGTTGTCGCCGTCGATGAACGGGATGTCGAGATACAGAGCGTTGCCGTACTGGCCGGCTTCGGCGGGTTCGAGCAATTCGCGCCCCTGCAGCAACGGCACCGCGACGTTCAGGGCGCTGGCCATGACGCCCGGCGGATTCACCGATGCGCCCGAGTTCAGCTCGTTCTCGACCCACAGGTCGATGAAGTCCTTCCGGATCTCGCCGGTGGCGGCGATGTCGCCGGTCTTGCTCTCGTCCATGATCGACTTCCACGCGCCGACCGCCATGCCGTCCTGGACCCACACCCCGTCGAGGTCGGGGTAGGTGGCGAGCAGGTTCTGCATCGCCTGCTGGCCTTGCGCCTGGTCCCAGTTCGCGTTGACCTCGTTGACGATCTCGATGCCGGGGTACTCGCCGAACACCTCCTGGTAGCCGGCCACGCGCATCTGGTTGGCCGGGTGGCCCGCGACGCCGTTGATCGCGACGACCTTGCCCTCGCCGCCGAGCGTCTCGGCGAGCCAGCGCGCGCTCGCCTCAGCCCAACCCTTCTGGTCGATCCCGACGTAGATCGCGTCGGGCGAGGAGACCTCGGCGTCGGTCGCGATCACGAGGATGCCGGCATCCTTGGCCTGCGCGAACACCGGGTCGAACGCGGTCGGGCTGTTCGGGTTGATGATGATCGCGTCGACGCCCTCGTTGATGAAGTTCCGCACGTGGGCGATCTGGCCGGGCACGTCGACGTTGTTGCTCTGCACGACGACCTCGACGTCGACCCCCTGCTCCTTCCACGCCTCGGCCGCGGCGGTCGCCTCGTCGATCATCTGCGATCGCCACTCGCTGCCGATCCAGCCGTTGGACAGCCCGATCGTGAAGTCGGCGGCGTGTACGGGCGCGGCGCCGAGCGCGGCGAGCGCGACGGCGGCGGACAGGGCGTTGCGGTGGATGCTCTTCACGGTGTCTTCTCCTCTTCTCGTTGTGGTCTTCGGCGCCGCTCGGAGGCGGGCTCGAAGGCAGTGCTCGGCTCGGCGCTCAGGCGTCCGTTCCGGTGATGATGCGCTCGACGACCTCGACGCTCGAGGCGCTGCGGCGGCTGTCGTCGGCGGCCCCCGCCCCGTGGCGCATGAGCGCGATCCGGTCGACGACCTGGAACACGTGGCGGGTGTCGTGTGGGGTGAATGTGCACGCATGGTCCGAATAACGGGCGTCGCGCACGAACTGCGAGGCTCCGAGCGCAGTACGATGAACGCGTGTGCGCATCGTCGTTCTCCTTCAGGTCGACATGGAGGGAAGCCGCCGTACCGTTCCCGGCACGACCGGCTCCCGGCGGTGCGACGAGACGACCGCCGCGAACGTCAGCGCAAGGCTCGCGAGGTTGCCGCGCGCACCATGACTCGGCTCGACCCCGTCCTCGATCGCGCACAGCAGCTCCGCCATCGCGCCGTGGAAGCCGTCGTCGAACCAAGTGCCGACGAGCTCCGGCTCGGCCCGCCCGGCGGCCGTGGTCAGCGTCACCCGCTGGCGCGCGAGGTCCGGCCCGCGGCTCGACAGGCTGCCCGCGGTACCGGCGACGAAGGTCGCGTCCTCGGCACCGATCGGGACCGCGCCGTCGAACACGAGCGAGGCCTGCCCCTCGGGCAACTCGACGAGCGCCTGCGCGAGCAGCGGCGGGCGCGAGCGCTGGGACGGCGCCCGGGCGCGGGTCGCGAACACGCTCGTCGCGGCGTTCCCGAAGAGGCTCGCGACGAAATCGAACCAGTGCACGCCGAAGTCCTGCAGGACCAGGTCCTCGACCGCGTCGAAAGCGGTGTCACGGATCCACTCGTGGTCCCAGTGCACGCGCGCGTGGCAGGACAGCAGATCTCCGACGAGACCCGCGCGCACCGCCTCGCGGATCCACGCCAGGTGCGGCGCCCAGCGCCCGTTCTGGTTGACCGCCAGGCGGACGCCGCGCGCGTCGGCGAGGTCCGCGAGCCGCGCCCCGACGTCCAGGTCGAGCACGAAGGGCTTCTGCGACAGCACGTGACGCCCGGCCTCGAGCGCCGCTTCGATCATCGGGGCGCGCTCGGCCGGGGACACGGTGATATCGAGCACCTCGACGTCGTCGCGCGCGAGCACCGCGCCCAGATCGTCGACGACGTCCGCGTCGGGGAAGTACTCGCCACGCCTCTCCTCCGCCTTCGAACGCGTGCGATTGCAGATCACCGCAACGTCGTAGCCGGCGCCGCGGTAGGCATTGAGGTGCGAGGCGGAGATACCGCCGGTACCGACGAGCGCGATGCGGGGCGCCCGGGCGCGCGTGACGCGCGGGCGATAGGGCAGCTGCGGCGCGTGGACGCCGGGGATCTCCAGGCTCGCGGCGGACTTCATCGCCTCGCTGGCACCGACCGGCTCACCCTCGTTCTCGCGCGCGTCGCTCATTCCGCGATCGCCACGGTGCGCTTCTCGGTCGCCGAGCGCACCGCACTGTCGACGATACGCTGACCGACCAGGCACGTCGCCGGGTCCAGCGGTCCCTCCGGTGCGAGTCCCGCGCCGAGCCGACCGAGCAGGTAGCCGATCGGATCCGACCTATCCTCGGGCAGCTCGTCCACGGGAACGGGACGCGGCGCGGGGTCGTCGCGCGTCTGCACCGTCACATGGCGCTCGAAGTCGTAGCTCGAGATCGTGCCGTGCGAGCCGACGACGATGAAGCCGCACTTCGGCTGCGGCTGGTGCGTCCAGGGATCGGTGAGGGTGCCCCAGCGCGTCTCCAGCCGGGAGAGTCCGCGCGCGTAGCGGCACACCGTGATCGAGTGCTGGTCGACCTCGATGCCGGGCGTCTGGTCGACGACGGACGTCACCTCGATCGGCACCTCGCCGCGCAGGAACCAGGTGCCCAGGGTCGCGCCGTAGCCGAGGTAGTCGAGCAGGCTGCCGCCACCCGCGGCGCGCTTGTACCACCACGACCCGGGCTTCTGCCGCTCCACCTCCTCCGGCGATACCTCGACCTTGTCGGCGAGGTGGTACAGCGGACCACGATTGCCGTCGTAGAAGTGCACCTCGAGCGGATCCCCGATCAGCCCCTCGCCGATCAACCGGTGCGTCGTGACGTGGCACGGGTACCAGGCCAGCGGCCAGTTGATGGCGAGCGTGACGCCGGCGGCCTCGCACGCGGCGATCATGCGCCGGGCGTCGTCGACCGAGCTCGCGAACGGCTTCTCGACGAGGATCGCGGCGCCGTGCGGGGCGAGTCGCTCGACATCGCGCGCGTGCGCGGTCGGCGACGAGCACAGCACGACGAGATCGGGTCGCGCGGCGGCCATGCACGCGTCTACGTCGGTGAACGTGCGCTCGGCGGGGATCGCGAAATCGGCGATGGCACGGGCCATGCGCGCGGGGTCGGGGTCCTGGACGCCCGCGATGGCGGCGCGCGGGTGGTCGTGCACCAGGCGCAGCATGTCGCCCATGTGCATGTGGTCGAAGCTGATGCCGGCAACGCGCGCGTGTTTCATGTCGGGCATGCCGGGCTCCGCGGGGAGGTAGGGTGGGTTCGGCGCGAACGGAGCGCGTCCGGGTCGGGCCGGGCGATCAGGTGCCGGCACACGCGCACGTCCCACACGAGCGCGCCTGTCGGACCGAGAGCGCTCGCGCCGACGAGCGTGACCGAACCGGTCCAGCCATGCTCGCGCAGCGGCACCGCGGTGCGGGCACCGCACTCGCCTGCGCCGACGACGAGCATGCCGGCCGCGAGGTTCACCGCGGATGCGGCAGACCGAGCCACACCCGGTCGCCCTCGACGCGCACCGGGTAGGTCGCGAGGTTCTCGCACACCGGCGCGCCGAGCGCCTCGCCGCTGGCGACGTCGAAGCGTCCGTTGTGCTTCGGGCACTCGATCACGCCGTCCATCAGCAGCCCGTCGGCCAGGTGCACCTGCTGGTGGGTGCACAGCCCGTCAGTTGCGAACCAGCGCTCGTCCTCGGTGCGGTAGATCGCGTAGGTGGCCTCGCCGCGGTCGAAGCGCGCGACGTCGTCGGACTCGACGTCACCGACCGCGCAGACGTCGACCCACTCGATGTCGTCGGCGTCGCTCATGCCGCGGCCCTCGACGCGTCGGCCCCGGGTTCGATCCCGCGATCGGGGAGATCGCCCTTCGACGTAGTGCCCCCTGCTGCTGCCGCCGTCGCCGGCAACTCGCGAACGACGTGGTACGACGGATCGCGCCGCTGGCGCTGTACCGCCGGGAGAATCTCGCGATACGCGGCGACCGTGCTCGGGTACGGCGCCGGACACTCGTCCTTGATGGCCTCGTGCAGCTCGGGCAGCGCGTGGTACGGCACCGTCGGGAACAGGTGGTGCTCGAGATGGTAGTTCATGTTCCAGTAAAGAAAGCGAAACACGGGGTTCATGTACACGGTGCGCGTGTTGAGCCGGTGATCGGTGACGTCCTCGGCGAGCCCGGCGTGCTGGGTCAGCCCGAAGAAGATCGTCATGCCACCGCCGTAGAAGCTCGGAAACCCGACGAGCATCGCCGGCAGCACGCTGCCCGACGCGATGCACAGCAGGCCCACCGAGCCGTATATCCCGAGCCAGACGCGCGCGGTGCGGAAGATCCCGCGCCACTCGTGCTCGGGCACGTAGGCGATCTCCTGGGCGTCCATGCGACCAGCCGCGTGCAGCAGCATCTTGCGGATCGCGCCCGCACCGCTCCTGAGCGCGAACACGTTGGCGATGAGGTTCCACAGGCTCGGCGGCCGCGGCACCGCGATCTCGGGATCGCGCCCGACGATCGTCGTGTCAGTGTGATGCCGGGTGTGGCTCCAGCGCCAGACCGTCGGTTCGCGCAGGATCATGAAGCTCGCGACGTGGTGCAACACCACGTTCATCCACGGCGTGCGGAACGCGGTGCCGTGGCCGCTCTCGTGCCAACGGCTGTCGCTGGCCGAGCCGTACAGCACGCCGTAGACGGCGAAGAACGGCACGCAGGCCCAGGAGCCCCAGAGCGCGATGCCGCCGGCACCGGACACCATCAGCAGACCGATCCACAAAGCGGTGTCACGCGCGGCCGGACCGTCCGAGCGTTTCATCAGTGCCTTGAGGCGCTTGCGGGGCAGCGCCGGCGAATACCATACGGCGTTGCCTAAGCCGAGCGCCTCGGCTCGGGCAGCCTCAGGGCCGACGAGGCTGTAGTCGCGAACGGGGGCGAGGGGCGCGGCCATCGGGGTGCTCTCGGTAGCGAACGACGAGGTCGAATGATCATTTTGAGCCTATTTGATCCACCACGGCGCGTCAAGACGCGCGATATCGACTCAAATTGAGGTACTGTCGCGCGGATCGGCAGTCTCGATCGAACGCAGGGCACGAGCCATGAATGAGGATCCACCCGCCGGACGCGGTGTCACGCTCGGCCGCATCGCCGCAGCTGCGGGGGTCTCGCGAGCGACCGTCGACCGCGTGATGAACGAGCGAGCCGGCGTCCAGGAGCACACGCGCCGGCACGTACACACGGTCGCCGCGACGCTGCGCGACGGCATGCCGGGGCATGTGGCGGACGATGTCGCGGCGACAGCGATCGGGGTGCGTACGAGCGCGCGTCTGCGCCGGCGACTCGGCTTCATCGTGCCCGACGGCGACAACGCGTTCCTCGCCGATCTCGTTCGGCACCTGCATGCCCACGCGTCGCGTCGTGGCGACGTCGAGGTCACGGTGCGAGCGGTCGAGGCGCTCGCCCCGGATGCGGCCGCCGCGGCGCTCGACGCGCTCGCGGCGTCCGGCGACGGCGTCGGCATCGTCGGTGTCGACAGCCCGTCGGTGCGCGAGGCGATGCGACGCTCGGCCGCCGCCGGCATCCCCGTGGTCACGCTCGTGACCGACGTCGCCCACGTCGGGCGAGCAAGCTACATAGGCATCGACAACCGCGCCGCCGGCCGGCTCGCGGGCCACCTGATCGGGCGCTTCCTGCCGGGAGGGCGCGGCACCGTCGCGCTCGTGCCTGGCTCGCTCGCCTACCGTGGGCACGAGGAGCGCGAGGCCGGCTTCCGGCACGTGCTGCGCGAGCGCTTCCCGGCGCTGCGCATCGTCGCGGACCCCGAGGTCGACGAGAACGACAAGCGCGCATTCACGGCCCTCGGCGACGTGCTGACCGCGTATCCCGACCTCGACGCGATCTACTGCATCGGCGCCGGACAGGCCGGTATCGTGCGTGCCCTGAAGGCCGCGGGCCGCGAGCTCGCGACGGTGTTCGTCGGGCACGAACTGACCGACCACACGCGCCGCTGGCTGCTGTCCGGCGTCATGGACGCGACGATCGACCAGAACGCGCGGGTCGAGGCGCGCGAGGCCATCGACCGCCTGACACTCGCGATCGACGGGGACGCCCCGGTGCCGGCCACCACGATCCGGATTCAGCCCGTGTTCCGGGAGAACATCCCGAGCGATGCATGATCCGGCCGACGCTCAGCCGGACGGGTCGCCGCGGCCGACCTCCAGTTCCAGCGAGTAGCGCCTGCGCTCGCCGGACTCGATCATCGCCGACGCGCCCTCCCCGCTCGTCTGCGGCTCGATTCCGAGCGCGAACACCCCCGACTGGTATGCGCGCCACAGCGCCGTCACGGGCATCGTCCGCGCGTCGGTGCGCAGCGTGCAGCCGAGCCCGGCAGACGGATTGCGGATCCCGAACCCGCCCTCGTTCGTCGGCGTCGGGCCGACGTCGACGAGCTCCTCGTGATCGTCGCTCGGCACGGCCGAGCCATCGTCCAGCAGATCGCGCAGCGCCCAGCCCTCGCCCGTCAGCCGCGCGCCCGCACCGAGCAGGGGGTGGCCGAAGTTCACGTGGTACAGCAGCGCGTGCGGCACCGGTCGGAAGCCCTCGTTCGCGACCTCGTCGCGTACGCGCAACACGGGCCGCTCCAGATCGATCTCGACGCGCCGGTGCAGCGTCAGGCACTCGGTGAACACGCCGCCCTGATGCACGTCGGCCGTCGCCCAGACGCAGCCGCTTCCCTCGACGTCGACGCCGTACCCGGTCAGCGTGACGCCAGACGTCGCGAGCCTGCCGTGTAGCGGGTGCACGACCTCGGCGCGCGGCGGGTAGCGCAGGTACGCCGCATCGGTCGCGGCCGGCAGCCCCGCGTGGTCGAGTCCACACGTCACCAGCAGCCCGTCGAACGAGCGCATCAGACCCAGACCGCGCTCGCTCTCCGGGTCCGGGATCGGGTGGCGGGCGCGCGACGCGCCGCGCCAGCCGAGGTTCTCGCCGCGAAAGCGCAGCGACAGCACGTCGAGCGAGCGATCCACGACGAGCGTCGCGGACAGCCCGGACGGGGTGTCGATCTCGAGCCTGCGCTGGCCGCGCGCCGGGCCATCGATGCACTCGACGAGCTCGTTCCTGACGAGACCGGCGAGTGCCGGACTGCGGCGTCGCACGTCCGCGACGTCGGCGGTGCGGAAGGGGGTGATCATGGCGTGGCGCGCTGTTCCGATGACAGGTTCTCGAACGGGCCAGCATAACGAGGCCGACGCCACCACGGCGGTCGACGGTCCGTACGGCGCGCCGCCAAGGCACGACCTCACCCTCGATAGTCGAGCGAACGGATCTGTCGATCAGGCGATGAGCCCATCGCGTGAGACCGTCTGCCCCGCCCGACCGCGCGCCGAGCTCACGGTACCCTTGCAGGCCATGGGACAGCGCCTCATCCACACCCTCCCCGACGCCGTTGCCGACCTCCCCGTCATGGCGCTCGCAAACGACATCGTCGAGGCCCTGTCGACGCGGGACGTGCTGCTGCGCGCCGAACCCGGCGCCGGAAAGAGCACGGGCCTGCCGCTCGCACTCCTCCTCGGCGATACCCTCGGCGGCCGGATCCTCTTGCTCGAACCCCGTCGTCTGGCGGCTCGATCGGTAGCCGCCCGCCTGGCCTCCCACCTCGGTGAGAAGACGGGCCAGCGCATCGGGCTGCGCATGCGTGACGACACTCGAGTCTCCGAGCACACCCGCTTGACGGTGGTGACGGAAGGGGTGCTGACACGAATTCTCCAGGACGACCCGGAGCTCACCGGAATCTCTCTGGTCATCTTCGACGAATTTCACGAACGTAGCCTGCATGCGGATGTCGGCCTGGCGTTGACGCTCGAGGTGCAGCAGGCCTTGCGCCGTGATCTGCGACTGCTGTTGATGTCGGCCACGCTGGATGCTGCGCCCCTGTCGGAGCGACTGAAGGATGTCGCTCACTTCCAGTGCACCGTTCGGCAACACCCGGTCGACATCCTGTGGGCCGGCGAGTCATCGGCTGCACTCGATGTCCGCGTGCCGAACACCGTTCTGAAGGCACTGGATGAACACGTCGGTGATGTTCTGGTGTTCCTGCCCGGTGTGGCGGAGATCCTGCGTTGCGCCCGACGGCTGCAACCGCGACTCCCCACGGCGGTCGACGTGCATGTGCTGCACAGCGGCGTCGGTGCGGCCGAACAACGCATCGCCACCGCGCCCGCCCTACCGGGTCGCCGCAGGGTCATCCTGTCCACCAGCCTTGCGGAGACCTCCATCACCATCGACGGCGTACGGATCGTGGTGGACTCGGGCCTCGAGAGACGCGGCACGATCGATTCCGGAACCGGTGGCCAACGTCTCGAGACCGTGATGGCCAGCCAGGCGAGCGCCACGCAACGGGCCGGCCGAGCCGGGCGCACATCGCCTGGCTGGTGCTATCGCCTGTGGAGCGAGTCCGGGCATGCGCGCCGGGCCGCGCACTGGCAAGCAGAAATCCATCGCGCCGATCTCGCACCGCTGGTGCTCGAGCTGGCCGTGTGGGGGGCTGCCAGTGTCGACGAGCTGGCCTGGCTGGAACCCCCACCGCCCGCGAGCATCGCTCGCGCGCAGGGTCTGTTGAGGCAACTCGGCTTGTGGCGCGACGGCCGACCGACCTCGGCCGGACGAACGGTCGCGGCCTTGCCGGTGCACCCGAGACTGGGACACCTGCTTGTCCGGGGCGCGGCCGACGGTGCCGGCCACCTTGCCTGCCGGATGGTTGCGGTACTGGACGATCGGACGCCCGGCGCGCGCTCGGTCGATCTGGAACCCCTGTTCGACGCCACGCTGACCGACAGCCAGGAGCGGCGAGCGCGTCTACTCCAACGTCTGCTCGGCAGCGGCATCACGGCCCGGCGATCGGTGCCTGCCGCCGTGCTGCTCGCGGAGGCCTATCCGGACTGGATCGCGCAGCGCAGGCCCGGCCACACGCCGACCTACCAGCTCGCCTGCGGTGCCGGTGTCGTCATGGCCGCCGACGATCCGTTGGCTCATGCTCCCTGGCTGGTGGTCGCGGAGCTCGGGGGCACTGGCCAGCAGCTGCGCATCTTCAAGGCGATGGCGCTGGACATCGACGAGCTTCAGCACTTCACACCCGACTGCATCGACGCCGTGAAGCACATCGACTGGGACGACCGGCAACAGCGCGTGGTCGCCGAGCATCGCCGGATGCTGGGGCAGCTCGTCGTCAGCAAACGGCCGGTGCAGGACATGTCGGACGAAGAGCGCGCGAGCAGTCTGCTGGACGGCATCCGCCGACTCGGTCTGTCCTGCCTGCCGTGGGACGCCACGTGCCGCGAGTGGCAAGCGCGCGTCATGCGCATGAACTCACTGACGATCGACGGGCAAGCGTCGGCGCGGCCCGGCGCCTTTCCCGAGGTCGGGGACGAGGCCCTGATGGTGTCACTGGATGACTGGCTGCTGCCGTGGCTGAGTGGCGTCGGTTCGATCAAGGGGCTCCAGCAGCTGAACCTGCACCAGGCGTTAGAGGCCATGCTCGACTATCGACAGCAGAAGCATCTCGATGAATGGCTGCCGACGCGCTACACCGTGCCCAGCGGTTCGAGAATCGCCTTGAGCTATCTGCAGCCCGACGCTCCCGTCCTCTCCGTTCGCCTCCAGGAGATGTTCGGCTGCGCCGAGAACCCAGCCGTGGCGAACGGGCGAATCGCGTTGAAGGTCGAGTTGTTGTCACCGGCGAATCGGCCGGTTCAGATAACGACCGATCTGAAGAACTTCTGGGCGAACAGCTACCCTGACGTCAAGAAGGACATGGCGGGCCGATACCCGAAGCATGTCTGGCCCGACGATCCGATGAATGCGCAGCCGACGACGCGCACGCGCCGGGCGGCTCGGCCCCGCGGTACGGAACAGGGATCGAAATGAAGCCCCGAGTCGAGTCGGAACCATGACTTCCGAAACGGACAAGCTGCTGAAGCAACACACGAAGCTGAACCAGCTCGACTCGGTCAAGGTGACCAGCCACGTGCAGCGCGAACGCGGCGACTGGTTCCTCAACACGCTGATGCTCGACGGTTACACGGTGGCCTTCAAGTACAGTCGAAAGCGAAGGTATCGAAGCCTCGAGGGCGCCTCGGTCAACCTCACCTACTACCCGGACACCGACGTCGTCGCGGGTCTCGAGTTCGAGTACATGAAGGTGGTCAGGATCCGGCGCAGTTGAATCCCGGCGTGGTGATCGGGCGGTCCCGGCCGGGGCATCCGCTTGCTTGCCCCAGGGGTCAAGCTTCAGCGATCAGCCGAGCGTCGACCGCTGCATCGACGGCGGCCAGCATGCCGCGTTGCTCCTCGGAATGCAGTTTCGATTCGAGTTCGGCAGCGGCCATATCGAGCCGTCGTCGCTCGTCCGGCGCCAGCGACGCCTCGGCCGCGTCGGCATCCCGCGCGGCGGAAACCGGCGCCTGCGGTCCTGGTCGGTCCCGCAGCAACGAGGCGCTTTCTCGAATCAGCCGCGTCAATCCGCGCCGCTCGGGGGACGCCATCACGGCGCGGACGGCAGCGTCGATCTCGGCGGCGCGCACACGCTTCCGATCCACCGGCATGTCGTCGCCCAGTTCGCCGCGGGCCAGGCAACGGTCGATCGTTCGACCCAGGAGCACCACTCGCGCCGCCGTCATCAGTGCGCGGCGAATGGTGACGACGATCAGCGCCGTGCGCATGAGCTTCTTGACCGGCTTCATGACCAAGCCCTTGACGAAGCCGCCGACCTTGCTCGCCACACCACGTTCCGGGCCCTCGTAGAACGGCGCCACGGCCTCCGCGCCGTAGCCGCGACCGTTGCGCTCGAGCAGCTTCTCGACCAGGCGCCGCACGACCCGATCGCCCGCCATGTCATCGAGGAAGGGGATCGGAATGAACTGACAGACCGCCGCCAGCAAGGCGTGATGCACGGTCAAGTGCAGCACGCCTCCGCGGTCGTCGTCGGCGTACGCATTCGATTCGCTGTCGGCAGTCACCCTGCCAGGCGCTTCGACATCGTTGGGATCGTCGTCCATCTCCGTACCGTACCCTGTCCGGGCGCGAAACGACGTGTGGATCGGCCACGAGTCGCCCGATTCCCGCGCGTGCATGCGTTTTGGACAGACGGAACGGAGATTGGTCGGACCCGCTTTCGGCCCACGGCTCGTGCGCAGGGTCCCCGGTTCCAGCGGCGCCGCACGCCCGGACCATCCTCCCGATATTAACGGACCGACTACCGCCGGATGCGCCTTCGCGCGTGACGGCAAACGACGCATCGGTCGTCGGTCGATCCGCCTATCCGGGCCCCGACACGATCGCCTCGCGGATGCTCTGGATCCACAGCCCCTCGTTCGCCGGGTAGCGACCGACCCGTCCGTTGAGCTTCGGCATGTCCTTGCCGCCCGCATGGTGGAGGCCGATCAACTCCCAGTTCTGATTGAACAGCGGGCTGCCGGAGCTACCCCCCTCGGTCGGCGAGCGATAGTGGACCTTCGGCGCTTCATGATCGATCAGCAGGTTGTCGTTCAACGAGAAGGCGATGTCACCACCCCTGGGATGACCGATGACGTAGACCCGCTGCTCGCTCTCCAGCAAGGGCAGACGACGTGCGATCCGGATCGGCTCGGGGAAGTCGCCCTCCCCGTCCAGCGCGAGCACCGAGAAGTCGAGCTCGCGTCGCGGCGAGCTCGCGAGCACACGGGTGATCGCGTAGTGCCGCTCCGGTTCGTCGGAGGCTTCGAACCGCAGGGAGGCTTCGTCGGGCGGCACGGCCGCGGGCTTCCCGGCCCGCTCCTCGGCCGACTCGCTGACGACATGCGCGTTGGTCAGCACGACCCAGTCACTCGCATGCGTGAGTCCGAGGTCTTCCGCTCGCACGAGAAATCCCGTGCCGAACCCTTCGCCATGGGCACCGACGAGCTTGCACACGGCACGAGCCCGCTCGATGCCGGTGCGGTACCACCGGAGGTTCCGGAACCGGTCGCGGCCGAGGATCTGCTCGAAGGCCGCGTCCTCGAGCATCGCGTCGATGGCGCCCGCTTCCGCGCGTGCGTCGGCGAGCGAAACGCTGCCTCCCTCCCGATCGAGCAGCGCGGAGCGCAGCACCTCGAGGATGCGCGCATGTTCCAAGTTCCCGATGTCGAGCTGCCAGACCTCCTCGAACTGACGCAGGGTGCTGGCGATCTCGAAGGCGTCGGCCGGCGCCCGACCGTCTTCGCCCCTCTCGATGTAGCGTCCGACCCAGCGCAGTGCGCCGGCGAAGTCGTCCTCGGCGAGGCAGGCCTCCGCGAGTGTCGCCTGCGTCCAGACGTCCATGTCCGGTGCGCGGTCGGCCAGCGGCACGTCGTCCGCGTCCCCGTCCGCGCCCGAGTCCGTCGCGCCGACAAGCGCGGCGATCTCCGGCCCCGCGATCGTGCCGGTGCTCGGCACGTAGCCGGCGAGCGCGTCGCGCCGCGCGCGACACTGCAACGCCACGCTGTTGATGCCGTGCCAGAGCAGCTGCGGATCACGACGAAATTCCCCGGCGTAGTGGCGCTCGGCCCGCTCGAGGGCCGCGCGCCGGCGCGAGGGGGAACCTGCACCGGTGCAGTAGATCTGCTTCCAGGCTCGCCCGAGGAGTCCACGCGCCTCGGCGAGCTCGCGCTCGTCAGCGCTCTCGAGGCAGCGTGTTTCGAGTCGCTCGAGCACGTCGATACCTGCACTCAGATGCCCCGCGTCGAGCAATGCCTGCGCGTAGGCACGGCGAACTCGGTTGGTGTCGCAGCCGTACTGCAACAGTGCGTCGGCGACGTTCAGCACCTCGTGAACGCGACGCTTGCGGCGCAGGCGAGCGAGCACGTCGACGGCGCGATCGGGCGGGTACGGCGCCTCGCGCTCGCGCAGGTGGGCCACGAGCGCCGCGCACAACGAGGCCGTGCGTTCGTCGTCGAACGTGTCGAGGCTTCGCCCCAGCGCCGCGAGGAACGCGTCGGGGTGTTCGGCCACGCGCTGTCCGATGCCGGTCGCCAGGCCCTCGGCGATCGTGCGCACCGCCTCCCCGTCGAAGGCGGCCACGGCGGCGTCCAGTTCCGCCCGGAGACGCGCGATCTCGTTCATCGACGGCGTCGACTCAGCCGAGATCGAGCAGGCGGACGAGGTGATCGTGCACCGCTTGCTGTCGATAGTACTTCTCGCTGCTGTGCCGCCAGCGTCCGCCGTTGCTGACGCGCTCGTCGGTGATCACGTGCTTGCCTCCGCGCTGGTAGTCGTTGGCCAGCCGGGCGTCGAAGGCGACCGGATCCAGACGGTCGTAGACATTGATCCACTCGCCCTCGAGCCTTTCCGAGGGAAAGGCGTCGTGCCGGGCGTAGCTGGGGTCGAAGTTGTCGTGTATCTCGCTGATGCCGAGCGGGCTGCCGACGGTGACGTAGCCGTCGACTGGCGGGCAGCGCTCGACGTTCTTGAGACAGTCGTAGCTGATGACCGTACCCATGCTGTGCGCGAGCACGATATGCGGCCCGTCGGCGTTCGCCCGGTCCTCGATCAACTGATCCACGAACCGCTCGCGAATGTGCGTGCGCACTTCGTAGTTCTCGTCCGCGCGCGGCGAGAACGACGCGTTGAACAGATAGTGATGAACGTCCTTCAACAGCCGCTTCATGACGCGAGCCTTGATGAACCACGGCAGCGGGATGGCCTCGAAGGCGTAGCCGTCCTCCTCGCCCTGTCGCGGTCCGGGTACCGCTTTCCGGTCCCCGCCCGGCGGCTCCCGATCGAGCTCGAATCGGCGAATCAGCGCCTCGGCAACGTGTCGCTCCTCCGGTGGCAGGTCCTTCACCCAGGCGAGCGCCTCGTCATCGGCCACCGTGCCGAGCGACTCGGCGACCGATTCGAAGGCGGCCCCGGCGCCCAAGGGCTCGGCGTAGACGACATCGGCCCAGTACACCATGGAGGTGGTCACCGCGGACGCGGCGAGATCGAGCCCGCCATCGGAGAACACTGCTCGCCAGCTGTCGAGCAGTGCTTCGGCGGGCGGCTTGTTCGCGATGCCATGGATGAAGGTGATGTGCGGCATCGGCTGTCTCTCCACGGTCGCCGGTCGCGACGCTCTGTGTCCCGAACGTATCATCGACGCACTGCCGGGAGCACGACCGAATCCGTACCCGGGTTGCATACTTTGGTATAGGGCTCGAGTGTCCCCACGGGCACGCATCGGCCGACAGGCGCCGCGAAGTGCTGCGTTGGAGGTGCGTTCGACACGAACGCCGGCGCATGCCGGGCGCCTCCGGACCTCGCGCAGTGTTCGACATCGCGCGCGATTCATCACCTATGCTGACTTCTTCGGCCCGTACACTGGCGGGTGGACCAAAGGGGTGGTGCGATGCCCGTCGACGTGTTCATCTCGTACCGCGGCAGCGACCGGGTGCTGGCTCGACGGCTGGAGCAGCGTCTGCGGAGCCGGTGGGGCAGCCGCGTTTACCGCGACGAGACCAGCCTCCTCCCGGGCCACTCGTGGTCCGAGCAGTTGCGGGACGCCATGTCGAAGGCCAACGTGATGCTCGCCCTGATCGGCCCAGGGTGGCAATTGCGCGACGAGGGCGAGGACTGGGTCCGGGACGAGCTACTGGGCGCGATCGAAGCGGGCAACCCGGTGCTGCCCGTTCTCGCGGGTGATCCGGACGTGCTCGCCGAGCGGCTGACGAGCTTGCCGGAAGCCTTTCAGCTGCAGGCGGTCAAGGTGCGGACCGACCTCGCAGGCTTCGACCTTCACCAGATCGAGCGTGCGCTGCGCGCGCTCGGCGCGTTCGGCGAGCGTCGCGCCGGCGGGCTCGGGCGCGAGTTGGCGGGCATCGTGCCGGATCGAGCGGACGAGGTGGTTCGCGAGTTGCTCGAGGGGCGCTCGACCGTCGTGGCCGGTGCCTCCGGGTCGGGCCGCTCGGCCCTGCTCCGGCGTATCGTCGCCGCGGCCGCCGCGCACGGTGGCCTGGTCGCCGCCTGCGGGATCGATCTCGCCTCGAGAAGCCGTCGCACGCACGGCGTCGTCGCCGCGTGGGTCGACGACCTGTGCGAGGCGATCCAGGGACTCGCCCCGGAAGAGCGCGGCGTGCTCGGTCCACAGCTCGTCAACGCGGTCATCGACTGCGGGCCGGATCTGCTCGCCCGCAAGGTCCTGCGCCCGGCGCTGCTGTTGCCGCTCGGCGACGACGACAGCGATCAGAAGATTCTCGACGCGGCCCGCAGACCGACCGACCGGTGGGCGCCCTTCCCTCCCGAACGGCTCGTCAGTCAGAGCCTGAACGTCATCGCCCGTTTCGCCGCGGCGAGCGCGCTGCCCGTGACGCTGATCGTCGACAACGTCGAGTGCATCGACGGCAGCTCGAGGGCTCTTCTGAATCGATTGCTCGACGCGCAGCCGGCCAGCGTCCGCCTGGTGCTCGCCACTTCGACAGTGCGGGAACGCGTTGAACCCGAGTCCGCGCAGCGCAACGTCGCGCGCGCGCTGCGGATCGATGTGAACAAGTTCGAAGGCTTCGGCTCGATCTCCCTGCACGAGAGCGGCGTCTGGGGGGCGCCCGGCGAAATCATACGGTGCTGGCTCGAGCGGCACGGGGTGCGGCTGGGCGACGGCATCGGCGAGCGTCTGGACAGCTCGAACCCGTACTACGCGTTGTCGGCGCTCTGGTACCTCGTGGACAACGGGCATCTCGTGCAGGAGGACGTGGCCGAGGACGTCTCGCCATCGGACGGGTCGAACGGCGTGCCTCCCGGCCACGACGTGGTGACCTGGGTCGCGGCGAATCCGGACGAGGCGTTCGTCATCCCCGAGCGCGACCGGCTGCTCGATCACATGGTCGAGGAGTTCGTTCCGGTCCGCTTCCGCTCGATCATCGAGGCCGGTTCGCTGATCGGCCGGCGTTTCCCGTTCTCGGCGGCATTCGCCGCCACCCATCCGCCCGAGTCGGTCGACGGTCAGCCGCCGAGTACGGCCGCGATCGAACGGTGGCGGGTCGCGGCCGACACGCTCTGGGCCACTCTCGAGCGGATCGATCCGGACGGCTCGGTGATCGTCTGCCATCGCAGCGTGGACGAAGAGCGCATGATCAGCTTCGCCCAGGTCGACCTGGCCAGGCACTTGACGAACGGGCTGGACACGGCGGCGACGCGACAGCTGCACGAGCGTCTGGCGCGATACTTCGCGAGGCCGATCGCCGAGGACTGCGGCGCGAGTTTCGACGACGCCTATCGCGACGCGCGAGCGGCCGCGACGCATTGGGCGCTCGCGGGGCGAGTGCGAAACGCCGCCGATGCCGAGCGCGTGGCCGCCCAGCTGGCCGAGCGCGTGCTGGCGTACCCCGAGGCCCGCCGTCACTACCGGACGGCGATCCGTCTCTTCACCCAGCTGCTCGCGCGCAGCGAGCATCGACGGACGGTGAACCTCGTCGACCACGAAGACCTGCTCATCCTCGCCAACTGCCTCTATCGGCTCGGCCAGATGACGCGTCTCGCTCACCAGCGCGGCGCGGCGGCTCGCGGCGCGTCCGATCCGACCAAATACTTCCGTCTGGCGCTCAGACGTTTGAAGGAGCTGTCACGCAACCTGCACGACAAGCGCCTCGCGAGGCCGATGTCCGAGGAGCTGGCGGCCATCAGCCGGCGCGACCTGCCCGAACCGAACGTGATCCGGCACCACATCCGGTTGTGCGAGACGCTGAGCGGGTGGGTCAATCTCGAGCTGGCCGAAATCCTCGATCAGGACGACGGAGAGGAGTCCCGCCAGCTGCTGTTCGAGGCGCTCCGTCACGCCGAGGCCGCCCGCGGAGAGGCCGACTCGCGATGGTTGCTCGCGGATGCCTCCGCGCGTCTCGCCGAACACCTCGTCGAGGACGCCGTCCAGGCCCGTTTTCCCGACGGCGTGCGAGCGCAGAACCTTGCCGTGGAGGCGCAGTTCCACATCGAGCGCGTGATCGGTCTCGAGGCGGTCAGCCCGGACGAGGACCGTGACCTCGAAGAGCCACGCTCGCGAGCGTGGATGGTGCTCGGCCTGCTGTTTCAGGCACTCGAGGTCAAGCCGCGGCTTGCCGAGTGGGCGTTTCGGCGCATGAACGATCACCGCCACGACGTCAGCGATCTGGTGGACATGCGGACCGACCGGCGGCTCGGGCTGTTCCTGCTCTCGAGTCACCGCGGCACGCGGGACGCGCGTACCGACGAGGCGCGGACGCTGCTCGAGCGGCACGCACGCTGGGCCGTCGAGAGCGGCATCTACCAGGAGCACTCCGATGCCTACCTGAGCCTGTCTCTGCTCGAGCTGGCAGAGCGATCTCGCGAGCGATCCCCCTCCCTGGAGGCCGCCCGCCAGTACGTCGACCAGGCGATCGACTGCGAGCCCGACGCGAACCAGCGGCAGAATGCCCTGCTTCTCAAAGGCCTCCTGCACGCCATCGAGCGGGCCGACGATGACGGTATCGCCTATGACGACGAGCAGGTGCTGGCGGCGTTCCGAGCGGCCGGGGTCGACGGCCTCGTGGCGACGCCCAGCGATCACGACGTGCTGCACGAGGGCTGGCGCACCCTGCTGCTTCGGCTGCTCCGCTGGTGTCCACACCTCGAGGTGTGGATCGGTCTCGAGGAGTGCCTGCGGCGCGCGCCCGGGCAAGACGGGCCCGGCGCGGCGCGGCGCCGGTTCTTCAGCGAGCTGGTGCTTCACCCCGAGTTGCAGTATTCCCTCAAGCGCGCCGGCACCTACCTCGCGTCGGTCGCCGACGGACCGCTCGTGCCGAGCAACGACACGGCCCTCTGGCGTCTGCTGAGAGGCCGGGTGCCGCGGGAGTGCCACGAACACGCGGTGCGCACGCGAGAGACCGCCCACGCCCTGCTGCGGTGTCACCGCGACATCGGTGGCAACGACATGACACGGCGGACGTTGCTCGCGCAAGACATCGCCTACGCCGTCGCCGTTCACGAGTGGTATCGCTCTACCGATCCGAGCCGCCTGCTGACGCTCGCGCGCGAGGCCAACCTGCAGATCGACGGCGCCGAGTGGGCGAGCCCGAGGCTGCTCGGCGGTCGACTCGCGGTTCAGGTGCTCGATCATCAGTACGGGGCAGGAAGCGAGATCGGGCTCAGACGGCTTCGACAGATCGAGTCGATGGTCGTGAACTGGGCGAAGGGCGCGGAGGACGCCGGCCCGCTGGAGCAGATCTTCTACGTCGCGGTACAACTGCACGAGCCCGGACACGGATCGAGCGACGGCGCGCTGCGCGTGGCCGCTCACCAACCCGGTGAGCTGTCCACCGCCTACCGCATGGCGCTCGAGGAACGCCGGCGACGGGTGCGTCAGGCGGGCCTGCGGCTGGTCCAGGAGCTGCACCTGCTCGACGCCGACACCTCCCCGCCCCGCGCCGACCCGATCGACCGGCCGGACGTCGAACTGGACGTCGTCGACCCGCGATCACCGAATGCCGCTCGGTCGGATGACTCTGCCGCGGCGACGCGCGGCGAACAGGATCCGGAGACGCTGGACAATCCCGCCTGAACGGCAACGGCTGGACGTCGCACCGAACCGGTCGCGCGGCCGAGTGCGGCGCGCTCACGGGCGAGGTTACCGAGACTTGCGGTCCGGCGAGCGGGAGCGATCATCAGCACGATCTCGGGCTGTTCTGAAGCACGGCCGAAGTGGTGTCTCCGCCGCGACGTCGCACTCAGCGCGCGATTTCGAGGAACACGCGCTCCCGATGCACATCCAGATAGCGCCGGTCCCGCCTCGCGCGAGATCCTGGTCGGGCTGTCCGAGAGCGATCTCTCGAACGAGGCGTTCCGCTGGCTTGCCCGCGCCGAGATCCGCGTCGCCGGCATCGACGTGCTCGCCCGGCGCGTCTACTACGTCGGCGAACTCGGCTGGGCGCCGCACGGCGCGGTAGAGGGTGCGGGTCGAAAGCGCCGTCGGTGTGCAAGCGGTGTTCCTGCACGCCGGCTGGTGCGCTCGAATCGATCGCGACTCCGTCCGGCTTCGGAAGGCATCACCGATACGCGAGCGTGGCGAGGACACGCACCGGCACGCTGGCGCCGGCATGCACATGGCCGGCTCAACCAATGGTGGGCGTCGCGTACTTGTCGAGCATGGCCGGGTGGAACAGTGGACGAAGGCCGATGACGACCAGCCCGGGCGCAGCGTCTCGCGGCGCTGTCGCGACCGTTGCGCGTCCGCCGGCGACCTGCACCTGCCGCAGCGCATCGTCGATGTCCCGCACGACGCCTTTGGCCCGGACCACGCCGGTTCCGTCCGACGTCAGCCAGTCCACCAAGGCGTTGATATCGACCCGCCTGTCGGAACGCAATACCGCGCTCGCGAACCGCGGGTGGACGATCCTCGCGCGCTCGTCGCCGCCCGAGAGATTGCCGGGCACCGTGCCCGGGACGCCGTCCAGCAGCGCCTCCGGCGGCACCCTCGCGTGCTCGACCTCGACGACGAGCGCCCGCGGCGCGGCATTCCGGATCGTCGCGCGCGCCGAGTCGAGCGCCTCGTCGCCCGCGAGGTCGCAGCGGTTGAGCAGCACGAGCTCGGCACTCGCGAGTTGGCGCGTGACCGTGTCGCCGACGTAGCGATCCGTCGCCCGCGCGCCGAGCGTCTCGGCGTCGGCGAGCACCACGGTCGACTCGCGCGAGAGCCCGGGTATGAGTCCGAGTGTCGATGCGATCGCCCCGGGCAGCGCCACGCCGCTGGCCTCGACGAGCACGTGATCGGGCTCGCGCTCGCGCAGCGTCGCGAACGCCGAGGCGAGATCGTTCCCGTAGCTGCAGCACACGCAGCCTCCGGCGAGCGCGATCACGTCGTCCTCGGCCGCCTCGATGAGGTCGGCGTCGATCGGCAGCTCGCCGAACTCGTTGACCAGCACCGCGAGGCGCCGCCCGTCCGCATGGCGCAGCAGGTGGTTGACGAGCGTGGTCTTGCCGGTACCGAGGTAGCCCCCGATCACCGTCACCGGCAGCCGGGCGTCCGTGGGCACGTCCGGAGCTTCCGCGCCGCTCATCGCCCCACGGCCACGAACACCCGTCCACCCTGCACGGTGCCGAGTACGCCGACGTCCTTGAGCCCCTCGGCACCGACCGCCTCGGGGTCCTCGTCGAGCACGGCGAAGTCGGCGCGCTTGCCGCATTCGATCGAGCCGATCTCGCCGTCGAGCTTGAGCGTCCGCGCCGCGCCGAGCGTGATCGCGCCCAGCGCTTCGGCCACGGTGATGCGCTCGTGCTCGCCGAGCGTGCGGCCGGACGCGGTCCGGCGGTTGACCGCGCACCAGGCGGTGAACAGCGGCGCGAGCGGCGTGATCGGGGCGTCCGAGTGCATGGCCATCGGCACACCCGAATCGAGCGCGGTGCGGCACGCGTTCATGCGCGTCGCGCGCTCGGGGCCGACGGTCAGGCGGTAGTGCTCCTCGCCCCAGTAGAAGTGGTGGTTGGCAAACAGGTTCACGCAGGCGCCGAGCGCGGCGATGCGGCGGAACTGCGCGGCGTCGGCGAGCTGGCAGTGCTGGAAGGTCATGCGGTGGTCGCGTGCGGGCACCCGGACGAGCGCCGCCTCGAGCGTGTCGAGCACGAGATCGGTCGCCTGGTCGCCGTTGGTGTGCACGTGCACGAGCAGGTTCCGCGCGAGCGCGCCCTCGAGGATCTCGGCGAGGTGCTCCGGCGGCACGTACCACAGCCCCTGCGGCGCGCCGTTGTAGTACCCGGGCGGGCGCAGGCGCGCCGAGAAGCCCTGGATCGAGCCGTCGGCGTGGACCTTGATGCCGGCGAACCGGAGCCGCTCGGTGGAGCGGCCCGCGAGCGCCTCGGCCCGGTCGAGCAGCGCCGCCGGGGCGATGCCGACGTGCGAGCGCATCGGCACGACGCGCACGGGGAAGTCGTGCTCGGCGGTCACGCGCAGCATCATGTCCACCGCCTCGTCAGGAAGCTGCGCGGCCAGATCGGTCGCCGTCGTGACGCCGGCGCGCACGCACAGGCGCGCGAAATCGCGCAGACCCGCCTCATCGGCGTGCAGGACCGCCTCGCCGAAGCCGACGTGCTCGCCGACCGGCACCATGACGTCCGGCCCCTTGAGCTCGCCGGTGGGCAGCCCGTCCTCGCCGAGCGGCAGGCCCGGGTGCTCGATGCCGGTGCGCAGCAGTCCCGCGACCTTCAGCGCCTTCGTGTTCACGTTCATGATGTGCCCCGACGCGTGCATCAGGCCGATCGGGCGCGTCGTCGAGACCGCGTCCAGCGTCTCGCGCGGTATCTTCGCGCCGTCGAAGTAGATCGGGTCGAGCGACCAGCCCGAGAGCGCCGAGCCGTCGTCGGGCAGCGCCGCCTCGGCCTCGCGAAGCCGCTCGAGCAGCGCCTCGACCGAGCGCACGCCCGCGTGCACCGTGCCGTCGGGCCCCGTCCGGTCGAAGTAGCCGCAGTACGCGTAGCGCCACAGCGCCCCCTCCATCGCGTGGCAGTGGCCCTCGACGAGCCCGGGCATCAGCACCGCGTCCGCGAAGCGTTCGTCGACGGTGTGCTCGCCCCACCCCGCGAGCTCGTCGAGCTCCCCCGCACCGAGCACGATGCCTTCCCGCACCGCCACGTGCGTGGCGCGCGGGCGCGCGGGGTTCATCGTGAGGATCGTCCTCGCACGGTAGATCGTGATCATCGCCGGGGCGCTCAGGAGGACGGCAGGCTCGGCAGGATCACGAAGGCCTTCTTGACGTAGTGATCGACCGTCCACAGCGTGCGCGCGCCGCGCGGCAGGTACAGCGTGTCGCCGGCCTTCAGATCGTGGCGCGTGCCCGAGGCGACGCAGCCGACGCTGACCGCGCCCTCGATGATCGTGAACACCTCGTCGACCTCGGAGGGCGGCCCCTCCCAGCTGCCCGGCCCGCAGTCCCAGGTGCCGGCGTTCAGGTGCCCGGAGGGGTGCTGGACGAAGCGGGCGACATTCGATTGCGGACCCCCCTTCACGTCGATCTCCCGGCCGTCGTCGATCGGGCGGGTCAGGCGCTCGATCGCCGGGGTGCGGCCGAAGACGACGAGGGTCGGCTCGTCGCTCGCCCGTCCGGTCGTCGCGGCGTCGTTCGGCGCGGTGGGGGTCGGTTCGGATGGGCTCACGGTCGATGGCTCGCTGCGGGATCGGTGGGGGAAGGGTCGACGGGGGGCATCTCGCGCTCGCGTGCGGCGAAATGCCCTGGCTCGTGCTCGACGAGCTCGACGCGCTCGGGAGACTCGCCCGCCGGCCAGCGCGGGCTCGGCACCTCGCCGACCAGCAGGGGCCGTTCGCGGCGCTGTCTCGGGTCCGCGATCGGAGCGGCGTCGAGCAGTCGCTTCGTGTACGAGTGGCGCGGGCGCTCGAACACCGCAGCGCGCGGACCGATCTCGACGATCTGACCGAGGTACATCACCGCCACGCGGTGCGCCATGCGCTCGACGACCGCGAGATCGTGGCTGATGAACAGGTAGCTCAAGCCCAGATCCGCCTGCAGCGCCATCATCAGGTTGATCACCTGCGCCTGCACCGAGACGTCGAGTGCGGAGACCGATTCGTCGGCGATGACGAGCTTGGGCTCGAGCGCGAGCGCCCGCGCGATGCAGATGCGCTGGCGCTGCCCGCCGGAAAACTGGTGCGGGAACTGCGCCATCTGCGAGCGTTCCAGGCCGACCTTCTCGAACAGCGCGCCGACCCGCTCCCGAAGCGCGGCGGCGTCGCCCGCGAGCCCGTGCACGCGCAGCGGCTCGCCCACCGCGTAGCCGACGGTGCGGCGCGGGTCGAGGCTCGCGAACGGGTCCTGGAAGACGATCTGCATCTGGCGCCGGTGCGGCTTCATCGCGCGCGAGTCGAGCGTGGTGATGTCGGTGCCGTCGAGCACGATGCGCCCGGCACTCGGCTCCAGCAACCGGCACACGACCTGGGCGAGCGTGGACTTGCCGCAGCCGCTCTCCCCGACCACCGCGAGCGTCTCGCCCGGTGCGACCGCGAACGAGACGTGCTCGAGCGCGTGCACGCGGCTGCGGTCGGGCAGCGCGAAGACCTTGCGAAGGCCCTCGACCACGAGCGCCGCGCTCACCGCGTGGCACCGGTCGCGCCGGCGTCCGCACCGACGGCCTCGTCCGCGTCCGCATCGACCAGGTCGAACGGCGCAGGCTCGCCCGTGCCCGCCATCGAGCCGAGCCGCGGGATCGAGGACAGGAGCGCCCGGGTGTAGCGCGCCCGGGGACGCTCGAACACCGCGTGCACGGATCCCTTCTCCACGAGTCGGGAGTGGCGCATCACCACGATGTCGTCGGCGACCTCGGCGACCACCCCCATGTCGTGGGTGATGAGCATGACGGCGGTGTCGGTCTCGCGCTGGAGCTCCCGGAGGAGCCCGAGGATCTGGGCCTGGATGGTCACGTCGAGCGCGGTGGTCGGCTCGTCGGCGATGATCACGCGCGGGTCGCAGGCGAGCGCCATGGCGATCATCACCCGCTGGCGCATGCCGCCGGAGATCTGGTGCGGGTACTCGGAGGCGATGCGTGCGGCCTGCGGAATGCGCACCCGGTCGAACAGGCGTACCGCCTCGCGGCGCGCGTCCGCCCTCGAGGCACCGCGGTGAAAGCGCAGCACCTCCGCGACCTGCTCGCCGAGCGTGTACACGGGATTGAGACTCGTGAGCGGTTCCTGGAAGATCATCGAGATCGCCTCGCCGCGGATCCGGCGCAGCGTCGGCTCGTCGGCGGCGAGAAGATCCAGCGTCGAGCCGTCGGCCCGGGTGAACAGCACCTGCCCGCCGTCGACGCTCGCCCGGGAGCCGAACTCGATCAGGCGCATGATCGAGAGCGCGGTGACCGATTTCCCCGAGCCCGACTCGCCCACCACCGCGAGCGTCCGCCCGGGGTGCAGGTCGAACGACAGTCCGTCGACGGCGGTGAACGCGCCGAAGCGCACCGTCAGGTCCGTGACCGAGAGCACGGGCGACGTCCCGGGCGGCGTCGCGGGCAGCATCAGCGCCCCCTGAGCTTCGGGTTGACCGCGTCCTGGATGCCGTCGCCGATCAGGCTCAGGCTCAGCACGGTCAGGAACACCATCAGGCCCGGAAGGGTCACGCCCCACCAGTTGACCAGAAAGTATTGGCGGTTGAGCCCGACGTAGTAGCCCCAGCTCAGGCTGTCCGCGTCCCCGAGCCCGAGAAAGGACAGGCCCGCCTCGAACAGGATCGCCGTGCCCATCGCGAGGGTGATCTGCACGATCAGGACCGGCAGCGCGTTGGGCAGGATGGTCGACAGGATGATGCGGGTGTCGGAGGCGCCGATCGCGCGCGCCGCCTTAACGTACTCCAGGCTCTTCTGCTTCATGAACTCCGAGCGCGTCTGGCGCGCGACCGGCGGCCAGGCGATGATGCCGATCGCGAGCACGATGGTCAGGGTCGAGGCGCCGAACAGCGCCACCACCACCAGCGCGAACAGCAGCCCCGGCAGGATCTGGAAGAACTCGGTGAACTTCATCAGCACCTTGTCCACCCAGCCGCCGTGGTAGCCGGCGATCGCGCCGACCAGCGCGCCGACGAACACGATCAGCACCGCGGCGAAGCCCGCCACCTCGAGCGTGGTAGAGCCGCCGTGCATGACGATCAACCCGATGTCGCGGCCGAGGTAGTCGGTACCGAACAACGGCGCGCCTTCCGTGAGCGGCGGCGTGTGCCGCCCCCCGACGAAGTCGTTCTTGTCGGCGGTGACGAACGGCGGCAGCGCGTAGCTGACGAGAAGGATGACGATCATCATGATCGCCCCCGCCACCGCCGCCCGATTGCGCAGGAACATCCCGAGCGCGGCGCGTCCGGGGGCCGCATCGCGCTCGCGCACGTCGACAGCGGCCCGGAACACGCCGGGCGCGCCGGCAACCACCTCGCGCTCCACGCCCTCCCGCTCGACGCTCACGTCGCCTCCGGCACGCGCAGGCGCGGGTCGATCAGGCGGTAGACGATGTCGGTCAGGGCGTTGGCGAGGATGACCGTGACCGACACGAGCGTCAGGATCGCGAGCAGCACGCTCGTGTCCCGGGTCAGTACCGAGGTGAAGGCGAGCCGTCCGAGCCCGGGCCAGGCGAACACCGTCTCGACCAGGATCGCGCCCGAGAGCAGTACGCCGAACTCCATCCCGAGGATGGTCACGATCGGGATCAGCCCGTTCCGGAGCGCGTGCTTGTAGAGCACCGTGCGCTCGGGCAGGCCCTTGGCGCGCGCGGTGCGCACATAGTCCGACTGCAGCACCTCGAGCATGCTCGCGCGTGCCAGCCGCGAGAACGAGGCGAGGAAGATCACGCCGAGCGAGACGGTCGGCAGGATCAGGTGGTGCCCGACGTCGAGGGCGCGCTCGATCAGTGTCGCGTCGCGCGGCAGCCTCAGGTTCACCATGCCGCTGATCGGCAGCCACTGCAGCCACACGCCGAACACGATCAGCAGCAGCAGCCCCGTCCAGAACACCGGCATCGCGAAGCCGATCAGCGAGAACACCGTCAGCGAGTGGCTGAACCCGCTCTCCGGGCGGCGCGCCGCGTAGGTGCCGATCGCGACCCCGAGCACCACGGCGAAGGCGAGCGAGGAGATCGCGAGCAGCAGGGTCGGCGCTACCCGCGGCAGGATCAGATCCATCACCGGTGCCTTGGCGACCGGCGAGTAGCCGAAGTCGCCCTGCAGCACGTTGCCGATGTAGGCGCAGAGCTGCACCAGCACCGGCTCGTCGAGCTTGAGCTGCTCGCGCAGGCGTGCGTTGACCTCCTCGCTGGCGTCGCCGAACGCACCGCTGGAGAGCGCGTCGACCACGTCCCCCGGTGCGAGGTGCACCAGCATGAAATTGAAGACGATCACCGCGAGGATCAGCAGCGCCGCCTCCGCGAGCCGCTTCGCGATCTTGCTGGCCTGTCTCATGGGATCGGTTCCGCGAAGATGCCCTGCCGGGCGCGCGTCACGCGGCACGCGCGCCCGGCGACAGAATCAGCGATCGATCCAGGTCTCGGCCCAGGAATCCATCCAGCCCCACACGCCATCCGGCGGGTTCTGCACATCCTGCTGCATGCGGGTGTACCAGACCTCGTTGCTCGCGTAGATCACCGGCACGTCCTCGTTGATGAGGTCCGTGGCCTGGAAGTAGAGCGCCTTTCGCTTCTCGGTGTCGAGCTCGGCGCCGGCCTCCGCGAGCAGCGCATCGACCTCCTCGTTGCAGTACCAGCTCATGTTGGAGAACGCGACGCCCACCTTCCGGTTGTCGCAATTGTAGCTGCGGTGCACACCGATCACGGGATCGCCCCAGTTCCACAGGCCCACGAGTCCGATCTGGTAGTCGGAATCCTCGGCGGTCATCTCGCTGAGCATGGTCACCTCGTCCGGGTGCATGTCGATGTCCACGTTCACGCCGATCTTGCTCCACTGCTGCTTGAGCACCTCGGCGGCGGTCTGCAGCTGACCGGGGTAGGTCGAGACCTCGATGGTCAGGTCCCCCTCCTCGTAGCCGGCATCGCTGAGCAGCGCCCTGGCCTTCTCGATGTCGTGCTCGTAGCACTCGGCGTCCGGGTTGTAGAACGGGCTCTGGCTCTGGATGCCGCCGCACTGACGGCGGTGCTGTCCGGCGTAGACCAGCGAGTTGTACTGGTCGAAGTCGTAGCCATAGGCCAGCGCCTGGCGCACGCGCACGTCCTCGAGGTTCGGGTGACGGAGGTTCATCTGGATGAACGGGATCGAGCCGATCGCCTCGAAGCCCTTGTCGATCACCTTCAGGTTCGGATTGGCCTCCGCGGCGACGATGTCGTCGCCGGACCACAGGCTCGCCATGTCGTACTGCCCGGACTCGAGCCCGAGCGCGAGCGTGGAGGGATCGGCGACGATATCGATGACGATCTCGTCGAGGTACGGCAGCCCCTCGATGAAGAAGTCGTCGTTGCGCTCGAAGCGGATCAGATCGTTGCCGTCCCACTCGACGAGCTTGAAGGGGCCGGAGCCGACGACGTCGGCGGTCAGCCGCGGGTGGGACTGCATGTCCTGGCCGTCGTTGAACACGTGCTCGGGGATGATCGGCAGGAGCCCCGGCGAGAGCGCGGTCAGGAGCGCGGGGTGCTCGCTGTCGAGCATCATGGTGCAGGACTTCGAATCCCCGCCGGTGACGTCGGTGACCGGGGTGAACATCGTCTTGAACGGGTGGTTCTCCTGCGAGGTCTTCACGCTGAACGCGACGTCGGTGCAGGTGATGTCCTCGCCGTCGTGGAAGCGCGCCTCGGGGTGCAGCTCGAAGCTGAACGCGCGCCCGTCGTCGGAGAACTCCCAGGACGTCGCGAGATAGGGCGTCGGTTCGTAGTCGTCGTTCAGGCGGATCAGGCCCGCGTTCAGCTGAGCGCCCGCGATGTTGCGCATTCCCGAGGCGACGGTGCCGATGGGGTGGGTCACGGTGATGTGCTGTCCGGCGACGAGCGTGCCCCCGCGTCTGTCCTCCGGCGGCACGTTGTCGGCCCGGAGCTTCGGATCGTCCTGGGCGGTGGCGCCCTGGGCCAAGGCCAGCCCGACGAGGGTGGCCAGTGCGGTGCGGGTCTTCATCTTGAGTCTCTCCTGCGTGCGGATCGTGGGGCCGGAGATGCCGGCCGTAGGGTCGGGAGGAGGTGGAACGGGTACGGGATCGGGCGATCAGGCGTGACGCCGATTCCGGAACACGTCCCAGGCGTCGAGCATCTCGTACCAGTGCGAGGTCAGCAACACGCCCAGACGTCCGACGCCGTGAAACGGGATGGCCTTCAGGTCGGTGGTCGGGAACGGCAGCGTGGCGGGGTCGGCACCGGCGGCGCGCTCGGCGAGCACCCGGCCCATGACCGTCGCCATCGCCACGCCTCGCCCGTTGAAACCGAGCCCGGCGACGATGCCGGGCTCGGGCTCGTGGAAGTGCGGCATGAAGTCCGGCGTGTGCCCGACGCGCCCGGTCCAGTAGTAGTCCCAGTTCACGTCGGCGAGCTCGGGGAACACCTGGCGGATGCCGAGGTGGATGCGCCGGCGGTCGGCGTCTTGCACCGGCCCGCCGTCGCTCCTGGCGAGGGTGCCGAAGGCGAGCCGGTTGCCGCCGACGCGCCGGGTGTAGAAGATCACGCGCCGGGTGTCGGCGAACGTGGTGCGAGCGGGCAGCACGCGCGCGAGCTGCGCGTCGCTCAGCGGCTCGGTGACCGCCTGCACGCTCACGAGCGGCAGCACGGTTCGCCGCAAACCCGCGAGCAGTCCGTCGGTGTAGCCGTTGGTGGCGAGCACCACGCGGTTCGCGGTGATGCTGCGGCCCGCGCCGCAGTGCAGCGTCCAGCGCTCCCCGCGCCGCTCCAGGCGCTTCGCGGACGTGCGGCTGTAGATCCTCGCGCCGGCGGCGAGCGCGACGTGTGCGAGCCCCCGGGTGTAGGACATCGGGTGCACCGCCCCGCCGCGCTTCATCATGATGCCGCCGTAGTGCGCCTCGGAGCCGACGAGGTCGCGCACCTCCTGGCGCGACAGCACGTCGATCTCCGCGCCCTCGCGCGTCCAGTTGGCGTGGCGCTCCTCGAGCAACGCCATGCGGTGCGGCGCGTGCGCGCCCTGCACCCAGCCGTTCTGCTCGAGCTCGCAGCTGATGCCGTGGCGCTGGACGAGGCCGTAGAGCTCGTCGGCGGCGTTGACGGCGGTGTGGAGGAAGAGCTCGCCGTGGTGGTTCCCGTACTGCTCGCGAATCTTCTCGGGGAAAATGTGCGGCAGCGGGTTGACCTGCCCGCCGCTCCTGCCGGAGGCCCCGAACCCGGGCTCGGTCGCGTCGACCAGTGCGGCGTCGACGCCGCGCTCGGCGAGCTCGATCGCGCACCGAAGCCCTGCGTAGCCGCCGCCGACGATCGCGACATCGGCCTCTACATCGTCCTCCAGGCGCACCAGCGGGATCTGGGGCGTCGCGCTCGCCACCCAGTAGGAGTCCGGCAGCGCCGAGCCCGGGTCGCCCGGCGCGGGCCCCGTCCGGTCGGCGCCCCAGGTCTCGCTCCCTGCCGTCGCCTGCTCGACCATCGCCGCCTTCGGATCCGCTGATGACGGCTCCAGTGTTCCAGAAATTACGGCGAAGTCACACTGTGTAGAGGCGCTCATCATTGTTCTTGTCTGCAGCTATATAGCGCAAGATCGCGCTACCGGACCGAACAAACCTCCTCGTATGTAGGGACGGAGCGACTCGGGTAGGCTGCACATCGAGCAAACGACGTCGACGGACGGTGCGGTGGCGAAAGGCGATCTGGCGCGGAACCTGGCCCATCTGTGCGCGCCGCAGAAGTCGATCTCGCACGTGTGCCGCGAACTCGGCATCAACCGCCAGCAGTTCGGACGCTACTTGACGGGCGCGAACCGCCCGTCGATGCACAACCTGAGCAGGATCTGCCGCTACTTCTCGGTCTCGATCGACGACGTCGTGCTGCCGCACGACGCGTTTCGCCGGCTCGACACCGTGCGTCCGCTCGCAGGCCTCGACGCGGTCGGCCTGCCGTCGGAGATCGCCGCCGAGCTCCTGGATCTGTCGACCCGGCCGAACGAGGCCCTCGACGACCACGTCGGTTGGTACCACCGCTACCACTACGCGTTCGGGTTCCGCGGCTACGTGTTCAGGACACTGTTCGTGGTGCGCCGCATGGGTCGTCACGTCTACACCAAGCACGTCGAGCGGATCCCGCGCAACAACGCCCCGACGAACGCCACGCTCACCTTCAAGTACCGTGGGCTGATGCTCAGCCAGGCCGATCGGCTGTTCGTGATCGAGCGCGACAGCTCGTCGCGCGGGCTCCTGCACCACACCGTCTACGCGCCGCTGCTGCGCCCGGGCAAGCGCCTGCTGTCGGGTGTCGGCTGTTCGCTCGCGAGCACCACGGGGAACGATCCGTCCGCCTCGCGTTCTGTGCTGGAGTACCTCGGCAGGGAGGTCGACATGCGCGCCGCGCTGCGCCCGTGCGGGCTGTTCCACCCCGACGACGGAGCGATCGACCCCTACGTGCTCTCGATGATCGACAACCGCAACCGCAGGAAGGAGTACGTGTTCCGCGCGCACCGCGGCTGAACGGTCGCGCCTGCGCGGATCCGGTCAGGCGCTGCGCGAACCGGTACGGGTGCGCGCAATGGTTCCGCTCGACAGCCGCTGCCATACTCGCGCGCCCCGACACGAGAACACGCGATGGAGACCGAACGACTTTCGACCGACGAGCGGCCGGTCGCGCTGCTCACGGGCGCTGCAGGGGGCATCGGTCGCTCGATAGCCGAGCGCCTCGCTATCGAGGGCTACCGGCTGAGCCTTGCCGCGCGCGACGTCGAGCGGCTGCGCTCGATGTACGGCGATGAGACGGACGCGCGACTACACGCCCCCTTCGACGCGTTCGACCCGCCGAGCGCCGAGGCCTGGGTGCAACGGAGCGTCGACGTCTTCGGCCGCATCGACGCGCTCGTCAACTGCGCGGGCATCGCCGAGCGCGTCACGCTGCTCGACGAGAAGGCGGGTGACGACGACACGCTCGACAGGCTCTGGGCAGTCAACGTCAAGGCGCCGCTCCGGCTGACCCGGCTGTGCGTGCCGCACCTGGCGAAGGGCGGGCGCGGGCGGATCGTCAACATCGCCTCGCTCGCGGGCAAGCGGGTCCGGGGCTCGGCGATCGGCTACGCGATGACGAAGCACGCGCTGATCGCGCTGACCCACGACACGCGCTCCCAGACCTGGGACATGGGCATCCGCGCCAGCGCGATCTGCTCGGGCTGGGTGGCGACCGACATGGCGGTGCGCGCCGGGCGCGCGAAGGTGGCCCTCGAGGACATGACGCAGCCGGAGACCGTCGCCGATCTCGTGCACACGCTGATCGGGCTGCCGAACAACGCCGCTGTCGCCGAGGTGGTGGTCAACTGCGAGTGGGAGGACCTGTATTGACCGGTCGGAACCCGAGGGTTCCGGTGTCGACGGCATTCGAACAGGCGAGGCGGTCATCAGCGGCTCTCGACAGTCGGGACGCGACCGGATTCGGCGTGCTCGAGCGTGCCGGTCAGGTCGTTGCGGCGGGTGAAGCGATCATCGAACCGGCCCGGTAGCGCGGCGCGCGCTTCGAGCTGACGTGAGCGCAGGCGATGGCATCGCGCCAGTCGTCGGGTTCTCGTGCCGACGTGGCGCAGGCGATGGCTCGTGCCGTCACCGTGACCTCGGCGACACCGGACCGTCGGGCCGGGCGCTCGATCGCGTCGCGTCGCGTCGCGTCGCGGTAGCGGTAGCGGGTCGCGGGTCGCGAAGTCGAGTGCCGCGAAATCGGTGTCCGCGGCGAGCCGATCGATGAAGTCGAACGGCGTGGGAAAGCCGATGTGCTCGGCGATCGAGCCCGCGACAGTCAGCGCGGTCACCAGTCGCAGAACCGGCAAGACCGAGAAGAGACACGATCTCTTCTCATCGCCCGTACGCCTTCGCGCGCAGAACGACGTGGTGTTCCGGAAAGCTCTGAATCCTCTTTCCCGCGGTCACTGCAGGCCTACCGCCGGTGCGGGCTATCGCGCGTCTGCGTCGGAGAGAGCCCACGCGCGTGAGTTGTCGTCACCGTGTGGCGTTCCGGACGACGAACGCCGCAGCGAGGGGTTGCCACCCTTGTAGAACGAGTCGTGTCTACTCGATTCTCGAGCAGATGGGTTCGCGGTTCCAGAAGTCCCGCTCCGCCTGGTTCACCCCGGAGGCGCGGCTCGTCTCGTCGACGATGCGCCCGGCGCAGAACGACCGAATCTGCCCGGGGGCGACGCGCGTGCCGTCGGCGAGAACGGTCCATGCCGCCGAGTAGCGCGCCCCCCCGTACGGCGCGTGAAGCTCGCTGCTACCGAAGATCGGTAGGTGACCGATCCATCGAGAGTCATGTCGACCTGTCGTCGTGGTTCCTCGCTCTCTCCCGTTACCCGCTACTCGTCCCGTCTCGACCCGAGTCCGCGAAACCGACCGCATCCGGGCGCCCGGACCCGCACCCCATTCGTGACTGCCTTGACAAGAACTGATGACTTGACGATCATGTGCAACATCGATTGTGCATCCGAAACCCGGGAAGGCTCGGTGCCGGATATCGGTCGAAAGCGACGTGCCCGTGCGTGTCGACCCACACCATTCAACCGAGGCCACAACGCCATGAAGACAGTCATCAACGCAGCCCTCGTGACGGTCGCCGTCGCACTCTCCGGTGCCGCCGCGGCCCAGGACAAGCCGACGATGGGGGTCGTCGTCAAGATCGGCGGCATCCCCTGGTTCAACGCGATGGAGGCCGGCATCCAGGAGCGCGGCGCCGAGCTGGGCATGGACGCGTTCATGGTCGGCCCCGTATCGGCCGACCCGGCGTTGCAGGTCCGCGCCATCGAGGATCTGATCGCACGCCAGGTCGACGTCATCGGCGTCGTGCCCAACGACGAGACCGCCCTGGAGCCGATTCTCGAAAAAGCGCGCGATGCGGGCATCAAGGTCGTTTCCCACGAGGGGCCGGGTCTGGAGAACATCGACTGGAACTTCGAGATGGCGTCGGCCGAGGGCTTCGGCGAAGCGCACGCCAAGCTGCTCGCGGAGAAGATGGGGGGTGACGGCAAGTACGCCGTGTTCGTCGGCTCGCTGACCGTGCCGCTGCACAACGCATGGGCGGATGCCGCCAACGCCTACATGGCGGAGAACCATCCGGACATCGAGCGCGTGGGCGAACGCTACGGTGTCGCCGAGAACGTCGACGACAGCCGCACCACGGCGCTGGACCTGATCGCCGCGCATCCCGACCTGGAAGGCTTCCTGGCCTTCGGCAGCCAGGGACCCATCGGCGCCGGGCGCGCGGTCGAGGAACGCCGGCTCGGCGGCGAGGTGCACGTGCTCGGTCCCTTCTCGCCCGGCCAGGGTCAGAAGATGGTGAAGGACGGCATCATCGCCGGTGGCTACATGTGGAACCCGGCCGAAGCCGGCCGGGTCTTCGCCACCATGGGCAAGATGCTGGTCGATGGAGACGAGATCGTCGAGGGCACCGAGATCGAGGGCCTCGGCGTCGTAAGCCCCGATGCGGACGCGCGCGACATCATCACCGACAACCTTCTGGAGATAAACGCCGAGACCGTGGACGGCCTGGCGGACATGGGGCTCTAGGGTCGGCGACCGATCACCGACGCCAGAGAGACGTTCCGTACGATCGGTCCACGGAGGCGACCGATCGAATCACCCTCCACCTCTCGGGCTTCCCTTGCTGATGGGCACAAGTGGTTCCGCGCGTGAGGCCGAAGGTTCGGTCCTGCACCTGCGCCGCGTCTCCAAGCGGTTCGGCGGCGTACAGGCGCTCGACGACGTCGCGTTCGATCTCATGCCGGGCGAGGTCCATTGCCTGGCGGGCGAGAACGGCTGCGGCAAGAGCACGCTGATCAAGATCATCACCGGCATCCACGCCCCCGAGAAAGGCGCGCAGATGCGCTACTTCGGCGAAGCGGTGGACGGCATCACGCCGGTGCGGGCACGCGCCCTGGGCATCGCCGTCATCTGGCAGGACCTGGCACTGTTCCCCGAGATGACGGTCGCCGAGAACATCGGCTTCGACGCGCTGGTCGGCCGAGGGCTCCGCCTCGTGGATCCGTCCGGCCTCAGGGGCGTGGCACGCCGGACCCTGGACACGCTGGGCATCGATCTGGACCTGGACGCGCCGGTGCGCACGCTGCCGATCGCGAGGCGGCAGATGGTGGCGATCGCGCGCGCGCTGGCCGGCGAGGCGCGGATCCTGTTCATGGACGAACCCACCGCCTCGCTGACCCGCACGGAAACCGATGCCCTGCTGGCGCTCGTGCAGAGCCTTTCCGAGCGCGGCGTGGCCATCGTCTTCGTCAGTCACAGGCTGGCCGAGGTGCTGGACATCTCCTCGCGGGTGACGGTCATTCGCGACGGCAGGCTCGTCGGCGTCTTCGGCACCGACGGCATGACCCAGGCGCGGCTGACGGAACTGATGACCGGGCAGACCTTCGACCAGTCGGTCGTGACGCGCGAGCGATCCACCGCCGACGCCGTCATCGAGATCCGAGACCTGACGCGCGAGGGTGAGTTCGCGGACGTCGACCTGTCGATAGGACCGGGCGAGGTCGTGGGCATCACCGGGCTGATCGGTGCCGGGCGCACCGAGCTGGCGCACGCGCTGTTCGGCATGACGCGGGTCGACGCCGGCACCATGGTCCTGTCGGGCAAGCCCTTTGCCCCGCGCTCGAACCGGGACGCCATGCGGGTCGGCGTCGCCTACGTGTCGGAGGATCGCCTGTCCCTCGGTCTGATCCAGCCGCAGTCGATCGCCGCCAACATCGTCCTACCGGTGCTCGGGCCGCTGTCCGATCGGTACGGGCTGCTCTCCCGGCGGCGGGTGCGCGACACCGTCGAGCGCTGGATCCGCACGCTGGCCATCCGGGTCGGTCGACCCGACGACGCCGTCTCCACGCTGTCCGGCGGCAACCAGCAACGCGTGGTGCTGTCCAAGTGGCTGACCACCGATCCGAAGCTGCTGATACTGGACAGCCCCACCGTGGGTGTCGACGTCGGTGCCCGGGCGGGCGTCTTCGAGGTCGTGCAGGGGCTCGCCGACAAGGGTCTGGCGATCCTGCTGATCTCCGATGAAGTGCCGGAGGTGTACTTCAACGCCGATCGGGTGCTGCACATGATCAACGGCCGCATCGCCGCGGAGTACCGGCCGGGGAACATCACGCTCGACGAACTGGAAGGGAAGATCTATGCGTAGCTACCTGCGCGCGCACCCGTCCGAGCTCTGGCTGACCCTGGTGCTGACGGCGATGTGCCTGGTGCTGTCCCTGACGTCGGATCAGTTCCTCACCGCAGGCAACATCACCTCCCTCCTGAACAACAACGCCGTGAACATCATCTGGGCGGTCGGGCTACTGGTGGTGCTGATCGCCGGCGGCATCGACATCTCCTTCGCCGTCGCCGCCTCGGTCGTGCAATACGTGGCGATCACCGTCTTCGACAGCATCGGCGGCGGCGACTGGGCGATCGGGTTCATCGTCGCCGGCACGCTCGGCATTCTGCTCGGCTGCGTCAACGCTGCACTGATCCACGGTTTTCGCATCATCACGATCGTGGTGACGATCGCGACCTTCAACGCCTTCTTCGGGCTGCTGATGTTCTTCAGCAAGGGCCGTTTCATCTACGACCTGCCGGACTGGTGGGGCACACGCGTCGTGCTCTGGGAGCATCAGTCGGCCGACGGCCGCTGGGCCGAGCTGAACCTGCCGGTGCTCGCCATGCTCGTCTGCATCGTGCTCACCTGGCTGCTCATCCGGCGCACCACGCTCGGCCGGCAGCTGTACGCCTTCGGCGACAATCCGGACGCGGCCCTGCGCGCCGGCATCGATGCTCGCCTGATGCAGTTCACCGCCTTCGGGTGGATGGGCATGATGGCCGGCATCGGCGGACTGATGCAGGCCAACATCACCCGAGAGATCGTGCCGAACGCACTGATCGGGCGAGAGCTCGAGGTACTCGCGGCGGTGGTTCTCGGCGGCGCCCGCCTGGGCGGCGGGCGCGGCACGGTGTTCGGTTGCCTGCTGGGAGTGCTGCTGGTGGCCGTCACGCAGAACGGGCTGAACCTGCTCGGGGTGTCGGCCTATGCGTTCAAGATGATCATCGGCGCGATCATCCTGATCGCGATATCGACTTCCAACATCTCGTGGGGAACCATGACGCAGAGCGCACGCAGGGCCGCCACATGAATACGCCGATACCGTCGTGGATGCGCTCCGAGAGTACCGCCCTGCTGCTCGTGCTGGCCGTCGTGATGGTGGTGTTCGGGGTGATCGCGCCCCGCTTCCTGAGCGGGGGGAACTTCGCCTCGATCGCGTTCCAGTTGCCCGTACTCGGCCTGCTGACGCTCGCGATGCTCGCCCCGATCCTGTCCGGCGGCCTGAACCTGGCCATCGTCTACAGCGCCAACCTGTCCGGGCTGACGCTGGCCTGGGTGCTGATCCAGTTCGGTGGCCCCGACGCGGGCGTCGGCTCGTTCCTGCTCGGCGCCGTGGCGGCGATCATCGTGGGCGCACTGGCAGGCGCGGTGATGGGCGCGACGATCGCCTACGCGGGCGCCCACCCGATCCTGGTGTCCCTGGCGATGATGATCTTTCTGCAGGGGCTAGGCGAATTCCTCACGCGCGGCAGCGACATCTCGGGCTTCCCCGCGTTCCTGCAGCCGCTCGGGCACGGGGTGCTGTTCGGCATCCCGATACCGCTGCTGATATTCCTCGGTGTCGCCCTGCTCTGGCACGTCGTGCTGGCGCACACGCGGCACGGGTTCGCGGTCTACATGATCGGCTCCAACATACGGGCATCGGAGTATTCCGGCGTGCACACCAAACGCACGCTGACGCTGATCTACACCCTGTCCGGCGTGTTGTGCGCCGTCGCGGGCATCCTGATGCTGACCCGGTTCAACTCGGTGCGCGTCGGGCACGGCGAAGCGCTGCTGCTCATCACCGTGCTGGCCTGCTTCCTCGGTGGGGTCGACCCGTTCGGCGGGTTCGGACGCGTGTTCCCGGTCGTGCTCGCCCTGATCATCCTGCAGATCCTGTCCTCCGGGCTGAACCTCATGGGCGCCAACCAGCACCTGTCCACCGCGATCTGGGGGCTGTTCCTGATCGCCGTGATGGTGGTCCGCCACTTGGCCGGACGCCTGGCCCTTCCCGATAGCTGGAGAACGAGAGCATGAAAGGATTCGGTGTGCACACGAGCATGTGGACCATGAAGTGGGACCGGCCCGGGGCCGAGGCGGCCGTGGCCGCCGCCGAGCACTACCGCATGGACTTCATCGAGATACCCATGCTCGACATCGACGCTGTGGACGCGCCGCACACGCGCGCGCTGCTCGAGAAGAGCGGCCTGCGCGCGGTCTGCTCGCTTGGTCTGCCGGAGCCGGTCTGGGCGTCGGTGAACCCCGAAGGGGCCATCGAGCACCTGAAGCGCGCCATCGACAAGACGCGCGACCTCGGCGGTGAGGCGCTCTCGGGCGTCACCTTCGGCGGCATCGGCGAACGGACGGGCGCCAGCCCCACCGAGCGTGAGTACGACAATGTCGCTCGCGCCCTGGAAGCGGCGTCCTCGTACGCGAAGACGCAGGGGTTGCTGTTCGGCATCGAGCCGGTCAATCGCTACGAGAACCACCTCATCAACACCGGCTGGCAGGCGGTTCGGATGATCGAGCGTGTGGGCTCGGAGAACATCTTCATCCACCTCGACACTTACCACATGAACATCGAGGAGAAGGGCGCCGGAAACGGCATCCTCGATGCGCGCGAACACCTGAAATACATTCACCTGTCGGAAAGCGACCGGGGAACACCGGGTGCCGGCACCTGCGACTGGGACGAGATCTTCGCCACCCTCTCCGCCATCGGCTTCGACGGCGGTCTGGCCATGGAGAGCTTCATCAACATGCCGCCGGAGATCGCGTTCGGGCTGTCCGTCTGGCGACCCGTCGCCGAGAACTTCGAGCAGGTGATGGACAACGGGCTTCCGTTCCTGAGGAACAAGGCCGCGCAGTATCGGCTGATCACGCCGTCCTGACCGATGGTGCCGTGCAACGATGACGCTACAGAGCCACCCGTGTAACGTCAGCGCGGGGTGGCCGGTCACCTCGCCCACGAGTACACGATCCTGGCCAGGGCCGACGGCATGAAGCGCACGACCATCTACGACTTGGCGAAGCTGGCCGACTCCTCGCCCGGCACGGTCAGCGCGGTGCTGCACGGAGACTGGCGCAAGCGACGGATCAGCGTCTCGCTGGCCGAGAGAATCCGCGATCTGGCCAAGGAGACGGGCTACGCCATCAACATGCAGGCCAGCGCGTTGCGCAAGGAGCGCTCGGGAATCATCGGCATGATCGTGCCGATGTACGACAATCGCTACTTCAGTACCATCGCCCAGCAGTTCGAGCAGGAAGCCCGTGCGCGTGAGCTGTTTCCGATCGTCACCTGCACGTCCCGCGACCCGGTGCTGGAGGAGAAGGCCGCGCGGCAGATGGTGGCCTACCGGGTCGAGCATCTGATCTGCACGGGTGCGACCGACCCGGACCGACTGAGCGACATCTGTGCGCCCCACGGCGTGAGGACCACGAACCTCGATCTGCCGGGCGGGAAGGCGACGTCGATCATCTCCGACAACTTCGCGGGTGCCCACGCGCTGACCGAACGCCTGCTTGGCCGGATCGATCGAACCGACGGGACGGCGCCGACCCTGCTGTTCGTCGGTGGCCGGGCGTCCGATCACTGCACCACCGAGCGCGTGCGCGGCTTCACGACGGCAACCGCGAGCGGCGGCATCGCCGTTCCGACGCACGATCTGCTGACCTGTGGCTACGCCGCTCCGAAGGCGAAAGCCTCGCTGGACGAGTATCTGGCACGAGCCGCACGGCCGCCGGACGGGATCTTCGTGAATTCGACGACCTCCCTGGAGGGAGTCCTGAATTGGGCCGCCGCACTGGCGGCGCCCGAGCGGGATTCACTCGCGATGGTGTGCTTCGACTGGGACCCGTTCGTCGCCGCGCTCGGTGGCCACGTGACCATGGTCAAGCAGAACGTCACCGAGATGATCAGACGAGTGTTCGCCATCGTCGATTCGCCGGAGACGCTGGCAGTCGAACTCATCGAGATCCCGCCGCAGATCGTGGACGGCTCGTGCCGCTGACGGACGCTGCCCCGCCCCATACCGGACTGCCCGGCTCCTAACTGTCCGGCCTCGTGCTCGGCGGCGCTACGGCACTGCCGCTCCTGGTCGGCTCTGGCGTCACGCCCGACAACGTCGCGACGATCCTCGGGCGCGTCGAGGGCGTGATCGTCGCCTCGTCACTGAAGCGCGACGGCGACTGGTGGAACGAGGTGGAGGTGGTCCGGGTACGCGGGCTAGTCGACGCAGCGAACAGCTGACCCGGAAAGGCCAGACAGGCTGGCGCAGAAGGGATGACGGGTCCACGAGTAGGTGGACGATGCTGGCCGGGCCTTGCCGCATGCGGCGACGATAGTCGTCGACATCCCCGCTTTCGCCCATCTCCCGAACACTCTACGTAGTCCCCGCCCTGGTTCGATCGATCACCACGAGCCCATCCGCTCGACCTGACGCCCTTCCCGAACGCACCGCCTCGCCGTGCCCGGCGGCGTGGGTTCGTCGCGCGAACATTCCGACAAGTCCGGATGTGCGACGGAAGGGGTTCGCGACGCTTTCAAGCGGCACGCCGCCCGCACTCGTCCTGCTGCGGCGCGACCTCGGGTCGGTCGGCCGACGACGACAGCGAAGAGCGCGGTCCGGAGTCGAGCTCGTCCCCGGGTCCATGGGTCCGCGGTCGTCCCTGCGTCGTCTGTCGGTCGACGGTCGACGGTCGACAGCGATGCTTCCGTCGCTGTAACGCGCCGACGATTCCGTTCGAGGGGAGCTGCGACGACGCGTCCGTCGACGTCCCGTTTCAGGCCGACATCGCGGAGCACGTCGTCGGTCAGCGCATCGAGCTCTCGGGCGGACTTTCTCTCGAGTCTCGCGTCGCGGAGGCGACGTGCCGGACTTGCGACCAG